>Ga0070717_10002119_pt1 | contig 13916 bp, 13 predicted proteins | sample LARL113metaG_FD_71366 | JGI IMG/M metagenome (GOLD analysis project Ga0070717, IMG submission 71366) | Corn, switchgrass and miscanthus rhizosphere microbial communities from Kellogg Biological Station, Michigan, USA - LAR L11-3 metaG | ecosystem: Host-associated > Plants > Roots > Rhizosphere ... | reverse complement strand
CCACCGATGCCAGCGACCACGCCCGCGACAAGGTGCCGGGTCTTGGGATGATCGGGCCGCCCGAAGCGAAGCGCGTTCAGGTTTGCAACCGGCCGCGCGCCCATCGTAAAGACGTCGCGCAAGATCCCGCCGACGCCCGTCGCCGCCCCCTGGTAAGGCTCGATGTAAGATGGGTGGTTGTGGCTTTCCATCTTGAAGATCGCCGCATCGCCGTCGCCGATGTCGATCACACCGGCATTCTCGCCGGGGCCCTGGATCACCCACGGCGCTTCGGTCGGCAGCTTCCTTAGATGGACGCGCGAGCTCTTGTAGCTGCAATGCTCTGACCACATGACCGAGAAGATGCCGAGCTCGACGAGGTTCGGCTCGCGTCCGAGCGCTTTCAGGATGCGATCATATTCTTCCGGGCTGAGCCCGTGCTCGGCGACGGTTTCGCGCGTGATTCGGGAGGCTTCGAGGAGGTCCATGCGCGGCCCCTTAGCCGCCGAGCCGGACGGGGGCTAGGGCGCGACCGGCGGGTTTGGAGCGACTCCACCAAGGGCAGTATTGGGGCCCCCGGGGGCTTAAAAGGACAGCGGCCATGGTGAAGCCAATTCCCGACGGGTACCACAATGTCACGCCCTATCTCTCGGTCAAAAACGCGGGCGAGGCGCTCGACTGGTACAAGCAAGCACTCGGCGCATCGGAGGTCATGCGTTTCGAACATGGCGGCAAGGTCGGACACGCCGAGATCAAGATCGGCGATTCCGTCGTGATGCTGTCCGACGAATGGCCGGAAGGCGGTCATCTCTCACCGCAGTCGCTTGGAGGCACGCCGGTCAGCCTGCATATCTACGTCGAGGACGTCGACAATGCCTTCCGGCACGCGCTCGATTCCGGTGCGAAGGAGGAACGGGCGGTCAAGGATCAGTTCTACGGCGATCGCAGTGGCACCCTGCTCGATCCCTTCGGCCACCGCTGGAGCCTCGCAACCCATGTCGAGGATGTCAGCGAGGATGAGATGAAGCGGCGGATGGACCAGTTCAGCAAGAGCCAACAAGCGTCTGAGCCGCAGCCGGCCTGATCGGTCCTGTCGTCAGACGTCGTGCCGAACGAACTTCACTCCTGAGTAAATCAACGTCTGGGGCCGGCCGTCGAGGAAGTTGGCGAAGGAGGCGCGCTCGGGCGACCAGCTCTCCTTGCCGACCCGCCAGAGATTGTCGCCGACCTTGGTCATCGGCGTCTCCGTCCCGATCCACAGCTTACCGCCGCGCTCGACGACGGGCGCCGGGTTGTACCACGGGTCATCGTTGATGTAGCGCCCGGCGAGCGTCGCGAGCGCCGGGTTGGAGGAGGGCAGTTCGGCGCCGGCACCTATCCGTTCGAACGACTGCGGACCCCAGCTTGCGATCGTCACGCGCCCGCCGCTGCGCTCGAACATCACGCTGTAGTTGCGGTAGCGTGGATGGGTAGTGCGGAAGATTTCATCATTGATTGGTTCGAGAGAGGCGGACACGCCGCCGGCGGCGATCGACAGTGGCGCGCCAGGACCGATCTCAAAAGAACCAGTCGGCCCTGAATAGCGCCCCACATAGGATGCCGGATTCGCGACCTGCGTCTGCACGACTGGTGGCGAGGGAATCCGCCGGCCGTTCAGCGCATCGGTTAGCGCATCAACGGCGAAACGCGTGAGCAACCGCGGGCGATATTCCGCGAAGGCGTTGAGCGTTGAGCTTGCGAACGCACCGACTCCGCTTCCGACGTCAACGTGGAAAGATGAGGAGAAGCTCAGCATCCCGCCGGTGTGATGGAGATAGGCGCGCGCGCCTTCCCCGACGTGCATGAGCCCATTGCCGTAAGTCATCGCCGGCATGTCGCTCGGCACGGCATGAGTCGTGAAACTTCGAGCCCGCTCCGGCGAGAGGCCGAGGGCTCCCTTTCCTTGCGCCGCGGCGGCAAGCGCCTGCAGAAACGGGAGCATGTCATCAGCGGTCGAGGCGACGCAGCCCGCCCCGGCGGTGACGTCGACCCATGGCGCTGGAGCGAGCGGTACACCCCGGGCATAGGCCGCGACCTGGTCCGCAGCTTCATAACCCTGGGCGTAAAGCGCCCGGTCGGCCGCAATGATCGCGCCACGCGAGCGGCTCATCCCAAGCGGCGCGAAGATCCGTTCACGAATCAGTTCGGCCAGCGGCTTCCCGCCGAGATGCTCGACGAACTTGCCGAGAATCTCATAGGCGGTGTTCGAATAATGCCAGTGCTCACCGGGCGCGTAGGCAGTCCAGAGGCCGCCGTCCGGAAACATCGGCGCATCGCCTGGAAGGCCCGCAACATGGTCGAGCATGTGCTGCACCTCGATCCTGTTGCCGGAGGGCAGCGGAGCGGCAGGAAAAAGCTCGGTTAGCCGGTCGGTCAGGCGCAGACGGCCCTCGGCCGCGAACTGGTGCAGGACCGCCGCGACCATCACCTTGCTGATCGAGCCGATCTGGAAGAGCGTGTCGGGCGTGATCGGCTTTCGCGCGTCTGAATTCGCGTAGCCGAAGTTCAGCACCGTGCGCTGGCCTTGAGGAGTGACCAGCCCGAGCGTCATTCCGGGCAAGTAGTTGTAGCTGAGATGAGCTTGGCCGTAGGCTTCGATTGCGGCAAGTGCACCGGCGAGCTCAGGACGCATTTGCGCAAACGCCGGAAGGGAAAGCTGGCTGCCGAGCGCGATGCTCAACGCGCCGCCGGTGAAAGTGCGCCTACTGACCTGCATGGATTTGATCCCCTCCACGGCTCTGATCCAAGGCCGCGGAGGCGAATGTCATGAATCCTGGTGGATCAGGCCTTGCAGCTTTGTGCCGGATGTCCCGGGACGGCGATCTTGACGGTCTCAGCAGAGGCAGTGCCCTCGACCGAATAACCGCCGGCCGCTGAAAACGGCTTCCCGGCTTGAGTCGCCGTAAGAATGGTCGGGCTGCCGCCCTTGTCCGTCCGGACGTTGACCGTCTTGCTGTCGGACAGCCAGTCGACATAGACGACCTTGTTGTCGGCGCAGCGGTAGATCTTGCTGGCGGTGATCGACGGGGGCAGCGCGACGGGCGCATTAGCAGCCACGTTGTTGTCGGTTTCGGCAGCCGGGCCGGCGACGATCGTGTGGTTCTCCTTGTTGCAGCCGGCTAGCGCGGCGGCCGCAGCAAGCGTGATGAGCAGAGCGGTGCGAGTCATAAGCTGTCGCCCTTCACTCCCAGAACGCCAACCGTCAAGGCCATGTCCTTGCATATTGTCGAAGTGGGACATAGCTTCTTGGCCACATGCCTCACCGGGCCGGCAGTAGCGCGCAGCGCATCCGCATAGGACTGACAGGGCTCGCTTTTGCCTTTCTCCTGGTACTCCTGGGCTCGATCATCAGCCGTTCGAGCCGCGACGATGTGACCAATGCGGCTCAGCAGGCCGCTGCGAACGAGCCGAGTGAGCCCCTCGCCGAGCTCGGAGTCGCGCCGGGCGCTTCCGAGTCCACCAATAACAGCGCAGCCCAGAAGAAATGAGCGGCGCGCGCTGGCGCGCGCTCGTCGTCATGTCGGTTGCAGCCCTCGCTGCGGCCGCGGTCGGCGTTGCCATGATGAAGCCAGTACCTCCTGGGCCGCGTACATCCGCGCAGCGCCCGGCACTGCTGCTGCTGACGAGCCTGCCGCTTCTGTTCAACGAGGACTTCGCGCTCTCGGGAAGCGGCTCGCCCGCACTGAAGAAGCTCGAGACGCGTTATCGCATTGTCCCGATCAGCGTCGCCGACGGCGCGGAGCTTGCGAAAGGCAGGCTTCTCTTGATGGCGCACCCGCCGGCACAAACCGCCGAGAATCTCGTCGTGCTCGACGAATGGGTACGGCGCGGCGGGCATGTCATGGTGCTTGCCGACCCGTTGCTGGAGTGGCCAAGCAAGGTGCCGCCCGGCAATCCACTTCGCCCCCCGCCCATGTACATGGATACCGGCCTGCTTGCGCACTGGGGACTAAGGCTCGATGCGCCGGACCGGCGCGGGCCGGCTGAACGGATTCTCGGCGGCTATCGAATCATTACCAATTCGCCAGGCGATCTTAGTGGCAGCTGCGCAGTCAGCGGCGACCACCTCGTTGCCCGTTGCAGCATCGGCGCCGGTCGAGCGACGGTCGTTGCAGACGCGGACTTCCTCGACCCCGACGAGTTCGGGGCGGGCGCAGAGCATAATCTCGACGGGCTGCTGGCGGAGCTTGCGCGAGTCGGCCGGTGATTCGCGAAGTCACAGACTTATCCACAGGCTTCAAAGTCTAGAACAGGAGAAGAACGGGAGCGAGAAAGACAGGTCAAAAGCCGCAGAATTCCGCGGATGACCATGAAATCCCATTAATTCCCACGAAAACCCATTGTATCCCGCGATCTGTTGAGTTACCAACATGTCTGGAGCGCGGGGGCTAACCCTTTGATTCGAACCTGAACGCGGCGCGCGCGACGGCGCGCAACCGCGATCCTTCGCTCGCGTGCTCCGAACGGGGAGTGTTTGAGCGTGGCGCTAGAGCATCTGTTTCAGGGCAGCGCTTTGAACGCGGTCGACGGAAAGGGCCGCGTTTCCGTTCCTGCATTCCTTCGCGGCGTGATCGAGCGCCGGGGCGACGCCCGAACGATCGTCCTTGCCAAGCACGAGGCCTTCCCCTGCCTCAGCGCCTACGACCCAGCGTATGCCGCACTGAAACACGCCAAGCTCGAGCGGCTGCTCGAAAAGGAAGAGACCAGCCCCGACGCTCAGCTTGAATACCAACAGCGCAATCTCATGGCCTTCGCTGCCACCGAGGAAGTGCCTTACGACAGCTCGGGCCGGATTCTCTTTCCTCCGATGATGCGCCGCAAGGGCCAGATCGGCGAACTCGCCCTGTTCCTCGGCACGGGCGAGACCTTCCAGATCTGGAACCCCGACCTGCTGCTCAAGGATGCTCGCATCCCCGAGGACCTCAAGGATATCGCCCGCTTCCGCCTCGAAGAAAGAGGCGCTTCATGACCAGCACCGGTGCAAGCAAGGCCCCACACGTGCCGGTGCTGGTCAGCGAGGTGATCGACGCGCTCCAGCTGAGTGGCGGCGAGACAGTCGTGGACGGCACATTCGGAGCGGGCGGCTACACGCGCGCCATGCTCTCGGCGGGGGCGGGAAGGGTGATCGGCCTCGATCGCGACCCCGACGCGATCGAGGCCGGGTGGTCGCTTGTCCCGGACCCCCGCCTGATGCTCATCGAGGAACGGTTCAGTCAGATGGACCGTGTACTTCACGAGCGCGGCATTGGTCCTGTCGATGCGATCGCTCTCGATATCGGAGTCAGCTCGATGCAGCTCGACCGAGCCGAGCGCGGCTTCTCGTTCCAGGCGGACGGCCCTCTCGACATGCGGATGAGCCGGTCGGGCCTTACCGCCGCCGAGTTTCTGAATTCGGCCGAAGAGGCCGAGATCGCCCGGGTCCTGCGCGACTATGGGGAGGAGCCGCGCGCCCGGGCGATCGCCCGCGCAATCGTTGCTGCACGTCCTGTCGAACGAACCGCCGAGCTGGCCGCGATCGTCCGCCGTGCCGCAGGTTTCCGCCACGGTCAGAAGAGCGATCCTGCCACCCGCACGTTCCAGGCAATCCGAATTCATTTGAACGCCGAGCTCGACGAACTCGAGCAAGGGCTCGAGGCGGCCGAGCGGGCGCTGAAGCCCGGCGGCCGTCTTGCGGTAGTCACGTTCCACAGCCTCGAGGACCGCATCGTGAAGCGCTTCCTGCGCGAACGAAGCGGCGGAACACCTGGAGGCTCCCGCCACCGTCCAGCGCTCCTCGATCCCAACCGGCCCACCTTTGAGCGGGTCGCCAAGCCTGTCTCGCCGTCGGAGCGAGAGCTTGCAGCGAACCCTCGAGCCCGTTCGGCGCGCCTCAGGAGCGCCATCCGCACCTCGGCCCCAGCCCGCAAGGAAAGCCTGCAATGAGTAGCCGCAGCTTCCGCTCAGTATTCATGGTCGCCAGCTGCGCCGGAGCGGCGCTTGGCTGTTACCTCGTTTCGCTCCGAGTGGCTTCGGAACGCGCCCAGCTCGAGGACGTCGAGAACCGCATCGTTCTCGCCCAGCGAGATATGCGCGTTCTTCAGACCGAGATTGGAACCCGTGGCCGCTTGTCGCAGCTCGAACGCTGGAATGCCGGTGCATTCGCACTATCGGCGCCATCGGCGGACCAGTTCCTCAAAGGCGGCTTCGAGCTCGCTCGGCTCGCCCAGCCCGAGCACAAGGTCGACTTCCAGGCACCGGTGGTGCTTGCCTCCGCTCCGGCGCCGACGCCCAAGCCCCAGGTTGGCCAGGCGGCGACCGACGATTCCGGAGCGCCTGCAGCAGTCGCGCCCTCCGCCTTGCTTCATGAAGCGAGCCTCAAAACCGAAACGCGCGAGGTCCCTGCGCGGTCGGTCGTCGCATTGCCCCAGACGACCGCCAAATCCACGGACAAGCCGGCAACGGCGGCTAAGCCGGCAATAAGCAAGTCCATGGAGAAGCCGGGCCTCGCGGCCGCCCAACCGATCAGGAAAGTGCGTGAAAAGACGGCTCCGAAGCCGCTCGCTGCGGCGCTCAAAGCGACCTCGAAGAAATCCGTGGATAAGCCCGTCGCGACTGCCGCGAAGGCGGTGACAAAGCCGGTTCGGCTTGCGAAGGTCGACCCGCTTGCGCCGCTTCCGGCGAAGCATTCCGGCCATTCCAAGGACGCCACCGCCGACTAATGAACGCACCGTCGCCCGCTCTCGTCGCGCAACGGCCCGAGCGGCTCCGACTCGTCGGCCAGCGCCGGCAGCTGCTCGCGGTGATGCACCAGCGGTTGATGTTCGGAATGCTGGTCTATGCCGGCATCGTCGCGATCATCGCCCTTAGGCTGCTCTACCTCGCCGCGTTCGGCGACCACGCCGGCCGAAAGGAAGAGCTGACCGCACTCATTCCCGACCGCGGCGATATCGTCGACCGCAACGGTGATCCCTTGGCGCGGACGATTGATGCCTGGACGATCGCTATCCACCCCAACAAGGTGATCGGCGACAAGCTTGCGCTCGCCCATCGCCTAGCCGAGCTGATGCCCGAGCAGACCGAGGCTCAATATTTTGCGATGCTTCGCTCGGGTAAGAATTTCTTTTACCTGCGCCGGCGCGCCTCGCCCACGCTGGTGGAGGCGGTCAATGCGATTGGCGAGCCGGGGCTGGCGATCGAGCGCGAGCCCGACCGGCTTTATCCGCAGACCTCGCTGGTCGCGCACGTCCTTGGTTACACGGACATCGACGGGCACGGCGTTGCGGGCATGGAGCGCGCGTTCGACAGGGAACTGACCGATCCCGCGACACGGGGCGAAGCACTGACACTGTCGATCGACAGCCGAGTCCAGCAGGCGCTCGAGCACGAGCTCTCCGATGCCATGATGAAATTCTCCGCCATCGGCGCTGCCGGCGTGGTCATGGACGTGCGCACGGGCGAAGTGCTGGCGATGACGTCGCTTCCCGAGATCAACCCCAACGCGCCGGGCGCGGCAACACCGGAGGCCCGCTTCAACCGGGCAACGCAGGGCGTTTACGAGCTCGGTTCGACCTTCAAGCCGTTCACCGTCGCGATGGCGATGGAAAGCGGAATCATCAAGTCTTTCGGGCAGCAGTATAATTGCCCCAACGTGCTTCCGGCCTACGGGCACCTCGTCCACGACACTCACCCGTTCGGGCGGATCTGCACAGTCGCCGAGATCATGGAGGAAAGTTCCAACATCGGCACTGCCCAAATCGCCGACCAGCTCGGTACCCAGCGGCAAAAATACTGGCTGGGGAAGATGGGCTTCCTCGGAACCGTGCCAATAGAGCTCAAAGAGCGTGGGCGAGCGCTGACTCCGGGCTCGAGGTGGGGTCCGTTCGAAACCATGACCGTCGGCTTCGGCCAAGGAATCGCGGTCGCGCCGCTGCAGTTGGCCATGGGCTACGCGACCCTCTTCAACGGCGGCGTCTATCATTCCCCGACGCTGCTCAAGATCGGTCCGAACCACCCCCTGCAGCCGGGCAAGCGGGTCTTTAGCGAGGACACGAGCTATCGGATGCGCGGCTTGCTGCGCCTGGTCGTCATGAAAGGCACCGGCAGGAAGGCCGATGCGCCGGGCTACCGCGTCGGCGGCAAGACCGGCACGGCCCAAAAGCTGATCAACGGTCGTTACAGCCAGACGATCAACATCACGAGCTTCGCGGGTGTGTTCCCGATGGATGAACCTCGTTATGTGATCGTCGCGATGCTCGACGAACCCAAGGCGACCAAGGACACCTACGGCTTCACGACGGCCGGCTGGAACGTGGCGCCGGTGGTGAGCGGCACGATCAGCCGTATCGCGCCGATGCTGGGCGTGCAGCCCGATAGGAATCGCGAACCCGACATGAGCCAGGTCCTGCCCTTCGTCCAGGACGCCAAACAAGATACGAAAAAGGACTGACCGGCGTGAAATTGCGCGACATCGCCGATGTCGATTCCGATTCCCAAGTGACTGGTTTTGCCATTGATCACCGCAAGGTTGCTCCAGGCAGCGTGTTCGGCGCCTTCAGGGGAGCCGTATTCAATGGTGAGGATTTCATTGACCAGGCGGTCGATCGCGGCGCTGTCGCCGTCATCGCTCGGCCCGAGGCTCTGGTCGACCGTGTTCCGCTGCTCGGCGATTCGGAGCCGCGTCGGTTGTTTGCCGAGCTCGCCGCCAGATTCTACGCGCCCTTCCCAGACACCGTGGTCGCGGTAACCGGCACCAACGGTAAGACCTCGACTGTCGAAATGACCCGTCAGATCTGGCGCATGTCGGGCTACCGTTCAGCCTCGATCGGCACTCTTGGAGTGACAACTTCGGACGACCAAGTATCGACCGGCCTTACCACGCCGGACATCGTCACTTTCCTCAACAATATTGCCGGCCTCGAGCGGATGGGGATCACCCATGTCGCCTACGAAGCGTCGAGCCATGGCCTCGACCAGCACCGAGCCGAAGGCCTTCGGCTGGCGGCGGCCGCGTTCACCAACTTCAGTCGGGACCATCTCGACTATCACGAGACAATGGACGCCTACTTCGAAGCCAAGATGCGGCTGTTCGACGAGTTGCTCGAACCTGGGCAGCCGGCAGTGATCTGGACCGACGATCCGAAGTCGGGCGAGGTAATCAGGCGTGCGCAGCGGCGTGGCCATGACGTTCTGACGGTCGGCCGCAGCGGCCAGACGATCCGCCTGGTGGAGCAGAGTCCGACGGCGCTTGGCCAGACTGTGATGCTCGAACATGGCGGAAAGTCGCATTGCCTCGCACTGCCGCTGATCGGCGCGTACCAGGCGGCAAACGTGATTACGGCCGCTGGGCTGGTGCTTGCTACCGGTGGAGACTGGAACACGACCTTCTCCGCAATGCAGCGCGTGGCCCCGGTTCGCGGACGGCTGGAACGGGCGGTGATCAGCCGAGGCGGTGTACCGGTCTACATTGACTATGCTCACACGCCCGACGCGCTCCAGGCTGCGATCGCGGCGCTTCGGCCGCACGTCGAGGGCCGGCTGATCACAGTGTTCGGGGCCGGCGGCGACCGCGACCAAGGCAAGCGGCCGGAGATGGGAAGAGTGGCCACTCAACTTTCCGACATGGTAATCGTCACGGACGACAATCCGCGCAGCGAGGACCCCGCCCGCATTCGCGCTGACATCATGGCGGGCGCATCGGGTGCCACCGAAGTGCCGGGACGCCGAGAAGCCATCGCCGAGGCCATCTGCGTTGCGCGAGAGGGCGACATCGTGTTGGTCGCAGGCAAGGGCCACGAGACCGGACAGATCATTGGAGACCAGGTATTGCCGTTCGATGATGCACTGGTTGCAAGGGAGTGCGCGGCGTGAGCGTGCTCTGGACTTCTGACGAGATTGTCGCTGCAACGGGCGGCACGGCAAGCAAGCACTTCGAAGCCACGGGCATCACTTTCGACAGCCGCGAGGTCCAGCCCGGCGACCTGTTCGTTGCCATGCCCGGAACAGTCCATGACGGACATGAGTTCGTCGATGGTGCCTTTGCCTCAGGAGCCGCGGGAGCGATCGTCTCGCAGCCAGTGAATGGCCCTCACGTCCTCGTCGACGACACGTTCGCCGCGCTCCAGTCGCTCGGCCGCTCTTCGCGCGAGCGCAGCCGAGCGACGATTTTCGGGGTCACTGGCTCGGTCGGCAAGACCAGCACCAAGGAAGCCCTCTATGCGGCGCTCGACCGAAACCGGCCGGGCAAGGTCCATCGTTCCGTGAAGAGCTACAACAACCACACCGGCGTTCCGCTGAGCCTCGCGCGCATGCCGCGCAACGCCGAATATGCGGTGCTCGAAATGGGCATGAACAACAAGGGCGAGATCGCCGCGCTGACGCGGCAGGTCCGCCCACATGTTGCGATGATCACCGCCATCGCGCCAGCGCACATCGAGAATCTCGGCTCCGAAGAGGCAATCGCCGAAGCCAAGGCGGAGATCTTTGAAGGGCTTGAGCCCGACGGCATCGCGATCGTCCCCAACGACACTCCCTATCGCGACCGCCTGGTGAAGGCTGCGCGGCGCCACGCTCACCGGATCATCACCTTCGGCGGCGGTGATGCTGACGTCCACGCCGTGCACGCAGTCGCTGCCGAGGGCGGCGGAAGCCTCATCAGCGCGGCCCTGCTCGAACGCGAGCTGACCTTCACGATCTCGCAGCGGGGCGAGCATTGGGTGTCGAATTCGCTCGCGGTCCTGGCCGCAGTCGAGGCCGTCGGTTCGGATATTGGTCTCGCCGGGCTTGCACTCGCCGATCTTGGCAGTCTCAAGGGCCGCGGCCAGCGGCATGTCATCGAGCTCGACGGCGGCGAAGTGTTGCTAATCGACGAAAGTTATAACGCCAATCCGGCCTCGATGACGGCAACGCTCAAGAGCCTAGGAGCGGAAAAGGATGTGGCGCGTCGGATCGCGGTGCTTGGTCCAATGCGGGAACTTGGTGAGCACAGTGACAAGCTCCATGCTGGCCTCGCGCCCGCTGTCGTTGCAGCGCACGTTGATCGCTTGATCCTTATTGGCGAGGAGATGCGTCCGCTCGAAACCGCGCTTGAGGGACAAGTCGCAATTGAACGGGTCGACAGTGTTGGAGAAGCGACCGACGCGGTTCGCCGCCTGGTGCGCGCGGGTGATGCAGTGCTTGTGAAGGCGAGCAATTCGGTCGGGCTGGCGAAGCTCGTCGAGAGCATGGCAAAGGAACTTGCATGCTCTACCTGATCGCTGAGCAACTGGGCTTTCCCGGCATCCTCAATCTCATCCGCTACATCAGCTTCCGGGCGGGCGCGGCCAGCGCAACGGCGCTTCTCATCGGCCTGCTTCTCGGCCCCTGGTTCATCAGCTGGCTCCGAGCAAAGCAGGGCAAAGGCCAGCCGATCCGCGCTGATGGTCCCCAGAGCCATCTTGCGAAGCGCGGCACGCCGACCATGGGCGGGCTGCTGATCCTGACGTCCCTTGCCATCTCTGTCCTGCTGTGGATGGACCTCAGCAACCAATACGTTTGGGCTTGCCTGCTGGTGACAGCCGGCTTCGGCCTGATCGGCTGGCTCGACGACTATGACAAGGTGAAGAAGGCGCACCACGCGGGCCTGTCCGGCAAGACCCGTCTCGCGCTTGAGTTCCTGATCGCCGGTTTTGCAACCTGGCTGATGGTGAGGACGGGCGGAACCGGCCTTCATCTGCCGTTCGTCAAGGAAACGGTCCTCGATCTCGGTTGGTACTACATATTGTTCGGAGCGTTCGTGATCGTGGCGTTCGGCAATGCAGTGAACCTCACGGACGGCCTCGACGGCCTGGCGACCATGCCTGTGATCATCGCCAGCCTCGCGTTCCTGCTGATCAGCTATCTCGTCGGCAACGTGAAGTTCGCGAACTACCTCGGCATCCCCCACGTTCCAGGAGCCGGCGACCTGACGGTGCTGTTGATGGCGATCATCGGTGCGGGTCTCGCCTTCCTGTGGTTCAATGCCCCACCCGCTGCGGTCTTCATGGGCGACACCGGCAGCCTCGCGCTCGGCGGAGCGCTGGGTGCGGTCGCGGTTGCGACGCATCATGAGTTCGTATTGGCCATTGTCGGGGGTCTGTTCGTAGTCGAGGCCCTAAGCGTCGTAATCCAGGTCGCAGTCTACAAGCGCACCGGGAAACGCGTCTTCCTGATGGCGCCCATCCACCACCATTTCGAACATCTCGGCTGGTCCGAGCCGACTGTCGTGATCCGATTCTGGATCATCAGCTTCGTGCTCGCGCTCGCGGGTCTTGCGACCCTGAAGCTGAGGTGATCACCGCCAGAGCCTTCGAGGGAAAGAATTATGCGGTCTACGGCTTGGCGCGGTCGGGGCTGGCGACGGCCGCTGCATTGATCTCGAGCGGAGCGGAAGTCATTGCGTGGGACGTGAAGGAGGAGGCGAGGGCGAAGGCACCGGCGGGCGTGCGGATCGCCAACCTCGACGAAATCGACCTTGCTCAATTCGACAGCCTCGTCGTCACACCCGGCCTGCCGCTCAACCGGCACCCGATCGCGCGGTGCGCGCGCGCGGCGGACGTCGAGATTATCGGTGACATCGAGCTGTTTGCCCGCGCACGCGCAGGCCTTCCTGCTCACAAGGTGGTCGGCATCACGGGCACCAACGGCAAGTCGACGACAACTGCGCTCGTACACCACATTTTGAAGACCGCGGGGCTGCCAACGACGATGGGCGGCAATATCGGCCTGCCGATCCTTGCCCAGGATCCTCTCGCCGAAGGCGGCGTCTATGTGCTCGAGCTATCGAGCTACCAGATCGATCTTGCTCAAAGCCTGGACTGTGACGTCGCAGTGCTGCTCAACATCACGCCCGATCATCTTGATCGCTACGAGAGCTTCGAGGCTTATGCTCAGGCGAAGGAGCGGCTGCTGGCAATGTCGAGCGGGCTGATCGTTCGCGGGCGCGACGATGTGGGCCTCGACCAATCGCACTGGCCGGCGCTCCAGGGGCCACACAATGCGCAGAATGCAGCCGCGGCGATCGAGACTTGCCGCCACCTCGGGGTCGGTGAAGGAGAGATAGAGGAAGGCCTTCGAACGTATCCCGGCCTCCCGCACCGCATGGAGCGCATCCGCGAGAAGGATGGTACCTTGTTTGTCAACGACAGCAAGGCGACCAACCCGACGGCGACCGCTCCTGCGCTCGCCGCCTTCGAGCGCATCCGCTGGATCTGTGGAGGGCTCGCCAAGACGGATAATCTTGACGAATGCGCCCCTCACTTCGGTCGCGTCGCCAAGGCCTATACCATTGGCGAAGCGAGCGAATTGTTCGCTGGCCTCTTGTCCCCGCACATGAGCGTGGCAGAGTGCGAAACGCTGGAGCGTGCGGTGGGAGCGGCGGCGGCGGAGGCACAAAGCGGAGACACCGTGCTCCTCTCTCCGGCTTGCGCGAGCTTCGACCAGTTTCGCGACTTCGAGGACCGGGGCGATCGGTTCAGGGCATTGGTGGGGGCATTATGATCAAGACCATATCAGGCCAGATCAGGGCCAAGGCCGCGCTGATCGACCCCGAGCGCTACGGCCGCTCCGACACGAGCGCGATCGGGCGCTGGTTCTGGGAGATCGACAAAGTCCTTCTGCTCTTGATCACGGTGTTGATCGCTATCGGCCTGATTGCAGTCGCCGCAGCCTCCCCAGCCGCCGGACAGCGCTATTCGGGCGGCAATGTCCGTTTCTCCGAACTCTATTATTTTTGGCGCCAGCTCGCTTGGATCGCGCTCGGCATTCCGGTGATGATCGGCATCTCCATGATGCCGAAGGAGCGGGCACGACGCCTTTCTCTCTTCGGCGCAGCCTTCTTCTTCGTGCTGCTGATCTTCGTGCCCATCATCGGGCCCGAAGTGAATGGAGCGCACCGCTGGATTAAC
>Ga0070717_10002117_pt1 | contig 13924 bp, 10 predicted proteins | sample LARL113metaG_FD_71366 | JGI IMG/M metagenome (GOLD analysis project Ga0070717, IMG submission 71366) | Corn, switchgrass and miscanthus rhizosphere microbial communities from Kellogg Biological Station, Michigan, USA - LAR L11-3 metaG | ecosystem: Host-associated > Plants > Roots > Rhizosphere ... | reverse complement strand
GGGTTTTTCCTCCCTACGTTGTGTTTTTTTCCGTCGTTGCTAGCAGAGATCTTGGACCCAAATTCATGGAAACCTCCAACTTATTAGCTAGTCAGGGTGTGTGTTTTGGAAGGCCTGTACAGTTTGTAAACCGATGTAACTGCTGGGAAGTAGGGGACCATATGGGGGCTTGCTCGCCGGGATAAGTTGCAACACGCAGAAAAACAACTCTATCAATTGGTGTAACTTCGTCCTAGCTTACGGCCAATAAAACACCATCATTGTCTCGCGCTGACTGTGTAAGGAGCCTTTTTAGCCCAACGGAACGCTCCCGCTTCTCGGAAAATCAGTGCCTCCGGAAAATAAGTGCGCTATATAATTACCCTGGAGTTGGTGGAGTATTCCGATTGCCTTGCTAAAGTGCCCCCGTTCTCCACACATTGTGTGCCCACGCGACGTCAATAACGAGAAAAAGAAAGTAGCTTATAAGCCTGCTCGTGGTTCAAGGAAACGAGCCGGTACTCGCCTGGTTTTAGTCAACCATCAGCGAGGAGTGCGCGTAGACACGTCACTCCTAAGGCGGATTGGAGTCCTGGCTCTGCCTCACTGTTCCAACAAGAGAGGTGAATTTAAATCCGTCTTGTCAAGCCTTTCAGTTGTCGAAGTAGCCATAGTATCCGACGCTGTTATCTCGGCAGTCCACAGACAATTTCTTAATGGAGATTCTTCCACAGACGTCATAACATTTCCATATGGAGAGGTCGTTATCAGTGCGGAAACTGCCTCCTTCAACAGTGGTTTTTACGGGCATTCTCCAACGATAGAAATTGCTTTTTGCCTGATCCACGGACTCCTACATCTCAGCGGTTATAGCGACCATACCACACTGCAAGCTGACAAAATGAAGAGAAGGCAGATAAGGATCTTAAAATGGTGTATCAAAAACTGTAGGTGACTGCCTCGTGCACGGTGCACTCATCAGAGTAAATCCCTCTCTACTTCTGACATATAAAAGTAGGAGATAATGTAGCGTAGCGGCCTAAAGGGGGAGGGCTTGGTTGGTGTATAGAAAAAACTTGGCAAAAGATACAGGCAGCTCTAGCAGTACACCTCCTCCTGCCTCTTTAACCTAAAGAATGAAGAGGAGGGGATTGTGCTAGGAGCAAATCCATTATCATTATTTAATTCACGCAGGCACATCTCCTCGGGCGGGGGATGGCCAAAGACATGTTTTTCTGGCGAGAGAATTTTCGGAACGAAATGAATGGGGAATATTGGAAGGATTAGAACGTGGTCTCTTGCAATGGTTCTAAGGAGCCTAACACCTGCGCTGCTCTAGCTTCTTAAGTCTGCTAAAATAGCATTTTAAGCTGGCGACCAACGTTGGAGAGGGATTCCCGCACACGACATAGAACACTCTTTCTCTAGGGGGGAAGAACAAAGGGGGATAAGTTGGATCGTCATCACAGGATACACGGATGTATTCTTTGATTCCGATTCGTCTCTTAGCCAACTTAATGAAAGCTATCCTGCTAAGGATGGAGAGTGTCATATCCGTTAATCTAGTAGAGATTTAATGTTTGATAGAATAACATTGGTCACAGCCTGGAGTGCGTTCTGACATAGAATCAGTTAATGCTCTAGGGTGCCCGTGGATTTCTAGTACTGGTCGTTTGTCCATACGGGAAGCAGGGGGTAGACTTTTGATGCTGGTCCAGGCAGCTAACCCGTTGAACCTGGGCTCTGATGCTACCAGGCTAATACCTCCTCCTTTTGCTTGTTGCTTTTTAGTCTAGCGGCACACCCCATACCTTCTATCTAGTCTACACCAGAAGCATAGGTCCAAGCGTAAATAGCTTGGACTGCTACAGCTGTCTGCTTCATCAATTGTACTTCCACATTTTATTACATATCTCCCGTCGAGTCAGGTGGAGGGGTTGGGGCCGCCGCGCCCATGGGAAAAATCATAGGCCAGGAGGATGATTGACCTCTAGATTTTCTCCGGATACTTTTCCCTCATGCGTACTAGTCAGAGTTCGAAGGCTTTTCCCCATCCAGGTGTAGGACATGGTAGGCGTGTACTCGTTGGCATGAGTGGCGGAGTGGATTCTAGTGTTGCTGCGTATTTGCTCAAGGAAGAAGGTTGGGACGTAATCGGAGTCACCATGAAAGTATGGCCACAGGACTGTTTATCTCGTGCGGAGGACAAGTGTTGCGGGCCACAGGCAGTTGCAGATGCACGCGGGGTAGCACATCGTCTTAACATACCTCACTACGTAGTAGACGAAGCCGTAGATTTTGAGCGTTTAGTGATCAACTACTTCTCCAGAGAGTACCGCGCAGGGCGTACGCCTAATCCATGCGTTATGTGCAATGAGAAGCTCAAGTTTGGAAATCTTTGGGAAAAAGCCAAGTTTTTAGATGCCGACTTCATTGCCACTGGACACTACGCTACTGTTCACCATACAGAAGCTGGAACCATTCTGTGCAAGGGAGCGGACTTGTCTAAAGATCAGTCCTATTTTCTCTTCAGTCTCTCCCAAGAGCAGCTTACGAGGGTTTTGACTCCTTTAGGGGGGATGACCAAAGCCAAGGTTCGTGGCATCGCGCGTCAGTTGGGTATGAAGGTTGCAGACAAAAAGGATAGCCAGGGAGTATGTTTTATACCTAACAATGACTATAAGGCCTTTCTCCAAAGTCGTCTTAGCAAGGATGAGTTCCGTGCAGGAGGCATTTATAATACCTCCGGCGAGTATTTAGGACCCCATGACGGGATTGAAATGTATACCGTGGGCCAACGTAAGGGCTTACCTGGAGGATCCCCACAACCTCTGTATGTGGTAGACATTGATCCTGCCTCCTCTAGAGTCATTGTGGGGTTTGAGACAGAGCTGATTCGGAAAGAATTTGAGGTTGAAGAGATAAATTGGCTTGGGGTTCCTCCAGAGAGGAGTATAGAAGTGAGCGTCAAAATTCGATCTACTCACTGTGGCTCGGCGGCTATGTTGCATCCAACGGGTAGCAAGCACGCTTTGGTACGACTGCAAGAGCCACAGCGCGCGATTGCTCCTGGCCAAGCTGCTGTTTTCTACCATCATGATCAGGTGAAAGGTGGTGGTTGGATTTGTCGCAATAAAATGTCTGCATGATTCGGCTTGTTCTAACAACGTTCCCAAGTTCTACTCAGGCTCGACAAATCGCGCGACAGCTTATACAGGCTCGTCTAGCGGCCTGTGGCACTCTCCTTCCAAAAGCAGTCTCTGTCTATATCTGGAATGGCAATCTAGAAGAAAATCAGGAGTGCCTTCTTCTGCTAAAGACCACTGCGAATTGTGTGGAGAGACTTCAGACTGAAATTCAGAAAGTGCATCCCTATAGCGTGCCAGAAATCCTGTCGTTTGAGGCAGACTGCTGCCTTGCTGCCTATGCTATGTGGATCAAGCAATCTTGCATACAAATTGAAGAGGAATGAATGGTATGGAAAAGCTACAGGCTTGGTAATCGCTGCTTTCAAAGATGCTCCCACACTGCCTCTAGGATAGCCAACTAAGGAAGGAAGCACAGCAACCCACACAAACCGTATCCCTCTCGCAGCTCTTCACACTTGCATGCTTCCCAAAGGATAAAGGCACTGCTGTATCCATTCACAACTGCAGGAGAAATTAGACGACGTCCATGGTCCTTTTTTCTCCTGCAATTTGATGTCTGTTTTCTTTGTATTGTTTGGCGTACAAACTTTTTCCTGGTTCAGCAATTAATGTCTTCTGGGCCTCCTTGTGTGGCCGGAATTTAAGGGGGGGCCGCATCCCCTCTCTCTCCATCTCCGCCCACACACACCCCCATGAGCGTTCAGCCTATGTCTGAAGGCAACTTTAACTTCCTATGGGGAATTTTAGACTTGGGTGGCGGCCGATTTTCACGGAAGATGCGGCCGGCGGCAATTCTGTTGCCTTACCTTCCGTTTGCTTGGAAAATGCGCAACTCTCCAGAAACCTCCACGGAGCTACAAAGATGAACTTTCCATGACTATCCTTGAAGACATCCTAATGGCTGTACAGGAAGAGCTCAATTCGGCGAAAATACAACGTACGTCTGCAGATCTACGGTCAATGGTAGCGGATGCGCCGCCAGTTATTGCATTAGATCAGAAATTGAGGGGCAGTTTCTGTCTCATTGCTGAAATTAAAGAAAAATCTCCTAGCGTGGGACCTATGCGTGATGAAAACGTTAAAAACGCACCAGAAGCTTACGAGGAGTCTTCTATCGTGCATGCTATCTCTGTACTTACAAACTTTTCCTATTTTGGTATGTCTATTCAGAAACTAGGAGAGATTCGTAAGGCTTCCTCGAAACCAATCTTGCGCAAGGATTTCATAATAGACGAGTACCAAATTTGGGAGGCTCGCGCCTTTGGTGCAGATGCCTTGCTACTGATGGCAAATGTACTAGATGCCTCGCGCCTTCGTGGCTTCTACAATCTATGCCGAGAGTTAGGTATGGAAGCTCTTTTCGAGGTCCACACTAATGAAGAAATCTATTTCCTTCCACCAGACGCACGGATAGTGGGAATTAACAGCAGAAGGTTTAAGGATAAAAGAGACTTTGTTGGTATTACCGGTACTTCGAAGGAAGACCTTAGCATTAATCTAGATGCTTTTCAGCTTGTCGAAAAGCTGCCGGAGACAGCTATCCATGTAGCGGAAAGTGGGCTTTCTCCCTCTACACTTGGCTGTGTGCGTAGGAAATTTCAAGCCGCCCTGGTCGGTACCTCGTTACTTCGTGACAATCTAGGGGTGCAGGCAAGTCTCACGGACTTTGAAAGACAACTTTCCTGCTGGCAATGACATTAGCCTGGTGTCATGACCTTGTTATGAGCATTACCTTGCTCGCGAAGGATGCCCACCACTACATTGAAAGCTAAGGGTAAGTGATTCTCCTTTGTAGTTGACGGCTGTAGCATCTGTCTTGCCGTGGGATGAAAAACCCCCACAGGGGACCTCCAAGCAAACCAGGTTGCTCTTTCTTCCTGCTGGAAATGCCGTCTTAGCTATTCTCTCGCCTTAAGCTGCTATTAGTACCTTCGGGATATGCCGACCTTTTAATTACACACTGGAGAAAGTTGGCCTCAGCCGAGGAAGAAGTACCGGTTGCTGTTGTCCTAAAACCACGAATGGTGGGTACTTACGTTCGCAGCGCAACTTACTTCACTTACGGCTTTGGAAGGTCTGAAGAATATTCTTTAGTCTTCTCTTGCATGGTGGTGTGGGGGATATATCCATCACCCCGAGCATTGTAGATTAGGACAGATTTCTCCACTTGCTTTCTTGATGATACTGTGCGATCCCCTATTTCGAGTGGAGTGCAACGATGACCCCCTGACCAAAAGAGACTTCTATCCTTTCTGGTATTAGTATTGGCCCATGCGTCCTCCTCAAAAACTCCTCATCTTGCTGGACAGAGCCGCTTTGGTAGCATTCCTGCCATTGTGAGAATAAGCTTTCTTCTAAACCTATCTTTTATCCCCGAGCCTGTTTGGAGTTTTTCTACCGTAGCCTATTAAGAGAAAATGCGATGGGGTCTTCTTCTACCCCGCTTCACCAGGCTGAGCCGTTTCTTGCTCGTTTTTTGGCTTTCATTTTAGATTTCTTGGAGGGGTACATGTGGAAACCCAGAATGGCACTTGTTTGCTTTCCCGTTGCAACTGCTGGCTACCCCCCAAAGCTACTGTAATCCAGTTTCATCCCCAGACATAGTGCTTGTGTGTATTTCCTACTTTTCTTCGCGGCTAGCTTGGAGTATGCTGAGCAGCCGCAGTTTGTTACTAATCTTGCTTGGAACTGGTGAACCTGTTAGGCGTGTTCTTCTGCCTTGTTCCAGTTACTCTATGCTTTCCTTCTCTGTTAAAAGTTGTTCCTTTACAGGGCAGGAGTCGATCCCTAGGTAACAGTTGTTTTATGCTACTCATTCCCGCCACTCCTCATCAGGAGATTGCTTCTTTCGGATGAAAGGCCATCAAGAAATGCCTAACACATCGCTAGATTCTCTACGTCCTTCCGTATTTGAACAATTTTATGGCCAAGAAAAGACTGTAGGACGATTGCGACTAATGGTGGAGGCTGCGCAGAAGCGTGGAGATGTCCTGCGGCACATCCTTCTGAGTGGCCCGCCAGGTCTAGGAAAAACTACGCTGGCTAACATTATTGGCAGCACTATTGGCACTAGCGTCAAGACCACTAGCGGGCCTCTGCTTGAAAAAGCGGGAGATCTCGCAGGGCTCTTGACAGATATACCACACGGGGGAGTGTTGTTCATTGATGAAATACACCGTTTACAACCTGCTATTGAGGAATATCTCTATCCTGCTATGGAGGATTTCAGGTTAGATGTTGTTATCGACCAAGGCCCTAGTGCACGCAGTATCCGTCTCAATCTTGCTAAATTCACACTCGTTGGAGCTACTACCCGTTCTGGTATGATTTCATCCCCACTACGTTCCCGGTTCGATATGACCTGTAGACTGGATTACTATAGCACTATCCACCTACAAAAGATTGTGGAGCGTAGCGCCAGTTTGCTAGATATTCCCATTGATGCAGCTAGTGCATTGGAAATTGCCCGTCGCTCCCGTGGCACTCCGCGCATTGCCAATAACTTGCTCCACTGGGTGCGGGACTATGCTCAAGTTCGATTTTCTGGCATAGTCACTCAAGAGGTAGCTGACCGGGCCCTGACAATGCTGGAAATTGATGAGGAGGGCATCGACAGAATGGACAAGCACATTCTAGAGGTCATCATCGACAAATTTAATGGAGGACCGGTCGGGATTAACTCACTTGCTGTGGCTGTTGGAGAAGAAGTTGGAACGCTAGAGGAGGTGCATGAGCCGTATCTAATTATGCAGGGATATCTCCAGCGCACGGCTCATGGGCGTATTGCCACTGCACGTGCCTACCAGAAAGTTGGCGTCTCCTCTCCTGCATCTCATAGGTCCATTCCAAAGTTGGAATTATGAGCTTCCATCTCAGACGGATTTTGTGAATGGGGTTTATCTCGTCTAGCTAAGAAAGGAGACCGAGACGATTGACCTTTACCCTTGAAGGACCTCACTATTGCCGTTGGCTTCCTTCGTTTGGCTTCTTGAGAAGTTCATGTGCCTCCTGCACCAAGTGAAAGATCCCCAGGTTGCTACAATGTTATACGATAACAGATCTCTGTACTGCGTCTAGGCTACCTTTTTCAGAGAGACCGATTTGGAGGGCGTCTGATTACTATAGTGCACGCCCTAACAGCGCGTGTCCTGACCACGCATCAGGAAAGATTTTTAGTTTGGATAGGGGACCTCTCTCATCACTTTAGGAAGGACTTAAGTAAAAACTACTCAGCAGATCAATTTGGTAAGTTACCCTTTGATCACGTTATCCTCTCCGAAAGAAAAAAATACTATTGGTGCTATTACACCACCTAACATTGATTTAGGGCATCGGCTTTCCGCTAATTATAGAGAAAATTACGCCCATTTATGATTCCAGCCGACGAAGACTATTGGTTATTTTCTCGCAGCTTTCTTTCTTGCTTATTAGGATACGGCCCATGCACATTCATCTCAGTCCTCGGCATCTGGTTCTGACAGCTGCCATTCATTCGTATGTAGCGAACAAAATTTCCCACTTGGAGGAGATGACGGAGCAAATCTTGGCAGCTCACGTGGTTCTCCTCCATGATGAGACGCGGACGAAAAAATATGTGATTAAGGTTCATCTAGCAATTCCAGGTCCAGATATCTATGCAGAAGATGCTGAGGACGACCTTTACGCTGCTATTGATAAAGTCTCTACAAAGCTGGCGAGGCTTCTGCGCAAGCGTAAGACAAGAATCCAAGAGCGGAAGAAGCACATTTCGCAACTTGCAAAGGAAGGTAGCAAACGTGGATATAAGAGAAGGTAGAGTAATAACGACTCTGGAAATAGGCATCGGCGCGAAAAGATCGTCTGGTATTACGGTTCGTGCTTTGTTCTCTCCCTCCTTCTAACTTGGAGAGGGATGCCAAGAATACGTTTATAAAAGCCTTATTTGAATCAATCTACAGACTTGCTTTCAGTTCTCAGTAACGGATGGACTTCTGATGGGTGGTTTTCATGGTCTCTGGAGGTCCATACTTTCTGGAGAAGCGGACTACAGCAGAGGTTTCCTCCGGGATTACTTGTTGCTTTCCCTATAGAAATCTCTTGAATAGAGCAATTTGGACATATCCGCAGAGTAACTACCAATGGAGAACCTTATGCTCTGGCATTTTACACCGGATGCCCTGTTCCTCGGCCCTCCTGTGGTAGGAGGGGACTAACTCGCCTCTTTTTAGAAGATGGAAAAAGGGTGAGTTCTGCCGCATTGTTGCTGGTTATAATGATACGAACAACAAACATTCTACCTTAAGTGGAGCAACGCAAGAGTTTATCGCAGGTTACAGTGCAGGCTTCAATAGGTCAAAAGGTCTACTTAGCTTATGTATCTGATGAGCCTGCTTCTTCCGAAAATCCAAACCATGGAAGTAGAGTGAAAAGTAGGAGCTAAACCATGGCTGATACAGTGCCCATTATCCAACAGAAGGCAGCCTCTTCTGCAAAAACCCCAATTAAACTGCAAACACTAAGAGCACAAATTGATGCGGTAGATGTGCAGATTTTATCTCTTCTAAACCAACGTGTTATTACAGTCCGTAGGATAGGAGAGCTAAAACAGCAGGAAGGTCTTCCCATTTATGCTCCAGATAGGGAGGAGAAACTACTCCGCCACTTGGTTGAGAAAAATAATAGTGCTTTATCTGCAGCATCGGTTCATGCCATCTACCGGGAAATTATCTCTGCCTGCCGTGCCCTAGAGAAGGAGGTAACGGTGGCTTGTTTAGGACTTGTGTCTGGAATTACTCATCAGGCAGCCTATCGTCGTTTTGGTTCCGCCGTAAAATATGCCTTTTGTCGGGAAGCTTCGGAGGTATTTAGACGAGTTGCCGAGGGCGAGGCGGATTGTGGAGTAATTCCTGTTAATACTGCTGAGGTAAAGAGTTCAGTAGCAGCACAAGTACTAAGTGACTTAGCACAGACTGAGCTAAGTATATGTGCAGAGATCCTACTTTCTAGAAAAGGAGAACAGAGAGATCGGTTTTTAGTTCTCAATCGTGTTCCGACCTCCCCTTCAGGCTCGGATCGTACCCTTATCTTACTCCGCTTAGAAAACAAGCCTGGGGCACTAGCCATCCTAAAGCCCTTCAGAAGGAATTCCATCAATCTTGTTCCACTGGACAGCCAATTATCTGCAGGAAAGGACAGTGCTAAAGATCTTTTAGTCCTGATGGAGGTGGAAGGGCATAGCACACAGCTACAAGCTAATCACTCCATTCTGGAGCTATCCAGATGCTGTCTGGCTGTAAAAATCCTAGGGAGCTACCCTAAGCAATAGTGTCTTGTGGCATTTGCGAGATAATGTGATTCAGGGCTGCTATGCTCACGAAAGGACGCGGCAAAACTAGATCAGCGCTGCGGTTACTATGACAACTAGTGAGACTAAGTCGACAAGCCCCACCTATGATAGGATCATCCTATTCTGGTATTGTCATAATGAGTCTGTTGGAGGTAGCGGAGGGTTTTTAACGGGTGCTTACTCAAGCTGCTTTATACGCAGTCAAGGGGTTTGCATCCAGCACTTTTAGCTTCTCAAAACGCCGCTGCTCTTTCTTAGTCAGGAGATCTTCAAGCTCTATGTGTTGCGTATTAATGGAAAGTATGGATTCATACTGTGCTAGGGCTTGGATATAACAAAAGCGTGCTTGGAGGACGGCAGCTTGTGACTGGAGTAATTTGACCTTGGCATCGAAAACTTCCAGTTGGGTTCCTATCCCGCTGTCAAATTGCTCACATGCCAAGCGAAGTGTCTCAGTAGCCTCTGCCACATTGGTCTGTTGACTCCCTATAGTCTCTTGAGCCTGTTGCAAGTCAGCAACGTTCCGCTGAATACTGGCAACAACGGAGCGCACATTGCTGTCATATCTGATGATGGACTGCTCCAGCTGCGCCTTGGATTGCACAATTTCACTTCCATCAAGGAAGTTCCAAGTTCCATTCAGGCCGCAAAACCATCCACCCATAATTTTCCTTAGATAGGCACTAGCGTTAGTTTGAACAAGATATCCTACACCTAACGTGATCTTAGGATATCTCTTAGAGAGAGCCTCCCTAAACGAAGCTGCTTGCGCGAGGACGTGTTCTCTTTGAGCTTTTAGAGTTGGACTCCGGGTAAGCCCCGTTCGAACGGATTCTTCCGGAGAAATGGTGTAGCACCTCACTTCTAGATTACCTACCACATGAAACGGAATTTCCGCTCGTTTCGTATAGTTTATTCCAAGAAGTCTAACAAGTTGATCTTGAGCAGTACGTGAGTCGTTCTGTATTTTAGCTAGGGCGGATGTCGCGGTAGCCACAGCTGATTGCGCCTGAAGTACGCTAAGCCTCTGGACAACACCCACCTGATAGCGCTTCTTTTGGTTCTCTAGTTGATCTTCTAGCAGGACAACTGACTGCTCCTGGATTGCAACGAGAGTACGGTTGAGAATAACTCGAAAAAACGCAGTTTTCACCTGCGCGATAATGTTGTCAATCGTGCTGCATAGGGTAAAGAAAGACATGTACTCCTGGTGTTTTGCGGCTCGCATACCAGCTAGGCTTCTTCCTCCGTCAAATATCAGCTGTTGAACAGCGAGTCGTGCGTTCCAAGAAAGGTGGTCCGCCCTACCTTGCGTACCAGGAAGTTTTATGGTGGAGCCGTCCGCAACACGTGAAGTCTCACTGAAGACAGAAGAGGCGAGCGAAGATGGTATATCTTGGCAAGCGCTAGTTGCGCCAAGCCGTGGTAAAAGCTGAGCACGCGTGCTAATAAGCTTTCCATGGACAGACCGGATTTGCTGGATGGAATCTAGAATTTCCGGATTGTGTCGGAGCGCATATTGTATGGCGCTGTTGATGGTAAACTTCTTGGTATTGGTAAGTTTTTTCTCTATCTTAGCAAGGCGAACACGAGGAATGCCATTATGAGCCGGTGCCGATGTTACGGAGAGTTCGGTAGAAACGGAACAATTTGCCACTAGGATTGGCGATAGCCAGCTGGACTGCCGAGAACAGAAGAACATTGGTAGAAACGTCGGTTGAAAAAAGGGAGCGGCGTGGCAGGAGGCGGCTGGAGAAGGGCTTCGCGCTATCGAAGAAGGAACGAGAAATGACGAGGGAGTGATTGAAAGCTCTGCCTGGAGAGAAGTAGTAAAAAGGACGGTACTCAATACACTCCCCAGATGCCATTTTCCGGCCAGCAGGTGTAGATCTTCTTGAAATTGCATCTGGCTAATTGGCCTTCAGGGCCGTCCACTCAGTTGGGCCATCAGCTGCTGCGATCCCTCTTTTGAACGGGCGGGGTTGCCGACTATCTTGCCTTTCTGGGAGGTTACTCCTCATGGTGTTTTGGGCCTAACAGCGTACACGTACAAGAGCGGCATCTTAAGCGATGTCAACCGTGAGAAACTGCGTCCTTTAGAGCTACTGGATAGATTATGGAGTTGAAGGGCAGTTGCAATTGAATAGTCAATAGTCGAATGTTGCTTGTCGATAGACATTACTTTCTATCCTTTTTTTCTTATCTTTATGGCCTTGGCTAATGATGAGAAGATGTAAAAAAGACTGGCTGGAACTGGACCTCTTTTACAAGAGGACAGGATAAAAAAGACACGACTAGGCGCCTTTTGAGGGGGCTCCAAGGGGAAGAGATATGAAAAGCGTTGTTGTCGACCTAGCTCTACCGAAACGCCCTCCGCTGAGTTTATCTATTGATTTTTTTCTCTGAGGATTATTCCAAGGGTGCAATGACGGTCTTTTCAGGCTTCTCTCCACTATTGCTGGCTTTGTCATGCCGATGCTAGCCTTTCCGTCTGGCATCTGAGCAAATAAAAGCTTTCAGGCAGCGCATGTTGCTTAAGGCCCTGTAGTAGTCGCATAACAAGATTCCAGCAGCAAAAGCCCTCTAGGAAAAAATATCCAGGTGCGGATGCAACTACTTTTCTTACCCTGAGTCAAGTAACGATGAATCTCTCTTCCCCCCCCTGCGGTGGCAAATTCGGGGATGAGATTGGACATGTCACAAGCGCAAGGGGAGGAAGGTCAAGCTTCTTGACTTATCATCTCTGTCGGCGGCGGTTCGCTTTTCTAGTGTTAGAAAATAACTAGCGCTTGCGTCTGAGCAAAAAAAACGCCAGCTCCTCTAGGAGATTGGCCCCATGCCCGAAAGAGGACTTAATAGCGCGGCGCGCGTTGTAAGTGAGGCGCTCGGCTTCTTTCCTTGAGGCTCTGATCCCCATAAAGGCTGGATAGGTGGCCTTTTTGGCAGCGGCATCCTTTCCAGCACTCTTTCCAAGCCACTTGCTGGTCTGGGTAACATCAAGGATATCGTCAGTAATCTGGAAAGCGAGGCCAAGGTTTTCACCAAATGTTGTGAGTGAAGCAAGCCTTGACGGTGTCGCATTGGCGACCATAGCACCAAGACGTAGAGAGACAATAATCATTGCGGAGGTTTTACTCCGATGAATAAAATAAAGCTCGGAGAGTTTGTGCTTCTGTCCTTCTCCCTCTAGATCTGCTACCTGTCCAGCAATGAGTTTGCGACTGCCAGCAGCATGGGAGAGCTCAGAGAGAAATGCCTGGGGAGAATAACGTAGTGTAGGACGCACCTGCGCAAGAATTTCAAATGCAAGTGTCAATAGCGCATCTCCAGCTAGGAGCGCAATGGCCTCACCAAACACTTTGTGGGCGGTGTAACAACCACGGCGAAAGTTGTCATTGTCCAAGCAAGGAAGATCATCATGAATAAGCGAATAGGTATGGATACACTCAATGGCGGCGGCGGCTGGCAGCGCGTCTTTTTCCTCCCCGCCACAAATTTCGCAGGCTGCTATGCATAAGATAGGACGTAGACGCTTTCCTCCTGCAAAAAGGCTGTAGCGCATAGCACGATGCAGGCTCTCCGGCTTAATAGATGGATGAGGCAGGAAGTCGTCTAGTGCTTTATCTATCAGACGAACCTTTTTGTCGAGATAGTGAAGTAATTCCATAACCAAAGACAGTTCAGTCCTCCACGCTACAGTTATTGGGCTATATACCGAAAAGGGCCACCTGGCATAAGCAAGCTTGGAACTACACCACCTTCCTGGGTTCAGGAGATAGCTACTCTGGAAGCCATTGCAAAGACTTTCGGCGACATGGGACGTAGTGACTTTGTCCCAGAAACTCTCTTCCCCTTTGAATCACTTTGGATCTGCCCACTTTTAAAGATCTGATGCCAGAGCTTCAGTTAGGACTAGAGCAAAAGTGGATAGCCGAGAAGTTTTCACCAGTTCCCATAATCTCGCCGACACACGCATCCCTCCCGTATCTAAATTATTGGGACAAGACTTCCATCGAACGGAAGCCAACTCACTAAGGTCTAACGCCACTTCTGTTCCATAAAAAATCTTGGTTAAGTTGATGTCTCTTACCTCTTGCAAACGGAGAGCTAGTTAAAACTCCCTGCCCCAGGGTGCTTCAGATGGCGCTGTTTTTTCACCCAAATAGAAAGTAGAGCAATATCGGCTGGTGTGACTCCGCTAATACGTGATGCTTGTCCAAACGTTTCCGGGCGCACTTGAGAAAGTTTTTGAACCGTTTCGTTCCTTAGCCCAATAACCTGAGAAAAATCTATCCACTCGGGGATACAGAGAGCCTCCTGGCGGCTAGCGTTAGCTACTTGTTCCCTCTGACGACGGATATACCCCTCGTATTTCAGTTCAGCTTCTACTAATTCCCAAACAGAGTCCAGGTACTTGTTGCGCCATTCTGGATCCACGCTAGAAAAAGAGTTTTCCGGGCGTCGCAGCCAC
>Ga0070717_10002116_pt1 | contig 13930 bp, 12 predicted proteins | sample LARL113metaG_FD_71366 | JGI IMG/M metagenome (GOLD analysis project Ga0070717, IMG submission 71366) | Corn, switchgrass and miscanthus rhizosphere microbial communities from Kellogg Biological Station, Michigan, USA - LAR L11-3 metaG | ecosystem: Host-associated > Plants > Roots > Rhizosphere ... | reverse complement strand
GTACGGGAAGCTTTCGTGCGCAAGGAGCGTCAATTTCGGAGGATTAGCGGGGCGCGCGTTTTTTTGGCCCGGCCCGATTTCTACCACGGCCACGTCGACGCCATCTGCCGACGTGCCGCTCATCACGCCCGCGACGTTCATCGTGTGGGTGCTCACGAGGTTTCCGCCGGAGCCGTGGTGCGCGGGGCTACCGCATCGGGCTGAGCTGCGGCGGTGGAGACGTTTTCGCGGAAGCGCGTGAGGTCGCTGCGCAGTTTCTGGAACTGCTTTGCAGTCAGAGGGGGCGGAATCTTGCCGGCGTAGAGCCGTGCCCGCTTGCGCGCGGATTCGTGGGCGCGCTCCAGCAGCAGGTTGCGGAACGAGGCCGATTTCTCGGCCGCAGTGAGCAGGGCCTCGTAGGTGCGCAGAATCAGTTCGGCGCTGTGACAGATCTCAACGAGATCCGAGCCGGCGCGAATGGCCTCGACCGCGGCTTCATCCACGGGAAGGAATTTCAGAATGCCGCCCATCTCCAGGTCGTCGGAGAGAATGATGCCGCGATAACCGATGCGGTTGCGCAGCACGGTCGAGATCCAGAAACGCGAGGCGCTGGCGGGCATCTCCTTGCCGGGGCTCGCGGGGTAAGCAGCGTGATTGGTCATCACGATCGGCATCTGCTGATGGAGTTCGCGATAGGGGGCGAGATCTTCGTCCCATAACTGTTGCCAGGTGCGATGAATTTCGGGAGTCACGAAATGCGTATCGCTGGCAGCGCCGCCCAGCCCCGGAAAATGCTTGCCGCAAGCGATGACGCGCTGGGCCGCGAGGCCGGTCATGAATGCGCGCGCGAATTCAACCACGTGTGCCGGGTCGGGTGCGACGGAGCGGGTTCCCATCACTTCGGCGGACTCGGGCAGGGCTAGATCGACTACCGGCGCGAGCGTGGTGTTGAAGCCGAAGGCGCGCACGGCGCGAGCCACCAGTTCTCCGAAATGGCGGGCCAACGCGGGCTTTTGGCGGGCCGCGATTCCCACGGCCTGCGCGGAGGGTAGCGGCGAGAGCGCGTCGCGGAGCCGGTTGACCGTGCCGCCTTCCACGTCGACATAGCGGACGCTGTTGCGCGTGCAGAGGCCGGTGGCTTCATTGAGCAGCGCCCGGGTCTGCTCGGCGTCCTGGATGTTGCGGCGGAAGAGGATCACGCCCGCAGGGCGCAGCAGGCGCAGCCAGGCGCGTTCGAGCGAAGTAAGCTCCGGGCCCGAAAGCCCCACCACCAGCAGGCTGCCGACTGCGCGGCGTAGATTGGTTTCTTTCGAATTCGGCACGATCTATTTCCTTACTCCCTATTCCCTGTCTTCTTAAGTTCCTGCTGCAGTTCTTCCAGAAGGTTTAATGCCTGCAGCGGGGTGAGCGCATTTACGTCCACCGCTTCAATGCGGTCCACGATACGCTGCGAAAGCGGAGTGAAGATGGTCAACTGCATGGGTTCGGCTTCGGTTTCCATCTGCACACTTTGCCGTTCTTGCTTTTCGTGCTGGCGCAGGATGCGCTTGGCGCGCTCGATTACCGCGGGCGGAAGGCCGGCCAGTTTCGCCACTTCAATGCCGTAACTCTTGCTGGCGGCGCCCGGCTCAATGTTGTGCAGGAATACAATGCCGGCGGCCGCCTCTTTGACGCCGACGCGCAGGTTGCGCACGCGGGGAAGCTTCTCGGCGAGCATGGTCAGTTCGTGATAGTGGGTGGCGAAGAGGGTGCGGGCGCAGGTTTCGGCGTGCAGAAATTCAACCGTGGCCCACGCCAGCGAGAGACCGTCGAACGTGGCGGTGCCGCGGCCCATTTCGTCGAGCAGAATCAGAGAGCGATTCGAAGCAGTGTTCAGGATGGTGGCGGTCTCCGTCATTTCCACCATGAAGGTGGAGCGGCCGCGGGCCACGTTGTCGCTGGCGCCGATGCGGGTGTAGATGCGGTCGACCAGGCCGAAGCGCAGGCTTTCGGCGGGCACGAAGCTGCCCATCTGCGCCATCAGCACCAGCATCGCGGCCATGCGCAGATACGTGCTCTTGCCGCCCATGTTTGGGCCGGTGATGAGCAGCAGGCTGGGCCCGGAATCGGCAGCGTTGAGATAAAGATCGTTGGCGATGAAGCGGCCCTCGCGCGTGTCTTCCATCCATTGCTCGATGACCGGATGGCGGGCGGCCACCGCTTCGAGCACTGGTTCATCGGAAAGGCGCGGGCGCACGTAGCGGCGCGTCGCGGCGAGATGCGCGAAGTTAGCGAGAAGATCAGCTTCGGCCACCGCGGCTGATGCGCGCCGAATGCGGCTGGCTGATTCAAGGACAAACCGGCGCAGCTCGGCGAAGATGCGCTTTTCGATTTCGATTGAGCGGTCGTGGGCGGTTAGGATCTTGCGCTCGTATTCCTTGAGTTCGGGAGTGGTGAAGCGCTCCGCATTGACCAGCGTCTGCTTGCGCTCGTAATCAGCAGGAGCGAGCGAGAGGTTTGATTTGGTGATCTCGATGTAGTAGCCGAAGACCGAGTTGTAGCGGACCTTGAGCGAGGCAATCCCGGTGCGCTGGCGCTCTCTGTCCTCAATCGCCGCAATCTGCTGGCGCCCGGTGGTCGAGATGGTGCGCAGCTCGTCGAGTTCCGCGTCCACGGCCGCCGCAATGGCGCCCCCATCAGAGAGTGTCAATGGCGGTTCGCCGACGAGCGTTGTGGCAACGCGTACCGTCACATCTTGGAGCGTGTCGAGGCTCGTGATCAGTTCGCGCCAGCGAGGCGCCTTCATTGCTTCGAGCGCGGTCTTCAATCCCGGCAGACGGGCGGTGCTGGCGGCCAGGGCGCGGACATCGCGCGGGCCGGCGGAATCGAGCGAGATGCGCGCCAGCAGCCGTTCGAGATCGAGGATTCCGGAGAAAGCGCGGCGGATTTCTTCGCGCTTCATTAGATCGGCGTGCGCTTCGCCGACTGCTTCGTGGCGGGCTTCGATCGCGGGTGCATCCATGAGCGGACGAAGGATGGTTGCCCGCAGGAGGCGCTTGCCCATGGGCGTGCAACATGCATCGAGCGTATGGAACAAAGTGGCGCGGTTGTCCTGACCCGCGAAGAGTGGCTCAACCAACTCGAGATTGCGGACGGTGACCTGGTCGAGCTCGAGCGCGGTCGAGTGCTCCTGGAAACGCAGTGAGTCGATGTGCAGGGCTTCATTTTTCTGCGTGGTGCGGACGTAGTGCAGCACCGCCCCGGCGGCAATCACGGCGGGCTCGTGGCCAACCAGCCCATAGCCCTCCAGGGATCGTACTTGGAGTTGGCGCTCGACCAGCGGGACAGCGAAGTCGTGGGTCCAGACCCGGTCTTCGACGCGGGTGCGGGCGGGAACACGATCCAACGCGGTGGGAATTTCGGCCGCGGCCGGCAGCAGGACTTCGCTGGCGCCCGCCATGAGAATCGCATCAGCGGCTCGCTGTCGCGCCGCCGGGCCGCAAAACTCCGCGGTCCGGAATTCGCCCGTCGAGACATCGAGGAGAGCGACCCCGCAGATCACGCCATGCCCATTTCCGGACCGCTGCCCGGGTCGCGCCGAATGGGGGCCAGCCAGGACCTTTTCCTGCATTCGGCCGCCGGATTCAAAGTAGGCGGCGAGAAAATTGTTTTGCTCCTGGCCCAGGCTGGTGTCGAGCGCAGTGCCGGGCGAAAGCACGCGGGTGACTTCCCGGCGCACGATCTTCTTGGTCAGCTTGGGATCTTCCATCTGGTCGCAGATGGCGATCCGGTAGCCCTTGCGCAGCAGGCGCGCCAGGTAGCTTTCGACGGCGTGGTAGGGAACGCCGCACATGGGCTGCGAACGCTCGCGGTCGCGGGCGGTGAGCGTCAGTTGCAGTTCGCGGCTGACCACCACGGCGTCGTCATAGAACAGCTCGTAAAAGTCGCCCATGCGGAAGAACAGCAGGGCGTCGGGATTTTCGCGCTTGGCCATGGTCCACTGGCGCATGAATGGCGTCAACTCGGTGGCCGGCTTTTCGACCGCAGCAGCCAGGGGCAGGAGTTCCGCAACATCCGCAGGGGCCGGCTCCGGCGTGGGCGCGAGTTGAGAGTCCTCTTTGATCACTGTTGGTTTAAGACTAACGCGGCGGGCGGATGTTGGGCAGGCTGTGAAATGCCTGGTTCCAATGTGAGAAACGGCGTAGGGTACGCGCCAGGAAACCGGCTCAGTAATGACCAAAGGTCCAACTTTATGCTGGATCAGCGCGGGGTGATTTGTGTCACAGTATACTGAATAGTTACAATCTAGGGTAAATATCGGAATGTATTTGGTTTGGCTCAGAGTGGCGGTCGTTCTGTACGCAGGGGCGGGTATCGCCGCATTTCCCACCGTTCTGTATCAGAACCCCCGCTGGCGCAGCGTTTGCGTCCACGTGGGAGGCCTGGCGTTTCTCTTCCACTTTGTGTCGGTGGTGGAGATGCTGGCGCTCGCCCATAGCTGGGTGCCGGTGGGCGTGCGCGAGGGCGAATCGCTGCTGGGCCTGGTGGTAGCCGGGCTGTTCTTCCTGGTGTGGTGGATTTACGGGACGATTTCCCTGGCGGTCTTTGCCTTCCCCATTACGTTTTTCATCGTGTTTGTGCCGTCGCTGGGCTACGAGCGATACGTGTTCCCGTCCTCGGGTGTGCGCATCAGTTGGCTGGTGGCCCACATTGCGGCGCTGCTGGCGGCGTATGCGGCACTGGGATTCAGCATGCTGGCGTCCGTCCTCTATCTGATCCAGGAGCGGCGGATCAAGAGCAAGCTCAAGCCCGGGGAGGACACCTGGTGGGCGCCACTTGAATGGTTGCCGCCGCTGGATACGCTGGAGCGCATCGCTCATTCCACGCTGTTATTCGGCTTTCCATGCATGACGGTGGGCCTGGTGATCGGGTCAGTGCTGGCACAGGAAACTGTCTTGGGCGCTGCCTACTTCCGCGACCCCAAGGTGATTGCTTCGTTTGTGATGTGGGCCGTGTACGTGCTGCTGCTGTTCGTGCGCAGCACGGCCGGCCTGCGGGGCCGCAAGGCCGCCTATCTCTCCGGCGCCGTGTTCCTGGTAATGCTGGCCGTATGGGCCGCTAACCAGTTTAGCCAGGTGCACAAGTATGGTGCTCCATGACGCTCGCGCTCATCGGCGTCAACCACAAGACCGCGCCCATTGAGTTGCGCGAGCGGATCGCCATCTCGCGCGACGAGCTGCCCGAGGTGACGCGAGCGCTGGCGGCGCTGCCGGGCGTGTCGGAGTGCATGATTGTGTCCACCTGCAATCGCGTGGAGATTGTGACCGCGATTGAATCGCCGGAGGTGGACCTTTCGAAATTTTTGCAGAATCACTTCGGGCTGGATGGATCGGTACTGAAGGATCATCTCTATGAACACCGCGACCAGCAGGCGGTGCGGCATTTGTTCCGGGTGGCGGCCAGTCTCGACTCGATGGTGGTGGGTGAGCCGCAAATCCTGGGCCAGGTGAAAGAGGCGTTTGCCGTGGCGCGCACGGCCGGAACGGTCGGCGGACAGCTCGAGCACCTGCTGCAGAGCGCGTTCGCGGCGGCGAAGAAGGTTCGTTCGGAGACGGAGATCGGGTCGAACAGCGTTTCGATTGCGTCCGTCGCCGTCGAACTGGCGCGCAAGATTTTCGGTTCGCTTCAGGGTCGAACCGTGTTCCTGGTGGGCGCCGGAAAAATGAGTGAACTCGCGGCGCGGCACCTTGTTCAGCAGGGCGCGGGCGCGATCCTGGTGACCAATCGGACGCTGGCCCGAGCGCGCAGCATGGCCGAAGAATTCGATGGGCGCGTGATCCCATTCGAGCAATTGCATGAAGCGGCCAGCGAAGCCGACATCGTGATTACGTCGACGGGCGCGCCGCACGCGATCTTCCGCCGCGAGCACGGCGTGGCTTTCCTGCACAAGCGGCGCAACCGGCCCATGTTCTTTATCGACATTGCCGTGCCGCGCGATGTGGACCCGGCCATGAATAAGCTGGAGGGCATCTTTGTCTATGACATCGATGACCTGCAGTCGGTGGCTGTTTCGCACATGGAGGAGCGCGCGCGCGAGGCCACGAACGCCGAAGCCATGATCGCCGCAGAGGTGGAACGTTTCCATCAGCGGCAGCGGACCGTGAATGTGGCGCCGGCGATTGTCGCGTTGCAGAAGCAAGCCGAAGAGCTCCGCCAGGCGGAGATGCGGCGCATCCAGGCGCGGCTGGGGTCTTTGACTCCCGAGCAGGCCGCTGCCATCGAAGCGCTGACGCGCGGACTCGTCAACAAGTTTCTTCATCCACCCATGCAGGCTTTGAAACAGGCTGCTCGCGAAAACGATTCGGCGCGCATGGAAGCGCTGTGCGAGACATGGTCGTTGCCTACGACGTCCAACCCGGCGCCTGATGCGCCGCCCGAGACCCAAAAGCCCGATGCTGCAGCAGCCGCGGCAGCCGAGGGCAATCCAAAGGACACCTCCGTGACCCAAACCAGCGTGGCAGGCCGCCGATGAACCTGCGCATCGGAAGCCGCGGTTCCCAACTCGCACTCTGGCAGGCCAACTACATCGCCGACAGGCTGCGCGGCCACGGCCACTCGGTCGAGATCGAAATTATCAAGACCACCGGCGACCGCCTTCAGGAAGTTACGTTTGCCCAGGTGGGATCGAAGGGCATGTTCACCAAGGAAATTGAAGATGCCCTGGCCGCGAGCCGGGTGGACCTGGCGGTCCATTCGCTCAAGGATTTGCCCACCGAACTTCCGGCCGGGTTTGCGCTGGCGGCGACGCCGGTGCGGGTGGACCCGCGCGATGTGTTGGTGTCGGTAAAATACGCCGATCTGGGTGCGCTTCCGAGTGGCGCGAAAGTGGGGACCAGCAGCCAGCGGAGGCGGGCGCAGCTGAAGGAACTGCGGCCGGATCTGGAGGCGGTGGAATTTCGCGGCAACGTGGACACGCGGCTGCGGAAGTTGGCCGAAGGGCAGGTGGATGCGATACTGCTCGCGGCTGCGGGCCTAGACCGGCTGGAAAAGACCGAATGGGTTCGCCAGCGGCTGGAACCCAAGGATTTCTGTCCCGCGGCGGGACAGGGATCGCTGGGCATCGAGACGCGAGTGGATGACAGCGCGACCATCGCGGCGCTGGCGTTTCTAGATGATGCGCCGACACGTTTTGCGGTTACGGCGGAGCGGGCTGCGCTTGCGGCGCTCGGCGGTGGATGCCAGGTGCCGATTGGCATTCATTGCCGGATAGCTCCCGGTGCGGAGCCATGCGAAGGCTGCTGGGAGATTTTCGGCGTGGTGGCCAGTCTTGAAAGCGGCAAAGCGATTCGCGCTTACCATAGCGTTCCGGGTACGCATGGCGACCCCGTGGCTTTGGGGCGCACGATCGCTGAGATGCTGATGACGTCGGGGGCTGGAGCGCTGCTCAACGGAGCGCCGCTCGCCGCCGGCGGTGCTGCCTGACATGTCAGGTCGGCGGCTCGCCGCTCGACGGATTCTGGTAACGCGCGCCGCGCACCAGGCGGGCAAATTGAGCGACGGATTGCACGCTCTCGGTGCCATTCCCGTGGAAGTGCCGGTGCTGGAGATCGGGCCTCCGCTTTGTTTTGACGCTCTGGACGACAGTCTTCGGCACATAGATCAGTACGACTGGATCATCTTCACCAGTGCCAATACGGTGCGGGCGCTGACGGAGCGCGGTGCGGTAATCGGAGTCGAACCGGAGCGGGGGGCGGGCGCGAAGGTCGTTGCTGTAGGAAATGCGACCGCTTCCGCTGCGCGCGAGGCGGGATGGAATGTGACCATCATTCCCGAAACTTACGTGGCCGAAAGCCTGGTCAGTTCTATTCAAAACCAGCTCGTCGGAAAATGCGTCTTGCTGGCGCGAGCGGAAGTAGCGAGGGATGTAATCCCGGATGCTCTGCGTTCCGCCGGAGCGACGGTCGATGTGGTGGACGCGTATCGAAACGTGATTCCGGCGGGAGCGCCCGAACAACTCCGCCGCGCTTTGGCGGAGGGCCTCCACGCGGCAACCTTTACCAGTTCTTCCAGCGTCACGCATCTGGCTGACGCGGCCAAGGTAGCGGGCTTGGGATTTCCGCTTTCAGGTGTGCCCGCGGTTTCCATTGGGCCGATCACGAGTGCAACGCTGCGGGAAGTTGGCTGGGAGCCGGCGGCAGAGGCGGATCCGCACGATATTCCGGGATTGATCGCGGCCGTTGCAGAGCTCCTGAGCCGCTGAATCATTGGCGGGCGTCGATCAGGCGTTGGTCCCAGGCTCGCCCCTCCAGTCGCATTCAATTTCGCAGCGCCGCTCCGAGCTGGCTCTCGCCCACTCCAGAATCCGCGCCGCCCGCCATGCATCGATTGCGGGCACCGGAGGCGGCGCAGTCCCCAGCAGGGCATCGCGAACGCCGGAATAAAAGAGGCGGTAGTCTCCGGGAAGGGAGGCGACCGGGCGCGACACCATGCCACCCTCCACGTCCACGTGCAGGATGCCCCATTCAGTGGACTGCTCCTGGCCCCAGTTGGGGGCGGTAATGCGCGTGATCGTGTTGAGCGCGGTCTCCTGCGGGTCTACGCCTTTTTTGCGGAAGTTGCCGCGCGTGCCTCGCACGTGGAACCGGGCACCGGCGGGCGAGGAAAGAGCATTGGCGCCCAGCGTGACGATGCATCTGGGATAGCGCAGCCGGATGGTAAATGCGTCGTCCGATCCTTCTCCATCACGCTCGCGCAAGACTTCCGCACCTACGGCCAGCGGCTTACCGCAGAGCACCAGAGCCTGATCGACCAGGTGGGTGCCCAGATCGAGCAAGACGCCCCCGCCCTGCTCAACATCGTCCTTCCACGGACGGCGCGTGGCTCCGGGATTCCAGCGATCGAAACGCGATTCGATATGCACCACACGGCCGAGTTGATGTTCGTGAAGCAGCTTTTGTAACGTCAGGAAGTCGCCGTCCCAGCGCCGATTGTAGAAGGGAACCAACAGCTTGTTCTGCCGATGGGCCAGTTCGATCAACTCAGCAATTTCGAGCGATGTCGTGGCGACAGGCTTGTCGACGATAACGTTCCTACCCGCCTGGATAACTTGCCTGGCCACCTCGAAGTGGGTGCCGCTCGGTGTGGCCACGACGACCAGTTCGATGGACGCGTCGGCCAGGAGATCTTCCAGCGAGCGGCATGTCTTGATCCCGGGATAGCGTTGCTTCGCCAGGTCGGAGTGGCGCTCGACGACAGCGGCCAATTCCAGCCCCTCGACGGAGGAGATCAGGGGCGCGTGAAATACGCGACCCGCCATTCCGAATCCGACCAGACCTACGTGCAGCATCCGGTGTCCTCAGACGAGGCACGCGAACTAGCCTCGTTAGCCTTCAAGTTTATATCGCGTCTCCGCGAGGCGATATAGGCGCCGCCACACCAGCCGGTTCATGCTCACTACTATCAACGAAATCAGGACGGTCGCCAGCAGGATGATCGGAAAGCGGCCGTGGTCAGTGGCGGAGCTGATCTGCGCACCTAGACCGATCGTTTCCAGTGTTTCGCCTTTCACTTTCGCGTACTCCGCCATGACCGAGGCGTTCCACGCTCCTCCGGATGCAGTTACCATGCCCGTGATGAGAAACGGAAAGATGCCGGGAAGGATGAGGCGGGTCCAACGCTGCCAGCGCGTGAAGTGATAGAGCGTTGTCACCTCGCGCAAGTCGGAGGGGATGGACATGGCTCCGGCGATTACGTTGAACAGGATGTACCACTGGGTCCCGAGCAGCATGAGCGCAATGGACCCCACGCCCAGGCCCCCGCCTATCTTGATCAGGCCGATGAGCAGGATGGGGTAGATCGCGGAGGCGGGAACGGAGGCCATGACCTGCGCGACAGGTTGCACCACGCGCGCGACTCGCGGATTGAAGCCGATGGCCACGCCCACGGGAATGGTCCAGAATGCCGAAATCAGCAGCGCCGAATTGACGCGAAGGAATGTGGCGGCGGCGCCTTCGAGCGCAGGCGCAGATCCGCCCAGGTAACGCTACGCAGCATGAAGACCGCCTGTATTGCCGCCCAGCAGGCGACAATCGCGACCACCGCCGCAAAAGCCCAATAGCCCATCAATCCTTTGCGTCGGTCTGCGTGTTCGTCGGACGGATGAGCCAGCGTGGTTTCACGCGAACGCGCCAACCGCCGATTCATCGGCTCTTCCAACTTCGCCCAGATCTTTGCGGGAACGGAATTGAGCAGCGGAGAGCGGCGCAGCAATTCGAGAATAGGAGAAGTTACGCGATCAGCCGACTCGACCTGCTCGAATTTGAACTTGTCGCTCCACGCAATCAAGGGACGCCATACCAACTGGTCGGTGGCCACCACGATAAGGATCACGGTGAATATACCCAATAACAGCGAGCGCACGTCGCCGGAGTCCGCTGCCGACTGCATGTAGCTGCCCAGGCCGGGCAACTGGAAATTGCGGTCGCCCATGGTGAACATTTCGCAAAGCATCAGAGCGAACCAGCCGCCGGCCACGGATACGATGGAATTCCACACTAGCCCGATCGTCGCAAAGGGCATTTCCAGTTGCCAGAAGCGCTGCCATGCAGAGTAGCGATAGATGCGCGCCGCCTCGCTCATCTCGCGCGGGATGCTCTTCAGCGATGAATAGAAACTGAAGGCGAGATTCCACACCTGCCCGGTAAAGATGAGCAGGATCACGCCCAGTTCGATGCCGAGTTGATGACCAGGCACAAGCGAAACCATGGCCAGCACCACCGGTGGCAGGAAACTCAGCACCGGAATGGACTGCAGAATATCCAGGACCGCGATCATCCACGCTTCGATACGGGAATGGTACGCAGCGAAGTAGCCATAACAAATCGCGAAGACCAGGCTGAGCAGGTAGGCGAGCGTGATGCGCACGATGGAATAAAACGAATACAGCGGCAATGCGCGCAGAGAATGCGAGATCGGCATCACCGGAACGGGCGCGCCCATCCAATAGTGGGCCATCTGGATGATGCCGAAGAAAATGGCCAGCCCGCACAGGCCCACCCCCAGGTCGATGACCACCGGCCACGTGCGTACCGTAATCAGCGATCGGGCAAACGGGTGCTGGATCCTCACTCGGCTTCCTCACTGCCGGCCTCAGCCTCTTCTTCCTCGGCTTCAGGCAACACGAAGCGCCGGCGTGAGGCATCGAAATCGAAGATCTCGGCGTAGCGGCCCCAGTTGATGGCCGTCTCAAGTTGGCGCAGGGACTCCTGCTCGCTGAACTGCTCGTCGAGCATGTCGAGAAAGAATTCCTCGGGAACGGTGTGATCGCTCTTGGTATCGAGCGCGCGGCGAATCTGCCGCAGCAGCAGCACATTTTCGATCGCCGCTTCGCGAAACAGTTCCTTCTGGCGCAGAATTTCCGAATTAGCGTACTCCGCCCCGGCCGGCGTAATGGCGGCGTCGCCTTCCTCGATCTTCAGGAAACCCAGCAACTGGGCCGCTTCCACGATGGGGAAAAGATCGTCGATGTCGAAGGCGAGATCGTCGGCCAGGCGATAAATATCGTCGCGTCCGCCCTTGTCGAGCAGCAATTCGAGCAGGCCCGCGATGCCGCCGGGACGCGCGTGCGGCAACATCTGGTATTTCATCTGCCGCTGGTCGCGGACGCGCCGCCCGGCCTGCTGGTCGGGCAATTCGGCGGGCGGGACGTCGGGTTGGGTGAGCACCTTGTAGATGTAGTCAACGAGTTGGGTGAACGCGGGTGCTTTGCGGTCCCTAAGCTGCGGGATTTCGACGCGGAAGTCCGTGCGGATGTGGCCCGGATTTCGCCCCAGGACGATGATGCGATCGGCCAGCAGCACCGCCTCCTCGATGTTATGCGTCACCAGAAACACGGCCTTGGTGGGCATGGTTTTCTTGGACCACAGTTCGAGCAATTCGCTGCGCAGGTTCTCGGCTGTCAGCACGTCGAGCGCGGAGAAGGGCTCGTCCATGAAGAGGACTTCCGGCTCGACCACCAGTGCGCGCGCGAATCCCACTCGCTGGCGCATGCCGCCCGACAGTTCCTTGGGATATGCCGATTGAAAGCCGTCCAGGCCGACGGTATCCAGCATGCGCAGGCTGCGCTCATAACGCTCGTCAGGCCCAACGCCGCGCGCCTGCAGTGGGGCCTCGACATTTTCGATCACCGTGAGCCACGGGAACAGGGCGAAGCTCTGGAAGACAATGGAAACATTGACGTCCGCCTGGGAGATGGGCTTGCCGTGCCAAAACACCTGCCCGGCCGATGGCCGCGAAAGCCCCGATAACATGCGCAGCATGGTAGACTTGCCCGAACCGGACGGCCCCAGAAGAGCCAGGATTTCTCCCGGAACGATCTTGAGGTCGGTGGGGGCAATGACCTGGATGCGATTCTGACTCGGCTGGGCGTAGTACTTCTCAATCTTTTGGGCTTCTATGATGGCTTCGCCCGTGGCGGGTTGAACCGGGTTTTGAACCGCCGCTTCTGGCATGCACAGGTCCCTAGTCTGTCGGTTAGACGACACGCATCCCTGATAACTTGTCTATAGAGTAGTGTTGCAGGGTTGCAATCGGATAAAATTGGGGTTTGGAGCCACGGAAAGTGGCGACAAGCTTGATCAGATGAACGGCAAACTAACCTGCCGTAAAACTTCTCACGCCGAGGGTATCATCAAAGCAGATGTCTACCCCAGGCAAGTGCATTTGCCTTTGAGACGATCCCGGCTGTGTTTCCCCATGCACGTGCAGCCGCACACCGCCAGTCAGGTCTCCAGGAGAGTATGCCCGAAAATTCGACGAAACCCAAAGTTCTCGTGGCCGACGATGAAAGGGTGATTGCCGATACATTGGCAATGATTCTTAACCAGAGCGGCTTTCAAGCACGCGCCGTGTATTCCGGCGAGAAGGCTCTCGAACTGGCTTCCGAGTTCCAGCCGGATATGCTTATCTCCGACGTGATCATGGACGACCTGAATGGGATCGACGCCGCCATTCGCATTCGCGAGATTATTCCCTCCATCAAGATTCTGTTGTTCTCCGGCCAGGCGGCCACGGCTGACCTGCTGGAAAAAGCGCATGCGCAGGGATATGACTTCGAGATCCTCGCCAAGCCGGTTCATCCGCAGGATCTGCTGAGCAAGCTTCGCAGCTCGAATTAGGGCAAGACCTCAGTCCATGTTCGATAGAGGGTTGCGACGAGAGCCCTCCGGTGTGCTTCGCGTGAAGGCTGCAAGGGATGCGATCTTGTAAGACAAGGAGCGTTTTCGGCCTGTCGGGCGCGTCGACTTAGCTCAATGACGAATAGATTGCCGAACCACCGTTTGATTACTCCGCTGATTTCTGGAGCGCAGAGATGGGCAAAACGGGCACGAAACCGAAGGTCCTGATTGCCGACGATGAACGGGTCATCGCGGATACGCTGGCGGCGATTCTTAACCAGGGTGGTTTTGAAGCGCGCGCGGTTTATTCCTGCATCAAGGCCCTCGAGGTCGCGCCGGAATTCAAGCCGGACTTGCTGCTCGCCGACGTCATCATGTCGGATTTGAACGGAATCGAAGCTGCCATCCGTATGAAGGCGCTGCTGCCGAACCTTCGCGTGTTTCTGCTCTCTGGCCAGACGGCCACCGCCGAATTGCTGGAGCGGCAAAATGCGACCGGGTACGGATTTGAGATTCTGACCAAGCCTGTTCACCCTAAAGAACTGATCAGCCGCCTGCAGGAATGTATGGCGGCCTAGCTCAAACGGTACGGCGTCCTTCGAGCGCCCGCGCCATCGTCACTTCATCCGCATATTCGATATCGCTTCCGGCGGGAACACCGGTGGCGATGCGGGTGACGCGCACCTGTGACGCTCGCAGCTCGCCCGCCAGCCAGTTGGCCGTGGCTTCTCCTTCCAGGGTCGGACTGGTGGCCAGGATCACTTCGTCCACTTCGCCGCGTTCCACGCGCGCCAGCA
>Ga0070717_10002113_pt1 | contig 13933 bp, 17 predicted proteins | sample LARL113metaG_FD_71366 | JGI IMG/M metagenome (GOLD analysis project Ga0070717, IMG submission 71366) | Corn, switchgrass and miscanthus rhizosphere microbial communities from Kellogg Biological Station, Michigan, USA - LAR L11-3 metaG | ecosystem: Host-associated > Plants > Roots > Rhizosphere ... | reverse complement strand
TGCCGAATGAACTACAGCCAGTTCGTCTCTCGCTGACGACGCGCTGTGTCAGTCGGCTTAGTTTCTTGTACCCTCGGCACCTCCACTCTCGTAATTCCCTTTTTCAAGGGAGTATCAAATCTTGGGAAGAGCCCCTTTTGATGATCAAAAACAGCATGTGGTACCATATGGGTAGGGAGGGAACATGAAAGTCGATCAGAGTTTTATTGACTGGGCGGCTGAACAGGCAGCCTCACTGCTTGCTCCGTTAGGAGACCGTTGGTTGCACGTCCAGGGAGTAGTTGAGCGAGCCTGCTGGGTTGGGCAAATGTTTGACGAGGATGACAAATTCCATCTTATCGCAGCGGCCTATTTGCACGATGTCGGCTATGCTCCACACGTAAAAGAGACCGGTTTTCATCCTTTAGATGGTGCCTGTTACGTGCGCTCTTTTGGGTGTGAACGACTGGCGTGTCTTGTTGCCCATCACTCAGAAGCACGATTTGAGGCAGCATTGCGTGGTCTAAGCGTCCCACTCAGCGCGTTTCCGCGTGAGCGTTCTGCCGTAGCAGACGCGCTTACGTATTGCGACATGACTACAAACCCTACAGGTGCGCATATCTCACTGAAAGAACGGGCATCCGAGGTGCTCCGCCGCTATGGTGATGCCGATATCGTCAGTCAAGCATTGCGGCAATTACTGCCGTATGCATCCCTTGCTGTGGCGCGTACACAGAAGAGACTGCGCGCATATGGTTTGGCGAAAGTAGCTGCTAGTCAACTGCAGGTTGAGGACTATGCTCTAGAAAATGTTTGATGCGCAAGCGGATTGACTCATGCATCGCCAGCCTACTTATTGCTTCGGGAGCGAAAAAGGACGCCTCAAAGGACTCATCGCTGATTGTTAATGTGCCTCCAACAGCCCTACAAGCAAAACAGATAGAGAATTCTTGTCGCACTTCTCCATCTGAAAACGCTACCACATGCTTTGGATTCGTGTAGATACCAACAAGTCGCTCTATCACCACATCCAAGCCGGTTTCCTCTTTGACTTCGCGTACGACCGTCTCGCTGATACTCTCGCCAATCTCCATTGCCCCGCCTGGTAACGCCCATAAGTCATTGTCGCTGCGACGATGGAGGAGAATCTTTCCTTCATTATCTGTTACCACAGCGGATGCTGCTGGCACGAGACTATTTGCCGTTGGAGCATGAGGATTGTTCCAGTAATCGATTCTTGTCATCATCTATAGCTCTTCTATTTTAAAATCTTTGCCTTTTACGCTCATTGCTGTTGCCCACACCGCCTCGAAGTGTGCCGCAAAGTTTGCGAAAATACCATCTGGCCCTAAACGGCGTATGTGGAGCAGTGGAGCCCTTGAGCCGTGTAGACTATAGAGATGTGGCGTGACAAACATCTCATCGTCAAAGCGGAAAACTGAGTTATACATGGGGATACTATGATAGCGGATCTCGATGCCTGGACATGGTGCTAGATCGCGGAAATGGCGCAGGGTGGTCCGAATGCGTGCAGGTAAGGTCCCTCCAAGTTGCTCTTCTTCATCACGTTTTTTCACCTCAATGGAGGTTGGATCAGCCACACAAATTCTAATCTTGCAGGCAGCTTCGCTTTTCGACTGCAACAAGTCGGCTAAACCTGGATGTTGCTCAGGTAAGAAGAGCATTGCGAAAGCAAGGAGGTCTATGTGTCTTTGTGCGTGTAAAAAGTGTTGCCACCAGGCGCTGAGAGGAACATCAGCACGATGGCTATAAGCGGCCATAATTTCGAGCGTTTGATTCGTCGCAGTAATGGCCTCTACAGCTTCGGGCCAGAGATAATCCTCACGCTCGTTCAGCAGACTGGCGAGTGCCCAGCGATACTTAGGATGTGGAGCCCGTCCTGCCAACCATCGTTTCACCGTTTTTGGATCAACGCCTGTCTTTTGTACAATGAGCTCGATATCAATGTGCGCGGACGCCATAGCGGAACGTAGTCGATCATTAGCCATATGTCCTCCATCCTTTCCGAGAAAGGGACGTTTCCAGTTTACCACAAAACGTCCCAAAACGTCCCAAAAGGAGGTTTAAGTGTCCGAACAGCTGAAGTATGCTATGGTTACAGCAGGCAACAACTGGACAAAAATAAACGCTTGTGTATACCACTCACTCAGTATACACAAGCTGAGCACAATTTTCATTGAACAGGTCAGGGGGTTAAACGTTGTTGCTCTCATTTTCCGTGGATGTCGTATCGGAAGCTTGTCGTTTGGGCTTGTTAAAAGGGCCTTTAGGCCCTGACTTACGAGGATTTGCAAGAAATTGTTCTAAGGAGTCGATGTAGATGAACCATTCACGAGCAAGCTGGAAGCCTTCGAGCTTCCCTTCTCTAAGCAATCGAGCAAGGTATATTCTCGTCAAACCAGAACGGCGGGCAGCTTCCGGTGTAGTGATGTACGCGCGGTTAGCGTCGATATCCTTGTGCATCTCATCTCTCGTGCTTCGTCAGTCTGAGAGCAATTGTAACATAGTCAGTATCCCTTGACAATTGATATTTCTCAGTGTTATAATTATTTCTGAGAAATATAATAATTCTCAGAAACTAAATGAAATTGAAGAAGCCTCATGTGCCGCGAGCACGTTAGGCTCCAGTAAAAGAGGAGGTGAAGACGGCTGCAATACTTGGAGTAGCGTTCCCGGGGAATGCCTGCCTGTAATAGCCCTGGTAAGCAATCAGGAGAGGCATTCCCCCTTACCGTCTGACCCTGTCAGTGACCATCCGGCAGATTCTGTATTTTAGCAGGTTAGCCAGGTGGTCACAAGTCGAACACATGTTCTCTTCACTAAGAGAGCTACTGAAAGGACTGCCAATGACCACCATACTTCCTCGATCAGCACCAGAGCAGCAGGATACTGCTGCATGTGCTGCGCTCTCTGCTTTTCCTGATCTCTCTGCGCTTTCGACCCTGTGGATGCCACCGCATGAAGTCAGGCAGCAGTGGGCTGCCTTTGGCCAGGAGGCGCTCACCACCTCCGCGCTTATGGCCACCAGTACCGCCTTTGGGGGCCTGTATTGGGAAACCCATGCGCTCCAGCACTACCAGTGGGTCACCGACGAACGCGAGCGCGAACGCTGGCACCGGGTCGTCTTCTGGCTGAGCCGAGTCGTGCAGGACCTGGACTGCGCGCTTGACCAGTGGCAACAGGTGCTCAGTTGGCTCGACCTGGCAGGCAATGACCACCGGCAACAGGACCCGGAAACGCTCCAGATGATTCGCGCCTTGATGGCGCAGGTGCAGTGGCACCAGGGCCGACGCCGCGCCCTGCACCAGCAGGTGCTCAGCGAGTATAGCACAGCCAGGCAGCGCAAGCAGCAACAGCGGGCACAGCAGGACAGAGAGCACATGACTGGCCCTCTCTCCGAGGACCCAGGGGAAGAGGGGTAACGATGGCTCCCATACACGAACACAGAAGGAAAGGATTACCCTCTCATGAAACAGGTGCAACTGGGCTTCCTGCTCTTCGCCTGCGCTCTACTGCTTACCTGGGTGGTGATCGTCGCGCTGCGCATCGTGCCACAGGTCTTCCAGGCCCTGCATGGGTTCTGAGGAAAGGAGGGATATGCCAGAACGCCCAGGGAGAACCCCAGGCGTCCCGTTTAGCCCTTTTTTCTTGATGGTGCGAACTGCCCACCGTGAGAAGCCCAAGCAGTTCAAAACAGAAAACTGACCGTCCCTTGTAGTGCGTTGCGTACAACGTGGCAGCAGAGCGACTTCCTCTGCCGTTTTTGCTGCCAGGGCGGGCTATTCAGGTCTCTATGCAGACTGCCACGAATAGAGCCGCCTGTCAACCAAAGCGAGGTGAGCTATGCAAGGATACTTTTGGGAAGATGGAGCAATGATTGACCTCCAGCGTATGCCAGGTACCAGGAAACCTACTACCCACACCCCCGCACGCGCTGACACGACCGTACACACCATCAACCATCCATTCTGTTACGACTCCGCCTGCTCATGCTACAGCAACCAGGAGGCAAGAGAGCGCGTGCGGCAATGGGTACATGACGGGCTGATGACTGAGGATGAAGCCAGCAACTATCTTGCAGGCCGGACGCTTTGAGAGGGGGAAACAATGACACAAACGTTATGGGGAGAAACCAGGCAACGGCGCAGACGGAGACGAAAGCGCACCAGTGCAACCCGTACCTCAACACTACCCTACTCGATTACAGGCGCGAATGATTGCGAGATCATTGGACACACTGAAGGTCACAGGGACTTAGCAGGCTGTACCGTTTGTTTAGATTGCGGCGTCACCATCTATTGCCCTGGTTGTTTACCGGAGCACCCCCACGATAGAAACGCGATCCCTCTCTATTGTCCTCGACACGAAGAAAGCGAGGTGAACCATGCCGTTTGATCCTGCGAGACGCGGGTATGCATATATTGACGGGGAACTTCCCACTAGATCAAAGCGTCCTGGTACGGCACGCACCGCCCAGGTATTGCCCCGAAAGAACTATGCTACCGCAGAACTCGCGCGACAAGCCAGGCATCAAGCGCGGGAAGAAGCAAGACGACGGAGCAAAACCACCAGCAAAGCGACTCCCGACGAGGAAGAGGACAACGAGGAAGATATAGACGGGAACGGTGATGTATGGCCGCCTCAAGTCACAACCAGAAGCGCGATCCGGTACAACACGCCCCCCGAAGGTGTGTACCCCGAAGGCGAGTACCAGATAGGAAATCAGCGGTTCCATGTGCAATACCAGTATGCGAAGGTGCCACCTCGCGCACACGCACAACCCCAGCTCCCCCCAGCACCACAGCAACAGACCTATGCAGATGTGATTGACGAGCTAGAGACAGTAAGACCCCCAAAGCGAAGACGCGGAGGCGTCCATCTTCACTGGCTTGCCATTTTAGGGATCGGTATGGTTTTCATGCTTGCGCTTGTTGTTTGTGGGAATGCGGTTATTTCCTGGTGGACGATACACCAGGACGATAGCACGTATGGCCGACCCCGAACATTCCAAATCGATGCAGTCGTAGGGCATAACGACTCAGCAGACAATCCGAGCCATTTCGAGGCGATCAACCTCAACCGTCATATCATCGTTATTGAACTGCCAGGGGGAGACAGTTCTAAGTCACGGATTTACAACATCACGACCCTGTTTGGCAACGGCCAGGAGTTAACCCCCGTCACCTTGAGTTTTAAAGACGTGAATAATGACGGACTGCTTGACATGGAAGTGCACATCCAAGAGCAAACCATTGTGTTCATAAACGAGAACGGCCAGTTCAGACCGCTCAAGCCAACCGAGCACGTACACTTGTAACACAAAGGGGGGATTGCTCCCCCCTCTCATTGAGAGGCTATACTGATGAAACAATCGAGATACAGCGAAGAGGTTACCAAGCTATTGGCTAGTCTTGACGGACACCAACAAGAAAATACCGAATCAGAAACACCGATACCGGATACGGGGGAGCCTATCCAAGATGTGTATATCCAGTATATTTTCATTGAGCGGGAAGAGGAAGAGGACGAGCAGGATAGTATTGACAGCACCCTCACAGAACTAGATACCAACGTCCCATTTACACCCACGCCACAGCCTCTTACAAAAACACAAGCGCGAGACGAGCAAACAAGCACACACGTAGGACTTTTCATGATGAGTCTTTTAGTGTTTCTTTGCCTTGCCTCAATTGCGCTGCAACTGCATTTCATCCTGAACCCGCCAATTGCTACCATTATTCTTATTCCCAAATCACAAACACTCTCACTTAACGCTACTGTGCAGCTCGGACGGGGTATACCGCCTACTACTTTAAGCCAGGAGAAGACCGTACCAACAACCGGACACGGCCATCAAGACGCGAGAGCCGCTACCGGAAGCGTCACCTTTTATAACGGCTCCAATACCCCGCAAACTAGTAACGCGGGCACCGTATTTACTGGCAATGATGGGATCCAAGTAACAACCGATAGAGACGCGGATATACCAGCAGCAAACCCGCCACTTGAAGGACAGGCAACAGTACCCGCACACGCTCTTAATGCCAACGCAAAAGGCAATATCCAAGCCTATGATATCAACCTTGCTGTCTCAAGCGATCTTACTGTTAAAAATCTCTCCAATTTTTCCGGTGGACAGGATGCACGAGACTTCCAGACCGTCACAAAGCAAGATATAGCACAGGCAGCCGCACCATTGAAAACAACCCTTGCACAGAGCATGCAGGGAGCATTAACCGGACAAGTACAAAGCGGGGAAGCCCTTGTTACCCCACCCTGTACACCCAAAGTCAGCACCGATCACCAGATAGGAGACGAGGCGACCCAGGTAAAGGTTACGCTGTCAGAAACATGCAGCGGTGTCGCTTACAATACCCAGGAACTAACGACCAAAGCGACACAGCTTCTTACCACCCAGGCTCTCAAAAAACTTGGAACAGGCTATAGCCTGTTGGGAGATGTCCAAGTGACTACCACCACAGCAAACGTAACCGCCTCACACCCGATCATTGCCTTTTCCTGTAACGGGGTATGGGTATATGTGCTCAGTGACAAAGCCCAGGAACATATAAAAGACCTCATAAAAGGCAAAACCACACAAGACGCCTTGCATCTTTTAGCGTCACAACCAGGCATCGAGCGGGTAGCAACCCCGTGGGATGTGAACACAAAACTACCCAAAGACACCCAAAACATTCACCTCGTTATTTTTGCAGGGATATGATCCTGACACAAAGGAAGAGCAGTATGCCAAAAGTTGAAGCGAGAGTGCACCGGAGACGGGTGAGAGAACGAGCCGGACACCGCAACCAAGCCTTTCATAAAGACGCGACCTCTGTTCAGGACATCTACAACCGTGTGCCTGAACCAGTCAAACGGGCGGTTGCTATCGCGTACCGAGCATGGGGACTGGATCAGCAGTTTCACCAGCAAGGACTGATGGGACAAGGCGATAGTGTCCGTGATACCATTGAGCGCATTCTAACCCTGGAGTCAGAGCCATACCAGAGCTTTGTGATTGACTCCATTGTTGCAACATCTGAGCTATTTGAGCACCTCCTAAACAAGTGGGACTATGACTCCGGCAAACGCAAGTATTATCCGATCAAGGAGACGAGGAGGGGACAGTATGAATACAATCACTGAGATCGTTTGGGATATCATCACCGATAACGAAGCACTGCTCTCGGACAATTGCCGTACGGATGGGGATTAGCCAGGTGAGAAATGATTGAAGCGCCTCATGCAAACGACGAAGAACAGTTCGTGTATGCTCTTGTTCCCTTACGATCCGGCTTTCTCCGCCAAGCCTCACTTTTTGACGGAAAAACCTACCCACTGCCGAAAGTGCTCCCAGGGAGAGCAGCCGTGATTGTAGACAGCGACGAGTGGGGGGACAACTTTAAACGAGGCATTGTTTCAAGCTACAACTTTTTGACCGGGCTTCATACGATCCAGATAGAGAGCATCGAAGCTCTTGACTGCTACGGGAGAGAGATCAGGAAAGCTCTCCGCTCATAACTTTTTTTGTCCATAGTTTCAAGGAAAGCTCTCTGGGCGGCTCTTCCCGCTGGCTCAGGAACAACTGCGTACACATCCTGTGCCCGATGTTCGGCAAGTGACCGTTTTGCAAGAGGCGTAAAAGAAGCTATCTCTAGATACAGGGAGCAGGCATTCCATCTGCCTGTCCCTTGTGCTGAAGGGAAAAAGTGCAAGGAACGTCAACATGAAGCAGAAGCGCCAGCGGAAACGACCAAAGTCAGGCGAACCACAACGCATCACCAAAGCGATCACGCATATCCGTTTGCTTGAGGCCAATGCAGGCAAGCTTGCCGCGCTCGATACCTTAGCGCCGGTGTACCTGGCACTCTGTCAACACTATGTGACCTTATTTTGTACGGATGAGCAACCCAACAAGCTCCGTGATCCGCTCTTTCACACGCCGCTTTCAGAACGCTGGCACCGTGTTGCCATTATGCAAGCGGCAGGCATCGCCCGGTCGTGGCGCTCTAATCGGAGCGCCGCCTATCAGCAGTATCAGGCAGATCTGGAGCAGTACCAGAAACGGGTAGCGGATGGGACGGTAGCGACAAAGTTCAAAGAGCCCGAGTTTCGCGAATGGACTCTTCCCACCTTGCGCGAACCCTGCATTCAGGCCAATGTCAATGTAGTCAAACTGGAAACCTCGCAAGAGAGTTCGTTCGATTACTGGCTGACCGTCAGCACGCTTGAGAAGGGTCAGCCTATCGTGGTGCCCGTCAAACTCGCTGACTACCATAAAGAACAGCTGACGGACGCAAAGACCCACCAGAGAAAGAAGCTCAACAGCGGCGTGCAACTCAATAAACGCGATGGGGTGTGGTGGCTCATGCTCTCCTATGATGAAGAAGTGCAGGTGGAAACAGCGCCGGATGCGCCAGTGGTCGGCATCGACGTGGGCATTGCCAATTTCGTCACGACCAGCACCGGCAAGCACTATGGTTCGTTCCACAAAGACCTGCGTGCGCGTCACAAGCGCGATCGAGCCAAGCGCCGCAGGAAAGCGAAATTGCGCGCCTGCTTGAAGAAGAAAGGGAGGCAAAAGCTGCCCTCAACCAGCAGTCGCACGGGGCAGCGCTTGATCCGACATGTCAAGCAAGAGATCAACCACGCGGTGAATCAGTGTTTTGCGGAGCCAGAGCACCAGGGCGTCCAGTTTGCCTATGAGCAGTTATCGGTAGCTTCGATGCGGTTCAAGGCACGGGCACAAAATGCCTATCTGAAGGCGTCCAATCTGGGGCATATTCCACAACAGATTGTGTGGAACAGTCAAAAACGAGGGGTGCAGGCGACCCCGGTCATCGCAGCGTATTCCTCCCAGGAGTGCAGTGTGTGCCACTATACGGACCGCAAAAACCGACCTGATCAGAGGACGTTCCGCTGCCAGGTGTGCGGGTTCGAGGCCCATGCTGACTACAATGCGTCGGTGAATCTTTCCCGACGCGTTGGGGATAGGCAATTGCGCGCGTGCCGTGACCGAAGCGCCATCAAAGCCGTGCTCATGCAGCGTCATGAGGCATGGAAACAGCAACAAGGCATGGGAAACACCAGTCCAGTGAAACGCAGGAAGCGAGGGAAGTCCTCGGCTGCTGTGTTATCCATCTGACACGTGTTTCCCTCGTCATGTGATAGGTTGCCCGTAGTGTAACCTGCTGCCTAGTCGGTTGTTTCGTAAACAGGCGGAGCTCAAAGTCAAGGGTTTAGGCAATGTAATACTTGCCTAGACTTTTGGTAACTATATATTACACCCACAAATACGTGGTGAGGGCTGTGCGGTTGCAAAGAGGTGAGGCCTGTGCACAGGCAAGCAACTAAACGGGAGCAGGTGGCTCCTATTTCGCCACCTGCTCCTTATTTGAGTTATGCCATTCCCGCGACAATGTCACTCGTGGGCTCGACCGTCACACCAACCACCTCGCCGTGTTCATCTGACCAGACCATTTGCAGGATATGGTTGTGATAGGCGATGGTTTGTTGCGCCGTCAGGACGGGGTTGTCCGTAGTCGAATGCGCATCGCTGACCAGCGTCACATTGTAGCCCAGGTTGGTCGCCCTGCGGCAGGTAGCATCGACGCACACCTCCGACTTACACCCTGTGACAATGAGATGCGCAATGCCGCGCGCCTCCATCTCCTGCTGCAGGGTGGTGCCATAGAATGCATCCGCCTCAGGCTTGCGAATGACCAGGTCTCTCTCTTCGGGCGCAACAGCCGGGTGAATCTGCCATCCAGGCGAGCCGATCTCATCCACATCATTATCCTGAATATAAATGATCTGCGTCCCTGTTGCGCGTGCCTGTGCGATCAGGGTGGCAATGTTCTCCAGCAGTTCGTCGAGGCGGTAGACCGGTTTCGTTCCAGCCACCAGTCCTGATTGCACGTCAACAATCAATAATGCGGTATCCGTCCTCATGGGAGGTACTCCTATCTTTTGGTTGTAAAACACTGTTCGGGGAAACACGGATGTTGTTCATAGAGCACCTCCTTTCCTGCTATCTATGCAATTCAGTACAAGGCAAGTATATCACAGCTGATGAGAGTTAGGAGACGTTCCCTATAATTTTTTCAAACGCAATCCTAATGTAAGTGGGAAAGATCATCGTATGAGGCTCACCAGGACCAGGATCCCAAACAACGCCAGGATGACACCCGAGATTCTATTGATCCACAGTAACCAGCGGGGAGTAAATCTCCCGCGCAGCAAGCTGATGCCGCCGGTCAGGAAAAACCACCACAGGGCTGAACCGGTGAACACTCCCAGTACGACAGTGGCTGCTGAGATGGAGTTTCTATTCGCACCTAGACCTATTCCGGCAAAGATCACCGTGAACGAGAGTATAGTCAGGGGGTTAGTCAGGGTCAGCAGGAACGTAGAGACATACGCGCCGAAGAAGTTGTTAGCTTTGGCTTTAGCTATGGCCGCACGCTCAACGGGCCTGGTAAGCACAGTCCTGAGGCCAAGGTAGATGAGAAACAGACCGCCGATCAAACGAATCCATGCCAGTTGGCTGACCAGGAAGTTGGCAATCAAGGTCAACCCAAAGGCGGCAATGGAGCCGTAGACAGCATCGGCTGTTGCAATGCCCAGGCCTGAAACCAAGCCATAGATATAGCCCTTGGATAGCGTGCGTTGGATGCACAGGATGCTCATCGGACCGATAGTGGCAGCAATGGAAAGGCCAATCAGTAGGCCGCGAATAAAGAAACTGGGATCCATCTTTTCCTCCTTCTCCTTGCATCTTGCCTGAGCGCGAAGCACTAGCTGCGCAGTGCCTTTCGTCTCGGTTGAGCGCGAAGCGCTAGCGACGCAGTCGCGTCCTCCTTTCGTCCGGCCTGAGTGCGAAGCACTAGCTGCGCAGCAGCGTTGGCCGGACGGATACGTGCCAGGCAAGACGGATAAGTGCCAAATAAAAGGGTAGCCCGCATTGACGCACAAAAAAAGTCGCCAGACCTCCGAGAGGCCTGGCGACTGTGGCGTCTGCTTCTTACTTACTCAGGTAGCGAAAGACAAGCAAGGCCAACCAAACCAAACCTCCTGGCTTGGTTGGCCTGCTGGTTTTGAGTCAATATGCCTGGAAGATGATTGAGCATAGTGACTGACGCTTTCCCCTTTGACTTTCAGCTACGACTACTTGCAAACGCACCTGGGTGCTATCCATCGATAATAGCGGTGATGCGTATAATCGAACGAGATGAGCCAAGTATAGCAATTATTTCCCTTGAGGGCAATAGTTCCAAAAAACACAGCGTTCGCTTGACCGCTTGCTGTTTTCGGATTCACCTACGCCTGTTTACGAAACAACCGACTAGGCGGCTACACTACGAGCAACCTATCACAGAACAGTAGGAAACAGAAACCATTCAAAACCGGGTGCTGGATATACCGCTTTATCTTGCTCTATATAAAATGCATTCTGAATATGGAAGAACTCCAGTACCTGGTTTTGAATGGTTTCGAAGGATGCGGCTGAGCGCTCGGCCCGACCATTTGGCTCGATTGCGCTGACCCCTTCAAGAACGTCCGGTCTGTTTGAGAAACATATCGTCGACCATGGGCCGAGAACGTGAGATCTCGCGTCCCTCCATCCCTGTGCCGCTGAGCGATCCTCCGTATGGACGGCCTCGCCTGCTCGCCACACTCGACGCACAATCCCTCATCGGAGCGGCAGCGGTGCGTTCCGCCTTCTTACCGTGCGGAGTTGCGGTTGTAGACCGCTCGTGCCCACAGGTATCCGACCAGGGTGAGGAAGCAGCACCAGGCGACGGCGAGGATCGCGCTGTTGCCGATCGGCGTGCCCAGCAGCAGTCCCCGCAACGTGTCGATGACGGGCGTGAAGGGCTGGTACTCGGCGAACCAGCGCACCCCGACCGGCATCGAGTCCGGGCGGACAAACGCACTGCTGGTGAACGGTAGCAGCAGTTGAAAGATGAGGGAGAGACTATTGGCTCCCGCGGGCGTTTTGCCCACCAGGCCGAACACCACCCCCATCCACGTGAGTGCGAGGGTGAACAGCGCGATGACGCCGAGCGCCGCGATCCAGGCAACGGGACCCGCAGAGGGCCGGAAGCCGATGAGCAGCGCCACTCCGATGACGAGGCCGATGGTGATCATCGTCCGGATCAGGCTTCCGAGAACCTGTCCGGTCAGCACCGAGGCGCGGGAGATCGCCATGGTACGGAAGCGGGCGATGATGCCTTCATTCATGTCCATGCAGAGGTTGATCGCAGTCGTCGCACACCCGCTGCCCACAGTCATGAGGATAATCCCGGGCGCGACGTAGTTGATGTAGGCACCGCCGTGCACCACGCCGCCAAGGCCAGCGCCCAACGTCCCGCCGAAAACGTAGACGAACAGCACCAGCGTGACGATCGGCGTCAGCAGGCCACTTAGCGTCATCGAGAGGTTGCGCAACGAGTGCCGGGCATCGCGCCGCAGCATCGTCGCCGAATCGCGCAGAGTAAAGGAAAGCGTGCTCATCGTACATTCCCTTTCTGTGTGTCAGTGTGGCCGGTAAGGGCGAAGAAAACGTCATCGAGATCGGGAGGATGAATCGACAAGTCATTGACCACAATCGATTCATCGGAGCGGCAGCAGTGCGTTCCGCCTCCTTACCGTGCGGAGTTGCGGTTGTAGACCGCTCGCGCCCACAGGTATCCGACCAGGGTGAGGAAGCAGCACCAGGCGACGGCGAGGACGGCACTGTTGCCGATCGGCGTGCCCAGCAGCAGCCCCCGCACCGTGTCGATGACGGGCGTGAAGGGCTGGTACTCGGCAAACCAGCGTACCCCGCCTGACATCGAGTCCGGGCGGACAAACGCACTGCTGGTGAACGCCAGGAGCTGGAAGATGAGGGAGAGGCTATTGGCTCCCGCGGGCGTTTTGCCCACCAGGCCGAATACCACCGACATCCACGTGAGTGCGAGGGTGAACAGCGCGATGACGCCGAGCGCCGCGATCCAGGCGACAGGATTCGCGGTGGGCCGGAAGCCCACGAGCAGCGCGATCCCGATGACGAGGCCGACGCTGATCATCGTCCGGATCAGGCTTCCGAGGACCTGTCCGGTCAGCACCGAGGCGCGGAAGATCGCCATGGTGCGGAAGCGGGCGATGATGCCTTCATTCATGTCTATACAGAGGTTGATCGCGGATGTTGCGCCCCCACTGACCACGGTCATGATGATGATCCCGGGCGCGAGGTAGTCGATATACGCGCCGCCCTGGCCGGCACCAATCGCGCCGCCGAAAACGTAGACGAACAGCACCAGCATGATGATCGGCACCACCAGGCCACTCAGCGTCATCGGGAGGTTGTGCAGCGAGTGCCGGACATCGCGCCGCAGCATCGTCGCCGAATCGCGCAGGGGATAGGAAAGCGTGCTCATCGTACATTCCCTTTCTGTGTGTCGGGGTGGCCGGTGAGGGCGAAGAAGACGTCGTCGAGGTCGGGGGTGTGAATCGACAAGTCATTGACTGCAATCGATTCATCGTCGAGCCGGTCGAGCACGGCCCGCAGGGACCGGACGCTGCCGTCGCTCGGAACCTGGAGCGTGAGCTCGTTGTCGTCGCACGTCCCCTCGCCCAGAGTCCGGGTGGCCAATTCGAGCCCGCTCGCGTCGGCGAATTGCAGGCGGATGTGGCCGCCGGGGATGCGGCGTTTCAGCTCGTCGGGGGTCCCCTGGGCCACCAGCTTCCCCTGATCGAGCACCGCGATCCGGTCGGCGAGCTGGTCCGCCTCGTCCAGGTACTGCGTGGTGAGCAAGATCGTGACGCCACTGGCCACCAGCTCGCGGATGATCTGCCACATCGTGTGGCGGCTGCGCGGGTCCAGGCCGGTGGTCGGCTCGTCGAGGAAGATGATGCGGGGGTCGCCGACCAGGGTCATCGCGAGGTCGAG
>Ga0070717_10002111_pt1 | contig 13941 bp, 11 predicted proteins | sample LARL113metaG_FD_71366 | JGI IMG/M metagenome (GOLD analysis project Ga0070717, IMG submission 71366) | Corn, switchgrass and miscanthus rhizosphere microbial communities from Kellogg Biological Station, Michigan, USA - LAR L11-3 metaG | ecosystem: Host-associated > Plants > Roots > Rhizosphere ... | reverse complement strand
TGTCATTCCGAGCCGCGCAGACGGTGAGGAATCCCCCGCCTTTCTGCGAGAGATGCGCACGTGGGCAGGGGATCCTTCGCCGTCTACGCGGCTTCAGGATGACACTTGCGCAGAGCTTCCTTAGCGGTTAGCGGTTAGCGATTAGGCCCACCCACCCCCTAATCGCAATCCCTAATCGCTAATCGCTTTTCGAGGTGACAGGGAACAGGCGACAGGTGGGCGGGTCTGTCACCCGTCCCCTGTTCCCTGTTCCCTCCTCTTGACAATTACCTACTACGCATGTAGTTTACTCGACGACATGCATCTCAGTCGCTTCGAGCTTCAGGTCATGGAAGTCCTCTGGCGCGCCGGCGAAGTCTCGGTGCGCGAAGTCCACGAGGCCTTGCCGAAAGACGCCGCCTACACCACCGTGCAGACCATCCTGCAGCGCCTCGAACAGAAGGGCGCCGTGCGGCGGACGCGCAAGGTCGGCAACGCCCTCCTCTTCGAGGCCTCGATCAAGCGCGGCCCGGTCTACCGGCGGCTCATCGACGAGTTGCTCGACCTCGTCGGCGGCTCGCAGCCGCTCCTCGCGCACCTCGTCGACTCCGGCAAGCTCTCCGCCGACGATCTCAAGGCGCTGGAGAAGAAGGTGCGCAAGTGATCGCCCATCTCGCCGAGTCGACGCTCCTCCTCGCCATGGCCATCGCCGCGGCGCACCTGCCGCGCCTCGCCGCGCGCACGCGCTACGCGATCGTCTTCCTCGCCCTCGTGAAGTTCGCGCTGCCGTGGAAGTTTCAGCCGCCCGGCGTGGGGACGATCGCGATCGCCATCCCCGGCCCCATCGCCGCGGCGCCGCACGCCTTCGCCGCGCCATCGATCTGGCCGATGGTCGTCAAGGCGGTCTGGCTCGCGGTCGCCGCGGCGCTCTTCCTCCTCATCGTCTGGCGCGCGCGGCGGGCCATCGCCGAGGCGCTCGACGGCGCGGTGTTGGCGCCGGAGCGCGAGCAGGCGCTCGTGCCGCGGCGTGGCGTCGTGCTCCTGCGTTCGCCCGGCGCGGCCGCCCCCGCGGCCATCGGCATCGTCCGCCCGCGCATCGTCCTCCCCGCCGCGCTCGAACTCGGCGACGACGAGCTCGCGGCCATCCTCGCCCACGAATGCGCGCACGTCGCGCGCCGCGACAACCTCCTCGCCCTCGTCGACGCCGCGTTCGGCGCCGCGCTCTGGTTCCACCCGCTCGTCTGGATCGCCCGGCGCATCCTCGCCCGCGCCCGCGAGGAGGCCTGCGACGAAGTCGTCGTCGCGCGCGGCGGCCCCGACGTCTACCTCGCCGCCCTCGCCAAAGTCTGCCGCGCCGCCGCCCCCGGCGTCGCCGGCGTCTCCTGCATCGTCAGCAACACCATTCGCGAAAGGATGAAAGCCATCATGACTCTCCCGACCCGCCGTCCGCTCCCCCACCGCCTCGTCGTCGCCGTTGCCGTCGTCCTCCTCGCCGCCGTCAGCCTTCTCAACGCGCAGGAGAAGAAGGCCGGCCACTACGTCATGAGTCTCGCCGTGGAGCGCGACAGCCACGACAACTTCGTCTTCGACATCAGCGTCATCGACAAGACCAGCGGCGAGACCATCGCCCATCCGCACATCAACACCGCTGCCGGCGTCCCCGCCACCATCGACTCCACCGACACGAAGCCGCCCTACAAGCTCGAGGTCCGCGGCGAAGCGGACGGCACGGCCACGGCCCGTCTTCAGATCCTCGACAGCGCCGGCAACGTCCTCGAGACGAGCGCTGCCAAAGCCGCGCTCAAGCACGCCTCGGCGCCGGGCGCGGCGAAGATCTCGATCAATCTGCAGGATGCCGATCTCCGCGACGTCGTCGTGAAGTTCGGCATGATCACGAACCTGGAGCCGAAGATCGACCCCGACGTGGCCGGCAAGGTCAGCGTCGAGTTCCACGACGTGCCGTGGGACCAGGCGCTGCAGCAGATCCTCTTCGCGAACGGCTGCGAATACGAGATCGACGGCAAGACGCTGCACGTGCGGCGCATTCGCTGACGCTGGCGCGCGTCATGTATTCGCATGGCGCGCTACAAAAAACGCTCTCTCCCCACCCGCATCGCCCTCGGCGCCGTCGCCGGCGCGGCCGGCACGATGGTGATGCAGGCGATGATGATGACGTCGGGGAAGTTCCTGCCGGACTCGAAGCCGCCGGTGCGGCAGGACCCCGGCAAGTTCATGCTCGACAAGGTGCCGGTCGAGTTGCCCGAGTCGGTGCGCCCGTGGGCCGAGAAGTCGCTGCACCTCGGCTACGGCATGACCTCCGGCGCGGTCTACGGCGCGCTGCGCGCGCGCCGCGGCTCGGCGCTCTTCGACGGCGCGCTCCTCGGCATCGGCGTCTGGGCCGCCGGCTACCTCGGCTGGCTGCCCGCCACCGGGCTCATGCCGCCGGTGCACAAGCACGAGCCGCAGCAGATCGCCGTGCCGCTCGTGCAGCACGCGCTCTTCGGCGTGGCGGTGGCGGCGGCGTACGACGGGCTAATGCGCATTTAGAAATTGCGTGATGACCGGGATCGCCCGCGCGCGGCACTCGATCACCGCGAGGTGCCCGCATCCCGGCATCATCACGACGCGCGACCGCGGGATCTGCGCGTGCAGCCGCGCGGCGAGCGACGGCGGCGCGAGGCGGTCGGCCGTCCCCCACACGATCAGCACCGGCATCGTGACGCGCTGGAGCTTGCCGTCCATCACGTCGCGCCGCGTCAGCATCGCGCGCATCGACGCGCGCAGCACCCACGCCTCGCGCCGGGCGCGGCGGAGGAAATCCTCGACGACGAAGCCGGGCAGCTTCGCGAATTGATCGCTCTGCAGCCACAGCAGGTGCCGCGCTTCGTCCGTCGTTTGCGGCGCGAACGACGACTCGTTCAGCGTGGTCGGGAAGTCGAGGCCGACGCTGTCGATGAGCACGAGGCGCCGCACGCGCTCGGGATGGAGCGCGGCGAGGCGCAGCGCGACCCAGCCGCCCATGGAGACGCCGCCGGCGTCGGCGCGCGGGAGGTGCACGGCGTCCATGAAGCCGCGCACGAGCTCCGTCTGCGCGGCGATGGAGTAGTCGCCGTCGCGCGGCTTGTCCGAGCCGCCCCAGCCGAGGAGGTCGGGCGCGTAGACGCGATGGCCGCGCGTGAGGTCGCGCAGCACGAGCGACCAATCCTCGGAGGAGCTGCCGAGGCCGTGGAGGAGGAGGAGCGGCGGGCCGTCGCCGCCGAGGAAGTAGCGGATGCGATGGCCGCCGACGTCGACGTAGTGTTCGTGCATCCCGGCGCGCAGCAGCAGGATGTGCGCGGCGGCATGCGCGAGCGTCAGCGGCCGCGCGTAGACGAAGAGCACGATGCCGACGATGGCCACCGCGATCGTGGCCCGGACTCTCACGACACCTCGGCGCGAATGTCTTCGAGGGCCATGTCGATGCGGTCGCGATGCGTGCGGTGCGACACGATGCAGATGCGGATCACGAAGCGGCCGCCGACGGTCGCGGGCGTCAGCATGACCCGGTTCCGCGCGTTGACGCGCTGCATGAGCGCGCGCGTCTTCGCGTCGTCATCCGCGACGCGGAACGCGAGGATCGACAGCTGCGGCTCGGCGACGACGTCGATGCCCTCGATCTTGTGCAGCTCCGCCGCGGCGTACGCGGCCAGGTCGAGCTTCTCGTCCAGCTGCTCGCGGAACGGCTCGATGCCGAACAGCTTCAGCGGCAGCCAGACGCGCAGGCCGCGAAAGTCGCGCGACAGCTCGGGCGAGAGCTCGCAGAAGTCGACGAGCTCGTCCTCCTCCTGAAACGCCGGCAGGTAGTCGGCGTGCATCGAATGCGCGCGGCGGAGCTTCGCCGCGTCGCGCACGACGAGCGCGCCAGTGCCGAACGGGAGAAAGAGCGTCTTGTGCGGATCGAGGATGACCGAGTCGGCCTCAGCCATGCTGCGCAGTCGCGCACGGCCGCGCTTTGTCAGGTTGAAAAATGCACCATAGGCGCCGTCGACGTGAAACCACATCGCGTTCTCGCGGGCGATCCGCGCGAGCTCCGCGAGGTCGTCGACCGCGCCGGTCGCCGTCGTGCCGGCGCTGCCGGCGAGGAGGAACGGCCGGAAGCCGGCCGCGCGGTCGCGCGCGATCGCCGCTTCGAGCGCGTCGACGCGCACGCGGAACTCGCCGTCGCTTCCGACTTCGCGGATGTTCGCCGCCGGAAATCCCGCCAGGCTCGCCGACTTCTGGAACGCGTGGTGGATCTGATCGCCGCAGTACAGCGTCGCGCGGGCGAAGTCGTCGCCGAGCATCTCCTTGCGCGCGGTGACGATCGCGATCAGGTTCGCCAGCGAGCCGCCCGTCGTCAGCACGCCGCCGCTCCCCTTCCCGTAGCCAACGATCTCGCAGAACCAGCGCACCACGTTCGCCTCGATCTGCGCGAGCAGCGGCGCGGCGGCGCAGACGCCGACGTAGCGGTTCACCGCGTCAGCGATGTAGTCGGCCACCGCGGCGTGGTAGATGCCGCCGCCCGGAACGTAGGCGAGATAGCCGGGACCGGCGGCGTTGAACGAGCGCGGGATGGCCTCGTCGAAGAGAAAGTCGAGCAGCGTTTCGTACGCCTGGCCACGCCGCGGCAGCGGCTCGATCAGCGTCCGCGCGAGCTCGGTCGCCCCCTCGACGTTCTGCGCCGGCTGCTCGGGAAGCGACTCGATGTGGGCGATGACGCGGCGCGCCGCCTCGTCGATGAGGCGGCGCATCTCGTTTGCGTCAGGCTCGAGCGGGTACTCGCGCGGCATGCGCGCACACTACCAAATCGCGCAGCGCTTCGCGGTGTCCCGCACCATCGGCTGTCCCTCCGTGCAGCCGAAGGCCTTGTAGAACTCGGGCATGTTCTTGACCGTGCCGTTCACGCGGAACGGCCCCTGCGCGTGCGGGTCGGTCTTGGCGCGGCGGATCTGCTCCTGCGGGGCCATGTTCTCGCCCCACACCTGCGCGAAGCCGAGGAAGAAGCGCTGCTCGGGCGTGAAGCCGTCGAGCATCGTGCGCGGCTTCCCCTGCAGCGACTTCTCGTAGGCGCGGTACGCCAGCGTGGCCCCGCCGAGATCGGCGATGGCCTCGCCCTGCACCAGCTCGCCCTGGATGTTGATCCCCTCGGCCACGTTGAACTCCGAGTACTCGTTGACGATGCACTTCGCGCGGGCCTGGAAGTTCGCCAGGTCTTCGGGCGTCCACCAGTTGCGCAGGTTCCCGCTCGGATCGAACTTCGCGCCCTGGTCGTCGAAGCCGTGCGTCATCTCGTGGCCGATGACCGTGCCGATGCCGCCGTAGTTGTACGCGTCGTCGGCGTTCGGATCGTAGAACGGCGGCTGGAGGATGCCTGCCGGGAAGGTGATGTCGTTGCGCGTCGGGTTGTACGACGCGTTCACGGTCGGCGGCGTGAAGCCGGTCCACTCGTTCGGATCGTCGGGCTTGCCGATGCGCTCGATGTTCTGCTGGTACGCCCACTTCCGCGCGGCGAGGATGTCCTGCGCGTAGGAGTTGCGCGTGATCTGCAGCGCGCTGTAGTCGCGCCACTTGTCGGGGTAGCCGATGCGGCGCTGGAAGGCGTTGAGCTTCGCCAGCGCGGCCTGCTTGGTCTCCGGCCCCATCCACGTCAGCGTCGGGATGTCCTCGCGCAGCGCCCCGACGAGGTTGTCGATGAGCTGGTTCATCTTCGCCTTGGCCTGCGGGGTGAAGTTGCGCTTCACGTACTCCTGGCCGAGGAGCCCGCCGAGGCTGATGTCGGCGGAGCGCACGCAGCGCTTCCAGCGGTCCTGCTGCTCTTTCTGGCCGGAGAGGACGCGGCCGTTGAAGTTGAAGTCCTCGTCGGCGATCGCCTTCGTCAGCCCCGGCGCGGCGGCGTCGACGAGATGCCAGCGCAGCAGCGCTTTCCAGTCCTCGACCGGGACGTCGGTGATGAGCTGGTTGACGGTCTTGATGTAGGCGGGCTGCGCGACGTTGAGCGAGGGCTGATTGACGCCGAGGTCGTGCAGATAGTCGGTCCAGTCGACCGCGGGCGCCAGCGCGGCGAGCTGCGTGACCGGCATGACGTGGTAGCTGTTCTCCGGCTTGCGCATCTCCGTGCGCGGCAGCGTGGCGTTGGCGAGCTTGGTCTCGATGTCGAGGATGCGCAGCGCGTCGCCCTGCGCGCGCGAGGGATCCTCGCCGACGAGCGTGAGCATCTTCGCGACGTGCTCGAGGTACTGCGTGCGAATGGTCTTGAAGCGCTCGTCGTTGCTGAGGTAGTAGTCGCGGTCGGGCAGGCCGAGCGAGCCAGTGCCGAGCGTGGCGATGATCATCTTGCTGTTCTTGAAGTCGTTCTGGCCGCCGACGCGGAACAGCGGCGCGACGCCCATCTCCTGCAGCTGCACGAGCTCGTTGACGACGACGGTGCGGCTGCTGAGGTTGTTGATGCGCTCGAGCTCCCCCGCGATCGGCGTGATGCCCTGCGCCTCGATGGCCGACTCGTTCATGCACGCGGTGTAGAAGTCGCCGATCTTCTGCGCGGGCGTGCCGACGGCGGCGCTGGCCGCGGCGTCGTCCTCGAGGATCTTGCGCAGGACCTCGCGGTTGCGCTCGCTGACTTCCTCGAAGCGCCCGAAGCGCGCGTACTGCGGCCCGAGCGGATGGGTGTCGCGCCAGTGCCCGACGGCGTAGCGGTAGAAGTCGTTGCACGGCTTGACGGTGGTGTCCATGGCGTCGAGAGCGAAGCCGTGCGGCGCGAAGTAGGCGGTCTTCGCGGGGGTGGTGGTGGATGTCGTCGACTGCGGCATCGGCGTCGAGGCCGCGGTCGACGTGGTGCTGGTGCTGCTGGAACAGGCAAACGCAACGAGCGCGGCGAGAGCGGCCGCAAGCTTTCGAATCATCGCAATCCTCCTGATGGGCGTCATTGAAGCGCTGCGAATCGCGCCGTGCGGAAACGATGCCCGTGAGGTCTGGTGCCCTCGCCCCGCGCAGCGGGGAGAGGGTGGCCGAAGGCCGGGTGAGGGGCGATTCCGCGCTAACTCGCTAAAGGTGCAGCCGCAGCCCGACCGAGATCGTGACCGGCTTCAGCCGCAGCTCCTGGAAGGGATCGTCTGCCGTGGTGTCGAGCTTCGGCCGGTAGCGCATCCACTTGAGGTCGAGGCCCGCGGAAAGCCGGCCGCGCAGTTGCAGCGCCGCGCCCGCCTCGACGAGCGGCGCCCACGCATTCCTGAAGCCGATGGTCCCCGCGACCCCCTCGGCCGTGGCGGTGGCCGGGACGTCGATGCGGCCGCCATTGAAGTACGCGGCGCCGCCGCCCGCGTAGACGTCGAGAAGCCACGGCGGCGTGAAGTGCCACTGCACGGCGGCGGCGTAGGCGCGGACGCGCGCCGGGCCGGCGTCGAGGGAGTCGCCGGTCTCGGTCTGCGCAAGGCGGGCGCGCCCGCGCAGCTGGTCGGCGGAGAGCGCAAAGGAGACGTTGTCGCGGACGAAGCGGTTGACGCTGACGCCGTAGCCGTTGCGCGCGTCGACGCCGACTTCGACGGCGGAGAACGGCTCCGCGCCGGACGTGGAGCTGTACGTGGTGCGGTTCACCCAGACGCCGACGTCGGTACCGCGAGGAGCCTGGGCGAAGGCAGCGCCGGAGACGAGCAGGAGCAGCACGGCGGCACGGTGCATCGGAATCCCCCTGCCCGAATTTAACAGCGCCGCGACGAAGAAATACGACGATCCGGTGACATCGGCGATGCCGATCATTCACCTGAAAGCGTGATCGCGTACGGGACTTTGATCATGCGCGGCAGGGTGACCGCGGTCTTCTTCGTGCTCGCCCTCTTCAGGCCGCATATGCAAATGCTCTGAGTGCCGCGATCCACGCAACCACGAGCACCGCTGCCCTCAAATAGTTCAGAACGACCCAGGTTCGCACTTTCCCGGCAACAGCCTCAGGGGGTGCCGCGGCAACTCGTTCCAGGTACCGCAGCACTGGAACGAAATAGGCAAACGTCGCCACCATTACCGCCACGCTGCACGACGCCGCGACCAGCCACCACAGCCGCCACGATTCGGCACTCGAAAATGCTAGAACCAGGTTCAACAAAGAGATAATGGCCGTAACGGGCGTGAGGATCATCCAAAGCCGTTTACCGGAGTCGGGGCGACGTTGTTGAGTAAAGTATGCGCTGACGGAAGCCGGAGGGTCGGCCGCCCACAGCGGCACCAGTACGCGAGTCTCGAAGATGCCGGCGCCGAGCTGGATTCCCAATGCGATGACCAACGCCCAGAGACAAACGATCGTGACACTCGTCATGCCAGCGCCTCCGCTCGAGGACTTTAACGCCTCGGCGCGACCGTCGCAAACCGCGACATTGAGGGACCGATACCCATGAAGGTCGACCGTACCACCGAACGCTACTTCCAGTTGTTGGACGCCGTGGGTCAAGCAGTGATCGCGACCGATGCATCCGGCCTGATTGCGCTTTGGAGCCGGGCTGCCGAATCGCTTTATGGATGGCGAGCCGACGAGGTCATCGGCCGCGACGTGCTCGAAATCACGCCGATGGACGTCTCCCGGGCTCGGGGCGCAGAGATCATGCAGGTTCTGAGTCGTGGCGAGCTCTGGTCGGGCGAGTTCGAAGTGCGAACCCGTCGCGGAAAGTCGTTGAAGGCGAGCGTCACGGACGTACCCCTATTGAGCGATGACCAAGGTGTGGCCGGCGTGATCGGCGTCTCCGCCCCCTCCCGCGCGCCGACAACCCTCCAGCCGCTGTTGAAGCGGTTCAAGCTTGCGTGTAATAAGGTTTGGCCCGGACAGATTTTTTTCGAGGTCTCGATCTCGAAGAAAGCACGAGTCGCCGCGACTGAGCCTCACATGATTCAACTTCTGGCATTGCTGATTCTCCTGCACGCCGAAGCTCTCGACCGAGGCGCAGAAGTGGAGGTCATTGTAGGAAGTGCGGAGAAGTCGCCGTTTACCGATTTCGGGCTGGCCTTCGCAAGCTCCGCGGCGTATGTCCGGATCGCTCGCCGCGATGCCCAGCCGACATTTTCCGTGCTGCGCAGCCTGGCGTTCTCGGCGGAACCGACGAAATACACCGCCAGCCTGGTGCGGATGGTGGGTGGAATGCTGATCGCCGGCACCGCGCCCGGCCGCGCGAGTGCCATGCATCTGTTTCTGCCGCTCGAGAGTGAGTAAGGGGATATGCGGCCAGGCTGTGCGTCGACCTTCTCGTATACTCCTTGGTGGATATGAGAACGTTCGGATTGCGTGGGGTAACTGAAACCGCCGAAAACTCCGAGGCGTGGAGGCTGATTGAAGAGTTTCTACCCTCCGAGACTGATCACCTGCTGTACCATTACACTACGCCATTCGGACTGATCGGAATTACTTCGTCTCGTCATCTATGGGCGACGGACGCCGCTTCTTGAATGACCCGTTGGAGGCGAAGTATGCCGACGTCGTGCTTACCGGCGCTTTGGAGCCGTTACTGGAAGGCGGCTCGAAGCAAGTGCAGGCATTCTTTCGCACTGCACTCGGCAATTTGACAAAGCTGCCAGAGCATCGTCAGATCTTCTTGACAAGTTTGTCGGAAGATGACGATTCACTAAGCCAGTGGATCGCCTACGCCGACAACGCGCGAGGGTTTGCTGTCGGCATAGCGGGGAGGTATCTCTCAGACCACCAGATGTTTTTTCTACGTCGCGTACTTTACGATTCTGAGGCGCAAAAGAAGCTTGCGACTCGAATTCTTGAAATTTACGTCTCGTGCCTGGGAAATGCATTAGACAGTGGCGATTATGAGTTAGCAGAAGTTTACGGAGAGATTTTCACGATAGCGATCCACCTGCTTACTCTATGCTTCAAGGATCCCGCATTTAAGCACGAACGTGAGTGGCGGCTCATTGATATCTCTATCCCAGGATTTCGTCATCAACCCGTTCAAGTCAGGCCTCATGCGGCCGGCGTCGTGCCCTATGTTGAATTCCCGATCTCATCGGGTACCGACCTACAGATTCGCGAAATCGTTATCGGACCGGCACTCGATTACACACAGAATGAAGCTGGGCTATTGTTACTAAAGGAATCGGCCGCAATAGGCTTCCAAATACGTGGATCGTCAATCAAATTTCGTTCGGGCAAATAGTTCCGTCCAACGTGATCACTCTAAGCTGCAAAAGCCGCCTCACACGCCGAAGCCTCGAAGCGGCACGGCGGCTGCCGCGACAAACGCGAAACGGCAGGAGCGAACTGCAGCTGACGTGACGCGCGCGTGCAGTTCGAGCCGCCCGAGGCGGCTCGGCCGCATTCCGGCTGCGCAAGGCTGCGGCGAGCTCTACACACCCTGATTTTTATCCACAGTGCCTATCGGCTTTTATGCCGCTAGCGTGACCCGCGAAAGCGTGGGCGCGTGTTTCTATAATTTATGGAGCAGTTATTTAGAACGACGCGATTAGACTCTTGCGTGTTACGGAAACAGGCCGTTGAGATCGCAATCAAAGCCGATGCCACCGCCGTTCGGCAACGACATGCCACTTGAGCAAAACCTTGCTACTTCGCGGCATTCATCAAGGGTGTCGCAGGTGCATTGACCGGCTCTGCCCCCTATGGGGCCTGGGCCTCCTGTGCATACAAGATCGGATGGCTTGGGCGGATGACACGTTGCAAGTTCGCCCGGGCTCAGAGGATTCCGGACGTTTCCAAAAAGGTCGCGCAGTTGGCCAGGATATGCGGCAGCAGCCGCGTCGACAAAGCCGCACACCGACTGTTTGAAATAGTCGATTGCGCCCGCAAATGTAACAGGCGTACCACTTATTGCTCGCCGCCGCGTGGGAGCGGTCGAAGAGCTTGCGACACGCCGCACTTCGATATAGTAAAGCCAAGGTTTTTCAATGAGAGCGGCACCCACAGATGGGTCTATGAGATAAAGTCCTGTTATTTCGGCTTTGCTGTTTTCACTTTGTGCGAGCAAATCCAGCGCATATACATCAGCAAGCACGGTTAAATGTCGACGCATATGCGCAGACACGACAATTCGATCGGGTGAGACTGGAAGTGGAACGACTATCTGAAGGCGCGTGCGTGAGCTATCGACGACGAGAGTGCCAACTCCGTAGATCGTGGTTGCGTCATCTAAGATTTGACTCATGACGACAATTTCGTGCGCTTTCGCACTGCTACTGGCGATTTCCATGATTAAAATGGTGACAAACAGCAGGCCTGTTGGCGGTTTTGTCATATGGGCCTCCTTAGAACAGCCAGACGTCGAATGGATGATTAATTTGTACGCTGCCTGATGTAAGGAGTGACGCGAGCTTACATTTGACCACCCCCCCGATCTGCTTTTTAGGATGCTGCGAACGGCAGGCCGTGGAAATATATGCACCAAATATGGCGCAGTCGCCGTCCGAAAGTTGGGTGTTTGCAAGACGGTCGGCTCTGGACTTGAGGTCTAGGCGGCAAACTGTAGCGGCCGGCCCAACCTTGACATAGACAGAGAGCTTCGCACAATTACAAAGTCGGCATACTGTGCTTTTCATTGCTGCACGTCGCCGACTGCTGCTCTGTCGCGGCCTTTGGTGTTCGGAAGGCGGCGGGACGCCGCCTTGCCGGCCGCCGGGACGGCGGCGTTACAGGAGCGTTCCTCGTAGGATCAGCAGCGCTACGGTGAAGTAGATGCAGAGGCCGGTCACGTCGACCAGCGTCGCGACGAAGGGGGCGGAGCTCGTGGCGGGGTCGAAGCCGAGTCTGCGCAGGATGAACGGCAGCATCGAGCCGGCCAGCGTCCCGAACGTCACGACGCCGATCAGCGCGGCCCACACCGTCATCGCCACGAGCATGTAGTGCTTGCCGTATTCGGTGAAGTGCAGGTGCTCCCACAGCACGATTCTTAGAAAGCCGATGGCGCCAAGGAGCGAGCCGAGGGCCACGCCGGAGATGATCTCGCGGCGGAAGACGCGCCACCAGTCGCGGAGGCGCAGCTCGCGCAGCGCCAGCGAGCGGATGATCAGCGACGTCGCCTGCGAGCCGGAGTTGCCACCGCTGGAGATGATCAGCGGCACGAAGAGCGCCAGCACCACGGCCTTGGCGATCTCCACCTCGAAGTAGCTCATCGCCGTCGCCGTCAGCATCTCGCCGAGGAACAGCGCGGACAGCCAGCCGGCGCGCTTGCGCACCATCGACCAGAGGCCCACCGCCAGGTACGGCGCGTCGAGCGCTTCCATGCCGCCGAGCTTCTGGATGTCCTCGGTCGCCTCCTGCTCGGCCACGTCGAGCATGTCGTCGACCGTCACGATGCCGAGCATGTGCCCCTCCGCGTCCGTCACCGGCAAGGCCATGCGGTCGTAGCGCTCGAACGTGCCGAGGACTTCTTCGCGGTCGTCCGTGGCGCGCACGGCCACGAGCGGCGGGTCTTCGATGTCGGTGACCTTCGTCTGCGGATCGGCCATGACGATCGATGCCAGGCGAAGGTCATCGACGAGCTTTCCGTGCGAGTCGACGATGTAGACGACGTTGACGGTCTCCATGCGCCGCCCGGTGCGGCGGATGTGCTCGAGCGCCTCGGCCGCGGTCATGTCCGGCTGCACGGTGAGGTAGCGCGGCGTCATGTAGCGGCCGGCGGTTTCCTCCGGGTAGCCGAGGAGCGCGCGGGCGTGCTTCAGCTCGTCGGGCGAGAGCGTGGCCAGGAGGCGCCGCGTGACCTCGGCCGGCATCTCCTCGAGGAGGCGCGTGCGGTCGTCCGGCGGCAGCGACTCCATCACCGAGCGCACCTGCTCGTTCGACAGCGACTCGATCAACCCTTCCTGGTGGTCCGGCGGCAGATACGAGAAGACGTCGGCGGCGCGGTCGCGCGGCAGGAGGCGGAAGACGAAGGCCTCCTGATCGGGCGGGAGGGCGATGATCAGATCGGCGATGTCGGAGGAATTCACCTCGGCGAGCTCCGCGCGCAGCTCCTGCCAGTTTTGCGTGCGAATCAGCTCGGGAACATTTCTCTCCATCGTCACCGCAGCTTAATTCAACGAGGGCGGGCCGAATGCGATAATTCACGCGATGCCGGTATTGCGTCTGGAACTGCTGGGCGACCTGCAGATCCGCTCGGACAACGGCGCGCTCGCCACGATCTCCGCGAAGAAGGCGCAAGCCCTCCTCGCCTACCTCGCCGTCAAGCCGGCGCAGCGCGTGTCGCGCGAGAAGGTGGCGGCGCTGCTGTGGAGCAGCACCGGCCCGGACCAGGCGCGGCAGAGCCTCCGCCAGACGCTGTCGATGCTGCGCAAGGAGCTGGCGGCGATCCTCGGCCATGCCCGCGCGCTGCTCGACGAGAACGACCTCCTCGGCGTCGACGAGACGATCGTCGCCTGCGACGTCGCCGAGTTCGAGTCGCTCGCCGCGAGCGGCGGCGAGGCCGCGCTGTCGAGCGCCTCGGCTCTCTATCGCGGCGACTTCCTCGACGGCTTCTACCTCAACGAGGAGCGTTTCGATCAGTGGGTGCTCGCCGAGCGCGACCGCCTCCACCGCATGGCCTTGCGCGTCCACGCCCAGCTCATCGAGCTGCTGGCGCGGCACAACGCCATCGACGACGCCATCGCCGTCGCGCAGAAGTCGCTGCGCATCGATGCGCTCCAGGAGCCGATCCACCGCACGCTGATGCGCCTCTACCTGCAGAGCGGCGACGTGGTGAACGCGCTGCAGCAGTACGAGACGTGCGCGCGGCTGCTCAAGCGCGAGCTGCGCATCGAGCCGGACGCGGAGACGAAGGCGCTGCAGCGCGAGATCCTCCAGCTCCGCACGCGCGAGCCGCTGGCGAGCGAGCAGGAGGAGGCGCGGAGGAAGACGGTGCTGGTGGTCGAGGACAACGTGCTGAGCCGCGAGCTGACGAACGCGGTGCTGAAGTCGGAAGGGTACGGCGTCCTGCTGGCGAAAGACGGCGCCGAGGCGCTGATGCTGATCGGGCG
>Ga0070717_10002109_pt1 | contig 13944 bp, 12 predicted proteins | sample LARL113metaG_FD_71366 | JGI IMG/M metagenome (GOLD analysis project Ga0070717, IMG submission 71366) | Corn, switchgrass and miscanthus rhizosphere microbial communities from Kellogg Biological Station, Michigan, USA - LAR L11-3 metaG | ecosystem: Host-associated > Plants > Roots > Rhizosphere ... | reverse complement strand
ATTGAGGCCTATTTCGCGTTCCGGACCCACTTTCTCTCGTTGGCACGAGCGCTTGGCGTCTCCTTGTGGGAACTAGAGCATATCGTGACATGGAAAGGTCAGCGCATCTTTGGTGAACAGGCAGCAAGAAAAATGACGCGATCATCTTCACTCTTCGAGTGGAGAGACATCGCTATTCATCCAGAGACAAGAGACAACCTCTCAAGCGAGGGTGAAGAGGAACACCAGTGTCAGAAAAGTGAGCAGGAGAAATCTGATCATACCCAAATACAATGGCTGCTTGCGAAGATCGGCCATCAAGTGGGATGTGATGTCTGGATCGCCGCGAATGATCATAGTAAAAGCTGGAATGGCGAACGGTTAGGAGATGTGAGTCTGAAAACGCTACCACCTCTGGTGGATACGGCATTTCGCCGGATCATCAATCTCATTGATGTGCTCTGGTTGCGAGGAGATGACGTGATCGCTGCCTATGAGATCGAGCATACTACCTCCATTTCATCCGGTCTGCTGCGTCTGTATGACCTGGATGCGTTATGCCCGACACCTATCATGCACCTCTGTGTCGTCATTCCACATCCCTCTCTCAAGCGCTTTCAATCCGTTCTCGCCCGACCGGCCTTTCAGCGACTGAATATGCAAAAGCGCTGCTTAATTATCCTGGAGGAAACCCTACTTCAGCAAGCTGAGCATATTCTGCGCTGGGCCAGTAGTCCAACGGTAATTACGAGGCTTGCCATGAAGATGGAGAAAGCATAACGGTAGAGGCTGTGCATGTCACAGCAGTGTCCCGCTGGAAGTGTGCGCTAAGCATGCCTGACCGTAAAGATGAGGAGGCTTGTAAGTGATTATCGGGAAAATCGTCAAATCCAATTCTCATATCAACTACGTCTGTCAGATCTATGGGCCCCTGGAAATCGAGGTCCTACCAAATGTTGCTGAATACACCTTTGGTCACTTCGTGCGTGTTGCCGTACACTCAAAACTTTCAGACCTGTTGCGTAATAGGCAAGCTAGGGATCAAAGCATGGATCAGGAGTCCTCTTGTTACACTGTGGGTGTGATCTATGATACGCAGTTACTTAATCCTACTTTTGGCTCGCTGGGGCCGCGACTTTCCACTGAGACACAGGTGGAACTGTTCTCACCCGATTATCTCGCAGAAAAAGCAGTGCTTGTTCACCTGATCATGCTAGGGATGGTAGAGCAACACCGGTCTTCAAGTGGCCCCCTCAAGATCCATATCGTCCATGGCATCCCATCGTTCCCTTTGGAGTTGAACAGCAGTGTTGAAACCATGACAGATGAGGACGTCCATCGGTTCCATCTTTTTAACGATCAAGGGAAAGTTGAGAACCAATACGACTACCTTCATATGGGCTATCTGCCTCATCTGATTGCTCAGCAGAACAGCCTCATCCCCCTGGTGATCTTACGTATCATCGACCAGTTAGAGCAGCTCTTCCCGCAGCATGGCTCGCTGCTCTCCATTCTGAAGCGCAACTTTGCCTGGAGGCTGAAAGTGGAGACCACCGGATAAGAGAAGCAGAAGGCGCTGGTATGGGCTGCAAAGAGTGAAGCAACATCACTTGCTGTACATCATCCCATACTCATGCTGAAAATCCCAAACACATGAGGTTTTTATCATGCCCAAAGATGCAAGGAGCAAGACAATGCAAAAATGGGAATATTATTTCGTTTTCGCAACAGTCACCAACGACGGTGAGTTTCGTCCGCGCTTTGCCAATGACGAGGAGCTCGACGATTGGCAAGCAGGTCCAACCTTGTACGAATATGCAAACCAACTGGGGGAGAGCGGCTGGGAACTGCTTGCTAGCAATCCGGTCGTATTCACCCAATCAAAATGGCAACCATTACTGGAAACCCAATCGATTGCATCGGAACTGCGTGCCATCGAAATGGTTTTCAAACGACCGAAAAAAGGCGGCGGTAATTTACCTTGCTAGCCGGTTGCTTTCCATTGCGAATGAAAGTTGCAAGGTTGGGACTCTCTGAGGAAGCCCTACCTAAATGAGGTCAGATTGATGAACACCGAAGAACGCAGTTTGAGAGGGAAGCAGAGACAAGCTATCCAACAGACGACTATTATGCTGCCCTATTTTGACGAAGAGGTACCGGCCATATTCCTTACAGATGGTACAACCTACCTTCCAGTGAGAGCGCTCTGTCGCATGCTCGGTCTTCGTGCCGAGACCCATATTCCGCGGTGGCGCAAGCTCTTCTTATGGGCCAATGCCTGTAAGTTGCCGTTGCAAACGGCGCGCGGCCAGCGCATGGTTTGGTGCCTCCATGTGGGTGCATTACCGTTCTGGTGCGTTTGCTTTAACTGGTCATTAGTACCTGCCGAACAACGCAAGCAACTTCGTCAAGCCACCAATGGATGGCAGCAGGATGTAGCACAAGCGCAGCGACTACTGCTGGAGCGCTATCGATCGCTGCGAAGGTACTTGTTTGCGTTCCTCGAGGCGTACAGCGATGCCGAGACCTGGCTCGATCAATGGGCGCTGCACCTCTCCTCCTCGCTTGACATGGCTTCTTCCCGCCAACTCGAGTTGCTTCTTTCACAGGGAAAGACGTTCATCGACGAAGCAACGGCGCAAGCGCGCAAGATGGTACAGGAACAGGCCATGGCTCCTATTATCGACATTGTCACGATCGAGACGAGCGGAGAAGCGACCCAGACAGGTACACTTCCCCTATTTCCAGTCGTACCCCGCGAAGACCGTGAACAGTTCTTCACATCTCTGAGTAAGTTGGCCCAATGGCATCAGGATTTGGCTGCGTTCATAGGCAAGCTCAAAAGTTCACAGAACCGTGATCAGAGCGAGGAAGCGTGACGCCATAGCCAGGTTGCTTTTGAGTGATGGTACTGAGAGTGGAGGAGTAGCGTGGATTATCTTCAACAATATATCGATCTTCGTCGGCAAGACATCGAGCCAGAGATATTTACCATAGCCTTGGCTGTTCGCTATATTCGCGAACTGATCAACCATGGCGGAAGCGATATGAGACGCCCTGACCTTGAATCAGCATTGCATCTAGAACATCTGGAGTCATTCCTCGCTCGTGCTGTAGAGATAACGTGGAAAGATGCGCGCTTGGCGCGGGAATGGCACAAGTTGCAGCAGGTACTTCCGCGAGTGAGAGAAGCGTGGGAAAAAGGACAAAGTTTGTTCCAAGAAGCACTCGAGCGGGCGAAAAGCGATCGGGAAAGCATGGAGTACTTATCGATGATCGATTTTGCGGTTGACTGTTATGCCGAAGTGGCTGCCTCTCACGTCTATCCTGATCACCATGCCCTCCGGAACTGGGCGATCAATGGGTATATGCTGGCATGGCGAGAGCACTTCCTCAAGAATCAAGGGGAAGAGGAGCACATGGAAGGGAGTTTATGATGACATACTACTTTGATGTCTTACCACTCCATCCAAGGCCGGAGTATCTTGAGTCGCTTACCAGCTATCTGATGCGTCTGGCAGAACACAATGGAATCTCATCCATAGATGGCCTTTCAGCCCTCTGTTTTCCCCATCAGGATCGAAGGATTACAAGAGATATAGCTGATTACCCACCTGTGTCGTTTGGTAACCTGGCGATAGCGGGGACCTGTACCGAGGAAATCCTGCGACCAACGACCTTCTTTCATCTTGCTGCCAAGTTTGGGCGCTCAACGCTTCCCCAACCCATGAGTCGCTTTTTATCTGGAGGCATTGGTCAGTACTTGCGCTATTGTCCAGTATGCTTTACTGAACAGCGAGTCAGATACTACCTCCTCTCCTGGAGGCTTCTCATGGTAACCTGCTGCTGCCAACATCAGTGCCGATTGCTGGAAACATGCGGACATTGCAGTGAATTGATTCCTCTCTTCACATCTCCATTCAAAGTAGGCAACTGTCCCAAGTGTCAACAGAGTCTGCAACGGTGTGCTGCTGCCTCAGTAGGCGATGCAGCAGAGTTAGAGATAGCCCTCTATGTTCTCAATGATATTGTATTTCTCCTGACTCCGCAGCTGTGGGAAGCAAATAGCAGTGGTATTGTTAGACGTGTGGGTCGACGGTTTGCCGATGTGAGGCGAATGAAGCAATGGACGGCTGTGGAAGTAGCCAACCAGATCGGAGTAACCCTGACAGTAGTGGAGGGGATCGAACGCGGGGATTTCCAGGGCAGAGGAGCAACGCTTCAGAGTTATTTCAAGTATGCTCACTACCTGGGTCTCAGCTTGAAAGAGGTGTTTAGCGATGTTATAGATCTACCCGATCATGTTTCCACAACTCCTCTGCCTCTTTGTCCTACTTGTCAACAGAGTCATTATGTTATCCGCGTGGGATATAACCTAAGTGGCTCACAAAGGTATGAATGCCAACAGTGTCATCGTAGTTTCACTGCTTCGCCCAAAGCCCGCGAGGGAAAGAGGCTTTCGTCTTAAAGTAGGTGGGAAAGAGGATCTTTTACTATATACATAAAAATCACTTATTTATCAATACATGCTGATGGGGCATGAGGAGCATATTCTAGGAGGGATCAGTGGTCTATCAGTCATTACACCATTGGCGTTGGATAGTGATGTTGGGAAACGGGAGGCAAAACGCACTTTTCTCACCAACGACCCGCGAAATTTTGTTTAAATGGCGTTCTTTTATGTGGGAAGTTACACAAGTTTGTTTGTCAGTTCACCTTTCGCGGAAGAGTTTGTATCACTATGTTTACACTTATTGGTTGACCCCTCTCAGGCCAAGTAGGGTTCTGTTGTAAACATTTTAAGCTCATCAAAAGGAGATCATTATGACCGTATGAGCAATCATCAGTAAGAAAGAGGCGAAGACACAACGAGTGCTTTTAAAGAGTAGGATCATTCATGCACTTGTTGCTGGGCCAATGGATAGCGGAACAGGAGATACCGATTAGAAGGATTGAATAAATATGAGACTACGACGCAAACCTCCAAAGGGCAACGTACGCCGCGTCACGACTATCGACCGGAACTTACGCGGTGTGTTTACCAACGAAGTAGGCCAAACCGTACAGTTTGAGTCATTCGAGGAGCGGATTTTATCGCTCCAATTCCAACGAGATCGCAGCATTAAAGACTTTCGGAGCCAACCTTTCACATTTACCTTCACCGACGAAGGCAAGAGGGAGCGAAAGTACACGCCGGACTTCATCGTATGTAGGTCTGATAACTCGATCGAGATCCATGAGGTGACACTCACCGAGCGACGGGAGCGTTCCCAAAGCCGTGAACGTGAGCAGGCGGCACAAAAGATCTGCCAGGAAAAAGGGTGGAAGTATGTTGTACATACAGAACACACGCTCCCACAAGAGACGGAAGTGGCGAACTTGCTCGCCTTACTGCCCTATCGTTTGATGCGCTATGCGCATGCAGGTGTTGGTGAGGCTGTTCGAATGCATCTTTCAAGTACTCCCTGCGCTTCTCTTTCTGTCTGTTCGAAAAGCATCTCTCGTCGTCTTGACTTGTCAGAAGCGACGGTTTTCAGAGCACTCTGCCACTTGCTCTGGAAGGGGGAAATCTCCGCAGATCTTCGTCCACTGCTCCTTATCATTGACTGCTCGTTCAATCCGGCAGTAAAGATCTGGCTACCAAACATGGGAGAAAAGGAACAATGAATCAGGAAAATCACTCATATGATAGAGTGTCAGCCTCTGGAGCGGATAGACAAGACCGACTCTGTTTTGACGAATGCTCAACAGGCAGTAAGGCGTCTAGGATGTCTCCAGAACGAATAGGCAAAAGCATCTCTGTTTTAGCTGAAGTCGAGGAAATCATTACTGTAATGAGTCGGAACGCAAGCTCTCGTGGAATAGACTACCGGCACGCGGCAGCACTACGAGAAGCATGTGCTCGCTTAAACCCTACCATAGGCCTGGGCACTTATTATCGTTATCGAGCGCTTTACTGGAAGCATCATTTTGGTGAAGTGAAGGATTGGCGCAAGTACTTAGACCGGTTTTTAGACAGAAAGGAGCTTGAATGATGGCATACACGCACGAGCATCCATATGTAGACAAGCGTCTCAAGCCTGGGTGGTACATGTACTGGAGGCATCAAACCTATCGCATCCTCCCTTTTGACAAGCAAGATCCTCTTACTCTTTATGCGGAGAACACGACCACCTCCGAGGTGTGTCCTTTCCAGATAACAGAGCTGTGGCTCTCTGACAGCGATGATGAAGCTGGCCCAAGTTTCGCGCCCACCCTTGAACAACTGTATAAAGAGATAGATAAGCGTCATCCGGTTCCGAAGATTGCCCCTATCGAGGGAATATCTGCTGAATACCTTGCAGAGGCCGACCACATCTTGTCCGTCGTCGAGCAGGTCAAAAAGCTGGTACCAGTGGCGAGAGTAGAGCTGGAAAAGAAACGCAAAGAGAAGGAAAAAAATGGGAAGCAGGCGAAGAAAGAGACAGACACTGATGTACTGAGAGAGGCTTGTGCTCTATTAAAGCCGAGATCCATCTCACTCTCGACGTTTTACTACTACGAAAAGCGCATCAACACGTATCACGGCGATCGGGCTCAGATCGCTGCATCGTTCATCCGCAGCGATCACGGTAAAATGAAGCTCGATAGGGCAACGCTCCACTTTCTGGACACCATCATCCCCCTCTTTTTGGGGAAAAGGCCCGCAGAGATTTACCGCCTTGGTGAATCGGCCTTAAAGTACCGCACGCAAAAATATTGGTTCGATCCCAGCAAGTGCGAGGGACCAATTCCCGCAGACGTGGTGGATGAACTTACCAAAGTCCTTGAAAGAAAACTACCGATGCAAGCGCTTCTTCAGAATGACAAGACGAAAGAACTCTTGACGCCGATCGAGATGCCAGCGCTTGGCCTGTTTTATGATTACCATCGCTGGTTTCTCGCGCAGCCAGACAAGGGGAAAAAGGCGCTAAACGGCCGCTACGGGGAAGGAACGTGGGAGAGCTTCTTCGCGATCTTCGATACTTTTGCCTATCGAGCCACCTTTCCACTGCAATACGTCTTTGCCGATCATTATCTGGTGGACGTTTTCACGGTTGATAAGGCCACGAGGAGCAAGCTCGACAGACTCTGGTTAACGATCCTCATCGATGCTTATACTCGTTGCATTCTCGGTGCTGTCTTGCTATACGAAGAACCATGTATCGAATCTATTCAAAGTGCCCTCCTTCACGCTATCTGGCCAAAGGGCTCTCTTACCCAGTACGGCATTGACAAAGAGTGGGTATGCTTTGGTATTCCCCAACAGCTGTATCTCGATAACGCACTGGCGCACCACTCGCATAGCCTCGAGAATTTGGCTCGAGTGATCGGTCATCAGGGCAAATACCACACCATTGATCTGGTCTTTCGGCCGCCATACATGGCACGCTACGGAGCCTTGATCGAGAGCCTTTTTGGACACCTTTCTGGTCGGATCAAGCAGGATCTTGCTGGCGCCATCCAGTCCAGTGCTCCTAAAGACCTCAGAAAAGCGGCAAAAGAAGCGTGCCTGCTTTATGAAGACATCGATCGCTATATCAAACAATTTATTGTCCGGTATCAGCACGCTCCACATAGCGCACTTGGAGAAATGTCGCCGCACGATAAATGGATGGAGTCTATTGAGCGTATTGGCTTGCCCGAGATTCCGAAGCTCACTCCAAGTGTGAGACGGCTATTCTTGCGCGAGGCTCCTGACACCAGAAAGATCACGGAGAAAGGAGTATGTTACTTTGGCATGCACTACACCTCAGATACGTTAGGCACTCTAGATCAGATCGGCAAGAAAGGTCAAAAGGTCGAATACGGCATTCGCTATGATCCAGCTGATATCAGCACGATATCGATCTACCAGGAAGATGTCTGGAAAGATGACCTCGAGGCCAAGGAACTTCGACTTCCCGATGGATCACTCAAACGAACGAGCCAGTGGGAGCTGAACATGGCGAAAGCGCTTGCCGAGAAGAACGATGGATGCAGAGAGGACTGGCTTTCCTACCTCAACGACGCCGAGGAGCTCGAAAAGAGGAGAAGAGCCGAGCGCGATCGAATTCGGCGACAGCAGCGACTGGCACAGCAAGGGACGGGGGAAGACGAGTCCGTGGAAGTTGAAGAGAGCGTGGAGGACCTGCCCGCCGAGGATGATGCGTACCTGACCAAACTGCTTGCAGACTTTCAACGCTAACGAAATACAGTTGTTGACGAGAAGGAGGAATCGACCCTGTGATAGCACCCGAAGCTTTGTCTTTAGACGATAAGATTGTTGTACGTCGGCGACTTCAAGACCTTGCTTCCTGGCAGGAGGCCTGGAGAGTGCAAGAGAAATACCTGAATCAGCAAATCGCGGCAATCGCTGGCTCAACGAAGGAAACCGATTTGAAAAAGAAAGGTGCCGAGAAGGAAACCGATTTGCAAAAAGGTGCCGAGCTGGTCAGCTTACTGAACCGGCTCGAGCTTCAACAGGTCAAAATCCCGCTCGAAATCTCTCCGCAGATCATTGAAGCTGTTGGTTACGGGAAGTTGCGTCGGCACCTGGTGAAACAATTCGTACAACTCTCAAAGGAAGAACGGCTGCTCTGGCTCAACAATTTCTTGTTCATTATGACCTCTGATCTGCGCAGGCTCAATGACAAGATTGCCAGAATCCGCTCCTATCGCTCCTTTGGACAAAAGAGAAATTTCTTGCTGGGAGGCATCTCCGGCATGGGAAAAACGACCTATCTGGATTGGTATGCATCCAACTACATCCCTCAGGTCGAACTCGAGCGAAACTATGTTCCGGTCATCAAGATTGATGCTCCCGAGGGAACGAGTCCCAAACCAGTCTTTCAGCGTATTCTTCGAGCATGTGGGAAAGGCTACTTCGAGCGAGATACCGAAGAAAAGCTCATCTCGAAGATTGTGACGTGCTTCCAAGCATGTGGCGTTGAGGTCCTGATCATTGATGAGGTCGAGCATATCAAGTATCACAACGTTCGTCGTCGTGTGCTCGAGATATCTAATCTGACACATCATGTTCCTATCATCTGCGCTTCTTGCGAACCTCACAAATGGATCGGGGATGATTCAGAAATAGCGGGAAGGTGGAACGATTACTTTCGACTCGAACGCTATACCGGGGCGAGACTCCAACAATTACTGGCATATATTAATCTCCTGCTCCCGTTTCCACAGGATTCATTTGTGAGAGACATGTCAAAGAAAAATGCCACGTCAGCTGTGAAGGGCAGTGGCGGTGGAACGGTCGCCTTTATCCAGAAAGTGACAAAAGGCAAGCTCGGAAATATCATGCTTCTTGTTAGAGAGGCAAGTACAACCGCTATCGAGGACAATCTCGCTTGCTTGGACGAAGTGCTATTGCAGCAAAAATGGAATAATATCCAGGAGAAGCCAGCAAAGAAAGAGCAGTTTAACCGAGAGCATAGTGAGAATCTCATAGAAAAAGAAGAGGAGTAGTTGCCGATGGTTATTTCTTCTCACTTCAATAAGCTTCCACTCTATGCATAGCCCAAATCTCGAATCACACCCAAGCTACTTTGATCACGCTAGTCAGCATAGCAGCCACTCTTACTGAGCCGAACTGGCACCAGTCTGAGTGCAAGTCAGTATGAGCCGAAAAGGCGATTGCGGGCGCCTTTGCTCCGCTGGGGTCGTTCTTTCGCTTTCTCAAAGGTGACTGGACGGATACCATACCTATCGGAGTCAAAGCTTAACCAAGCAGTCGATCTTTGAGTACCTGTAAGTCTTTTCCAACTCGCAGCGGTTGTATTCATCGTGAGCATATCTAAGTGAGGCCTGGTCATAAATCATCAGGCCGACTTGAGAAAGGCTTTGAGACCGACACAGAGTTCCAAGTCGTGTTCAAAGCGGTACAGTAAGGCGAGTTGGTAGACAAAGATCGCCCCTAACGCGAAGCGTTGGGTAGCGAGCAAGCCTTTGGTAGGAACTTGTCCATGCCCATCAAAGATGCCTTTGAAATGCTCGTTAAAATTTTCCATCGCGATGGAACGCAGTTGGTGAAAGACCCGGCGCACTTCCACGCCGTCATCGGTATGCGGGTAGCGTCCATACTGGCTGGTCACCAGCAGCCGATCGGCTTGCGCGCAGTACTCGTGCAGCTCTGGCGTGTTGTAATGGCGATCCCCCAGCACGAAGCGGACTTCGGCGGGCACCTCGCTCAACAAAGCGGGCGCAGGCTCGCCATCGGCGATATTGGCGGGAGTCAGCACAGCGGCAATGGGAAACCAGACCGCCGCCACGACCGACACCACATGCAGTTTCCAGCCATAGACCCAGCCGTGCCAGCCCGATTTGGTCCAGTGGGCCTCCGGATCAATCGAGGTATGGGGAAGTTCTCCCTTCTCTCGATGCTTCTGATGCCAGACGCCTCCTCGGGCTCGCAGAACCGTGCTATCGATCGCCACCGCGCGTCCATGCGTGGTCCACGGCTCGATCAGGTCGATCAAGTAGCGGCCCAAGCAGCCAATCTGAGCAGGCAGCGTGTCTGGAATGGTTTTCAGACGCCCTTCCCACGTGCGACGCGTTGGATAGCGTCCCTGCTCGGTCAACAGTTCTCGCAGAACGGCCATTTCCAGCGTCGGTTGCGCTAAGACGCTGAGCAGTTCGTGAACCGTGTGAAGGTGACGCACAATCATGAGCACTAACGCCTTTAAGAACAGTCGATCAGTGTAAATCTTGGGATGCCCTCGGCCTCGCTTCGCTGGACTCTTGGGCATCGGCAGACCATCAACCAGTTGGACTAACGTGACAAGTAATGAGTCTTGGGATACCATAGGGGTGCCTCCTATTCTTGTAGCTTTTCACTACCACAATGATAGGAGCACCGCCTTGCTGGGGCAACCCCCAGCTTGGCTTCCTATTTATGACCAGGCCTCATCTAAGTCCTGTTCAATTTGAACACAAGAGTTGAGTTTCCAAGTTCGCTGATTCCACGAAAGTGCGGTAACTCCAAATGGGTGAGGGATATGTCAAATACCGAACAACATTATTTCGATGTTTTACCTCTTCATAAACAACCTGAACGTTTCGAGTCATTTACCAGCTACTTGATGAGGCTGACCGAATCTAACTCTTTCAAATCGGTTAGTCAACTCGCATCGCTCTGTGCCTTTGGCTGGGGGCCGTATAAATTAAAGGACCATCCACCGCTATCATTTGGAACGCTGCAAACAGCAGCAGTCTGTTCTACTGACTCTTTGCTCTCGACTACATTTTATTATTTGGTAAAAAGGTTTGGGCGTTCTAGCTTACCCCAAGCATCGGCACGATTTCTCTTGGAGAGTATAACACAAAATCTACGTTATTGCCCGAAATGCCTTTCACTTCGTTCATATTATTCTTTGGTCTGGAGATTTTTTCGTGTATCAGGCTGCAGTGAGCATCAATGTTTCCTTCTCGATCGGTGCGGACATTGTGGTCGACTAGTTCCTATCTTTACAAATTCGGGCAAAGTGGGAATGTGTCCCACTTGCGATGGATTGCTAAACACATGTACGGCCACGCAGATGTCCGATGAGGAATGTGGTCAAATCTCTTCCATCGTTCGAGAGTTAGAGTTTCTTCTATCTCCAGTGAAATGTGAAGTAGAAGGTGAAACTTTAGCGAAGCGTATTGGATTAGCTTTTGCTCGTCGAAGGCAAGCCAAACCCCTCGCGATACGTGAAGCTGCTCTTCAACTAGGGACCACGGTCGCCAGTATAGAGGCAATAGAATATGGAAGGCTAGCGGGTTCATTTGAACGCTATATCCAGTATGCTGATTTCCTCGGCTCCACTCTAGAGGCTATTTTTCTGGATGTAGATATGTCCTCCTTTCAGGATCAGGGCAAGAGCGTCAAAATGGTTCCTCCTAGCGAAGAGACCGTGGTTGGACATGTGCAAGGGGCGTTGATGCAACTTAAAGCAAATGGACTGCCACCTACACAAGCCGCCATTTGCGAATTGATTCGGATGTCTCAACCTCAGTTGATTAAATATCCAAAAGCTGTAGAGCTGGTAAGGCAAGCTACCGTCGACGTTCGCAATTTTCATGCTGAACGAAAGAAAGCACAAAGCGAAGAAGTTTACGTGCAAATGCAAAAGGCGATAAAGCAGTTGACGGAACTGGAGCAACCTCTGACGGAAAAGAATATACGTAGCATAATGGGGATATCTAAAGGACAGTTATCCAGGTTGAAAAGATTTCCCCCAATCCAATTACTCCTAGAAGATTCTATCAAATCATATCATGCTAATCATAAGGAGAAGATTCAGCTACAAGAATGCGCGCTCAAATTAGAAGTGGAGGCGGCTATTGAACTTTTGAAAGCAAATGAGCAACGTTTGACTCGAGCAGCAATTAGTAGGATTGTAGCTGTACCCGTTCCCAAGTTAAAAACGTATGCGCAGGTTAAGGATGTGCTCATGCAACATGTACCAACTACAAGGCAAGAGCAGTTTCAAGAAGAGGAACTTATCGAGCAAATTGAGGATGCGGTGCGTAAATTAACAGATAACGGGCAGATCGTTACGCAACGCACTGTTGCAAAACTCGTTGGGATATCTGCCTCTGGCATCAAGAACTACCCACGCGCAAAAGCACTTATAGATCGACATGCGAGTTGGTACCATTACTATACAAGAAGGCAACTCAGTACTCTGGGTGACGAACTTCTGGTGAAAGTGGAGGATGCTATAGGACAATTACAGAAGGATGGACAACCGCTGACACAGTACTCGATCGGATCTGTGCTTGAGATAAGTCCATATATCCTTAAAGGCTATCTACAGGTGAGAAGGGTTTTAGAGCAATTCGAAGAGGGGTATCGCGAACATCGAACTGAACGTGTATTGCAGCGAGAGGAGGTACTCCTAGAGAAGATCAAAGCAGCAGTTACTCATTTGATGTCGCGAGGCGAGACTATGACAATAGCTGCAGTAGGTAGAGTGGTTGAAATATCGGAATCGACTATGAACTACTATCCCAGCGTTCGAGCGTTTTTGAAGAGTGTGATGAGCGACGAAGATAAGCGTAGAATTTCTCGAGGGCAAATGCGGGAAGACTTCTTGGTACTCGAGGTGGTAGAAGCGATAGAGTATCTCAAGCAACATGGACAGCCAATTTCAGTGCGGTCTATTGCGCGGATTGTTGGTTCGTCTCCAAGTGAGTTAAAATCTTATCCAAGAACGAAGCTGATTTTAGATCAGGTAGTACCGAAATCCAGGAAGCGAACATCTATAGATAAGTCTTTAATGCCTGACTCCTCAAGCACATTCGTTTGAAATGTTTGCAGAAGTGCGGACAAATAGGCGGGTTATTCTAAAGAGTCTGTCCTAAAAATGGTGGTTTGTGCCATGAAAGGTAAGAGCGTAGGCCTGGGTGGCCCCACTTTCGCGGAGTGGGAGAACTTGGAAACTCATCCATTACACTGTCGTTCATAAATTGCTGGGCTCCGATACCCCAGCGTCGAATGGCGGTGCTGGCGATCGTAGAACACTTCGATGTACTCAAAGATCGACAACTGCGCCTCCCGACGGGTCTGATAGGTATGCCAGTCCTTCCATTCACCCTTGAGCGAACTAAAGAAAGACTCTATGGCAGCATTGTCAAAGCAGTTTCCTTTGCCACTCATGCTGACACAGATCCCCTGTACTGGCTACTAAGTTTATCCGTTCTTAAACATGAGTGGCGAACAACGTTTTTCGATTGGTCTCGTCTGCAACTTTCTGAGGGTATATACGTCCAATTTTGACTTGCTGCAATGATATGCATCCAAATTGTCAAAAAGCTCTTCCTTAAGCTTTTGAATTTTGAGCGTGTGAGGGACTCTTTACTGCAGTTTTATGCGTCCAGCGCACTGCAAAGAAATGGAAATAGTGACACAACTGTCCCCAGATTTTTTCCGAGGGAGTGCTGGATTTTTCCGAGGGAGCGCTGGAAGAATCC
>Ga0070717_10002108_pt1 | contig 13947 bp, 10 predicted proteins | sample LARL113metaG_FD_71366 | JGI IMG/M metagenome (GOLD analysis project Ga0070717, IMG submission 71366) | Corn, switchgrass and miscanthus rhizosphere microbial communities from Kellogg Biological Station, Michigan, USA - LAR L11-3 metaG | ecosystem: Host-associated > Plants > Roots > Rhizosphere ... | reverse complement strand
CGATCCCGACCCAGGTGACGTACTTCTCGCCGGGCCACCACGAAGCGATCGGACCGGTACCCCGCTCATCCGCCTGAAGCGTCCACAGCCAGGTGACGTTCTCAGCGTGACGAGCGCGGAATATGGTCACGATGTGCCGCCACGCTGCCACGAATGTGGAGGGCGAGGTATGCCGGTAGCCCCATGAGTACCAGTAGGCGTTCATCTCATGGCCGAAGCCGACGACTACCGGGCGGCCGAACTCGCGGACGCTGTCCGCAAACGACCGTAGGTAGCTGTCGTAGCCGCCGGCGGCGATCTTCGAGACCGAGGCCAGGGTCGGATCCCACTGCACGATCGTTACCGCGCTATGCCTGCTAGCTGTCTCTGCGAACGAAGTCTCGAAGGGTTCCCCCCAGCCGCTGTAGTACCCGGCGAGGTTAGGCTGCTGGCCAGTTGTCGTCATGAAGTCTGCTATCGGCTGATAGCTCCGGAGCGCACCGCGCTCGTAGACCCCGAGGTAAGAGGCCTGACCAGTCGGCAGGGGCCCAGACACTGCTGCCGGGCCCGAGGGCGATACGAAGCGGTTGACTGCGAACGCTACGGCAGAAAGTGCGATTAGCACAGTGGCGAGTGTTACCACGCGAAATCTCATACTGCCTTTCCTAGCCCATCACCGAAGTCTAGCTGTACGGAGTCGCCTCCCGTCGGCACCCCAAGGCGGACATGACGCGAGTAGCGGATGCGGCCCGCCGGGGCCGTCCGGCCGGTCTACCGTGCGGCACGGCCGTAGGTTTCGGCGCCCTGACGAAACACGGCAATGGCCGCAGGGCTGTTCATGCGGTAATCACGCGAGGCGACTGAGTTAAACCATACGAATCCGAGGAGTCCGTACGTGTGGACACCGGCGAACAGGTCAGCAATCTTCGTCGGCTGTATGGCGGCGGGTGCCGCGCTTGCCTCTCCGATCAGGATCGGAGAACTGGTCAGCTCACGTACAGCGGCGATGGTTGGCCCGAATACGGACACGAACTGCCAGGACGGCTTGAGGTAATAACCGTCGATGCCTACCCAGGTTACATACGAGTCGCCAGGCCACCAGGAAGCCGGGCTCGGAATCCGGCCATGCCGCGCCGTAATGACGTTGATCGTCCATAGCCAGGTCACGTTCCGGGCACCGGCCGCGCGGAAGAGGGTGACGATATGGCGCCATGCGCTTACGAAAACCGCTGGGGGGGTATAACGGTAACCCCACGTGAACCAGCTGCCGTTCATTTCGTGACCGAAGCTTAGAATGACTGGATCGCGGTATTTACGCACCGCGCGCGCATATGAGGTCAAATACGTGTCGTAATGACCCGATGCTATAGCGCCAATGCTTACATTAGCTGGATCGATCTGAACGAGCGGCACCGCACCGTGCTTCGCCACAGTGGTAGCGAAGCTCGCCTGGAATGGCTCCCACCATCCGCTGTAATACACGACTAGTCTCGGTTTCACTCCAGTGGCCCTGGTGAAAGATGCAACCCCAGCATACGAATTCGGCACCCCGTGTGTATAAATTCCGATATAGGATCCAGGAGTCGTGGAAAGACCAGTATGCCCGGTATTATGAGATGAATGCACGGCCTTTTTCGAGTTTCCTCCGTCGGATATCATAAAAGCAAGGATAGTCGCCGCCAGCGCGCTCGCGGCCGTAGCAACTACTGCCAGCCTGGTCCCGCGGCGACGAGCTGTGGCCGCGACTTTGGTCGGCGATGCGTGCCTATTTCGCCTAGTACGATCGGTGTTTGAGATATTCACATTGCCCTCGCCATTCCCTATGGAGAAGACTTATTGAGCGACTGGAATGGTGCCAGGCCTAGGGCCCGGTAATTCCATCCGGCCTCATGCCACGAAGCCGGATCTAGGACGCTTCGCCCGTCCACGATGTTGCGTCGCGCCACCAGTGGCGCGAGGTCGTCAGGCCCAAGCCCGGCAAATTCGACCCACTCAGTTAGCAGTAGTACGACATGCGCGTCCTGAGCCGCATCAGCTAGCCTGGTTGCGTAACGGAGTTCCGGACGCGCTCTGCGCGCACTGGCGAGGGCGGCCGGATCGTAGACCGTTACCTGAGCTCCCAGCCCGTGGAGAATGTGAGCTACGTCCAACGCGGGGGAGTCTCGCACGTCATCAGAGCCGGGTTTGAACGCGGCGCCAAGGACGCACACCGGCACATCAGCTAGATCCCCGCCGATCAATTCGCAAGCTAGGTCAGCGGTCCTCGTCCGCCGCCGCAGGTTGATCGCGTCAACTTCGCGAAGGAAGCCTAGGGCCTGGCTAACCTCCAGATCGGCTGCCCGGGCCAGGAACGCGCGGATGTCCTTGGGCAGGCAGCCGCCGCCGAAGCCAAGACCGGGGCGCAGGAACGCCGGACCGATACGTGAGTCAGCGCCGAGAATCTCGGATAGGACACGGATATTGCCGCCAGCGGCTTCACATACTTCGGCCATCGCGTTAATGAAGGAGATTTTCGTTGCTAGGAAGGCGTTCGCCGCGACCTTGGTCAGCTCGGCAGTCTCCAGTTCGGTCGTGAAGAACCGTGTACCGTTGGCGATCGGCCTGGCATATACTTGTCGTAGGATCTTTTCTGCCCAGGACGACATGACGCCCGCTACGATCCTGTCCGGCGAGAGCGAGTCCGCTACAGCTGAGCCTTCGCGCAGGAACTCAGGGTTCCAGGCAAGCTCCGCCGCAGGGCACTCTCTTTCGAGTTCGGCTGCGAGTCGGCGTGCGGTGCCTACCGGAACGGTGGATTTCCCGACTACGAGACATTGCCTGTCAAGGAGCGGGGCCAGTGCCATTATGCACTCGTGGACCTGGGATGTATCGGCCTTGTGACTGGCGGGCTGCGGCGGAGTTCCGGCGCAGATGAAATGCACATCACCGAACGCTGCGACGCTCGGATATGACGTGGTAAATGCCAGCCGCCCGGAGTCGAGGCCAGAGTGCAGGAGTTCTTCGAGTCCGGGCTCGAAGATGGGTAGGTCTCCGGCATTCAGTCGGTCTACTTTCCGGGGATCGGTATCGACACCGAGCACATCGAAACCGAGGCTAGCCATGCAAGTAGCATGTGTGATGCCTAGATATCCGGTGCCCAGCACGGTGAGACGCAGCGGCCTATTCATGAGCCTGGCCTCATGAAAGTACCCGCACCCTTGCTGAATGCCGCGGTAGCTGCGGGACTGCTGATACTGAAATCTTGGCTGGCGGAATTCGTGGCGTCGAACCAGACGAAGCCGAGCAGCCCGTAGGCCCGGATGCCCGCGAACACATCGGCGATCTTCGCCGACTGGCCGGCGGCAGCTATGGCCCCCGTTTCGGCGATGAGAATTGGCGCGCTGGTCAAGGCGCGCACCTTTGAGATGGTCGGCCCGAACAGGGGAGCGAACTGCCAGCCCGGCTTCAGGTAGTAGCCGTCGATTCCTACCCAGGTCACATAGGCGTTGCCGGGCCACCATGGGGCGGGCGGAGGGATCCTTCCTTGCTGCGTGTTATTAATGATATTGACCGTCCACAGCCAGGTCACGTTTCCCGCTTCAAGTTCGCGGAACAAGGTAACAATGTGCCGCCAGGCAGCCACGAACGCTGCCGGGGACGTGTGCCGGTAGCCCCACGAGGACCACGACCCGTTCATCTCGTGGCCGAAGCTCAGGATAACCGGGTGACGGTAGGCGCGGACCGCCTCAGCATAGGCGCTGAGGTAGCCGTCATACTTTCCGGCGGCAATCGCGCGGATGCTCACCCCTGTCGGATCCATTTGCACTAGTGGCACGGCGCCGTTCTCGGCCGCCTCGGTGGCGAAACTGGTCTGGAATGGCTCATACCAGCCGCTGTAATACATCAGTACATCAGGCTTAGTCCCGGTGGCTTGGGCGAACGCCTTTACTCCTCGGTATGAGGCGGGAGCGTCGTTGGTATACAACCCCAGGTAAGACTGGGGCGTAGTGGGGAGATGCACTGGCAGCGGGCCGGTTCGGCCTGCGGATCTGTTATAGAAGCTGACGCCTGCGGTGATTCCGGCCACGGCGATGATTGCCGCGCAGGTTGTGACGATCCGCCGGTAGTGTGTTGATCGCTTCACGCCCAATTGATGGCCCTCTATCAGGAACACAGCTTCTGAATATTTGCAAAAGCTAATCTATGAGTATTACTTATTTCACGGTAAGCGCCAAGTGCTGGTGGATTGTCATCAATGCTCCAATCAGCTTTATCTTGGCCATGCTGGCCTGTCTGGTCGATGTCGAACCAGATGAATCCCGCCAACTCGTATTCGACAACGCCCGCGGCGAGTTGTCCGAGGACACGGGGCTGCCCGACGGCGGGATCCGCGGCGGTTTCGCTGATCAGCGCGGGTTTGTCTGTGATGCGGCGCAACATCGCCAAGGTTGGTCCGAAGACACTGCTAAAGGTGGCGCGTGCGGAATGAAAGTAGCCGTCGATGCCAACTTTGTCGACATACCGGCGGCCGGGCCATAGCGCAGCTATGGGACCGCTACCGCGGTAAGTGACGTTAGCGATCCAGACCCAGGTTACATTTCCTGCACCTGCATGGCGGAACAGTTGCACGACATGCCGCCAGGCAGCTATCTCTACAGCGGGCTTGACGTGCGTATATCCCCATGAATACCAGGTGCCGTTTGATTCGGGTTCGAAGGACATGAGCACATGTGTATGTAGGTTCCGAAGTACGCTGGCGCAACGTAGCAGATAGCTATCATGACGGCCTTCCGCAATACCGGGCAGGGACACACCGAAGGGCTCCAGCTCCATCATCGGGACGGCAGAACCTGCAGTTATGGAATCAGCTACCAACTTAGTCTTTTCGGGCGGCTCACCCCAATGGATGTAGTGCACCACGACATTGGGGTGACAGCGGCACCGCTGGTGAAAGAGAGCTAGATTATCGGTGACTATCCCGGTGACCGTGAATACGACATGTTGCGGCGTATTCACTGAGGCCTTCGCAGCTGCAGACGACTGCGCGCCGGTCCCGCTAAGCCATGTCCGCCCGGTCGTTACGGCACCGAGGACTGCGGCAACGACAAGCGAGAGGCAGATAGCAAGAATGCGCACCTTCACACCGTCGATACCTCTGCACCGGAGGATCGGGTTCCCCAGCTATTGTCGCGAAGTGTCGCCAAGGCAACAAGCCGCAACGGAAGCAGAAGTGTCATATGGATAATTCCATACAGGGGAGCGAGCAGTAGCGTTCCCCAGCGGCTACGCCAGGAAAGGCCGGGATGCTCTGCTTCCACATAGTGTCCGCTCCGGGCGTAGGCAAGGAGCAGCACGGCCATCAGGTATGTCATCCCAGCGAAATGCCCAGTAAACGCGGGCTGCACTGCCATTGCGAATATTAGGGCACTGGTAAATCCGCACCAGCTGCAGATTTCAACCAAAGTGAGCCACCAGCATATCCGGCCTGGGGGCATACCCCCCAGCATTGACAGCGACTCCCTGAAGAACGACTTCGACCAGCGGAGCTGTTGCCGTAGGAAATGCCCCATGCGCTCTGGAACGAGCGTCCACGCTACAGCGTCAGGAGCTAGGACTACCTGTCCCTCGCGGAGACAGTAGTAGGTGAGCCGCCGGTCATCTCCGTAGGTGCACTTACGGCCAAGAAAGTGTTGGCTCAGAAAGTCATCGAGATACTTCCGGACGGTGATACCTCGATAGAGAGCAAGGGAGCCGCACGCACAAAGAACGCTTCCCATGACGGAATATGCTGCACGCTCGCCAAGGAATGCATATGCATATCGGAGGTCTATTAGCCGGGTGAGTAGATTGCGGTTCCGATTAGCGGCGAGGACGCATCCGGTGACGGCGTGAACGCGCCGCCGCGCGAATGGCTTGAGGGCGTTCTCAATAGCATTAGGCGCAATAATGGTGTCGGAATCAATGCACAGGTAAATGTCGGCGTCCCAGCTGCGTGCGAAGCCCGCGGCCAGACCAGCGCGTTTACCCCGGTTCTCGCTGAGAGTGACGACGGTATAGTTCACTCCGGCAGCTCGGAACATCTCGCAGTAACGGTATGCAACTTGCCCGCAAGCGGGATCGGACGATCCGTCGTCTACGACGGTCAGGGAATTTGGCAGTCGTGTGCTGGCGAGGATCGAGTTGAGGCACAAGGTAAACGCCGTGACATCTTCGTTACGACAAGTAATAATACCTGCAACGTAGGCCCGCCTTAGGGTGGACCGGCTTTCCGGGGTGTCACGTGCCGGGCGCGCCAGAAGAGACAGGATAAGTTTCGCGCCGATAAGGAACACTACGGCTGTGCCATACCAGCCGAGCCGGACGAAGATGACCACATGTCGATCAGGCATTTGACCGGCGTGCAATGCGATAACGGCACCGAGGATGATGCCGGTGATGAGCGCGGCGACGAGCACCTGGCGACCGCGAGCCCGATGGCCAACAGACTCCTGCATGCCGTCATCTTCGCAAGTCGAGTGTTCCAGTCCTGTCACCCCCTAAAGTAATACATATCGTATATCCCACGATCAATGATAGTTTGCCAGTTTATCTAACTGTTACAACATATGTCAGGGATCGAGAAGACTACCACATAGTGGAACATGTGAACTTAATGTCCGATTCGGGCAAGCAGGCGATTTGCAACGATAAGTTGCGGGTCAGGTGCCAGCGTCCCGCTGAATGATGTCGACTTTCCGATGCGTTGACTAGAGATGGGAACGGCGTGGCAGAAGCGCCGGGTCGACCGAAGGTCGGCCTGATGGAACGGATCCGGTTTCCCGGCCTCGACGAAGCCGGGTCACGGGATGGCGACCTGGTGGTGTCTCTCATGAGCGTGAAGTTCGCGGTGGTTGGAGGCGATCGTGGTAATATGTCGCCCGGATGAGGCTAAGTTCTCTGACTGATTTCCGTCAAACGCTTTACCTCGTTATGGTACAAATTTAGGGCTGCCTGATCATGTTCTAGGCTCCAATCCTGCCTTGATATGCTGCCGTGCTGGATTACGTCAAACCAGATGAACCCCGCGAGGCCATATTGCGCCACACCGTCGACGATTTCATTGAGTGCTGCAGCTTTCCCGATTGATGGTGCTGCCGCCGTCTCTGTGATCAGCAGCGGGTCGGAGGAAATCGTGCGCATCGCAACTATGGTGGGGCCGAAAAATTCGGAGAACGTCAAACGATTCACCAGATATCCATCGATCCCGAGGATGTCAACGAAATCCTCGCCCGGCCACAGGATCCGGATGTTCTCGCTTCCTGGAAACTGGACATTCATAATCCATGCCCACTTTACATTCCGCGCTCCCGCCTCACGGAAAATGGTGACAACATGGCGCCAAGCCGCAATAATTGCATCTGGTGTTGCATGACTATATCCCCAAGGATACCAGTTGCCATTGGCTTCTGGCGCAAATGACATGATGACAGGGCTATGCAGGCCGTTAACCGCGCGTGCATAATTGCTGAGCCATGTGTCTTGAGTTCCTGAGCTGATCGCGCCGAGAGAAATACCCTGCGGTTCCAGCTCGAGCATCGGGATTGCTCCGGTCGATAGAATAGAGTGCGTAACATCCAAGTCGTCACTCCCCCCTATAGGGAGATAATGGACTGCAACATTGGGTGAGCATCGGCATACCTCGTCGAACTTTGGTACGTTATAGGAAACTATTCCGACGAAGTTATCCGGGAAGGTTCGCGGGCCCGGCCTGGCGACGAAGTGCTTGTATCCGTTATGTCCGAATACTGCCTCTGCACCCACTACCACCGTGACCAGTGCGGCCATGGCGAGCAAGACCGCCAGGATCCGCATTTTCACGATGTAACCTCCGTGATCTCCGAAATGCCGGCTCGTTACTAAACCCAGGTAGCGCAATTAGCTCCATAGAGCACGATCATTTACTTCTCGCCCCTGGCGGCTCATTCATGAACCGGGCCTTGTGAAGGTACCTGCACCATTGCGGAACGCGACGGCAGACGCGGGAGTGCTGATGCTAAAGTCGACGCCCTGGTAATTCCTGGCGTCGAACCAGATGAACCCGAGCAGTCCGTACGCGTGAATACCGGAGAACACGTCGGCGATTTTCGTCGGCTGGCCGGCGGCAGTCGTGGCGCCCGTCTCGCCGATGATTATCGGGTCGCGAGTCAGTGAGCGCACGGCGGCGACGGTCGGCCCAAACAATGGAGCGAACTGCCAGCCCGACTTAAGGTAGTAGCCGTCAATTCCCACCCAGGTTACATAAGCGTTGCCGGGCCACCATGGGGCGGGCGGAGGGATCCTGCCTTGCTGCGTGTTGTTAATGATATTGACCGTCCACAGCCAGGTCACGTTTCGAGCGCCGAGGGCGCGGAACAAGGTGACGATGTGCCTCCAGGCCGCTACAAACGACGTAGGGGAAGTGTGCCGGTAGCCCCAGGAATACCAGGTACCGTTCATCTCGTGGCCGAAGCTCAGGATGACCGGGTGACGGTAGGCACGGACCGCCTCTGCATAAGCGCTCAAGTAGCCGTCGTACTTTCCGGCCGCAATCGCAGAAATGCTAATTTTCTCCGGATTCATTTGTACTAGCGGTACTGCGCCGTTCTTAGCCGCCTTGGCGGCGAAACTAGTCTGGAAGGGCTCATACCAGCCGCTGTAGTACATGAGAACATTCGGCCTGGCGCCCGTGGCGTTGGCGAACGCCGTCACCCCGCTGTATGACGCGGGCGAGGCATTTGTATACACTCCTAGGTAGGAGTGTGGCGTGGTCGGGAGCTGAACTGGCAGCGGCCCGGTCGGTCGGTCGGATTTAGCTGACAGATTGCCGTAGAGACTAACGCCGGCCGCGATCGCCGCCATTGCGATGAGGGCCGCGCTTATCACCACGATACGCCGACGTTTCGGGCGACTGTTATCGACGCGATGCTTCATAGCGTTGCTTCTCCTGTAATCCCGATGAGTGAGCGCCTCATGCGGTTATCTCTGCGGCTTTCGTAGCTGCGCGCCGCCAAACGCCCTTACTCGGCGTCAGAAGCGGCGCCAGCATGTAAAGCTGCACGCCGGCCAGGATCTCCGTGGCCCAGTACGTGTGCCATCCGTACTCGTGCACCCGCAGCGCCAGACCAGTCCAGAGCAGCACAAGGACCACGGTGATCCAGCTGCATAGGATCCGGTTTACGGTTACCGGGACCTTCCCATGGCCCGGCGACGCGCCCGTCGGGACCCATTCGGCAACCCGGCCCCGGACCGCGTACCACACCGCGTAGATGTGGCAGCAGGAGTTAATGACGCACACCCGGTAGATCGTCGGCCGCCAGCCGCGGCTCAGCACCGGGAAAGCCAGCAGGCTCGCGGCCAGCGCCGGCAGTATCGGCAGGTAGTTGTGCGGGTAAATGAGGCCGGGGAAGAACCAGATCATCGTCAGCGTCGGGAACGGTCCAATAAGCAGCAATGCCGCCGATGACATGTAATACAGGAAGGCGGCCCAGAAAGCAGCCCGTTGCTGCCAGGTGAACTGTGCTTCCCGGAAGTGTTTCTCGATCATCAGCAGCATCGAGGAACGGCACCAGCGCACCTGCTGGTTGGCCAGGGACGGAAAGTCGCGGGGCGCCACGCCCTTGGCCAGGCACAGCGGGAGGTAGCGGGTCTCGTATCCAGCCCATGCCAGCTTGACCCCGGAGTGGACGTCCTCACCGATCGGCACCCAGGCGAAGCCGCCCGCGGCCATGACGGCCGCCCGGCGATAGACCAGGTTCGTACCCGCGCAGATGGCCGCCGCGTAGCGGTCCCTGGCCGGCTGGATGAAGCGGAAGAAGATCTCCTGCAACGTGCCCGCGTAGCGCTGGATGTAAGAGAATGAGCGATTGCTGACGTCGTAGTACTGGGCGGTCTGGACAATGCCGACCTTCGGATCGGCGAAGTACGGCATGGTCTCGGAGAGGAACTCTGGCCGTACCGCGAAATCGGCGTCGATGACCGCGATGTAGTCGCCGGAACTGACGGTGAGGGCATGAGTCAGGTTCCCGGCCTTCTTCATCTTCCCTGGGTCCGCCCGCACGACGTACTGGAAGCCGTACTTGTCCGCCAGGTCACGGACGTCGTCCCGGGCTGAGTCATCAAGCACGTAGACGGTCTTCGGGCCGCTCCACGCCATCAGGCTCACGTACCGGAGCGTGTTGTCCAGCACGGTCAACGGCTCACCGCAACTAGGCAGAAACACGTCCACTGTCTCGTGGTGCTGGACTTCCCGGTAGCTGGCTGCGGTGGCCTGGTGCTCGGCCAGGGTCAGCCGTGGCGGTCCCATGCGCAGCCAGAAGTTGACCACCACCGGCGGCACCATGACCATCAGCAGCAGCCACATGAGCGGGGCGATGAGCCAGGCATGCTGGGCCACGTGAATGTAGCCGTACAGCACCCCCAGCGAAGCGATGAGCAGCCATGCGAACACCCAGCGGCGCCGTTTGCCGAAGTACTTGTACTTTTCCCGGTCATCGGGCGGGTCGGGCAGGTAGATGTCGGCCCGTTGCTCGGCTACTGCGGGCTCAGTGAGCGCCATGATCACCCCCCGATGCCCAGATGGTGAATTGGCCGGCGTGGGCCAGTACGTAGTAGCCGCCTGCTTTGCGCATATCTGCAGTGACCTGGAGGTCGGTCGATTTCGTGTCACCAAAGTTCAGGATCACCAGCGCGAAGTAATGACGGTCGATCGCGGCTGTGTATGAGAGTGCCCCGGGAAGGAGCCCGTGGTAGCTGAAGTAGTACGTGTTGGACCACCGCCGCCAGGGAACTTGTGCGCGAAGGTAATAAGCTTCGACGTCATAGTCCTCCGCCAGGTAGTTACCAGGATGGGAGCGGACCGCCGAACTGAGGACGCGGACCGCGTCGGCCGCGTTCGGCCACACCCCGTACAACCCGGTCGCCTGGCCCAGCGAGCCGAACAGCGTGGACGCGGCAATCGGCAGCGCCATGACCGCGGCCCAGCCATAACCCGGATCGACCCGGCTCAGCCGCGCCATCGCGTACCCTGCCGCGATCGCGGCGAACCAGGCGCCGAAGACCACGTGCTTCTGCAGGCCGACCGTGGTGTGCAGGCGGGCCTGCCCGGCCGGGGCGAGTACCGCGGCGACGGTCAGGACAGCGGGCAAGAGCTTCCCGCGTCCCCCGGCCCGGGCGGCCAGTACCGCGCCGAGCACGGCCAGGAGAAGGATCAGGCTGGTCCAGATGTACGCGCTGCGCAGGACGGTTGTCACTGCGGTATCTGCCTGCGGCCGGGCCAAGGTGCTGGCCGTGATACCTCGCCAGTAGTCCCGGCCGCCAGCCCGAATGGCAATCCCAGCCGCCACGATCCAAGGGCAGAGCACCGTGACCAACGCGGCCAGCCAGGCGCCGCCCTCGCGCCGTCGCCATACCGCTAGGGATACGACGGCGAGCACTACAGGGGTGAACAGGGCGGTTGCGTACTTCGTGGCGTTGGCCGCCGCCAGAATGATGCCCGCCGTGATCAGCAGGGCCGTCCGTATCCGGATCGGGAAATCAGCCGCCCGGACTCCCAGCCAAGCCGCCAATGTCAGCACGAACAGCGCCATCGCGTCAAAGGTCGCGAACGCGCCCAGGAACTGCGTGCCAGCCAAGGTAGCGAACAGCCCGGTCGCCAGTAGCGCCGTCCGCCGTCCGTACAGCCGACCCGCCGTGGCCCAGAGCAGGCTGGTGACTCCGAGCATAAAGCCGAGCGACAGCACCCGCGCGGCCGCTAGGCCGCCGAGGCTGTCCGCCACCGCCCCCAGCGGGGGATAGATGACCGGCGCTCCGGAGAAATAGGAGGGAAGGTCCGGGATCGGTACCTGGTGCAGCCACCGGGCCCATTCCAAGTGCCCGGCCCGCAGGTACAGGCCCTCATCCTGGAAGGCCGTGTTGGACCAGGTCAGCCGGAGCGACAGGATGGCCTGGACGGTCAAGACCGCGATCAGCGGCCATCGCGCCGCGACCGGGCGGCCGATGCCGGATCGCCCGATCCAGCGGGCTATCGGATCCGGGCTAGCAGGCGTGCGCGCGACGCCGGGCCCGGGTGCGTCTGATGGCGCAGAAGCAACTACGGGCATCGTGGCCATACCCCCACGCCCGCGCGATGTACTAGCTGCATCACTTACCGTGATCGCGCCCACCCCAAGTTGACCGATATTTCCAGCCATCCGGAAAGGCCAGCAGCAAGGCGAAACAGCGAGATCGTGAGAATGGCGTGAGCCTACTGAGGCGCAGATGCCAGTTCGCGAGATTTGTCCTATTCGGTGCGTGGCCGTGGCTCTGGTCATGCTGCGCCTAACCAATCGGGTGGTATCGCGTCAGTTCCTGGCGCACACCGAGCCGGAAGGAGATCTGGGCAAACGGGTTGTCGGTGAGCCTCCAGTCTTGGTGGAAGATGCTGCCGTGCTGGGCCTTGTCGAACCACACCAGCCCGAGCGTCTTGTACTTGGCCATCCCATGGAACAGGTCCTGGATCTTGGCGAGCAGGTCGGCGGCCGACCCGACGGCAGGCCCGACCGCGGTCTCCGACAGCAGCACCGGCTTGCTGGTGAAGGTCCGCACCTGCGTGATGGTCTTACCGAAGACGCTGGCGAAGGTATCGGACGGGCGGTAGTAGAAGCCGTCGATGCCGACCCAGGTGACGTACTGCGCACCCGGCCACCAGGAGGCGATCGGCCCCGTACCGGGCTCCACCGCCTGGAGCGTCCATAGCCAGGTGACGTTCTGTGCGCCCTCCTTGCGGAACAGCGTCACGATGTGCCGCCATGCGCCCACGAACGTGGCCGCCGGGACGCGCTTGTAACCCCACGGGTACCAGGAAGCGTTCATCTCGTGCCCGAAGCCGATAACCACGGCGTGACGGAAGTTACGCACGCTGTCGGCGTAGGAGCGCAGGTAGTCATCGTAGGTACCGTTCGCGATCGCCTTCATCGAGGCGGCGGTCGGATCGATCTGAACGAACGGGACGGCGCCATGCGCTTGAAGCATTCTTGCAGACGCCGTGTCAAAGGGCTGGGTCCAGCCGCTGTAATAGCCGACGAGGTTCGGCTGTCGATTTGCCGTCCGTGCGAAGCTGGCCACTGCACCGTAGTCGGACGGCGCCCCGGGCTCGAAGGTGCCCAGGTAAGAGGCCAGTGCGGGAGGTAGCGAGGCGTGCGCAGGCGCAGGCGACTGGGGAACCGAGCTGACCAGGCGGCTGCCCGCGAAGCCGAGGGCAAACATGGCCAGCAGGACGGCTACGATCAACGGGATGCGGGAGTTCATGCTGCCCTGCCTCCTGGGAAGATCACGCGGCCCACGACGGCCAGGTTGAGCAAGCCGAAGAACAGCAGGACGGCGAATTGCGGGGACCCCAGCATCGCAGTCCGCCAGACGGCGAGGGCGAACCAGAGTACGGCCGCGCTGCCGCTCCACCAGGTGATCCCGACCCGGAATCGGCGCAGCGAGCTCCCAGGTGTCCGGGTTGGGTGCCAGCTCATCGACTTGCCCCAGGCGCCGTCCCAGATGGCGAACACATGCGCCCAGCCGCGGGCGACGCCCAGTGGCCAGATACCTAGGCCGAACCTGGACCGGTGCCACAAGGGGTAGAGCACGAGGCCGGTGAACATCGCCGGCAGCAGGACGACAAAGTTGCGCAGCCGGACGTGGCCGGGCAGGAAGGCCAGCATCACGATCGGGATGACCGGCCCGAAGAACGTCACCAGGGCGGTGTAGGCGTAGTAGAAGAACCCGGAGATGTAGGCCAGCCTGGCCGGGATCGACATCCGTATCTTCCACAGCCGCCACGAGAACACGATGCCCACGTTCCCGGAGCACCAGCGGTATTGCTGGCGCACGAAGGCGTCGAGGTTGTCCGGGCAGATCCCGGTCGAGAGCAGGATCGGCAGGTACACCATGGACCAGCCGGCCCGGCGCACGTCGAGGCCAGTGTGCACGTCCTCGGCGTAGGGG
>Ga0070717_10002107_pt1 | contig 13949 bp, 12 predicted proteins | sample LARL113metaG_FD_71366 | JGI IMG/M metagenome (GOLD analysis project Ga0070717, IMG submission 71366) | Corn, switchgrass and miscanthus rhizosphere microbial communities from Kellogg Biological Station, Michigan, USA - LAR L11-3 metaG | ecosystem: Host-associated > Plants > Roots > Rhizosphere ... | reverse complement strand
ACCTGCTGGCTGGGCGGGGCAGACCGGTTCTCTTCCTCCCGCAAAGCGGTCCGGTTCACCGGGCTGGACATCACCGTCTGGTCTTCGGACCGCAAGGGTCTGTCCGGGCGGCTGTCCTGGCAGGGACCGCCGGTACTGCGCTGGGCGGTGGATGAGGCCGGCAAGACCCACGCCCGCGCCACCGCCCCGACCACGGCTACTACGCCCAGATGAAGGACCGCAAGAACGGCAAGCGCGCCGCCCTGTCCGAAGCCCGCAAGATCGTCCGGCAGGCCTGCCATATTCTGGCCGAACTCGGCGACGAGGCCCTCGCCGCCGCCTGACACCCCCCCTTTCGCTTCCGATGGCGATCCCGCTCCGCGACACGCCGGTCCCGGGCAGGCACGCCGCAGCCACGATCAGCCGATGGGGACCACCGCGGCCAGCTCCCGCAAACGCCCTGTCAGCCGCTGCCGGCCCTTCCGCCCAGGGCCACGCGGACGGCCTGGTTAGACTAAGCGGCCGCATCCCCGCAAGACGGGGACACCCGATCAACCATCTTGTCGCCGGGGGCAACGCCCAAGCCCCCGAGCACCTAGGTAAGGCTGGCTGCTCCTTGCCCCGCCCCCGGCCGCGGCGCTGACCGCCCCGCACAGGAAGGCCAGCAACCTAAGCCCATAACCCACCCGCCCCACGCAGGACCTCCCTGCCCCTTACCGCCCGGCATGATCGCGCTCCCAGGCAGCCGCGTCAAGGGCGCCTACGACGCCGCTACGCAATGCCGCGTAGTTAAGGGGCAGGCGGCCCGGTCAAGGAAGATCCTTCCTGCGGCGTGGCGCCGGGAGGTGAGACAGGACCTCTGGTAGATCGGGGCGATCCGTCACGATCTTCCCGGCCAGCAGAGGTCCCGTTGAGAGTCCAGTCTGCCACGATCACGATCACCCATGCCGTTACCGTCGCCGGGGGTGTCTTCGCTCCCGGTCATCTGGGGGAGCTGACCCAGTACCTGCCGTTTGAATTGGTCGATGATGTCCTGGCGCGGACCAGGACGGTGCAGCGCCGCCTGCGGCTGCTGCCCTCGCGGGCGGGGGTGTATTTCGTGCTCGCGCTGGCGATGTTCCCGCATCTGGGCTATCTGCGGGTGTGGGGCAAGCTGACCGCCGGGCTGGCCGGGCTGCATCTGGCCTGCCCGTCGGAGAAGGCGCTGCGGGACGTGCGCCGCCGGCTGGGCCCGGTGCCGCTGAAGGCGCTGTTCGAGGTGGTCGCCGGGCCGCTGGCCCAGCCGCACACGCCCGGGGTGCGGTTCGCCGGGCTGCGCACCGTTGCCTTCGACGGGTTGAACTCGCTGAAGGTTCCTGACACGGCCCGGAACCGGTCGTGGGCGGGGAAGATCCGCCACCGGCTGGGCCTGGCCGGGTACCCGGCGCTGCGGCTGATGACCCTGGCCGAGACCGGCACCCGCGGGCTGCTTGGCGCGGCCCTCGGGTCGCGCGCTGACCGGGATGAGACCGGCCTGGCCCGGCGGCTGCTGCACTTGCTGCGCCCGGGAATGCTGGTCCTGCTGGACCGGGCCTTCGACAGCAACGCGTTCCTGGCCGAGATCGCGGCCACCGGCGCGATGCTGCTGGCGCGGGCGAAGTCGACCCGGATTCCCCTGGTCTTGACCCGGCTGGGCGAGTCGCACGCCGGCGTGCACTGGGCCAGCATCGGCTGGATCCTGCCCCTGGCGCACGACCCCGACGGCCACGAGGTCCGCTTCTACACCCACCAGCGGCACACCGAGCAGGCTCCGGGGACGGTGACCACCATCACCGACCCCAGGGAGACGGCCGAGCGTCGCGAGCGCGAAGCCGGGCGCCGTTGACCGGCCGGGCGCTAGGAGCCGGCCGGGCCGGCGGTCACCACCGGTTCGTGCCGGACCGGGAAGTTCACCGAGCGGGCGATGAAGCATTTCTCGTGCGCGTCCTGGTGCAGGCCGTTCGCCTTCTCGATCATGTCGGGAGAGCTCACGGTGACGTGCGGTCGCAGCACGACCTCGGTGAAGCGGCCACCGCCATCGGCGTCCTCGGTCATGGTGGCGACCGCGTCGTCGCGGTACCCGGTGACCACGACCCCCCCCGGCCGCGCACAGGTGCAGGTACCACAGCATGTGGCACTGGGCCAGCGACGCGGTGAGCAGCTGCTCGGGATTCCAGCGATCCGGATCGCCCCGGAACGCCGGATCGGAGCTCCCCGCGATCGGCTGGGGGCGGCTGCGTGCGGGAACCATGCGCCGGGTCCGGTGCGGCGGTCACCTCGTGGCTGCGATCGTAGGCTCGGTACCCGCTCGTGCCCTCGCCCCGGTTCCCGGTCCAGGGCACCGAAACACGGTGCTGACGCTCTGCTGGTTCTTACTCCTATATGGGGTTACGATCCGGGTTAGGGGCACAGATGAGCAGCAGGCGGCGTCGGCTCGACCCTGTTGGGCCGTTTGGCAATCCGGACGGGTCACGAGCCGATATCGAGGATGTGATCAGCGAGTTCGTCGACTTCGGCGGCGATCCGGCGTATGGCCATCTCGCAACCCGTGCAAACGATTCCATGGTGCGGGTCATCGTGGGGAAGCTCGGGGCTGGCAAAACGGTTTACCTGCGGCGTCTTCAGGATTACCAGGCACATCAGGACTCCGTCTACGCCGACGTGCCGCAGCAGAGCCTGCCGAAGACCGAAGTTGTGGTGAAGGCGTGCCAGTGGTTCTCAGATCGTGTCCTGGTCGAGAAGTGGATGCAGATCTGGGAGCGCGCGATCATGCGGTCGCTAGCCTCGCACGTGCTGCGCCGTCCCGAGTTGCGGCAGCAGTTGCGCGACGAGCAGGCCGACGAGATCGAGCGGTCGTACGCGCGGCTGCTCGAGGACTTCCGCCGGCCCCGGTCGGTCTATAGCCAGGTGCGCGACATCATCAACCAGCGGCAGACCGGCTATCAGCTGTCTACGTACCTCGACGACCCGCTCTGGGACGACCTTGAAGATCTGCTCGGTGAAGTTGTCGGCCACCTCAAGCCGATCTATTTCTACCTTGACGCCTTGGACGAGGAGTTCAGCCACGCCCCGATGTACTGGCTGAGGTGTCAGGAGGGGTTGTTCTATCAGGTCATGCGGCTGCTCCGTGATCACAGGCTGGGCGGCCGCCTGCACATCGTCGTATGTATCCGCGACATTGTCATGTCGTCGGTGTACCGGTCAGAGCATGCGCCGCGGTACTACAACGAACCGCACATACGGGTCCTGACCTGGGACCGAAGCTCGCTGCTCTATCTGCTTCAGCAAAAGCTGCGGCGGCTGTCGCCGTCACTGCTGATGCGGCGCCCGGACAGCGGCCCCCCGACGATCCGCGATTGGCTCGGGGTCAACGGCGACTGGCCGGGATCCGATGGCGACGGAACCGTCGAGGACTACCTGCTCAGCCACAGCAGGCTGATCCCGCGCGACATCATCTCACTCGGCAATGAGCTGAACGAGGAGATCCTGCGGCAGAAGCAGGCTGGCCACGAGGGCCTGCCAACGGCAGCTCTCCAGGGGGTGGTTCAACGCTGCGCCAAGCGGTTCGGCGACTCCCAGCTCGCCCAGTGCGCCAACCAGATCTCGTCGGACCTGATGCCGAGCAACGCTGCGCTGCAAAACTACTCCGAATTGTTCACCAGCACCAAGGCCTACATGACCGGCATCCAGGAGGACGTTCGCTCATTCGTCCGGATGATCGGCGTCGACCGATTCCCGCGTGCGGATCTCGAGGCACTGCAGGAAATGGCAGCTCAGCACTTCGATGAGACGACGGACCTCGCCTCGGTCCTGTGGCAGAACGGCCTGCTCGGGTACGTCGACGAGATCGGGCGGCGCCGGTTCTACTCCATGGGCGACGTCGAGGAGTTTCACTTCCCGCCGGAAGTGGACACGTACGTGCTGCATCCGTGCCTGGTGGCTACCGTCGGGGGAATCCGGCATATGCCGCCGGATACCGCTGGAGCCAGAGCGGCGCGCCGTACCAGCTCGGCCACAACTCCTCAGCGCAATGGTCCTCCCGAGGCACCGCCCGCCGCGCTGCCCTCAGACCGCAGCCTGCCGCTCCCGGAACCTGACCCAGCGGAGGTGCGATCTTCGGCTGGGGCCAAGGCCGCTGACCACACTGTCGGCGATATCCTCGAGGACCGCTTCGAGATTTTGGACATCCTCGGGCAGGGCGGCTTTTCGAAGGTCTATCGTGTGCACGATCATGTCGAGGGTGAGGAGCGAGCGCTCAAGCTTTTCGACAGCGCCGCCGGGTATGAGGCGGTGCGCCGCGAGATCAGCGCCCTGCGGAGGATCCATCATCCCAACGTCGTGGAGGTCTTCTGGGCCGACAAGACCATGGTCGGCGACTGGTATCTCATCACCGAGTTCATTGACGGGGAGTCACTCGATGAGTTTGTCGCCGGAAAGAAGCACCTTCGCGACCGGGAGGCAGTAGATGTTGTACTCGATCTGCTAGACGCGCTCGTCGCTTTTCATCCTGATTCGGCACGCCTCAATCAGTTGGATGCTAAACGTCGCGAAGGCGACCTGCCGGAAGCCGAGCTTCGCGATTGGATGGAGCTGAAGGACAAGGGGCTGGTCCACCGCGATATCAAGCCGCTCAACGTGATGCTCACTCGCACAGGAACGAAACTGCTTGACTTCAACATCGCATCCCGGATCGGCGACCCCGTGCATACGCAGTCAGGCACGCCGCCGTTTCAGCCACCCGACGCCGGCCTCATTCGTTGGGATGTCTCCACCGACCTGTTCGCTGTCGGCGTACTGCTCTACCAGCTCCTCTGCAACGGCCACCACCCATTCCCGAACGCGATGCCCAAGGTCGACGAATCGGTGACCGACCCGAGAATGTTTCGCTCTGACCTCACCCCTGACCTTGCAGAATTTCTCATCAAGATATGCGCCCCAACCAGCGCTGATCGCTTCTCCACGGCCGCTGACATGCAGCTCGCCTTGCGTAACATCCGCGCTGACCTTTGACCAGGCGATCCCGAGGTGTTGTTGGTTCTCTCATGGCGAGATGCGCGCCCTGGAGTTCATGGCGGTCAACTCCCTTTCCTGACCTCATCGATGTGTGACCACCGCCGATCCCGACCATCTGGCACGAGACGCCTACGAGGCCTACCGCGCTGCCCATCCCACGCCATTTGCCGCCGAGGGAAGAAGTCAGTGAGCAGGAACAGGCGGCCTGGAAGGCGACGGTGTCCGCCATCGCTGGGTAGCGGAAATTCACCCGCGCCGTAGCATCTCAACCCGGCCAATCACCGGCAGCAGCCCCGATTACCTCGCCTGGACCGCGAAGGAGACTGTGCCTTAACAGCAGAGTCAGCGGGCAGGCGGAGCCGTCACGCCGCGGGACTTGACAATCTGGCTACTTAACGTCAACGTGCTCATAAGTAAGGTGTTCTGGTGGGACCTAATGAAGCGTCTCGACGAATTCCCACTCGACCAGGGCGGCAGGGTGGGGCAGGTCGGCGTGGTACTTGCGTGCGCCCGGCTGGCCCCTGTTCGGCTTGGCTGCTGGGACCTGGATTTCGGACGCTGGCCGCCAGGGTCCGGGCGCAAACCGGCCGCTAGTCCGACGGCCCAGCCACGGGGGCGGAGATCATGACGGTATCCACCGGTGACGTTCCGGGCCGGATTTTCATGAGCTACCGCCGCGAAGAGACTGCCTATCCCGCCGGCTGGCTGTTCGACCGGCTCGTCGACCACTTCGGCAGAGAACAGGTCTTCAAGGACATCGACTCGATCGAACTGGGCGACGACTTCGCCGAGGTGATCACCACCGCGGTCGAATCCTGCGAGGTGCTGCTGGCGCTGATCGGCAACCGGTGGCTCACGGCGACCGGCCGGGACGGGCGGCGGCGGCTGGATGACCCCAACGACTTTGTCCGGGTCGAGATCGAAGCTGCCTTGATCCGTGACGTCCGCGTTATCCCGGTCCTGGTGGAAGGGGCCCGGATGCCCCGTGCCGACGAGTTGCCCGCAAGCCTGGCCACGCTGGCCGGCCGCCAGGCACTGGAGCTCAGCCCGAGCCGGTTCGATTTCGATACCCAACGGCTGCTCCATGTGCTGGATCGGACCATCACCCGGCGCAAGGGTGAGGATGCACCCCGGCCGGACATACCGCCAGCGCACAGGCGTTCGGGCCATACCATACCGGACGGCCGCCCCCCGGCGCATGTTCCCTCACAGCAGGTCAAGTCACTGACCGGTCACACCGCGCAGGTCTGGGGTGCGGCATTCAGCCCGGACGGGCGCCTGCTCGCCTCCGCTTCAGACGATAAGACGGTGCGGTTGTGGGAGGTAGCGACCGGGACGCAGGTGCGCACGCTGACCGGCCGCACCGGAGGGGTTAAGGGTGTGGCGTTCAGCCCGGATGGGATCCTGCTCGCCTCCGCCGCAGAGGACAAAACGGTGCGGTTGTGGGAGGTGGCGACCGGGACGAAGGTGCGCAAGCTGACCGGCCACACCGCACAAGTGTGGGGTGTGGCGTTCAGCCCGGACGGGATCCTGCTCGCCTCCGGCGGGGACGATAAAACGGTGCGGTTGTGGGGGGTCGCGACCGGGACGAAGGTGCGCACGCTGACCGGCCGCACCGGAGGGGTTAATGGTGTGGCGTTCAGCCCGGACGGGCGCCTGATCGCCTCCGGCGCGGACGATACGACGGTGCGGTTGTGGGAGGTGGCGAGCGGGACGCATGTGCGCACGTTGACCGGCCACACCGATTCGGTGCGTGGTGTGGCGTTCAGCCCGGATGGGATCCTGCTCGCCTCCGCCGCAGACGACAGAACGGTGCGGTTGTGGGAGGTGGCGAGCGGGACGCAGGTGCGCACGCTGACCGGCCACACCAATTGGGTTAGAGGTGTGGCGTTCAGCCCGGATGGGATCCTGCTCGCCTCCGCCGCAGACGACAGAACGGTGCGGTTGTGGGAGGTGGCGAGCGGGACGCAGGTGCGCACGCTCGCCCACGACACCGCAGGGGTCAATGGTGTGGCGTTCAGCCCGGATGGGACCCTGCTCGCCTCCGCTGCAGACGACAAAACGGTGCGGTTGTGGGGCTGAACGTCAGCAGCCCGCGAACCAACTCTCGTTCAGAAATCGTTGCCCAGGCTCCGGTTGGAACGTCCCGGTTCTCCTGCGATGGGCGGAGACTGTGCAAGGCATCAGCTGGCGGGCGAATGTCAAGCATCACCCGGCACAGGACACGCCGCCGGCGCTCGCGGCGCGGTGCGCGCCGGGCTGGCCCGGGGGGCAGGGCCGAATGACAAGAACCCGTCGGCCGCGGGGACGAGCCCGGCCAAACCGGGCCGGGACCGAGAGGCGCTGGGCTGGTCCCGCGGCGGGCTGACCACCAAGGTTCACCTGGTCGCGGACCGGCGGTGCAGCCCGGTCACCGACATCCTCACCCCCGGCCAGCAAGCCCACTGCCCGCAGTTCATCCAGTTCATGGATCAGATCAGCGTCCGGTGGCGCGGCACCGGGCGGCCCCGCACCTGGCCGGGCACATTAGCTGGTTGACACCGGCCCGCTCCTTCAGGGATGTAAAACCATCGGCTTGCCCAATTCGGCTGGCGTGGCCGCGGCTTCAAGCGGGTCAGCGTATGTAGCAGCAGAGTGCAAAGGCGTCTCGCTCGTCGTCGATGGTTCACGGCCTGCATCCTTGCAGTCTTGGTGGACGGCATCCTCCGCCAGCTGTCCGTTGCGTGGCCGCCTGGAGGTTCTGGCAGTCAAGCCTGTTCCTTTGACATCATTGATGCGTGACGAACGGCGATCCCGAACAGCTAGCACGAGACGCCTATGAGGCCTACTGCGCTGCCCATCCCACGCCGTTGCCGCCGTGGGAAGATATCGGTGCGCAGGAACAGGCGGCCTGGAGGGTGGCGGCGTCCGCCGTCGCGGGGCAGCGGAAAGTCACCCGTGCTAAGCCGGTGCCTACCCGGTCCCTGCGCATCAAGACCGCCGACCGCAGCCGCACCTTCGATGCCGAGTTCACCGTGGGCCGGGAAGGCAGCTTCGTCATCGACGACGAATTCGCCTCCGGCCGCCACGCGCGCTTCCGGGTTGCCCGCGGCCTGTGGTATGTCGAAGACCTGGGCTCGACCAACGGCACCTGGCTGAACGGGCGCCGCATCCAGGCAACCCAGTGGCTGAAGAAGGGTGACAAGATCCGAATCGGGCACACGGTCATGACCGTGGAGCCCATATGAACGGGACTCCGGCTTGCCGCAGGCCAGCTTTGGGCACCAGCATGTGCAGGCGTACCGCACATGCGGTCCAGGGCGGTCGGCCAGCCACCAAATGACGATCTGTTACCGGTGAGTTAGTCAGGCGTGGACCGGATCGTGGACCGGGAACCCCATGCGCGCCGTGCACTGAGTGCATTCCGGGGCAGGTGCGCTGCTATCGGCGCTGGTAGCGCGCCCAGGGCGGCGTGCCGGGCTTCTCGTAATGCGTAGGTCATCGGTTCGATTCCGATAGGCGACACGATAGGCGGCTCCAGGGCTGACCAGCGCGAACCATGATATGCCGGTACTCGCTCATGGCTGCCTCGTATCAGTTTTCGTAGCAGAAGAAGTCTCGGTGGCACCTTCGGAAGAGCCTCCGAGCGGCCCGTAGATAGCCCTCACGACACGAATGGAAGCGTCCTCAGCAAGCGCGGCCCGGGGACGTGCGTGTACCCCTCGTGACCCGTATGTCGAGCCGGGACCCGGCAAATTAACCGTATTTCCCGATGGCCCGGCCGTCGGGGCCTTCAAGGGACGCAATGGGTTCTTCCTCCTGCCGGCGATTCGGGCTGCCCGGGGCGTTCGTGACCGCCGGGGCCCTGACGGCGTCGTTTGCTCCGGACGGGAGCCCGAGCTCGCTATCCCTGCGCGGCCATGTTCTGGTGAACGTGTGCGCCGCGCTGAGTTAGCGGACTCCCGGGTGACGTGGGACGCTCGGTTGCGCCTTATCTAGGCTCGCTGCTCGCAGGTGCCCCTGCCGCCTACGGACCAGCTCGAGGAGCGGCGCCAGCAGGATCACCAGGAGGGCAGCCAAGATAAAGACTCCGCCGATGGTGGAGAACGTTGGGCCGATATTCGCGAGAGTTTCATAGCGCTGCCCGGCATACCCGATTGCTGCGGCACCGAATCCAGCCGTCATGCAGCCCAGGAAGACAGGCAGGAGCGGGTGCACAGTACGCTCTCCTCCAGGGCGCCTGTCCTTAGCGGATCTGGCCAGCGCGCGTACCAGCAATGCGCCGATAAATATCGCGCCCACCCCTGCCAGGATTGTCAATAGTGGCAGGGGCTGGTGCCGCGATATGCGCTGAATGTGGCCGATATTTAGCCTATACATCGCATATAGGGCAAGCCAGACAAAGACGAATTCTAGCGCGGTCGTCCAGATTGGAATCTTTGATCGTCCCCGCTCTACCGCGGCGGCGACGCATCCGAGAGCAGCAGCGCAGAGGGCAACCGCCCACCAAGCCTTGCTCGGATGGATGCTGGGATTCAGGAGCTTCATGGCCAGTAGCAGCAGCGGAATGATGAGCACGATAGGGCCGACCACGGGGATAGGTGCCCGCCGCTCGGCCTCCTCGCGGCGCTGGCGCTCGGCCTCCTCGCGGCGCTGGCGCTCGGCCTCCTCGCGGCGCTGGCGCTCGGCCTCCTCGCGGCGCTGGCGCTCGGCCTCCTCGCGGCGCTGGCGCTCGGCCTCCTCGCGGCCCTGAGCGTCGGCCGGCGCAGGCTCGCTCACCATCGCAAGCCGCTGTTGTATGAGGCCAAGCAGCCGACCCGAATCGTATTGATACCGGTCATAGCTCAACTCGAGGGCATTGAGCCGCGCCAGCTTGTGCAGGTCAGCAGGCAGATCCTGCTGCCGTGGCGGTTTGGCGCCATCAATCAGCACCGGAATCACTCGCACACCACGCCTCAGCGCGGTCTTGATCTCGAAGCGCACGTAGTCGCCGGGGTTATCGAGCCGCCGGGCCCCGCTCTCATCGGTCAGCGTCGCCCAATGCTGTCCGATCAAGGCCACCATCACCGCGGACGAGTTCAAGGCATCCTCGATGACCTCGGCGAAGTCCAGGCCCGGCTCGATCGAGTCCAAGTCGATGAAAATGGGTGCGTCCGGGATACGCTGGCTCAGCTGGAGCTGCAGCGAGCGCGCATAGGGTGCAGCGTCCTCCCGCCGGTAGCTGATGAAGATGCCGCCACGCCCCCCGAGTGAGCTCATCACTGTCTCCCCTCACCGACGCTCCGCTACAGGCCGGAAGAACAGTCGGTACTGACCATAAAGAGGGAGCAACCCGGCATCTGATACCTTACCCTTCAATCCGCCTCGGATAGTAGGAAGAGGCCGTCGAGATCGAGCCAGCTCTCCGAGCCCGGAGGCGGCGGTGCTGACGGAAGATCTCGTGATTTACCACGTACGCGATCACCTGGTTGCCAACGGTTGGGAGATCGTTTCGCTGGCCATACTCAACAAATGTGGCACCGATGAGGTCGCAGTCTATGCCGGAATCCGGCTGGAACTCGAGGTAAGGAAGGGGAGCTCTAAGCCGCTTACACGCCGTTACGCGAAAGAACTCAATTCAATCACTTGTGCCGCTGCGAGCGCCGCCGTACCAACGTGAAAATGGCCGGCGGTACCGCCCGTGACGTCGTTTCTTCTCTGATCGCAGCCGAGGCCGTGATTCAGTCTGACGCCGGGCTGGCCGCTACCACGCTATCCCCGACTTCGGCCAAACTAGCTAGTAGGGATCCTCACTCGCCGTCAGCCAGCAATCCGTCGCCCGCGATTATGAATGACGTCAGGGACGTCGTGTGTATCCATAGCACGCCGAACGCCGAATAGGAATTCCTATCCATGGATAGGAATTCGCGGGTGGCGGTGCACAGAACAGCCGCTTCTGGCGTGCCGCGCTCAAGCGGCCATCTCGTATTCCGGGCGGAAAGATTGAATGCCGGACCTTCTGCTCCGTAGTCATGGGCAGCTGGCCCAGGACCGTCCAGCCGTGGCTGCGTACTCGGCCGGTATTCCAGGCCCGTCGCCCGCACCCGGTGTCTAGCCATGGCCTTGGTGCCGCGTTGTTGACTTTGGCGCTCACGCGATCGACCGCTGATACGGTGCGATGTGCCATGCGACGGCGGCGGCGATGGCGGCCATGCCACGGCTCACGCCTTGCCATCCCGTCGGCGCGTGGCTCGATGGCCGATGACGCCGGGTTATTTGAGGACCCCCGTGAGGTGCAGGCCGAGGGTGGCCGCGGCGAGCTGAGCTGGAACCAGCATCAGCCCGATGGCGGTGAATTGCCAGGCGCTGAGTCGCACCTGGTGGTCGCGGGCGATGCGCCGGGTGATCAGCGTTGCCACCGAGCCTGCGATGAGGAGGTCCGGGCCGATGGTGGTGGCGAGGATCGCTGCCCACAGCCCGGGCGTTCCCGCGGGCAGGATCGCTGCGGCGGCGGGCATGTTGTTGACGGCGGCTGCCAGCAGCGCCCCGGTGGTGAGCTGGCGGGGGAAGCTCCCGTGCAGCGCGAGGCCGGTCCCCAGCAGAGCGCGTATCGCGGAGGCGAGCAGGAACATCGGCACCAAGTCGAATACCGCGCGCGCCGATGGGCCAGCGGTGACGGCCGGAGCCGCAGGCGTGGCGCCGGCCGCGGCCCACCAGGCCAGCGGCCCGGCGGTGATCGCGGTGACCAGCAGCCACGGCAGCCAGGAGCCGCCGAGGTAGGCCAGGGTGGCTGTCGGCACGCGGCTGAGGAGAAGCAGGTTGGTGATGTTGGAGGTCGGGAGCAAGAACGAGGCGGCGTTGGCGGTCATGGCGACGGCAACGGCCAGCCGGCCCGCGGACAGGCCGTGACGGCTGGCGACCTGCAGGGCGATGGGCGTGGCGGCCACAACGGCGACGTCGAGGTTGACCAGTCCGCTCAGCAGCGCCGTCAAGACCAGGACGGCAGCCGCGGAAACAACCCGGGAGCCGCGGGCCGGGATGAGCACGCGGGCCAGGGCCCGGAACGCGCCGAGCCGCCCGGCGAGCGCCGAGGCGAGGATAATCGCGGCCAGGGTGGCGAACGGCCGGGTGGTGGCGGCTGCTGCGGCGGCTGTGGCCTGCGGCGCCAGCGTGGCGGCGATGACTGTCAGGAGGAGGCCGCCGGCCCAGATGGCGGCACGGAGAGGATCGTGAGGTGACGTGATTCTGGCAGATTCACTGCTGTTTCTGGATGTGATGAACCGCGTACTACCTCCTTGCTACCGTAAGATTTTAGACCAGACAAGCCAAATAGCCACTGCTAGCCATAGAGTAGATGTTACACGATTATGTCAGATTATGAGATGGGCGGGGATGACAGGCTGCTGGCGATCCCCAGGCTCGCCGAGCGGGTCGGGGTCACCCCGAGGGTGCTGCGCTACTGGGAAGAGCAGGGCCTGATCAGCCCGACCCGCGAGCACGGCAGGCTGCGCTACTCCCCGCGCGATGTTGCCATCGCTCGGCTCATCCGCACGGTCCTGCAAACTGGTACCGGCATCGAGGGGGTGCGGATGCTCAAGCGGCTCGCTGAACGCGACATCCGGGGCCGCGTCGCCGCCGGCGACGAAGCAGCGCTAGCTGAGGAAGCCTTGCGGATCCTCTACCAGCGCAAGGCATTCCGCGAAGAGACCGGCATGGACGAGGAACACTACCCGCAGGGAAACCCGCCGCCGCCACCACCACCGCCGCCGCACCGCGGCCCCCCGCACGGCCCCAAAGGCCCTGAGCGGGCCAGGGGCTAGCCCTGCGCTAGCCCCAGCGGGCATTCCGGCCGATCGCAGCGGCGAGGGCAGGACAGATGTGTACCGGATCTACGTGGACTTGAACCACAGACCTTGATCAGAAGTCGGGGTAAGGCCAAGTACGCAGATCATCCAGATCTGCCCGATCGAGTCGACTGACCTGCCAGCAACTGAGATGCGACAGTACGGCGGTTCGTGATCCCAGTTCGGGTCACGGTCAGTCACGTACCCGAGTTGCTGCCTAGGCTCCGCCTGGCCACTGGATCGGGCCAGGCGGAGTGGGCTGGGGCAGTCGGCTGCTTACCGGGCCGCTCCGGCTTCCTGCGCGGCTGGGCCGGATACTTCCGCTACGGCAACTCGGCCCGCCAATTCGACAAGATCAGCACATTCGCCGTGGCCCGGCTCGCGTTGTTCTTGGCCAAGCGCCACAAACGCAGCCGGGCCTGGGGATGGCGGCTGGTGGCCTACCAGGCACCAGACCGCCTCGGGCTGATCTCCTTCACCGGAACCGTCGCCGCCCCCAGGCCCATCTGGGGATGGCGGGCCCGGCCGAATACCGCCGGTGAAAGACGTCGGTGAGCCGTGTGCGGGAGAACCGCATGCACGGTTCGACGGGAGGCGGCTGGAAACGGAACCCACAGTCACCGCGCCAGCGACCTACCCAACTGCTCCCGATCCTGCCCCAGGTGATGGGGTGGCGCCCCGACAGGTGATGTAGATCATCGGGTGCGGGTCTTCCGCGGTTGGACTACGAGGCCTCAGGGCCGGTTGCGCCACCTCCTCCGTGGGGCCGGGTGGGGTGAGGAGGGCCATGGAGGCTTCGGATTTCGGTGATCACATCGTGGAGCACTCCGGGGGTCGATGGGCCAGGCCGCCTCGGATGGCGTCGATGGTGATGCCTTCGTTCGCGGCATAGGTGCCGCCGGCCCTGTTGAGGGCCGGCATCCGTGTGCCGCCTGCGTGGTGCAGGCCGATCAGTCGCCATTCGTCGTCGGAAACCGGGCTGCCGGAGCTACCGCCCTCGGTCGGTGAGCGATAGTGCAGGACGCGGTGGTCGTAGTCGAGCAGGATGTTGTCCTGAAGGGAGAACTGGGGCTGCGCCGATCCGCCTGGATGCCCGATCACGTACGCCCGCCGGTGACGGAGCGGCTTGGGGGGCAA
>Ga0070717_10002106_pt1 | contig 13954 bp, 15 predicted proteins | sample LARL113metaG_FD_71366 | JGI IMG/M metagenome (GOLD analysis project Ga0070717, IMG submission 71366) | Corn, switchgrass and miscanthus rhizosphere microbial communities from Kellogg Biological Station, Michigan, USA - LAR L11-3 metaG | ecosystem: Host-associated > Plants > Roots > Rhizosphere ... | reverse complement strand
GCCTCCAACGGCAGCCTCATGACCGCGCCGGACATGCGGGGCCGGCTCCGCGCGCTCCGCGCCCGCGGCGGCAAGCTGGTGGTGATCGACCCGCGGCGGACCAGGACCGCGGAGGCGGCGGACGAGCACCACTTCATCCGCCCGGGCACCGACGCCCTGCTGCTCTTCGCCCTCGTCCACGTCCTCTGCGAGGAGAACCTCGCCGACCCCGGAGAGAAGCTGGCCGCCCTCACCGAGGGCCTCGACGAAGTGCGCGAGGCGGCCGAGCCGTTCACCCCCGAGGCCGTCGCGCCGCAATGCGGGATCGCCGCCACGGAGATCCGCCGCCTGGCCCGTGAATTGGCCGCCGCGCCCACGGCGGCCGTCTACGGCCGGATCGGCACGTGCACCCAGGAGTTCGGGACGCTCGCGAGTTGGCTGGTCGACGTCCTTAACCTCCTCACCGGCAACCTGGACCGTGCGGGCGGCGCCATGTTCCCGCTCGGCGCCGCCGGTCATTCCAACGCCGCCGGGACGCCCGGCAAGGGCCGCGGCGCGCGCCTGGGCCGCTTCGCCAGCCGGGTGCGCGGGCTGGGCGAGGTGTTCGGCGAGCTCCCGGTGGCGTGCCTGGCGGAGGAGATCGACACCCCGGGAGAGGGCCAGGTCCGCGCGCTCATCACCCTCGCGGGCAACCCGGTCGTCTCGACGCCCAACAGCGGCCGCCTCGACGCCGCGCTCCGAGCGCTGGACTTCATGGTGAGCGTCGACGTCTACGTCAACGAGACCACGCGCCATGCCGACGTCATCCTGCCCGCGCCATCGCCGCTGCGCCGCAGCCATTACGACCTGGCGCTCTACCTGTTCGCCGTGCACAACGTGGCCCACTACTCGCCCCCGCCGCTCCCGCCCGATCCCGATCTGCCCGACGAGTGGGTCACGCTGCTGCGACTGGCCGGCCTCGCCGCCGGCATGGGCCCCGACGCTGACGTGGCGGCGCTTGACGAGGGCGTTGCGCGCCTCGCCATCGCCCGCGAGCTCGACACACCCGGCTCGCCGGTGGCGGGGCATGGCCAGGACGACGTCCTGCACGCGCTCGAGCCCCGCGTCGGCCCCGAGCGGCTGCTGGACCTCATGCTCCGCACCGGGCCCTACGGCGACGGCTTCGGCGCCCGGTCCGACCGTGGCCTCAGCCTTGCCGCGCTGGAGGCGGCTCCGCACGGGATCGACCTCGGGCCGCTGCAACCCCGCCTCCCGGACGCCCTGCGGACGCGCAGCGGGATGATCGAGCTGGCTCCCGAGCCGCTCCTGGCCGACGTGCCCCGGCTGCGGGCTGCGCTGGGCCGTGCGCCGGCCGACGGCCCGGTGCTCGTGGGCCGGCGCAACCTCCGCTCCAACAACTCGTGGATGCACAACCTCCCCATGCTCGTGCGCGGCCCGTCGCAGTGCACCCTGCTCGTCCATCCCGAGGACGCCGAGCGCTACGGGCTCACCAACGGCGCGCCCGCGCTGCTGCGGTCGCGGACGGGCAGCGTCGAGGCCGAGGTGGAGATCACCGACGCGGTCATGCCCGGCGTGGTCAGCCTGCCCCACGGCTGGGGCCACGATGCCCCCACGGCGCGCCTGGGTGTCGCCTCCGCGCACGCCGGAGCCAACAGCAACATCCTCGCCGACGAGCGGCTCATCGACGCGCTCTCGGGCAACGCCGTGCTCAACGGCATCCCGGTCGCGCTGGCGCCGGTGCCGGCGGCGGTCCCCGCCTGACCGGTCGCCTAATAGCGCCGGGCGGCCCAGATGATGGAGAAGCCGACGTAGACCGACGCGCCGACGAGCACCAGCCAGGCGATCTCCCCGGCGGGAGTGCCCCACAGCTTGTTGGTGGCGGTGAGCGTGACCGCAAGGACGCCGGCGGCGCTGTAGAGCAGGGCCCGCTTGCCGTCCCCGAGCAGATACAGCGAGCCGCGGTGCTCGCGGTACATGACCGCGGCCACCCACACCAGCGCGGCCAGGAAGAAGAGGTAGAGCGCGGCGAGCACCACGCTGGCGCCGGTCCCGCCTCCGGGGAGAATCGCCACCATGGCGGCGAGCACGGCGATGATCGCGACGTTGCGGACGGTGGGGTTCATACAGACAGCGTACGCCGCGCCGGCCGGCTCGGCGGCGGTGCGGCCGCGGCGGGCACCGGCGCGGGCGCGACCCCGGCGGCCGGCGCGGGAGGCACCGTCCCGTCGGCGGGCTCGGCGGCGAACCGGTAGCCCACCCCGAAGTGGGTGTGCACGTAGCGCCAGGCCGGGGAGATCGTCTCGAGCTTCTGGCGCAGCTTGCGCACGAACACATCCACGGAGCGGTCGCCCCGCGCCATCGTGTAACCCCACACCCGCTGATAGATGTCCTCGCGCTCCAGGACCCGCCCGCCCGCGCCGGCCAGCTGCGCCAGCAGCTCGTATTCCTTGCGTGACAGGCCGGCCGGGACGCCGTTGGCATAGGCGTCGAAGCGGTCGGGCCGGATGGCCAGCTCGCCGGCGGTGACGATCTCGTCCGCCGTGGGCAGCTCGCCGGCGCGGCGGCGGCGGAGCACCGCCTCGATCCGGGCCACCAGCTCCTCGGGATGGCAGGGCTTGGTAATCCAGTCGTCGGCGCCGGTGCGCAGCGCGCGCACCCGGTCGGCCACCGGCGCGGGGCGGCTGCACACCAGCAGCGCCAACCCGGGCAGCCGGTCAGCGACCCACTCGATGTAGCCCAGCCCCGTGATCGCCGGATTGACGACGAGCGCGTGGAGTTTGAGCGCGGTGAGCTGCTCGGGGTCGGCGGCATAGCCGATCACCTGGCTGTCCCACCGGTTGGCGGCGAACCGCCGGTCCAATACCGTGATCATCCCGCTGTCGTCGTCGATCAGCACGATGCGCAGCGCCGAAGCCGGGAGAGGCTGGGGCATCGGTTTTCAGTGTAGTGCGGCCCCCCGACGCCCGCGGGCGTCAGCCGGCGACGGCCTCCCAGCGCTCATAGAGCTCTGCCACCCTGAGCTTGGCCTGGTCGTGACGCCCTGACGACTGGGCGCTGGCCTCGGGCGTCGCCCAGGCCGCGGGATCCGACAGCTCGTCCTCGATGGCGCGCAGCGCCGCCTCGGCGGCCTCGATCTCGGCCTCCAGGCCGGCCTCGCCCCGTCCCGGCTTGGGCTTGGGCGGGTTGCGCTTCTTCGGGCGGTCCGCGCCCGCGGCGGCCTTGGCGGGCGCCGGCTTGGGCGATGCGGCCTTGGCGGACGCGGGCGCTTTGGCGCGCTCCTCGCGGACCCGCAGATACTCAGGCCAGCCGCCGACGTAGCTGTGCAGCGCCTGATCCTCCAGTGCGATCGTGCGGGTTCCGACCGCGTCCAGCAGCGCACGGTCGTGGGAGACGAGCAGCAGTGACCCGGCAAACCCGTTGAGCGCCGACTCCAGCGCCTCGCGGCTCTCCAGGTCGAGGTGATTGGTGGGCTCGTCGAGGATGAGCACGTTGGCCCCGGAGTGGACCAGAACGGCCAGCGACAGCCGCCGGCGCTCGCCGCCCGACAGGCCGTCCAGCGGCTTCTCGGCGTCCTCGCCGGAGAACAGGAAGCGCCCCAGCAGCGCCCGCGCCTTGGCCGGGGTCAGGCCGGCGGCGCGCTGCGCGGCCTCCAGGACCGTCCGCGCGGTGCCGGCGTTGAGCTCCTCGGCGTGCTGGGAGAGGTAGCCGACCTTGACGTTGTGGCCGGTCAGGAGCTTCCCCTGCTCGAGCTCTCGCCTACCGGCCAGGGTCTCGATGAGGGTCGTCTTGCCGGTGCCGTTGGCCCCCACCAACGACACGTGCTCGCCGCGCTCCAGCCACAGCTCGGCGTCGTGCAGCAGCTCTTTGCCGCCCGCGGCGAGCTCGCCGTGCTCGAGCTCGAACACCACGCGGCCGCTGCGTTCGGGGGGCCTGAAGGCGAACTGGAGGGCGGCACCGTCGCTGGGATCGGCGCTCAACCGCTCCATCTTGGACAGCTTCTTGACCCGCGATTGGGCTTGCCGCGCTCGCGTGCCGGCGCGGAAACGGGTCACGAAGCGCTCCAGCCGCTCGATCTCGGCCTGCTGGCGCTCGATCGCCCGCCCCAAGGCCAGCTCCCGCGAGGCCTTCTCCTTGCGCCATTGATGCCAGGTGCCCGAGAAGAATTTCCCCCGCCCGGCCTCGAGCTCCAGCACCGATGTGCCCACGGACTCAAGGAACCAGCGGTCATGGGCGACGAGCACGATGGCGGCGTCCAAGGAGATGAGGTGAGCCTCAAGCCACTCCAATGACTCGATGTCGAGATGATTGGTTGGCTCATCCAGGAGCAGCAGATCAGGCGCCCCCGCCAGGGCACGACCGAGGGACGCGCGGGTCAGCTCACCTCCGGAGAACGTGTCCAGCGAACGGTCCAGATCGGCGTCGTGGCGGAAGCCGAGGCCGCGGAGCGTGGACAGCGCCCGGTCGCGCCAGCCGTAGCCGCCGGCGTGCTCGAGCGCGGCCTGGGCCTCGGCGTAGCGGCCGAGCGTCGCCTCGTCATGGGCGCCCTCGGCCATCGCCTGCTCCAGCGAGGTCAGCTCCTGCTCGATGGCCACCAGCTCGGGCGCGCCCGAGAGGATGTAGTCGCGCAGGGACAGGTCACGGTTGCGGGGCGGGCGCTGGTCGTGCAGCGCCACCTTGGCGCCCTTGCTCAGCACGAGCTCCCCGGAGTCGATCGACGCCTCGCCGGAGAGCATGCGCAGCAGCGTGGTCTTGCCCGCGCCGTTGCGACCCGACAGCGTCATGCGGTCGCGGCGCTCCAACTTGAAGGAGATGCCCCGGAGCAGGGGCTCGCCCGCGATGTCCTTGCCGAGGTCCGATGCGATCACAACCGCCATTCCTACGATGGTAGGCACCGCCTGGCGCCGGCGGACCCTGGCTAGCATGCCCCGAATGCGCCGGCCCCGCCGCCAGAGCTTCGCCCCTGTCCCCCCTCGCGCGATGCCGCCGGCCCGTACCGTAGTGGTCCCCGGGCGCGGCGAGTTCTTCCTGCGCGACAGCGGCGAGACCGAGCCCGCCCGTCCCACGGTGATGCTGCTGCACGGCTGGCTCGTGACCGCCGACCTGAACTGGCACGGCGCTTACAACGCGCTGGCAGAGGCCGGCTATCGCGTGCTGGCCATCGATCACCGCGGTCACGGTCGGGGCCTGCGGGCGATGTCCCGGTTCCGCCTCGCCGATTGCGCCGCCGACGCGGCCGCCGTCCTGCGCGAGCTCAATGCCGCCCCGGCCGTCGTGGTCGGCTACTCGATGGGCGGCGTCATCGCCCAGCTGATGGCCCGCGACCACCGCGACGTGATGCGCGGGCTGGTCTTGAGCGCCACCTGCCAGCACTTTCAGGATCCCGAGACGCGCCGGATCTGGCGGTGGATGGGCGTCGTGGGCCTGCTGCTGGGCCTGGCGCCGCGCTCGGTCTACCGGGGTGCCTTGCGCAACGCCAAGATCGAGCTCAACGAGCGCACCGCATGGTGGCTGTCCGAGCTCATGCGCCACGAGGCCCGCGACGTCGCCGAGGCCGGCCGGGAGCTGGGCCGCTTCGACTCGCGGCCATGGCTGGGTGCCGCGCGTCAGATTCCCACGGCGATGGTGCTGACCACCCGCGATCAGATGGTGGCGCCGGCCAAGCAGCGCGAGCTGGCCGCCGCCTCCGGGGCCACGGTGTTCGAGGTGCCCATCGACCACCTCGAGGTCACCGACCGCGCCGACGTCTACAACCCCGCCCTGATCTCGGCGGTGGCGGCGGTGGCGGCGCCCCAGGGCGTCCCGGGCGCCCGACAAACCGGTACGCTGTCATCGTGACGCGCCGCGCCCGGATCATGATCGCGCTGACCCTGTGCGTCGGCACCCTGCTGACCTTCGCGCCCGCCGCCCTCGCCCATGCCAATGGGGGCCAGGGCTGGTTCGGCGAAACCAACGATCAGCAGATCACCAACGTCATGTTCGGGGTGATCGCGTTCTTCCCCACGGTCATCGTGGTGTTCTCGATCATTCAGTGGCGGCTGGACAAGCGCAAGCACGCGCGCGAGGACGCGATGAAGGCCCGGGAGGCCAGCGCGGACTGGCGCGGCGGCTGGTAGCCGCGTGGCGTCCGCCGCGCGCTCAGCAAGCCAGCGCGGGCAGTGGAACCTGATCGACCGCCGGGGGCGGCATCGGGGGGCTCAGCCCCGGATGCGCAACCAGGCCACGCTGCCGAGATAGACCAGTCCCGCGATGGCCGCCAGCCAGTCATAGGGCGCCCCGTCGTGCCCATTGGCCACCGCCACGATGTAGGCCACCAGCACCGCGATGAGGAGCGCGCTCCCGGACGCCAGGGTGGCGCGCATGTCGATCGCCTGGAAGCGCTCGTCGCGCGCGTCGCCCCGCAGGCCCCGAATCGTTTCGCTGCGCCCGCCGAGCAGGACAACGGCGGCGAACGCCGTCATCACGCCCAGGCCGAAAAGCCCGTCGCCCGCCTTGTGACCGAGGATTCCGGCCCCCAACAGCACGAAGCCCATGGCCACCGAGAACGCGGGGACCACCCATTTCGACGTCCTACATGTCCGCATCGAACACCTCCTCCACCGTCGCGCTGAAGAACCGGGCGAGTGCGATCGCCAGCGGCAGCGAGGGCGTGTAGCGATCCTTCTCGATCGAGTTGATCGTCTGTCGCGACACATTCATCGCCGACGCCAGTTCCCCCTGGGAGAGGCCTCGCTCGGTGCGCAGTTGTCGTATGAGATTCCGCACTCTGCGTAAAGCTCACTTTACACGTCATGTCAAGCGTGCTTGACACCGCGGTCAGCCTCTGTCGCGCCCTCGCTGAAGCGCTCCGCCAGCACCGTGCGCAGCACCGGGACGATCACCGCAGGCACCAGTAGCGGCAGGAGCAGCAGGTGCAGCCAGTCCCACACGGTGTTGCCGACGAAGCCCGTCCAGGCCCAGCGGGCGACGTAGCCGGCCAGCACCACCGCGATGAACACGACCGCGACGATCGACAGCGCGACGGCATGGCGCCGCCCCCACTCCGAGCGCAGCTCGACCAGCACCGGAATGAGCGCCACCGCCAGCGGCAGGGCGCCGAGGTTCAGCCAGTCCCACAGCGTGTTGCCGATGAAGCCGGTCCATGCCCACGGCACGAGATAGCCGGCCAGCACCACGCACACGAACGCGGCCAGGAGCGCGGCCACGCCCGTGACCACCGCGCCGCTCATCTGCGGGCGGTGGCGCAGCCACAGCGGTAACGCCACCGCGGCGATCGGCAGCAGCAGGAGGTGCAGCCAGTCCCACAACGTCGCCGTAGCACCGTTGACGCCGACCCACCGCCAGTGCTCGCCGTAGCCGCCGTAGACGACGACCGCCAGGACCACCAGCGCCACCGCGCCGCCGATGCCGGCGGCCGCGCGACGGCTCACCATCGGACGGGACGCCTCGCCGGACTGGGCCACTAGATCCGGAACACCTGCATCAGCCGCTGCTCGTGCTCGGCGTCAATCCGGGCGATGACCTCGATGTGCTCCTCCAGCCCGGAGCCGCGCAGTTTCTCGGCCAATAACTCGTCCACCTGAAAGATCCCCGCGCTGTTGGACATGGCGATCTCGACGCGGACGGCGCGGTCGCGGCCGGGGCTGATCTTGACCGTGTCAATGGCGTAGGCGGAGATCGAGTGGATGTTCTGCTGGCCGGCCTCGAAGGGGATCCGGGAGCGCCCTCGCGCCATGTCCAGGGCGTCGGCCACGCGCACGATGCCGGCCTCGATCGTGAACGGGGCGCCGTCGCTGCGGTGGCCGATGATCGCGTGCAGCGTCTCGGCCACGATCACGGAGCGTTCTGGCTCCTCGTACACCCCCTCCAACAGCTTGCCCAGCTTGTCGGCGGTGAGAAACAGGCTGTAGCGCTCGTGGTCTCGGCGGTGGATCGACATGCCGACGCAGTGCATGAGGCATCCCGCCGCCACCACCACCTCGGCGTCGCGCTCGGTCATGGCGAAATCGGCCACCACGCTTGGGACGACCCCGCGCCGGAACAGCAGCCGGGACAGCCGCAGCCCGATGTTGAGCACGATCTGGATGTGGACCCAGCTGTGGTCCGACATCGCCAGCCGCCGGGTGGCGTTGACCGCGGAGACGTGCCACCAGGCCTTGAGCTGCTCGTCGCTGTTGACGGCCTGCAGCAACCTCTCGAGCCGCCGGTTGCCGCGCGTGGGGGCGCGCACGCGCACCTCGGCGATGGCCTCGCGGGGCGGGATGGCGGGGTCGGTGCTCATGCTCCGAGTGCTTCTAGCAGCACGCCCTCGCGGATGCCACCCCGTCCGACATGGACGACAGCCTCCAGGAGCCGCGAGACGCCCTGGAGGATGAGCAGCCCGGCCGGGAGCAGCCGGGCGCGCTGGGGGTCGATGAGGAACCGCCGAGCCACGTGCGCCGACGGCTCGCCGCTGACGAGCGCGAGCGCCCGCTCAAAGGCGTCGGGGTCGAGCACGAGCCCGGCGACGCGTCCGAGCGAGGTGGCGCTGCCGCCGACGGCCACCGCCACCTGCGGGCACGGCGGGGCCAGGCCCGCGATCGCCGCGGACACCTCCGTGCGCGCCGACGCGAGCTCCGCGGGCGCGGGCGGATCGGAGTGCAGGCAGTGCTCCGTGAGCGCCCCCGAGCCCAGGGCCACCGACGCCCACCATGCGACGTGATCGGGCACGCTGCCGACCACGACCTCGGACGAGCCTCCGCCGACATCGATCACGCCCAGGTGGCAGGCAGCCCGAGCAACGGCCGCCGTCTCGGCATCGAGCATCGCCGCCGCTCCGCGGAAGGCGAGCCGGGCCTCCTCCTCCCCGGACACGATCTCCACCTCCAGCCCGGTTCCCGCGGCGATGGCCTCCACCAGCATGGCGCCGTTGGAGGCGACACGGATGGCCGCGGTGGCCACGCCGTGGATCTCCTGCACGCCGTGCTCGCGGGCCACCGCCATCTGGGCGCGCACGACGGCCACGACCTCCTCGATCTTGGGCCCCCCGATCGCGCCCGTGCTCCTCAATCCCTGGCCGATGCGGGTGAACGCGCGCTCCTGGTGGACCTCGCGCAACTCGCCCTCGACGCAGTCGGCAACGAGGAGCCGGGTGGTGTTGGAGCCGATGTCGATGCAGGCGGCGCGCGCGCCCACGGAACCGTGCACTACGCGAGCGTATTCGCTGGGACGGCCACTACACCAGCGACTTGCCGCGGGTGATGGCCGCCTCCTCGGCGGTGGCGTCCACCGGCCGCCTGGCCTCACCTCGCCGGCCGGTCGCCTGGCGGAACGCGAACGGCACCGACACGGCGAACAGCAGCGAGCCGGCCGCGGCGACCCCGAAGGCCGCCCGAGCGGACGCCAGCTCGGCGATGACGCCGCCGAGGACGATGCCCACGCCGGGCGCCAGCATCGACATCGAGTCGGTGACGCTCATGATCAAGGCCATCCAGCGCTCGGGACTGCGCTCCTGGACCGCGGTGCGCCAGGCGACCCATTCGAGGCTGTTGCCGGCGCCGGCGATCACCGCGCCGCACAGCGCAACCGGCAGGCTCGGAGCGAGCGTCATCACGGTGAAGCCGATGGCCAGCGACACGGCGCTGCTGGTGATCAGCACCGGCGCCGATCGCCGCCGGAACCGGGCGTAGACGACCGAACCCGCCACCGCTCCGGCGCCCCACACGCCGAGCAGGAGGCCGTAGCCCCCGGGCCCGGCGCCCAGCGTGTGCTGGGCGTACACGACCTCCACCGGGATCGTGATCGTGAAGATGCACAGGCCCACGGCCTGGATGATCAGCAGCCGGCTCAGCACGCGGTCCGAGCGGACGTGGGCGATGCCCCGGCCCATCCGGTCCCAGATCGAGCCGGATTCGGACTTGGCGCCGGGTAGCACGGTGATCGCCAGGAAGAACGCGCAGGCGGCGAACAGCCCGGAGTTGACCAGGAGCGCGGCGACCGTGCCGCCTGCGGCAACCACGATCCCGCCGATGACCGGCCCGGCCATGTAGGCCCCGGAGAACCCGAACCCGCTGAGGGCGTTGCCCTCCGGGAGCAGGTCGACGGCTTTGAGGATCTCGGTCCGCGTCGCGGTGGCCAGCGATCGCGCGGTCGCAGCGATCACCCCGTCGGCCAGCGCCAGCACGAGCACCGCGGCCACCGAGAAGTGATGCGAGACATACGCCAGAACCGCGAACAGCACAGCCTCCACCGCGTAGAGGGCGGGGAGCACCTTGCCCGGTGCGGTTCGGTCAAGCCGCGCGACGAGCGGCGGCGAGAGCAGAGCCGGGAGGAACTGGGCGCAGAGGAAGAACCCGGTCGACCCGATCGCGCTCCCGGTGCGGCGAAACACCAGGACGGCCAGTGCCAGCGTCCCGACCGACCAGGCGAGCTCGTTGAAGACGTAGGCGAGCAGCAGCCGACGGAATGCGGGTAGCCGCAGACATCTAATCACGCCGTGAACCCCTGCAAATCAGGCGACTTTGCAACACCATTTCATCTCTTGTTCGCGCCCTGGCACCCATCAGGCGGTGGCCTGTCCCGCGTGGGCCACCGCTTAATGGTATTACCCCGGATCCCGGACCCGCGCCGTCAGCCTGAACGACTGTCATGCTGCTGATCTATGTCGATGCGCGCGCGCTCCTGGCACCGCAGCCATACGTTCCATCACTCCGAGTTCCCACCCGAGCGCCTCGCCGCCGAGCGGCGCCAGACCGTGTCGGTGTGCCTCCCCGCGCGCAACGAGGAGCGCACAATCGGGGCGATCATTGGCGAGCTGATCCCGCTGCGCGCTGCCGGCGCCATCGACCAGATCGTGGTGGTCGACGCGTCGAGCGATGCCACGGGCCGGATCGCCAGGGAGCTGGGAGCCGAGGTTCACCTCCAGGACGCCCTGCAGCGCGAGCTCGGGCCGACGCTGGGCAAGGGCGACGCCATGTGGCGCTCGCTCGCTGTCCTCGAGGGCGATGTCGTCTGCTTCCTTGACGCCGACTCCGAGCATTTCGGGGCTCATTTCGCATGTGGACTGCTGGGTCCTCTGTTGTGTGGTGACAGCCGCATCTCATTCGTCAAGGGTCTTTATCGGCGCCCCTTCCGAGTTGGCCAAACGACGCTGCCCGAGGGCGGTGGGCGCGTCACGGAGCTCATGGCCAGGCCCCTGCTCAACTTGTTCTATCCCGACCTGGCCGGCGTGGCCCAGCCGCTGGCAGGCGAGGTGGCGGCGCGCCGTGAGCTGCTCGAGCGGCTGCCGTTCGTCACCGGCTACGGGGTCGACATCGCGCTGTTGCTCGACGCGTATGCGGCGGTGGGCCTGGACGGCATCGCCCAGGTGGATCTTGACGTGCGCCAGAACGCCCATCAGCCACTCCGGGACCTGGGCCCGATGGCCTTCGCCGTCCTGCGCGCGCTCGCCTCGCGGCTGGAGCGCGACGGCCGGCTCCAGGGCCCCCTGCCCACGACGTTCGTGGTCCCCGGCGCCGACGAGCTTCCGGCGCTGGGCAGCGAGCCGGTCGAACGCCCGCCGCTCGTGACCCTGCGCGCCGCCGCTTAGCCTGGACCACCGATAATGGGCGGAGTCTCGGCGTCGGGGGCCGAGCTAGGCGTCATCGGCGGAGCACCATAAGGGTGATCCCTAAGAGCGACGCCGATGACGTATAGCGACGGCCATCCGGCGGCGAGACGACCCCAGGATCGGCGGATCCAGGCTTAGAACGCCGCGCGCACGGCGCCGGCGCCTTCGGCCATCTGGTCGAAGTAGCTGTAGGTGCCCTGCTCGTGCAGTTCACGGGCCGCGCCGATCCAGCCGCCGATCGCGGTGAAGGCCAGTGCCCCGCCGACCGAGATGCGCGCCACCCCGAGCTTGCCGAGCTCGGCCACCGGGGGCGCCCCCTTGCGCGCCAGCACGTTGACCGGCCGGTCCAGCGAGGACACGATCGCGCTGACGGTCTCGGGGTCGACGGGCCCAGGGGCGAAGAGCACGTCGGCCCCGGCCTCCTGGTAGGCCTGCAGGCGACCGATGATCTCGTCGCGGTCGGGCTCCTTCTCGCGCAGATAGCCCTCGGCGCGCGCGGTCACCACCAGGGCGCCGCCCGGGGCGGCGTGGGCCGTCTCAACGGCCGCGCGGACGCGCTCGACGGCCAGCCCGCGCTCGTAGATGGCCTTCGCGTCGGGGTCGTAGTCCTCGATGGAGAACCCCGCCAGCCCCGCGGCAACCGCCCCGCGCGCCGTCTCGGCGACGCCCTCGAGGTCAGACGCAAAACAGTTCTCGAGATCGGCGGACACGGGCAGGTCGGTCGCGTGCACGATGGCAGCGGCGTGGGCCAGCGCCTCGTCTCGGCTGACCCCGCCGTCGAGTCGGCCCAACGTCGCGGCAAAGCCGCTGCTCGTGGTGGCCAGGGCCGCGAAACCGAGCGAGGCCATCAGCCGGGCCGAGCCGATGTCCCACGGGTTGGGCATGACCAGCGGGTCTCCGGGCCGGTGGAGGTCCAGGAAGCGAGCGGCCTTCGCCGCCTGCTCGGTCACGCCGCCACCCGGGCGGCGAGCAGAACGCGCGCGCCGGCGGCGGACAGGCTGTGCGGTCCCCGTTCGGGGTTGAGCAGGACGGTCATGATCTCCTCCAGGTGACGTCGAAAGAAGTGGTGGCCCTCGCGCGAGTAGGTCAGGTAGTCCTCGATCATCCGCCGACACCATAAGCGTTCGCGCTGCGCAAGCTCGACCCGGCGGCTTGGCGCTCGCTCGCCTCGGCCAGGCGCTGGCGCTCGGTGGGCGCCGCATGGGCGGAGATGACGTGATGCAGGATCCCCGGATGGGTCTCGTTGACTGACACGAGAGGGCGACGGCTGCGGTGACGTACGCTGGATGGATGAGCACTCAAGCACGCGCATTCTCCCGGGGACCGGAGACGGGCGATGACGGATCGTTCAAGCGTCAGGAGTCGAGCTTCCGCTCGTGGGTGTCCGCGGACGGGTCGACCGACTTCCCACTGGCCGCCGGCCGCTACCACCTATATGTGGCGCGGGCCTGCCCCTGGGCGCACCGGACGCTCATCGGCCGCATGCTCATGGGCCTGGAGGACGCCATCTCGGTGTCGTTTGTCCATCCCATCCGTGACGACCGCGGCTGGCAGTTCCCCGGCAACGGCTTTCAGGATCCGATCAACGGCTTCCGCTACCTGTCGCAGGCCTACGACGCCACCGACCCGACGTACGAGGCGCGGGTGACCGTGCCGGTGCTGTGGGACAAGGAGCGCGGCACGATCGTCAACAACGAGTCCGAGGACATCCTGCGCATGCTGTCCACGGTGTTCGCCCCGCTGGCCGCGCATCCGGTTGCCCTCGTGCCGGATGAGCTGCGTTCCGAGATCGACGCGCTCAACGGCCACATCTACGACACGGTCAACAACGCCGTCTACAAGGCCGGCTTCGCGCGCCAACAGGCCGTCTACGAGTCAGAGGTCCGCGGCCTGTTCGCGACGCTGGACTCGTTGGACGCCCGCCTCGCCGACCGGCGGTTCCTGTTCGGAAACGCGCCGCTTGAGACCGACTGGCGGCTGTTCACCACGCTCGTGCGCTTCGACGCCGTCTACCAGATCCACTTCAAGTGCTCGCTGCGCAAGCTGACCGAGTACTCGTTTCTGTGGCCCTACGCTCGCGACCTCTACCAATGGCCCGGCGTCGCCGACACGGTCTCCTTCGACGAGATCCGCGCCCACTACTACGGCACGCACCCGATGATCAACCCGTCCGGGCTGGTGGCGGTGCTGCCGGCCGACGACTGGAGTGCCCCGCCGGGACGCTGAGTGTGTGACGCCTTTCGTGCGGGGCGTGTCAGAAGTGCAAAAACCGCCGCTTTCGAGGCATTAAGTGCGAGCCCCGCCTGCAAACTGGGGGTATGGGCCCTGATCCTGACGCTGTAGATCGCACGCGGCCGGTACCGGAGGCGCGCGATCCGACGTGTCAGCCGG
>Ga0070717_10002105_pt1 | contig 13957 bp, 11 predicted proteins | sample LARL113metaG_FD_71366 | JGI IMG/M metagenome (GOLD analysis project Ga0070717, IMG submission 71366) | Corn, switchgrass and miscanthus rhizosphere microbial communities from Kellogg Biological Station, Michigan, USA - LAR L11-3 metaG | ecosystem: Host-associated > Plants > Roots > Rhizosphere ... | reverse complement strand
GGCGGCCGTTACGGCCTGTCGTCGAAGGAGCTCACCCCGGGCATGGTCGCGGGGGTGTTCGAGGAGCTGACACGCGAGCGGCCGCGCCGCCGGTTCACCATCGGCATCACCGACGACGTCTCCGGGACCAGCCTGCCCTTCGACGCGTCGCTGGACATCGAGGCGCCCAGCACCGTCCGCGCCGTCTTCTTCGGGCTGGGCTCCGACGGAACGGTCGGAGCGAACAAGAACACGATCAAGATCCTGGGCTCCGAGGAGGGCCTGCACGCCCAGGGCTACTTCGTCTACGACTCCAAGAAGTCGGGCTCGCAGACCGTGTCCCACCTGCGCTTCGGGCCGGACCCGATCCGGGCGCCCTACCTCGTCCAGCAGGCGAGCTTCGTCGGCTGCCACCACATCGGCTTCCTGGAGCGGGCCGACGTGCTCGGCCGGGCGGCGCCGGGCGCCACCCTGCTGCTCAACTGCACGCAGCCGCCCGACCAGGTCTGGGACGCGCTGCCACGCCGGGTCCAGGAGCAGATCATTGCCAGGCGCATCGACCTGTACGTGATCGACGCCGGCCGGATCGCCCGCGAGGCCGGCCAGGCCGGACGGATCAACGTCATCCTGCAGACCTGCTTCTTCGCCCTCTCCGGCGTGCTGCCGCGCGAGCAGGCGATCGCCCGGATCAAAGCCACGATCGCCAAGACGTATGGCCGGCGCGGGGCCGAGGTGGTCGAACGCAACCAGGCCGCGGTCGACGGCGCGCTGGAGGGCCTGCACCGGGTCCCGGTGCCCGAGCACGTGACCAGCACACGCGAGCCGGCGCCGATCGTGCCCGCGCACGCGCCCGAGTTCGTCCGCACCGTCACGGCGGCGATGATGGCCGGGCGCGGCGACGAGCTTCCGGTCAGCCTGCTGCCGGTCGACGGCACCTACCCGAGCGGTACGACGGCCTACGAGAAGCGCAACGTCTCCGAGCTGGTCGCGGACTGGGACCCCGACCTGTGCATCCAGTGCGGCAACTGCAGCTTCGTGTGCCCGCACAGCGTGATCCGGTCCAGGTACTACGACCGGTCACGACTAGAGGGAGCGCCGGGCCGTTTCCGGTCGGCTCCGTTGAACGCCCCCGGGCTCGTGGACGCGCGCTACACGCTGCAGGTGTACGTGGAGGACTGCACCGGCTGCGCGCTCTGCGTCGAGGCCTGCCCCGCCGTGGCGCCGGGTGACCCCGGCCGCAAGGCGATCAACCTCGCGGCCCGCGAGCCGCTCCTGGCCGCGGAGCGAGCGAACATCGCGTTCTTCGAGACGCTGCCGGCGAGCGACCGGACACGGGTGGACTTCGGGACGGTTCGCGGCACCCAGTTCCTGGAGCCGCTGTTCGAGTTCTCCGGCGCCTGCGCCGGCTGCGGCGAGACGCCCTACCTGAAGGTCCTCTCCCAGCTGTTCGGCGACCGTCTGATGATCGCCAACGCGACCGGCTGCTCCTCGATCTACGGCGGGAACCTGCCCACCACGCCGTGGACGACGGGCGCCGACGGGCGCGGCCCGGCCTGGTCGAACTCCCTCTTCGAGGACAACGCCGAGTTCGGGCTCGGCTTCCGGCTCGCCGCGGACCGGCACACCGAGCTGGCGCGCCGGCGCCTCGCCGAGCTGCGTGACGCGCTGGGCGCCGAGCTGGTGGACGCCATCCTCGACGCGCCGCAGCTCCGCGAGTCCGAGCTCCGTGCCCAGCGCGAGCGGGTGGCCGAGCTGGGCCGGCGGCTGGACCGCCTGGAGGGGCCCGCCGCGACCGACCTGCGCAGCGTCGTGGACCACCTCGTCCGGCGCAGCGTGTGGATCGTCGGCGGCGACGGGTGGGCATACGACATCGGGGCCGGCGGGCTCGACCACGTCCTCGCCACCGGGCGCGACGTGAACGTGCTGGTGCTCGACACCGAGGTCTACTCCAACACGGGCGGGCAGATGTCCAAGGCGACGCCGCTGGGAGCCTCTGCCAAGTTCGCGGCCGCCGGCAAGACGGTGCCCAAGAAGGACCTCGCCCTGCAGGCGATCGCCTACGGCAACGTGTACGTCGCCCGGGTCGCGATGGGCGCCGATCCCCAGCAGACGCTGCGGGCCCTCCGCGAGGCGGAGGCCTACGACGGGCCCTCGCTGGTGATCGCCTACAGCCACTGCATCGCCCACGGCATCGAGATGCGAAGCGGGCTCGACCAGCAGTACCGGGCCGTGGCCAGCGGCCACTGGCCGCTGGTCCGCTACGACCCGGTGGTGCGCGCCACGGGCGGCAACCCGTTCCTCCTGGACTCGCCGCGACCCCGCATCGAGCTCGTCGAGTACGCCTATCGGGAGCTGCGCTACCGGTCGCTCGCCAACGCCGACCCGGCGGAGGCGGAGCGCCTGCTCGCCCTCGCTCAAGAGGCGGTGGACCAGCGCTGGGAGGTGTACGAAGAGATGGCGAACCGCGGTGCCCGGCAGTTCCCGGCCGACGCTCGCGGGGATCGCTGATGGACCTCTCGACCCGCTACATGGGCCTGGCGCTGCGCAACCCGCTGGTCGCGTCGGCGTCCCCACTCTCCAGGAGCGTCGACGGCGTCCGCCGGCTGGCCGCCGCCGGCGTCGGCGCCGTGGTCATCCATTCGCTGTTCGAGGAGCAGCTGCTGGCGGAGGCCGCGCAGAACGCACGGCTGGCCGACGCCGGCACCGAGAGCTTCGCCGAATCGCTGTCCTACTTCCCGTCGGCCGCCGAGGAGAACGCCGGCCCGCGCCGGTACCTGAGCCTGCTCGAGCGCTCGGCCGCGGCGGTGGAGGTCCCGGTGATCGGCAGCCTCAACGGCGTCACGCCCGGCAGCTGGGCCACCTACGCCCGGTCGATGCAGGATGCCGGCGCGGCCGCGATCGAGCTGAACATCTACTACGTTCCCGGCGACTCGCACCTCTCCGGCCGGGACGTCGAGCAGCGGCACGTCGACGTCCTGACGCGCGTCAAGGCGATGGTGACCGTGCCGGTTGCGGTCAAGCTGAGCCCCTACTTCAGCTCGACGGGCGAGCTCGCGCTGCGGCTGGACCAGGCGGGCGCCGACGCGCTGGTGCTCTTCAACCGGTTCCTGCAGCCCGACATCGACAGCGACACCCTGGCGGTGGTGCACTCAGTGGAGCTCTCCAGCCCGGGCGAGGCCCGCCTGCCCCGCACCTGGATAGCGCTCCTGCGGGGAAGGGTGCGGGCCTCGCTCGCCGCGACCACCGGCGTCGAGGGTGCAGACGACGTGGTCAAGTACCTGCTGGCCGGCGCCGACGTCGTCATGACCGCGTCCGCGCTCCTGCGGCACGGTCCGGAGCACGCGGCGGTGCTGCTCGAAGGCCTGTCCGCCTGGATGCGGGCCCGGGGATTCGCGGCCGTGGACCAGTTCCGCGGAATGCTCGCGGTGCCGCCCGGCACGGACGGGACGGCGTACGAGCGCGCCGGCTACGTCAGGGCGCTGCGGGCGGCCAATGGCGGTGCCTTCCGCACCTCCTGATCAGGCGATGTCCCGGCGCCGAACGAGGGCGCCCGCGACACCCGGCCAGCTGACCGTCGGGCTGCGGGTACCGTTGGGGGGCCTTTGCGATGATCAACGGGCCTGCTTCGCCTTCTCGCGGAGGAACTCGGCCTCCATCCTCAGCTCGATCGCGACGGCCCGGTTCGCTCCCGCGAGCGACTCCAGCAAGGCCGCTTCGTCGTCCTCCCGCTCCGCGGCCTCGCGCTCGATCTGCCGCTCCAGTTCGTCCATACGTCGAGCATGTCGCGGCCTCGAGTCCCGTGCCCAGTGCCGGGCGGCCCCCGGGAATGGACCCTTCGGCGACCGCCTGCTTCGATCCGGCGATGGGCGGACGGACCGATCGGACCCACCGCGCTCAGCGATTCAGCAGCATCCCTGGCCCAGGGCAGTACCGGAGAAGGTTGTGCTGAGCGGCTGGCGCCGGAGCACCAGCACGGTGACGTCGTCCGCGGCGGGGAACGGCATATGCCGCATCAGGCTCCGGACCATCTGTTCAGCCGGTTCCGTCTCTCCGAGGTCGCAGGTGAGTTCGACGACATCGGTCGTCCGCAGGGGGGTCTCCACCAGACCGTCACTGTAGACGATGAACGAGTCACCCGGGCTCAGCAGCTCCTCGCCCTCCTCAAACGTCTCGTCAGGGTCCACGCCGACCGGTAGAGACCTGGTGTTGAGGTGCACGAGCCGACCGTTCGTTCGCCGGACGGCGCAGTATCCGTGCCCGGCGTCCACGTACCGGAGCACGCCGGTGGCCAGATCGAGCCGCGCCTGGACAAGAGTCACGAAGAGGCCGTCGGCTTGCTCCATGCCGAGCGCGAGCGAGTCTGTGGCCAGCCGGATGCGCGCCGCCGGGCCGAGGCGCGGATCGGCACTCCGGAGTGCGGTTCGCAGCGCCGCCATGATGAGCGCGGGCCCAACACCCTTCCCCATGACGTCTGCCAGGGTGATGTCCAGATAACCCTCCCGCAGGACCCAGTCGAAGAAATCGCCGGCTACCTCAGCTGCGGGCTGGCAAGTGCCTGCCACCTCGTAACCCTCGATCGTCGGGGACGACTGCGGCAGCAGCTGACGCTGGATGAAGGCCGCCCGCTCGCCCTCGCGGCGCTGTCTCGTGATGTCCTCCATGATCGCGATGCACCCATCCATGCGGCCGGCCGGATCATGCACGGGGAGTGCTTGCTCGGAGCACCAGATGGTGGCTCCATCCTTGCGGCGCAGCCGTACCTCGATCGCCAGGTGATCTACTCGGCCCTCTGCCAGGTCCTCGTAAGCTCCGGTGAGCTTCTCCAGGTCCTCGGCCGGCGCGAGGTCGAGAATGGGTCTACCGACCATCTCCTCTCGCGCGTATCCGAGCATCCGCAGCATGCCCCGGTTGGCGCTCCGCACGCCGCCGCGCGCATCGAGCCGGCAGATCCCGACGGGAGCGTTCTCGATCAGGATCTCGCGCTCGGTCGCCGCGTGCTTCCATCCCTGCAGCGCCTTCTCCAGGGCCTCGATCGTGCTGTCGAGCCGGAGAGCGAGCGAGTGCGCCTCGGCCACCGCCGCGAGCTGCCGAAGCAAGATCAGGGCGATGACAGCTGATATGGCAGCACTGGTGAACCGGTCGATCGGCTGATTGCGCACCTGCAGCCAGATCAGCACGAGACTGGCAAGTACGAAGGGGCCGTACGGGAGGGCTCGCTGCCAGCGAGCCAGCGAGACGCGATCGTGCTGAGGCGGCGGCGACCAGGGCGTCGATGCGGCGATGGCGATGACCAGGTAGCCGACCAGGTACCCGGCATCCAGCAGGTTGGCACCCTGATACAGCCCGAGAGTTTGCAGGTATGTGAACAGGCTGTCGCTGACCGCGAAGACCAGCAGCCCACAAGCAAACAGCAACAGGTCGGGCGCAATCTGACGGGTGTGCGAGATGGCCGAGAGCGCGATGCCGGCAGTCACGACGTCGGAGCTCGCATACGTGAGCGAGATCAGCAGGTCCTGCGGCTCCGACGCACCCGCGTCGTAGACGGCGTGGAGCACGGTGAGCCAACTGAGGACGAGAAGGGCACACGCGATGATGAGCCCGTCGAGCAGCGCGCGGAATCCTGAGCTGGCCCAGATCGGCCCCACGAGCACCAGGCACGCGATCACTCCGAGCGCTGCGGCTGTGAGGTATGCCGCGTCGGCTGGGGAGGGATAGGGAACGGGCACCGCGAGGACCAGGTCGTAGTAGGCGTAGATGGCGTCCCCTGTGCCGAGAGCGGCCACGAATGCCGCCACCAGGCCCCAGCCCAGACGTTGGTGCAGCGGTCCGGCCCGACGGGCACGCAGGGCGCACAGCACCACCGCCACCGCCGCGCCGCCGGCGTCGCCCACGTCGTCCACAATCCTCGTCGGTCGCTCGCCACCGAGATGCAGTCCGACCCATACGGTGTAGAGCGCGCTCGCCAGCACGGCACAAGCGACGAGTGGCCAGTGCTGGCCCCACCATTCACGATGGCCGGGTGGCATGGTCGGCCCGCCCCCGTTCACCGGCGGTACTCCACCAAGGCTCTGGTTGGAAGCCGACATCTTGCGCACGCTCGGCTCAGTGTTCCTGGGTGGTCCGGTCGCCGCGGCTCCCACGCCAACCTCGCAGCCCCGACCAGCACGCTTCGCTGCGGAGCGATGCTCATCGTGCGATCGAGACGAGCGGTCACCATCCCGCCGGTGGCGGCGCGTCGGGTGACGCGAACGGTGGTCACAGCCGTCCTGGCCAGAAAGAGACCGCGGCTCCGCTCGGCGAGCAGGTCGCCCTGTCCCAGCCGGTGGGCGTCGATCCATCCGGGGCCCTCGCAGGAGCCCGACAGGAACGGCAGGAAGCGGATCCAGCCGCCGGGGTCGGTCCGGGGTTGCGATGCCGCCATGCTCATCCCATGATGTGGAACCAGGCGGCATGATGGCGGCCGTGAACCTGAAACCCGCGATCCAGCATTCTGCCGCGGGTTCGTCGGCGGGTCCAGCGGCGGAAATGTGACGGCGGGTTCGGCGGCTGGCCGCGCTGCGGCACGGCGCCGGCTTGTCAGTCGACGGCGCCCTCGAGCGCGCGCAGCGGCTCCTCGCGGCCCCGGCCGCCCCGGGCCTCGGCCACCAGGTTGGAACCGCTGAGCTTCAGCCGTGCGGCCCAGCCGCGCGTGCCAGCTCGGTTACGACGCGCGCCGCCTCGTCTATCTCAGCCTCGGTGTTGTAGTAGTGGGGCGAGAGCCGCAGGCACCACGCCACTCGCTTCTCGTCGAAGTCGTAGACCGCGTGCTCGCGGAGGGTGGTCGAGGCATTGATGCCGCGCGCAGCCAACGCCGCCTGGAACGGTCCCGCCTCCCGACCCGCGATCTCGATCGTGACGATGGCGCAGAGCTCGCTGCCGCGATCGAGGACACGGACGCCGTCGACGCCGGCCAGCGCGCCGCGGAGGCGGGCGGCCAGCGCTCGCGCCCGGCTGCCGGACGCCTCGACCCCGGCGGCGAGGGCGTAGCGCGCCGCGGCGGCGGCGCCGAGCACCGCCGCGTACGGGCGCTCCCACTCCTCGAACCGCGACGCGCCGGCCGCCGGCTCGTACGCGCCTGCTGCCACCCAGCGGGCGCCGCGCATGTCGATGAACAGCGGCTCGCAGCCCTGCGCCAGCGCGCGGTCGGAGACGTAGAGCAGGCCTGCGCCGCGCGGGCCGCGCAGGAACTTGCGCCACGTGGCGCTGAGGAAGTCGCACCCGATCTCCTCCACGTCGAGCGGATACTGGCCTGCCGACTGACAGGCATCGACCAGGTAGGGCAGGTCGAGCTCCCGGCACAGGCGGCCGATGGCCGCGACGGGCTGGACGAGCCCCGAGCTCGTCGGAACGTGGGTGACGACGACGAGGCGAGGGCGCCGCGACCGCATCGAGGCGGCCATCGCATCGACGTCGACCTCGCCCGTGGGGGCGTTCGACGCGTGGACGACGTCGATCCCGAAGCGCCGGCGGAGGGACAGGTACGCGATCTGGTTCGAGATGTAGTCGTCGCGGGTCGTCAGCACTACGTCCCCGCGCTCGAACGGGATCGAGGACAGGGCCCGGGCGAACGCGTCGGTGGCGCTGGCCGCGAAGGCGACGTTGTCCGAGCGGCAGCCCAGCAGCGCCGCGGTCGCCGTGTAGTACTCCGCGACTCGGCCGGCCGCCGCGTCCGCGGCCTCGTAGCCACCGATCTCCGCCTCGAGCTGGAGGTGGCCGATCATGGCGTCGAGGACCGGGCGCGGGACGAGGCTGGCGCCCGCGTTGTTCAGGTGGATGCGGTTCGAGCAGCCGGGCGTCTCCGCCCGGAGCGCCTCGACATCCAGGCCACCCACGTCTCTCATTATCGGCGGCCGCGGGGCCAACACCGCGACGAGCGCCGCCGGGCCGCTCGACCGGCCAGGCACGCTCCAGGGTGACAAGCGAACCTGTCACGAGGCCAGTCTACGGCCGGCCATTCGGCGCGCCCGCCGGTGGGCTGGGCACCCTTTCGGGCAGACGTTGCTGCCCGAACGCGCAGCACTGAACGCGTGTCGCTGCGATAAACTCCCGATCTCGTTTTCGACGTTTTTCCGGAACGTGTCTGGCCAGGAGGGGAGAGATGACTGTGGTGAATGCACGCAGACCGGGGCTCGGCGTCGCTGTCCTCCTCTGCTGGTTCGCGCTGGCGGTGACCGCCTGTGGCTGGACGATCGACCCGGCCGGCGGCGGTTCGGCGGACACGAAGGTGCCCGGCTGCGGACGGGGCACCGGCAGCAAGGCCACGGGACCGCCGCTGACGCTGGGCGCGATCGTCACCAAGCAGCCGGGCGTCGACTTCACCGGCATCACGGGCATGGCAGAGGCCTACTTCTCCTGTGTCAACGACAACGGCGGCATCAACGGCCGGCCGATCAAGTACATCGTCGAGACCGAGCAGACCGATCCCCAGCAGGTGGCGGCGCTCGCCACCAAGCTGATCGACGACGACCACGTCGTGGCCATCGTCGGCAGCACGAGCGCGATCGACTGCGCCGTCAACCACGCGCTCTACGAGCAGCGCGGCTACAACGTGATCGTGGCCGGCGTGCCGTTCGCGTGCTTCAGCACCCCGAACATCGCGGCCGTGAACATGGGCCCGTACTACAGCAGCGAGGGCGCCGCGCAGTACCTGGTCCGCCAGGGCGTCAAGACCATGGTCGCCGACGGCCTCAACATCCCCGGCGGCGACCACGACATCTCGAGCGTGGCCGCGATCGCCAGGGCGAACAACATCCCTGTCAAGGGCTCGTTTCTGGAGGCCGCCCCGATCACGGACGCGGCCTCGAGCGCGATCAGGCTGACGCAGGCCGCCGGCCCAGGTGGCGGCGTGGTGCTCAACCTGACGCCGCCGGAGGGGTTGAAGGTCCTGCAGGCGGCCCAGCAGGAAGGCCTGATCGACGCGGTGAAGTGGGCCTGGTCCACGCCGGGGAACGACGCCTCGGTCGTGCAGGCGCTGGGCCCGGCCTGGAATGGCAAGCTGGGCGTCAACGCCGAGCTCAACCTGGTCGACTCGACCGGGCCTGACAACCTCCTCTATCAGAAGCTCACCAAGCTGTACGCGCCGACCATTCCGCTGGGCAGCTTCGGCCAGATGGGCTTCGTGGCCGCCGAGATCATCACCCGGACCATGCTGAAGCTCCCGCCCGACCAGCTCACGATGAAGGGCATCAACTCCGCGATCCGGCAGATCAAGGACTTCAAGACGGACATCCTCTGCAAGCCGTGGTACTTCGGCGACCTGCAGCAGCACGTGCCCAACAACTATGACCGGACCGTCGTGCCGGAGAACCACGTGTTCGTCCAGAAGGAGGGCTGCTTCGAGATCGCGGCGCTGCCCGGCAACAACCTCGACGCCATGCGGTTCGCGGAGAAGGCGCAGGGACTGAACGGCAGCTCAGGGGGCGTTCGTTGACGCTCCTGCGGTGACGCCTGGGCGTTTGGACCTCGATCCGGGCCTGTCACCCCTCGTGCTGCCTGAGCCGCCTCACGGCGCCGCGCCGCCGCAGGCGAACGTTCCCGCCACCGTCTCCTCTCCGCTGCCGGCGCGGCCCGTCTCCGGGCGCAGCTGCGTGGAAGGCAGCTCGAACGACGTCTCGCGTGCCGTGACCGTGCCGTCCGCGCGGAAGTTCGACCACTGGTACAGCGTCGGGCCGTCCTGGACCAGCAGCAGCACCTGCACGTTTCGATAGGCGCGCGGGCCCGCGTACGTCTCCACGTCCATGTACAGGTCGAGCGTGCCGCCGTCTGGCAGCAGGCGGCGGACCAGGACGTAGAAGTCGTCGAGGGCGGCGCGGCAGTACACCTGGCCCGCCTGGTGGAACGCGCACGCGCCGCTGAGCTCCGCGTCGCTGCCCGACGCGCCCGCCGGTTCCGCCTGCGGTGGGCAGAGGCCGCTCGGGAACGGCGTCGCCTCCGAGCCGCCCGGGAGCGCCTGCGGGTCCAGCGGCTCGTTCGCCACCGAGCCTCCGGACTGGAGCACGCCCAGCCGGTTGGCCGTGGCGAAGCCGGCGATCCCGAGCGCCGCCACCACCACCGCCAGGAGCACGAGCGAAGCGCGTCTCACCGCCGGTGGCCCAGCGTACGCCCCAGCGCAAACGCGCCGAGGCCCGCGCTCACCAGCGCGCACGCCAGCAGGACGCCGACGTCCAGACCGAAGCCCTGGAGGTCCGGGTAGAACAGCGCCTGCCGCACGCCCGCGATCGCGTAGCTGGTGGGCACCAGCGTGGCCAGCGCCTGGAGCCACCCGGGCAGGAAGGCCACGGTCGTGAAGCCGCCGCCCAGGAAGAAGAGGACGATGCCGGCGTTCAGGCCCACCATGGTCACCGCCCGGCCCCCGCGCACCGCCACGCCGATCAGCTGCCCGACGCCGGCTGCCGCCACCGTCACCGCGGCGAGCAGCCCGGCCAGCGCCGGCCAGTGCGCGGCCGGCGGCGCGAGCACGCCGGCCGCCGCCCCGACCGCCACCAGCGGCACCAGCACCACGGCCGTGGCCAGGACCGACGCCAGCAGCTTGCCGGCCACCACCGTCCCGCGCCGGGCCGGCGCCATCAGGAGCAGGCGGCCTGTCCCTCGCTCGAAGTCGCGCGCGGTCAGCGCCGCCGCGCTCAGCGTGGCCACGCTGATGACCAGGAGGATCAGCACCGGCACCACCTGGTAGCGGAGGAAGTCCACGTTGGTCTCGCGCAGGTCGCGCTCGGCCACGGCCACGCGGTACGGGTTGGGCAGCAGCAGGCCCCGGGACGGACCGTTCAGCTCGCCGGCCAGGCCGAGCTGGGGCGCGTCCATCTCCGCCACGGAGCGCGCGACCGAGCGGCGGATGTCGTCGGACACGTCGATGTCCACGTTGTTCAGCTCCAGCACCACCTGGGCCTGTCCGGTCGCCGCCCGCTGGTCGAAGTCGGCCGGGATCACCACCACCGCCGCCACCCGCTGCTCGCGCAGCGCCGCCTCCGCGTCGCGACGGTCCATCACCGTGACCAGGTACGCCTCGCGGTCGGCCTGGATGAGGTGGCCCAGCCGCAGGGCGAGCTGGCCGTCGCCCTGCACGACGAGCGCGACCGGCTGCTGGCCGACCGAGATCGTGAGCACGCCGACCAGCGCCGCCATCCCCAGCGGCGGGACCAGGGCGGCCAGCACGGCCCACCGCGAGCGCAGCCACACGGAGAGCTCCAGGCGGGCGATGGCCCAGGCGGCGCCGGCGGCCCGCACCTACCCGTCCTCGCGCAGTGCGGCGGCCGCCAGCGGCACGCTGGCGGCGGCGAACGCGACCAGGATCGCCAGGTCGAGCAGGACCGGCTCGGGCGTCACCTGGAGCCCATGGAAGGCCCACTCCAGCACGCCGACCGCGTAGTAGAGCGGCGTGGCGTGCGCGATCACCCAGATCACGTCCCCGTCGAAGCGCGTCGGCTCCAGTGCGCCGCTGTCCAGGTAGAGCGGCATGGCGAGCCCGAACATCAGGGGCACCACCGGGGCCGTCCGCCGCAGCACCGCCCCCAGCCAGGCGCCCACGCAGGCGAAGACCACGACGCAGGCGAGCAGCGTGCCGGCCACCGCGACCGGTGCCGCCGGGCGCACCCCGTAGCCGAGCACGACGGCGAGAACGGCCGCGAGCAGCGCCGCCGCCGCCACCGCGCCGGCGGCCAGCAGCTTGCCGGCGAGCAGCGCGGCCGGCCGGGCCGGCGAGACACGCAGCAGCTTCAGCGTGCGCCCCTCCCACTCGCGAGCCACCGCGAGGGCACCCAGCGCGCCCGCGATGACGAACGCGTCCAGCGCCAGCGCGCTGACCGCCAGGTACGGCACATAGCCCGTGTCGTCCACGTAGACGTCCCGCTCGGTGACCTGGGCGCGGAGGCCGGGCAGGCCGGCGTCCCGCCCGAAGAGCACGATCGCGGCCGGCAGCGCGCGCTGGACGTCGTTGGTCAGGTCCACGTCCACGTTGTCGATCACGACCTCCACCGGCACCGTGTCGCCTCGCCGGACCCGCTCGCCGAACCCGGCCGGGATCGTGATCGAGCCGACCAGCCGGCCGGAGCCCACCTGGGCGCTCGCCTCCGCCGCGCTCATCGGGCGCAGCGCGAACGAGTGGTGGGCCTGGTCCAACGCGCGCACGAAGCGCTGGGCGTCGGGGCTGTGGTCCTCGTCCACCAGCGCCATGGGCGCCCGGCTGCCCGTCAGCCCGAACAGGCTGACCATCGCGATGAAGCTGACCGCGGCCAGGACGGTCAGGGCCACGAACAGCCGGTCGCGGGCGAGCAGCTCGAGCTCGAGGCGCGCGGTGGCGCGGATCAGCCGGACCACGCTCACGGGAGCGTCCGGAGCACCTCGGCCAGGTCCGGCGGACGGACCCGGAACCCCGAGACGGCGGCCTCGTCCATCGCCCGCCGGACCAGCGCCTCCGGCTTCCCCTCGCGCTGGACGAGCAGCGTCAGGCCGGACTCGGTCAGCTCGGCGCGCGTCACCGACGGATCGCGCAGCAGCGACTCGCGGAGCAGGAGCGCGGACGGCCGCGAGCACTCGACGTCCACGCTGCGGCCGGCGCGCGCCAGCAGGCCGGCCGGCGTGTCCTCGGCCATCACCCGGCCGGCGCGCAGGACGACGACGCGGTCGCACAGCGCCTCGGCCTCGTCCAGGTAGTTGGTGCTGATGAGGACGGTGTGGCCGCGCGAGCGCAGGCCGCGCACGTGGCCCCAGACCTGGTGCCGCGCCTCGACGTCCACGCCCAGCGTCGGCTCGTCGAGCACGAGCAGCGACGGCTCGTGCACGAGCGCCCGGGCGATCGCCAGCCGGCGGCGCATGCCGCCCGAGTACGTGGCCACCGGGTCCGACGCGCGCTCGGTGAGCCCGACCAGCTCCAGCAGCTCGGCGATCCGGCCGTCCGGGCGGCGCAGCCCGTGCAGCTCGGCGGCGAACCGCAGGTTGCGCCAGGCGCTGACCTCGTCGTACAGCGCGGTCTCCTGCGGGACCAGCCCGATCCGCCGGCGCGCCGCCAGGCCGTCGCGGCGGACGTCGTGGCCGAACACCCGGACCTCGCCGCGCTGCGGGCGCAGCAGCCCGCACGCCACGTCCACGACGCTGGTCTTGCCGGCGCCGTTGGGCCCGACCAGGCCGACCACCGTGCCCTCGGGCACCGTGACCGCGAAGCCGTCCAGCGCCGTGACCCGGCCCCGGCGCAGCGTCACGTCGCGCAGCTCGACGGCCGCCTGGCTCACTTGCAGTCGTCCACGAGGATCATGGTGCGGCCCTCCTCGAAGACGGCCTCGCCGCGCACCACCATCGGGTCCCCGCGCGTGGGCCGGCAGGCGCCGTAGGGGACGTCGATCCGCAGCGCCTGGGCGTCCGAGTCGGTCGAGTCCGCCAGGTAGCCGCCCTCCGCGAAGTAGCCGCGAATGCAGCCGTGGTCGCCGGGCACGACCCGGTCCACCGGCGTGGCCGTCCACCACAAGCAGCCGCGGACGACGTGCCCGGGCGGCGGGGTCGTCACGTAGAGCACGGCGAGCCCGACCAGCAGGACGAGACCGGTGACGGTCGCGGCGAGCACGAGCCGGTTCAGCGTGTCAGGGCACGCTCCGGAACAGGACAACCTCCACGCCCTCACGGTACACGCCGCCCGCGCCGGCCAGGGTCAGGAGTCGGTGGCGGCCGGAGCGCAGGACGCCGGCCAGCATCTCGATCTCGTCGTCGCGCCCGATCAGCGGCGCGAGCGGGGCCGGCAGCACCAGACGGCGTCCACGTGGCTGATCGGGCCGGCGGGCCGGCGGGGCGACGGTCCTCAGTCGGGCGGCTTCGACAGCTCCACGCCGAACTTCCGGGCGGCGCGCTCGATCCGGCGCTTCGCCTCGCGCTTGTCCTCCGCGCTGACGTCCTCGACCTGGTTGAACCGGGCGAGGGCGTTGCGCACGTGCCGGGCGTCGGTCAGCGGTTC
>Ga0070717_10002104_pt1 | contig 13961 bp, 8 predicted proteins | sample LARL113metaG_FD_71366 | JGI IMG/M metagenome (GOLD analysis project Ga0070717, IMG submission 71366) | Corn, switchgrass and miscanthus rhizosphere microbial communities from Kellogg Biological Station, Michigan, USA - LAR L11-3 metaG | ecosystem: Host-associated > Plants > Roots > Rhizosphere ... | reverse complement strand
GGAAAAGCTTGCTCCGAATATCTTGTGAAGATTTGCTTAATTGGCTTCGCCCTGCTCTGTGCCAATACGGGCTCTCTCCTCGCCCAGACCCCTACGCCAGTGCCAGTCCTCACCTGGCGCTATGACTTGACCCACGCCGGACAGAACACAAAGGAAACCGCGCTCACTCTCGCGAACGTCAACGCCAACTCCTTTGGCAAGTTGTTCTCGCTTGCGGTCGATAGCACCGTCTATGCGCAGCCCCTGTACGTGCCCGGATTGAAGATGAGCGACGGCCAGGTGCACAATGTGCTTCTTGTCGCAACCGAGAACGATTCGATTTATGCATTCGACGCCGATTCCAATGGCGGCGGCAATGCAAAGCCAATCTGGCAAATCAGCTTGCTCACCGCCGCGCATGGCGCCGGCTCTGGAGCCACGGCGGTTCCCTGGCAGGATACTGGATCGCCCGATGTCGCACCCACAGTGGGCATCACCGGGACGCCAACCATCAATCCGGCGACCAACACCATGTATGTGGTAGCAAATACAAAGGAGAACGGCGCGTATTTCTCGCGCTTGCACGCCATTAACATCATTACGGGCGCGGAGCAGGCGAACAGCCCCGTGAATATTACTGCAACGGTAGCCGGCACCGGTAACGGCAGTTCCGGCGGCCAGTTATCCTTTAGCGCGCTGTGGGAAAATCAACGCACCGCTCTGAACTACTACAACGGATATGTCTACTTCGGCTATGGTGCACACGGAGACAATGGCCCGTGGCACGGCTGGCTCTTCTCCTATAACGCGACTACGCTGGCCCAGAGTGCCGTCTTGTGTCTCTCCCCAAACGCCCATGGAGCCGGAGTCTGGGCGGCAGGCGCAGGGATGCCAATCGATGAAGGCGCGCCGGGCGGACGGATGTTCGTCGTGACCGGTAATGGCACGCATGACAGCTATCCTCCTTTCACAGCGGCCACGTCCTTTGGTGAAAGCGTCATCGACATCAACCTGGCCAATGGCGGATTACAAGCCACCGATGCATTCACTCCTTCGAACTTTCAAACCCTTAATGATCACGATTGGGATCTGGGAGCCGGCGGGTTGCTGATGATCGATCAGTCTGGGCCCAATCCGCACATCGTGATTTTTGCCGGAAAAGAGGGACGTATCCTGACGCTGAACCGGGACAACCTCGGTGGTTACGTCGCCGGCGGCCCTTCCAGTACCAACGCTCTGCAGGACCTTCCTAATGTCATTCCGCAGGGAAAGGGCTTTTGGAGCACGCCTGCATACTGGAACGGCCAGGTATACCTATGGGCCGAGAACAACGTGCCGATGATGTTCAAGATCGACAATGGCTTCATGGATATCGTTCCGGACAGCAAATCGACGATTACGTCTGCATTTCCCGACCCCACGTTCTCCATCTCATCCAACGGCACGCAAGACGGTATAGCGTGGGCAGTGCGGGCTGACCAATTCAACAGTAATGGCCCTGCGGTGCTTTACGCCTGGAACGCAAACGATCTCACCAATACGATCTATGAGAGCGACACCAACGCCAAACGGGACACAGCAGGACCTGCCAACAAGTTCTCCATTCCGGTGGTCACGAATGGAAAGGTCTATGTTGCGGCACACGGTGAAGTTGATGTGTACGGACTATTCAACGGCGAGCCAAACGCGGCAGTGCCAGTCATCACTCCCAATGGCGGCACATTCGCGGCAAGCCAGAACGTGCAGCTTTCCAGTTCTACGGCATCGGCGAGCATCTACTATACGCTCGATGGTTCCACGCCGACGCCTTCCTCGACCCTCTACACGGCGCCCATAGCTATCAATGCGGATACGACTCTCAAGGCCATTGCGAGCGCACCTGGCTATGTGCAGAGCGGTGTCGCCACGGCTACGTTTACCTTTAGTAATCAGGCTCCGCCGATCACGTTCGCTCCGGGTGGCGGAACTTATCCTGCCGCGCAAACGGTGACGCTCTCCGACACGGACGCAAACGCGAAGATCTACTACACAACCGATGGCTCCGCTCCATCCGCTTCCTCGAACCTGTATTCGGGGCCGATCCGAGTCGCCGTTTCCGAAACCATCAAGGCAATCGCGATAGATCCGGGCCTGCAGAACAGTAATATCGTGACAGCCGCATACATCATTCAGAACGGTGGGACCTCCATCAACTTTGGCGGCGGCTTTTCTTCCACTGCTGGCTTGACCCTGAATGGCAGCGCCGTCGCCAGCAACGACACCCGCCTGCAACTGACGGATGGCGGGTTATCGGAGGCGGGAAGCGTCTTCTGGAATGCTCCCATCAGCATTCAGGCGTTTACCACCACCTTCGAGTTCCAGTTATCGAATGCGCAAGGAAACGGGTTTACCTTCACGATCCAGAATGTTGGATCGACGGCGCTTGGTGGGAACTCGGCCGGGCTTGGGTATCAGGGCATCCAGAAGAGCGTGGCGGTCAAGTTCAACTTTTACGATTACAACAACGAGGGAAGCGATTCGACGGGCATTTATACCAATGGAGAAGCGCCCGTGCTTCCTACCGTCGACCTCGCTCCCAGTGGAATTGTATTAGGCAGTGGTGATTCCATCCAGGCACAGATTTCCTACGACGGCACCAATCTTACTTTGAACCTCCTTGACCTCGTGACCAATGCCAGATTCACGATGTCTCAGCCCATCAATATTCCGCTGGTGGTGGGCGGCAACACAGCCTATGTCGGCTTCACTGGAGGCAGCGGCGGACTCTCATCTAGTCAAAAGCTTCTAACCTGGACCTACGCTACGCAATCCGTACCCCCGGTATTTGCTCCTGCGGCAGGCACTTACAATTCGACACAGAATGTACTTCTGACCAGCGACACGACTGACGCTGCGATTTATTACACCTCCGACGGATCCACTCCCACGGCTGCATCGACGAAGTATTCCGGCGCCATTCCGGTCGCTTCATCAGAGACCATCAAGGCCATCGCGATCAGTCCTACGTTCGGCAGTAGCAATATCGCGGGCGCGGCCTATATCATCCAGGGTCCGACCCCACAGCCATCATTCACGTTGACGGGCAGCTCGCCGTCGGCCGTTGTTCCAGGTGGTTCCGCAACTGCGGACATCACCATCACTCCCGCGGGCGGATTCACGGGGAGTGTGGTTCTCGCTTGCGCGGTCACGAGCAATCCGTCGCAAGCTGTGAATCCACCCACCTGTGCGGTCGCCCAAGCGGTCGCCGTATCCGGCACGCAGCCGGTGACCTCCAAGGTCACCATCGCCACCACCGGTGCGAAATCAGCAGCGCTCCACAACCCGTTACGGCGGCTGCTCCCGCTGGGCGAGGGAACACTGGTGGCATTTCTGATCTTCTGGTTACCGTTGCGCCGGCGTAGATGGCACACTCTGCTAGGCCTGCTGATCTTCATAACCTTCGCAGGCGCCAGTGTTGGTTGCGGCAGCAGTAAGATGGCGAGTCCCGGGGGCGGAAACCCGGGCAGTTCCGGTACTACCGCAGGAAACTACACCATCACGGTTACGGGAACCAGCGGCTCCATCAAGGCGAGCACTACAATCAACATTACAGTGCAGTAATCAGCAACTCGCATCTCGCAGCCAAGACTTAAAACAACCCTGCCGAGCGTCCTCATCGAGATCTCTTCGATGAGCATAGCCGGCGGGGTTTTTTAATTGCACGCAGAGAACCGGCGTGTTCATCAGTGCAAGCTCTGATTTGCTCAGCGTAACCTTGGTAACTCCCGAATGTGCGATCCGTCACATCCAGTAATGTATTTCCCCCTATACTTGAAATCAAATTAATCACTTCAATTGACCTCGCCCAAAATCTCCGGGCTGCAGCGCCCGGCTTGTGTGTAGGTCTCCCAAACGCCACGAAAGTGAGCGTTCGGGCCGGCGCACTTACGTAGCTCGATCGTTAGCGACGAATGGAGCACCATGCTAGAACACGTGCCCAAGCAGCTTGGTTGCTGGGGCCGAATGTTCTTCGTGTGCGCGATTGCATGACATTGCCAGGAGGCGAGGTTCACCGAATGGCTGTTCCTCGATTTTGCGGTCCATCGGGCGCAGCGAGTTCGCGTCTACAACGCTACGTTTCTCTGAACCTGCAGATTTTATTGAGTCCCGCAAATCAGGCGCCGGAGGGGTACGAAAGTCGGCGCCACCGGTGGACTCTCTTAGAAGACTTAACAGTTGTGGGCCCCCCCTCCTGTTCGTATCGGTGGCGCAAGCCGCAACCATATATAAATGCGAGCTCGCCCATCTAGATTCGAGGCGATTCCATGAAGGCTTTGCTCTTTGCCATAGTCACGATTGCGGGATCGATCGTCCCGGCGTCCGCGATCACCGTTACAACACCTTTTGCTGGGGCGTCATTGACCTCGCCTTTCAACCTGGTGGCAAGCACGAGCACCTGCGGTTCAGTCGCAGCTGTGTCGATGGGATATTCGATTGATTCCGGTTCCGCGATCATCGAACCCACGTCCTTCTCTGCGCAGGTCGTTGCAAGCCCGGGAGCGCACGTTCTTCACGTGAAATGCTGGGGTAAGAAAACTAACGACCAGGTGCTAATGAACATCACCATACTTGCGGCTCCGGCCTCGACGGCGAGCATCACCGTCAAGAGTCCTGCGAACGGGGCCTCCTTGACTTCGCCGTTCAACCTGGTGGCAAGCGCGATCAACTGCGGTTCAGTGCCCGCGCTCTCCATGGGGTACTCGATCGATGGCGGCCCGACCACCATCGAACCTGTCTCGTTCAGTGCATCCATTTCTGCGAATCCGGGGTCGCACGCGCTGGCGGTGAAGTGTTCTGGCCAGAACGCAACTGGCCAGGCGACTCTCAATATCAAAATTGTTGTGCCTCCCTCGGCCGCTACTCCCAGGTTCTCGCTGGCTTCCGGCCAATACACCGCCAAGCAGTTGGTCACGCTAACGGATGCCACTGCCGGTGCGACGATCCACTATACCCTCGACGGCTCCGGGCCATCGGTGTCCTCGCCCGTATACATCGCGCCGATCTCCGTTGCCAGTACGTTGACTATCGAAGCATTGGCTATCGCTCCCGGCTACTCCAACAGCGGATTGGCGAGGGCGGACTACTCGATCACCTCACCGAAAGGCGCATCCATCCCGGCAAACGCCGCCCACGAAACGGACTTGCAGCTATCCCCTAACTGGAGGATCAAACACGACCCGGCCACTCCGGGTACGTCGACCGGTGTAATGACGGTGGTCGCCGACCCTTCTGTGAGCGGACAAGCGCAGCGGTTTGATACCAGCTTCACCAGCGGCGGTGGAGAACTCTACTCCAACACCTACGCGCAGGATCCGGACGCAAAAAACTTCGTGTACGACGCACAGGTCTGGATCGAGGCGGGAAGCAAGATCAGCAACCTCGAGATGGATAACAACCAGGTCATCCCCAATGGAGACACGGTGATCTACGCTTTCCAGTGTTCCGGCAACACGAATACCTGGGAATATAGCGCCAACGTAGGAACGCCAAGCCAACCAGTCGTCAAATGGCAGCGCTCCACTTCGGTCTGCAATCCCTCCAACTGGACCCCGAACGCGTGGCACCATGTCCAGATCGCCTACTCTCGCGATGATGTTGGAAATGTCACCTACCACTCAGTGTGGTTCGATGGAGTCGAGTCGCCCATCAATCAGACGGTAAACTCGGCTTTTCGCCTGGGTTGGGCAGCCGGCGTTCTGGTAGCGAACTTTCAGGTCGACGGAATCGCAAAAAACGACGGGTCTTCAACTCTCTATCTCGACGAGTTCACCATCTATCGGTGGTGAGCCGGGTCACATCGGGGAGGACTTGTCTCACAATGCGGTGGGCGGGAAGAGCTTTCGAGCTGTTCTTTCCATCGGCTTGGAGCAGGGCGTATGTGCAACTGCCATATCTGCAATGATCTGGCAGTTCGCCTTGCCTCCCTGGTGGTCAACTTTTACACACTCAGCGTGCAGCTTTTGCCTGATGCAAGTAAATATTTCCAGGATGCCCAAATAGTGAAAAATTTCACAGAAAAATTCCGAAACTCGTTGTCGGCACCTGTGGTGGTATGCAACTATGGCCTAGAAACACTTACAGAAGTTGCCTGCGGCCAGAATGAAAATCAAGTGCACGTTTGAACTGGTAACGTAAACAGACATACCTTAGTCGTTCAATCTCACCTGATCATTCAGACTTTGGCCAGCATCAATCCGGGCCCAACAGCTGTACGTTGCTGTGAACCGAGATACCGCGATCAGAGGTTGCTGAGCAGTTCGATTACCGGCTCCGTTCGTTGGGTGCCACTCAGACCAGCCCCATTTCAAATCGATGACCGTAATTCGGCTCTCCGATACCAGTTTGGAGGGCGGCGCACAACTCTGCCTTTTCAAGGGGATTCCATGAACAATTTCGCTCGCAGCTTCACACTCGCCTCTGCCCTCGTTTTTTTTCCCACGTTGCCTGCACTCGCCGGTGTAACGGTCAACAGCCCAGCCAATAACACCGATGTCACTTCACCGTTCACTTTGAGTGCGAGCTCTGCCACCTGCTCATCGACCAGTGTTGTGAGTATGGGCTATTCTTTCGACAGCAGCACAGACAACACTGTATTTAATGGTCAATCCATCGACGTCCATATCGCATCTTCCCTCGGTGCGCATACCCTGCACGTAAAATCGTGGGGCCCCAACGGAGCCCACTGCGTTGCGTCGATCGACATCACCGTCAAAGCCGCCACCGCAAGCGCCGCGGCCGCTATCCCCTCCTATGCCGAGATTGTCAGAAACATAGACGTATTGGGTGGATGGAAATCCACGCACGACGCCGCGGGACCGGGCAATTCAAGCGGGATGATGTCGACTGTGAGTTCGCCGGCTCGCTATGGCAACTCACGAAAGTTTGTGACTGCGTTTACCAACAACGGAGACCACCGGTATTCCGTCCAATTCTCCGATAATGTCGACGCGGAAAACCTCTTCTATGACACCTGGATATACCTGACGAGTTCGGCAAGCAAGATCGGCAATCTGGAATTTGACGTAAACCAGGTGATGTCCAACGGGCACACGGCACTCATGGGTGTGCAGTGCGACGGCTATACAGGAATGTGGGCTTATAACGTCAACAAGGGGTCAGCCAGCCATCCCAAAATGGCATGGGTGGGCAAGGGCGGAACAAGCTGCAACCCGCGGCATTGGTCGCAGAACAAGTGGCACCACCTTCAGGCCAGTTTTTCTCGCAATAGTTCCGGCACCGTGACGTATCACGCAATCTGGCTCGATGGAGTTGAGACCAAACTCAACGTGCAGGCGTTTACCGGGGCCGATCTTGGGTGGGGACCGGTCATCAATACGCAATTCCAGGTGGACGGGCTCGGCTCCAGCGGGACCATTACCACCTATTTGGATAGCCTTTCAATTTCGGTGTGGTAACAGAAATTTAGATCAGGACTCAGGGAAGATTGCCGGGTGGCGAGCGTGAAGCACGGTAGTTCACGCCGCCGCCGGGCCTGAATTGCACGCTTCGGCCCGCAGAAAGCGCACCCGGCCCCTGCCGGAGTAATCTGATGGAGTTATGAGTCAAACTCCGCAACAACCACAGATCAACCTTACCCAGTCGTCCGATTACCGCGAGTCCTACGCCAACAGCGTCCAGGTCCGCGTCAGCGTCTGGGATTTTCAGCTCGTCTTTGGTCTTGCCTCCAGCGAGAGCCCCGACCAGGTCACCATTCGAAATCACCAGGCGATCTATCTCAGTCCGCAGCAAGCCAAAGCCCTGTGGAACGTGCTCGGCCAGAACATCGCCCAGTACGAGCAGGCTTTCGGCACCCTGGCGCTCGAACCCCAGACGCACAATTTCCCCCAGGGCCCCGTCAATTAGCTGGCGCAACGGCATGCTCGAGGATCGATACGCTTGACAAGTTGGTCGTGGAGAACACTGATCGTGCCGCGCCTGGACGCGCCTTTTCCCCTCTGGATGATCTTTCCAGTGGTATTTGTGGCGCTCTACGCCAGTCATTTCTCTCTGCTCCGGCTTCCGTATTACTGGGACGAAGCTGGTTACTACATTCCCGCCGCCTGGGACTTTTTTCGTACCGGCTCCCTGGTCCCCACCTCCACGCTGACCAACGCTCATCCACCGCTGCCCAGCATCTATCTCGCGCTGTGGTGGAAAGCGTCGGGCTACTATCCGGAGGTCACACGCGAGGCGGTGCTGATTATTGCTGCGCTCGGCCTGCTCGCCGTCTGGACCCTAGTCCTGCGCATCCACGGATCTCGACTGATAGCATTCTGGACCGTCGTCCTCACCGGCGTTTATCCCATCTGGTTTGCGCAGAGCACGCTGGCCCACGCCGACATGTTCGCCGCCGCGTTTGCATTGTGGGGCCTGGTCTATTCGCTGCCTGATCGCGACCGGAATCCACGTGCCGCCGCCCTCTGGTTCACCGCCGCCGTGCTGTCGAAGGAAACGGCCATCGCCATTCCGCTCACGCTGGCAGTCATGCGTGCACTCGAAGCCTTCCGCGCCCAACCTCAGGCTCGCCGGCGCCTGTGGCGCGAATCCGCCTGGCTTTCAGCATGCCTCATTCCCTTGACCGCATGGTACGGCTGGCACTTTGCCAAAACCGGCTACATCTTCGGAAATCCCCAATTCCTTCAATACAACGCCCAATCCACTCTCGCCCCCGACCGCGTGATGGCCGCCTTTGTGCATCGCGTACTGCACCTGGCTGCGCATATGAACATGTTCGTCCCGGTCCTGCTGACTTTGGCCGCACTCATGCTCCAGCCGCGCACCAACAATGACGGCCACCAACGCACCGGCCTACGCGTGCCGGTTCGGCGGCGCATCCTGCTTCTGCTGCTGGTGAATGCGCTCCTCTTCAGCGTCCTCGGCGGGGCTCTGCTGTGTCGCTACCTGCTGCCCATGTACCCGCTGGTCCTGGTTCTCGCAGTCTCGACGTTCTATCGCCGCGTACCGTACTGGCAGGCGCTTGCTTGCCTCTCAGCCGCTGCATTCATTGCTGGCTTGTTCATCAATCCGCCCTACGGATTCGCCCCCGAAGACAATCTCTCCTACGCCCGTGTCATTCGTCTCCACCAGGCCGGAATTGCTCAACTGAGCGAGCGTTTCCCAGGCGCCACGGTTCTCTCGGCGTGGCCTGTAACCGACGAACTGCGCCGTCCCGAGCTCGGCTACGTGAAACAGCCGTTCGATGTCTGCGCCGTCGACGACTTCTCCGCTTCCCAGATCGCCCGCGCCGCCCAGGAGCCCGGAAAGTATTCGGCCGCCCTCGTTTTCTCCACGAAATCCGAACCCGCCGGACCCCTCCTCACCCTGGGCTCCCGCAGCGCCGCCATGGACGAGCGCTACTTCGGCCTGCACCACGATCTCCCGCCCGAGGCCATTGCTCACCAATTGAGCGGCAGCCTGGTTTGGAAAAGCACTGACGACCAAGGCGAGTGGATCGGGCTCATCCGCTTCAACCGCCAGTTCGAGGCGGAGGCCCGGCCGCCAGTCCGGAACCCCTGAATTCCGCCATCAAACTATAATCAGAGTGCCGTGTCCCTTCATTTTTCATCCCGTTTGCCTCGGATGGGGCGTTTTGCTCTTACGACTGTCTTTCTTCTTTCCCTGGCTGTCTCCGCCCAGACTCCGCCTCCCGCTCAAACCCCGAATCCGGCCGAAGCCGCGGCTGCCACTGCAGGAAAGGACCGCATCCTGCTGGTTCTTCCCTTTGACAACCGCACCGGCCAGCCCAGTCTGGAATGGGTTCGCGAAGCCGCCCCGGCGCTCCTGAGCAGCCGCTTTACCTCCGCCGGCTTTGCGCCGATGAGCCGCGCCGATCGTCTCTACGCCCTCGACCACCTCGGCCTCCCCCAGGGATTCCAGCCTTCCCGCGCCAGTTCGCTCAAACTTGCGCAAACCCTCGACGCCGACTCCATCGTGGCAGGGAATTACATCACCGATGGTTCCACCCTCATAGCCGAGGGCCGCATCATCGACGTGCCCCACATGCGCATGAGCCCGCCCGTCACCGCCCACGGCGAAATGAAAGACCTGATCGCCGTCTTTGACTCCCTCGCCTGGAAGCTTACTCGCCAGCTCGATCCCGGCTTCAATGTCGCTGAAGAGACATTCGTGGCCGCCGGAGCCAACCTCCGCCTCGAAGCTTTCGAACAATACATTCGCGGTATTACGGAATCCGACCAGGCCGAGCGCCTGCGCCACCTGCAGGAAGCCGTGAAGTTGAGTCCCACGTTCGCGCCCGCCTGGATGGCCCTGGGACGCGAAGACTACCAGGGGCAGCAGTACGAGCAGGCCGCCGCGGCTTTCGCCAAAGTAGGCCGCGACAATCCCGACTATCTCGAAGCCGACTTCTACCGCGGCCTTTCGCTCATGTTCTCCGGCGACTACGCCAAGGCCGAAGGCGACTTCGCGGCCATCGCCAGGGTGCTGCCTCTGGCCGAAGTGCTCAACAACCAGGGCGTCGCCGTCAGCCGCCAGGGCCACGACGGCACCGCCATCTTTCGCCAGGCGGCCACGTCCGATCCCGACGACGCGGATTACCACTTCAATCTTGCCGTGAGTCTGCAACGGCACGGCAACGCCTCCGAGGCTTTGGCCGAACTGAACCAGTGCCTCAAATACCGGCCCAACGATAGCGAAGCGCAGGCCCTGGTGGCTGCATGGAAACAGCCCGGAGCTTCCAGCGTCGATCCGCTGGAGCGAATCGTGCGCACCTTCGATGCTGTCGCGTTCCGCCAGGCGGCCGTCATGTTCGACAAAATGGAGGCCGCGCGCCTCGCCGCCCTCTCGCCTCAGGAGCGCGCGCGCACATTATCGAGCCAGGCCCGCGATTTCCTTTCCCGCGGTCTCCTGCTCGAGTCGGAGCGCCTCTACCAGGCCGCCGTGGCGGCCGACCCCGGGTCGGAAGACGCCCATGCCGGTCTGGCCGAAGTGCGCGAGCGCACCGGTGACGTGGCGGGCGCGCGCAAGGAGGCCCTGGCCGCGCTGGAACTCAAACCCTCCGCCTCGGCGTATCTGGTGCTGGCGCGACTCGATTTTGCCGCCAGCCACATGAACGAAGCCAATCAGGAAGCCGCTGAGGCCCTCAAGCTCAACCCCAACAGCCAGGCCGCCCAGGAACTCATTCGCCAGGTAGCCGCCAGGGAAGCGCAGCCGAAGTAGGGCAGTTGGCAGGCCCTTAAGGAGCAAGCCATGCTTCAAACCGTGCGCATCTTCTTCCGAATCGTTCGTGCCGTCGGAATCTTCTCCCTTATTTTTTGGACGTTTTGCAGCTCCGCCCGCGCCCAGCAGGCCGTCCCGCAGCCGGTGGTTGAAGAATTCATCATGGCCGACACCGTTCAGCCGGTCAGCGCCGGGCAACTCGACCGCGCCATCGCGCACGCAAATTCGGAAGGCGCCGCGGCCCTGCTCATCATCCTCGACACCCCGGGCGGCCTGGTCGACTCCATGCGTAATATGGCCGGCGCCATCCTCGGTTCTCATGTTCCCGTCATTATCTACGTGGCTCCTGCGGGCGCCCGCGCCGGATCCGCAGGGTTCTTCCTTCTGGAAGCCGCCGACATCGCCGCCATGGCGCCGGGAACCAACGCCGGCGCTGCCCACGTGGTCTTCGAATTTGGCAAGCCCGACGAAACCATGACCCAAAAGGTCGAGAACGACGCCGAGGCCTTCCTCCGCTCCTACGTTTCCAAGCGCAATCGCAATGTCGACGCCGCCATAGCGGCGGTGCAATCTTCCAAGTCCTATACCGCCGAAGAAGCTCTCGAAAAGCACCTCATCGATCTCGTGGCGAGCAGCGACACCCAGTTGCTCGCCACACTGAACGGCCGCGAGATCACGCGCCTGGACGGATCAAAGCAGGTGCTTCATCTCGCCGGCGCGCGCATCCGGCGAATCCAGCCCACGCTGCGCGAAAACCTCCTCGACTGGCTGGTCAATCCCAACGTCGCCCTGCTTTTACTGGTGGGCGGCGCGCTGCTCATCTATCTGGAATTCAATACTCCCGGCACCATCGTTCCTGGAGCGCTGGGAACGTTGATGCTCCTGCTGGCGATCTTCGCCCTCAACCTGCTGCCCATCCGCTACACCGCCGTCCTGCTTCTGCTGGCGGCCGTTGTGCTCCTCGTACTCGAAGCCAAATTCGGCGGCCACGGAGCCCTCGCCATCGCCGGCATCGTCTGCCTCACGCTGGGCACGCTGACGCTGGTCGCCGCGCCCATTCCCGAACTCCGCGTAAACCCCTGGGTAGCCATCTCCGTCAGCGTTGCGTTCGGCGGAATCACCGCGTTCCTTGTCCGCCTGGCCGTGAAGGCACGCCGCCTCAAGTTCCGCCTCGGCGTCGACGCCCTTATCGGCCAGCACGCCTCGGCGATGGAGCCGCTCACTCCCGAGGGCCACGTCCTGGTCGACGGCGAGATCTGGCGCGCTGTCGCCAGCGAAATGATCCCCGCAGGCACTTCTGTCCAGGTGGTGGGTCACGAGCAGTATCTCCTGCGCGTAATCCCGCTCGCTCCCTCTGATGCCGCGTCCCTAATCCCTAATCCCTGATCCCTCGGCCCCTGCCTTTACACTGTTTAGGAACCTTGCTGCGTTCCGTGCGCATCCATTAATGAGCCAACTCTTGGGGGTGAAAGCCCCCTGTTCCATTTCGTTTCATCGAGAAAACCATCGATGCCGTCACAATCATCAGAGAAAAACGCGAACTGTTGCTGTGCCCGCCGCCTTTGGCTGGGTGTTTCGATTCTGTTCGTTGCTTTGATCCTGGGCTTGTTCCCGATACAACCGGCCGCCCAAACCGTACCCGCCGCACCCACCGCGGCCCAGGCGACTCCATCCAGTTTCCAGGGGAGCGTGACCCAGGGCGAAGCTTCAGCGCAGCCCCTCGACTTGACCCTCGACGACGCCATGCAACGCGGGCTCAGGAACAATCTCGGCGTCATCCTGAGCGCCACGCAAACTGCCGGCGCCCATGGTCAACGCATGAGCCAGCTCCAGTCCTTGCTGCCATCGGTTGACGCCAGCATCAAAGAGGCCGTGCAGCAGGTTGATTTGGCGGCCGAGGGCATCACCTTCCCCGGAGTTCCGAGCGTCGTGGGTCCGTTCGGTTATACCGACCTGCGCGCTTATTTCGCGTGGTCGGCGGTGAACGTTAATTCGCTGCGGAACTACCTGGCCGCGAAACACAACTTTAATGCCGCCCAACTCAGCGCTCAGGACGCGCGCGACCTCGTAGTGCTCAGCGTGGGCAATGCTTACCTGCTGGTAGTGGCCGACGAAAGCCGTGTCACTAGCGCGGAGGCGCAAGTGGCCACCGCCAAGATTTCGCTCGACCAGGCGGTCAGCAGCCACCAGGCCGGCACCGCTCCTCTGCTCGACGAGTTGCGCGCGCGGGTCGATTATCAGACGCTCCAGCAGCAGCTGATCGTGGCCCAGAATGCCCTCGAAAAAGACCGCCTCGCCCTGGCACGCACCATCGGCTTGCCGCTGGCGCAGAAGTTCAACCTCATCGACAAGGTGCCCTACGCAGTCTTCGACCAGATCGATCTCGATGCCACGCTGAAACAGGCCCATGCCACCCGCAAGGACCTGGCCGCCATGGTGGAGCAGACGCACGCAGCCGAAGAACAGCGCAAGGCTGCGACTGCCGATCGCTATCCCACCCTCAAGGTGAACGTGGATTACGGCGATATCGGGGTGAATGTGGGCAATTCGCACGGCACCGTGAACGCCACCGGCAGCGTCAGTGTGCCGGTGTTCAAGGAGTACGCGCTGCGCGGGGAAGCGGAACAGGCGCAATCGCAACTTGACACGCAGCGGGCGCAGTTGAGCGACCAGAACGCGCAGGTGGATGCCGATGTGCGCGACGCGCTGCTCGACATTGCCTCCACGCAGCGGCAGGTGGAAGTGGCGCGATCGAGCGTCGACCTGGC
>Ga0070717_10002102_pt1 | contig 13966 bp, 11 predicted proteins | sample LARL113metaG_FD_71366 | JGI IMG/M metagenome (GOLD analysis project Ga0070717, IMG submission 71366) | Corn, switchgrass and miscanthus rhizosphere microbial communities from Kellogg Biological Station, Michigan, USA - LAR L11-3 metaG | ecosystem: Host-associated > Plants > Roots > Rhizosphere ... | reverse complement strand
ATCGACAGCGTCGTACCCGGCGGGAGACCTTGGGAGCTCCCCTTGGGTGGATGCGAGTAGACCAGCCCCAACAGCACGTAGCTGAACGTGACGGCCAGCGAGATCAGGGCCACGATGCAAACCCACACCGCCGGCCTGCGCAACACCTTGAACAGCTCGCCGCGGAACGCCGCCACCATCAGAGGCCACCCTCTGTGCCGGTGAGCTCCATGAAGACGTCGGTCAGCGATCGCTCGTCGGCGCGCAGCTCGGTGACGCCGACGCCGGCCATCACGAGGTGCTGGTTGATCTCCGCCGTCCGGTCCAGGTCGACCTTGATACCAAAGGACCCGTCGTCCAGCACGCGCACGTTGCCGGCGCCGGCGTCCCTCTCGAGCACCTCGCGCGCCTTGTCCGCCGGTGTCGCGCGCACCTTGAGGGTCGCGTCTCCGCGGAGCTCGTCGATCGTGCCTTCGGCCACGAGCTTGCCCTTGCGGATCACGCCGATCCGCGTGCACATCAGCTCCACCTCGCCGAGCAGGTGGCTCGACACGAGCACGGTCCGATCGCCCTTGCCCAGCTCGATGATCAGGTTGCGCACGTCGGCCATGCCCTGCGGGTCCAGCCCGTTGGTGGGCTCGTCCAGGATGAGCAGCTCAGGCTCCTTGATCAGCGCGGCCGCGATGCCGAGCCGCTGCTTCATGCCCATCGAGTAGGTGGAGAACTTGTGCCGCGCCCGGGGAGTCAGCTCGACCTCGTCCAGCGCGTTGGCCACGCGGGTGACCGGTACGCCGCAGTAGATGGCCAGGAGACGCAGATTGTCGTAGCCGGACAGGTAGGGATAAAAGGCGGGGGTCTCGACGATCGCACCCACCTTGACCAGGGACTCCGGCGTGCCCGGCGCCGCACCGGCGACGGTCGCGACTCCGGACGTCGGCCGGATCAGGCCGAGCAGCATCCGCAGGGTGGTCGTCTTGCCCGCGCCATTCGGGCCGAGAAAGCCATAGACCTCGCCGCGGCCGACGGTGAGGTCGAGGCGGTCGACGGCGACGATGTCCTTCCCATAGACCTTGGTCAGGCCGCGGGTCTCGACGACCGCGTCCCCGGCCGGCGCTGTGGCTGTGACTGGCGACGGGCCCTGCGCGATCACGGGAGCCCAACTCTACCGGCTGCGCATCAAATCCCGGCCCACTCGGAATAGTTGCTTGCGCACGCAAGTTGCCTGGATCATGAACAACTCTCAGGAGGGACCAACAATGGTTCGCTACGAAATCGATCCGGCTCATACGAATATCGGGTTCACCGCGAAGCACCTGGCCGTGACCACGGTCCATGGGCACTTCGCGAAGTTCGACGGGGACTTCGAGGGCCCCGACGACGACCTGACCAAGGCCCGCGGCACCGTGAAGGTCGAGGTCGCCAGCATCAGCACGCGCAACGACCAGCGCGACACGCACCTGAAGTCCGCCGACTTCTTCGACGCCGAGAAGTACCCCTACTTGACCTTCACCGTCACCGGGATCGAGGAGATCGACGACGAGAACTACAAGGTCCGCGGCGACCTGACGATCAAGGACACGACCCGCCCGTTCGAGCTCAACGGCACGATCGAGGGCCGGCTGCCCGACCCGTTCGGCGGCCGCGAGCGCCTCGGGGTGAGCGCCACCGGGCAGCTGAACCGCTTGGACTTCGGGCTCAACTGGGACGGACTCGCCGGCGTGATCCCCATGGCCGGCCACACCATCAAGCTCGAGCTGGACGCCGAGATCGTGGTCAAGGCGACCGAAGCCGAGGCCGCCCTGGCCTAGAGCCGACGTTTGCGACCTCCCCGCTTGCGGGGAGGTCGTCGCCAGGCCGGGCGGGGCCATACCATTCACAGGCAAGAAAGTGCCGAAGACCAATGAGGCGGACACCGCCAAGCTCTGGGAAGGACTCACCCGCGCCCACAACGTGATGACCGCCGCCCTGGAGAAGGACATGCTCCCTGGGGCCGGCGTGCAGCTGGCGTGGTTTGAGATCCTCAACCACCTCTCCCGGGCCCCCGGCGGCTTGCTTCGTTTCCAGGAGCTGGCCAAGGTGGCCGGCATCACGGACAGCGGCGCGTCGCGCCGCCTGGATCAGATGATCAAGGCGGGGCTCATCGAGCGACAGGAATGCCCAACCGACCGCCGCGGGGCGTTCGCCCACATCACAGCCAAAGGGAAGGCGGCGCACAAGCGCGCCCACGCGGTTTTCCTGCGCAGCCTCGACCGCAACCTCGGCAGCGTGCTCAGTCCGGGCGAGGCCGAGTCGCTGCGAACCGCCCTGGAGCGACTCTCCTAGCTCGACTCCGCCTTCTTGGCCAGGTTGCGGAGCAGGGTCCCGAAGTCCTTCGACACCTGGGGTCCCAGCATCCAGCCGAGCACCGGCCCGAGCGGTCCCTTGACCTCCACGTGCTGGCTGATCCGAGTCTTCCCGTCATCAGGCTCGATCCGGCAGTTGAACCGAAAGGTTGTGCCGGGGACGACGCTCGTCTCCAGCGCGAAGCCTCGGCCCGGCTCGACGTCGACCAGGCGCATCTTGTGATGCTGCCCCGCCGGCGTGTTCATCACGGCCGCGGTGCCCGACTGGAACGGCCCCTGCATGTCCATCGTGGTGACATTCGGGTTCCACTCGCCCCAGGTCGAGGTGTCTGACCAGACCTTCCAGACCCGGTCCGCGCCGGCGGTGGTCTCAACGCTCTCGCCGTACTCCGCCATGGCCGGTCAGTCTGCCACGAACTCGAGCTGCGCGGCCTGCACGACCGGTGGCGCCTTCTCCTTGGTCCAGCCGAGCAGCCCGATGACCGCCAGAAGCAGCACCGTGCCGACGACCTGGGCGGGGTAGATCGGCTGGCTGAAGCCCCATGGCGGCGGCCCCGAGGCGATCAGGGTGGCGGCCACCGGAAATGCCATCTCGGCGATCGTGGCCAGGGACGCCGGCGTCCGCGACAACGCCCGGTAGTAGAGCAGCAGCGCCAGCAAGCCCGGCACCACCGCGATCGCCAGCAGGTTGGGCAGGAAGTCGCTGAGCTGGTAGTGGGTGAACCCGGCGGTCCCCTCCTGCACGAGCACGATCGCGACCAGCACGGGTAGGGCCAGCGTGAACCGCAGCGCGGTCATGCTCCAGAACGAGATCGAACCGAGCGCGAACCGGCCGAGCACGGTGCCGCTGGCCCACAGCGCGGCGGCGCCGAGCGCGAACAGGCCCGCCTCGACCCGCCCATGCTGGAGCGCCGAGATGGGCTGCGTCGGGTCCTGCGCGAACACGACCATGTAGACGGCCACGAGGGCCACCCCCACCGTCGCCCAGAACCACGGCCGGCGGCGCTCGCCCAGGACCACCCAGGCCAGAGCGATCGCGATCAGCGGCTGGGTCTGTTGGAGCACGAACGTCTCGGCGAAGATGCGATACGAAAACGACTGGGTGAAGAGGATCGTCGCCAGCGCCTGCGCGCCGGCGGCGATGACGCCGACGGCCAGCCAGCCGCGCGGCGTCAGCTTTTTCAGCTCGGCCCGGCTGCGGTAGAGCACGCCGGCCAGGAGCAGGGCGACCAGTGCGTCCTCGGCGACCACGATCTCGGTCGCGCTGAGGTGCGTGATGAGCTGGTTGCGGAAGTAGGCGTCAGTCGCCCACATCGTGGCCGCGACCGCTACGAACACCACTGAGTACCGGTCGATCAGTCGATTCATCGAGTTAACTGCAACTGCCTCCCGATCCGCTTGCTTCCTGACCTGGGCAAAAAGAAGGCCCGGGCGTCGCGCCCGGGCCTCTCATTGTGCGATTAACGCCGGTTCAGCAGCCGGTCGCCGGCTGGCGGAAGCCGGGGAACGGGTTGAGGTCGCCCATCAGGGTGTAGCGCCCGATGTTCGGAGACGCGGTCTGCGTCGGCTCGGAAACCGTGTTCGGGGCCGTGCGCATGAACCAGGGCAGGAACGCCTCATCCTCCGGGTGGTAGAACCCGTCGGCGCTCTGAGTGCCGTTGGGGTTGGGGCCCTGCTCGAAGCTGTTGGTGCCCTTGGCGAAGCCGATCGCGACCACCGGGTCGCCGGTCTCCATAAGGCCGGTGCAGCCGTACTGCGGGGCCGTCGGCGTCAGCCAGGGCTCGACCTGGTTGTTGGTGAAAGGGTCGTCTGCCCATTCGGAGATCTCGTGGCTGAGCGCGTGGATGTCCTGCAGTGCCCAGTCGGTACCTCCGTTGGGCCGCGCGTACAGACCCGGCTGGACCCACGAGGCCCAGGCGAACGTCTGCACGGCCTGGTTGGCGTTGCCATTGACCGAACCTGTGCCCTGACCGAGGACCTCGGCCGCCCCGTGGAAGCCGATCACGCAGCAGCTAGAGGGGTTGGGGCCGAAGTGGAGCAGGACGTTGTTGGTGAGGTAAAGCGGCAGGTGCGTCGGGTCGGCGGTCTGCATCAGATTCTCGATCTGAGTGGCCCACCAGTCGATGCTGATGTCGGCAAAGACGACGCCGCGCCCGCTCGCGGCGAGCACGCCGGCGCCGCTCGGAACGTTAAGGGTGACCGCTGGCAGCACGTTGGTGTGCAGAAGCAGGTGGTATGTGCTCGAGCCCGTCTGGTTGAACTGGGCGCGCATGGTCGCGTCCTCGAGCTGGAGCTGGTTCTTGGCGTCGAGCTGCGAGAGGGTTCCGCCCGGGCCTTCGATCAGGCGGGTCGGGGAAGTGCAGGATGGGCAGCCCGGGACAGTGGCCGCCGGCGTTTTTCCGTAAGTGTTGAGCGCGAACTGCGGCGATGCCAGTGTCGCGGCGAGCACGTCGTTGCCGCTGAACGTCTGCCCCTGGATGTTGACGATCAAGGGCGTGACGTCGACCTCGATCGTGGCCGATCCGCCGCCGCTTGGATCAGCCCCGACCATGTTGTAGCCGTACGTGATGCCGTTGTGGCCGTTGACGGTCTGACCGAACCAGTGCTGCACCGTCTTCGTCGTGTCGAGCGGCGAGGCGCCGCCCAGGGTTGTGGTCGACGCCTGGAGCTGGGAGTCGTCGATCACCAAGGGCGTCGCGGGCGCGGCCGTGCCCACCGAGCTCGCCACCAACGTCCCCGCCGCGGCGACTATCAGCGCGCGGATGAAACGGGAAACACCCAAAGTCACACCCTCCTTGAACCACCCCGGCCCGGGAGCCGGCCCATCAAACCGCGGCGGATTAAGGATAAGAGACGCGGGAGTACCCGGAAGTACCCGATTCAGTCTTCCGGGACGCTTGCCTCCAGGACGACCTCGGGGTGCTGAAGCACGTAGACCAGCTCAGGACGGTCGTGGCCCTCGAGGCGCCGGTGGCCGACGCTGACCAGCTGCAGGTCCTGGCGCATGATGTCGGCGACGATCGAGTAGGTCGTTTCGGAGACCAGGATCTGCTGCCCCACAGCCCGGCGGCGAAGCTTGGCGCACCGGTTGACGGCCGGGGCGCGGTAGTCGCCGTCGTCGGCGTCCGCCTCCCCCGTCAGGATCGCCATCCGGACGCGGATCGGGATGTCGTCCGGCCAGGGTTCCGCCTGCAGGGACCGCTGGCCGTCGACCGCCGCCGCCAGCGCGTCGGTCGCGCGGAGGAAGACCGCGAAGAAGCTGTCGCCCTCTCCGCGCTCCTTGAGGACCACGCCGCCGTTGGCCTCGATCGCCGCCGACAGCAGCTGGTCATGGCGCTTCATGGCCACGTACATCTGCGCGCGGCTCCTCAGCCACAGCGGGGTCGACTCGACCACGTCGGTCATCAGGAAGGTGACGATGCCGTCGGGCAGGGCTGTCGACCGCTCGGTGCCGACCGATTCGTCGCGCGGCTTGGCGGCGCCGTTGGCCCCCTCGCGCATGGGGTTGACGGTCGCGGCGATGGCCAGGTAGTCGTCGATCGACGAGATTCGCCGGAAGAAGTGCACATTGAAGGACGGGAGGAAGTTCCATGCCGAGAAGTCGTCGGCTGCGTCGCCCTCGCGCCAGACGTCTCTCTCGGCACGGAGCAGGCGGCCGAGCCTCTGCACTGCGCTGGAGTCCAGGCCCAGCTCTCGCTCGACCTCAGCGCTGGTCACCCTCTCGTCGGACTCGTCGGCCGCCACGGCGAGCCGGACCGCCTGGACGAAGTTGGCAATCTCAGTGTCCGTGTCCCGGCAGCGGTGCAGCTGCTCCAGGGTGAGGCTGACCTCGGTCTCGCCGTTCTGCGAGCTGCCCGGGGCGAAAGCCTCGATCACCTTCTCGAAGCTGTCCTCAACCGCGTACTCGCGGGTCACTCGCTGGTAGAGCTCGGCGATGGCCGGCCACTGAGAGTCGGTGATGAAAGCGTCGGCCGCCTCCTGCTCGTAGAGCCAGCGCGACCCACCCAGCTCCAGGTCCACGATGAGCGCCGTCTGCAGGAAAGCCACCAGCAAGCCATACAGCTCCTGGACGTAGACGTACGGCGCTATCGTCGCGACGTCGATCTCCCGGTCGAGGCCGAGGCCTGGGTTGGGCTTCGCCTCCCCCTCGCTGTGGGTCGACGCCTCGACCGCGACCAGGCTGCCATGGTTGCGCAGCTTGACGCGCGTCAGGGAAACGCGCGGACCGGGGCCGCCGATGTCGGGACTGTCGGCGACGTGGACGAGGCCGCCCGGGCCCCAGGCGCGCTGTATGGGCGTGCGCAGCTCGGACACCAGGTTGTAGAAGCGCTGGATGAAGCCCCACGCCTCCTTGCCCTTTTCCACGTCGTACGCGTCTTGGCGCACGGCCTGCAGGTCCGCCTGCCAGGCCGCCGTGATCGCTCTTCGGAGCGCGACTATGCCGGGCTGCACTAAGCCATCCCCCCCAAAATTCCCTACCTGTCCCCTACGTGAGACTGCCCTAAGAGTAGACGGACGATCGAGGTGCCGCCATACCCTTAACGACTTTTCAGGCTGTCCGGGTTGCTAGAAATTCGGACATCCTGCGCGTCGATTTGTCGGCGCGATTTGACATCTCTTAATCGCGGTGGCATGGTAGCCACGTTTGGGGCTTCTGGCGGCCTGAACGCCGCCGATTGAAGGAGGTCTGCCATGGCTGTCGATAGACCTGCGGCGGCGCCCGCGATCGCCAACCCGGCGGCGCTTGGGCTTGGGGGCTTCGCTCTTACGACCTTCGTCTTGAGCACGCACAACGCCGGGCTGGCCCCGGACCTTACATGGGTCGGGCTGGCGTTCTTCTACGGCGGGCTCGCGCAGTTCGCGGCCGGGATGTGGGAGTTCAAGGCCGGGAACACGTTCGGGGCGACGGCGTTCTCGACATACGGCGCCTTCTGGCTGTCACTGGCCACCTTTCTCGTCCTGATACTCGCGGGCAAGGTGCCGGCGGGCGACATCAGCAACGACCTGGGCTGGTTCCTGCTTTCTTTCGCCATCTTCAACACCTACATGCTCTTCTGGAGCACCCGCACCAACATGTCGGTATTTCTCGTCTTTCTGACCCTGGAGATCACCGAGATCATCCTGTTCCTCGGCTTCTTCACCGCCAGCAAGGGCACGATTCAGCTCGGCGGCTACGTCGGCATCCTGACCGCGATCGTGGCCTGGTACGGGTCCGCCGCCGTGGTGGCCAACACCATGCGGGCCACCCCGATCCTGCCCGTTGGTCGCGCCATCTGGTCGGAGCCCGCGCCAATGGCGCCGCGCGCACAGGTCAGCTAGCGGGGTAACGGCGCATTCGACGACGTTCGGTTTGGAGCTGTCATCGTGAGATGACTACGATGACAGCTGAGCCTTTGCAGCTTTGACGCGGTGCAGATGGAGGTCGGACCATGAGTGAAGTTCAGGTCTCCGAGGCCGAGATCGCGGTTCACTGGCGCGAGGAGGAGTACTTCTCGCCGCCGCCGAAGTTCATCGGCCAGGCCAACGCCAGCGATCCAGCCATTCTCGATCGATTCGCGGAGAAGAACTTCCCTGAATGTTTCAAGGAGTACGCCGACCTTCTGACCTGGGACCAGTATTGGCACACCACGCTCGACACCAGCAACGCGCCGTTCTGGAAGTGGTTCGTCGGCGGGCGCCTCAACGCGTCCTTCAACTGTGTCGACCGCCATCTCGCCAAGTACCGGAACAAGGCAGCCTTCATCTGGGTGCCCGAGCCAGAGGCAGAGCAGACCCAGGTCATCACCTATCAAGAGCTGTACAAGCGGGTCAACGAGTTCGCGGCGCTGCTGCGGGACTTCGGCGGGCTCAAAACCGGCGACCGCGTGACCTTCCATCTGCCGATGGTTACTGAGCTGCCGGTCTCGATGCTCGCATGCGCCCGCCTGGGCATCATCCACTCCGAGGTGTTCGGTGGCTTCAGCGGCGCCGCGTGCGGCGGCCGCATCGCCGACTCGGGCAGCAACATCCTGGTCACGATGGACGGCTACTACCGCAACGGCGAGCTGATCGACCACAAGGTCAAGGCCGAGGAGGCGATCGACGAAGCGCAGAAGCAGGGCCAGAAGGTCGACAAGGTGCTCATCTGGCAGCGTTATCCAGGCAAGTACTCATCGAAGACGGAGATGGTGAAGGGCCGCGACTTCATCATCAACGACCTGCTCGCCGACTACAAGGGCAAGATCGTGGAACCGATCTCGATGCCGGCCGAGGCGCCGCTCTTTCTCATGTACACGAGTGGCACCACCGCCAAGCCCAAAGGATGCCAGCACAGCACCGGCGGATACCTTGCTTACGTCGCCGGGACCTCAAAGTACTACCAGGACATCCACCCGGAAGACACCTACTGGTGTTTCGCCGACATCGGGTGGATCACCGGTCACTCCTACATCGTCTACGGTCCGCTGGCACTGGCCGCGACAAGCGTCATGTACGAAGGCGTTCCCACATATCCCGACCCAGGCCGGCCGTGGCGTATAGCGGAACGGCTGGGGGTCAACATCTTCCACACCGCCCCCACCACGATTCGCATGCTGCGGAAGTTGGGCCCCAACGAGCCCAAGAGGTACGACTACCACTTCAAGCACATGACCACGGTCGGCGAGCCGATCGAACCCGAAGTCTGGCGCTGGTACTACCACGAGGTGGGGAAGGACGAGGCCGCGATCGTTGACACCTGGTGGCAGACCGAGAACGGCGGCTTTTTAGGCAGCACCCTGCCCGCGCTTCAGCCGATGAAGCCCGGGAGCTGCGGCCCGGGCGTGCTTGGCATTTACCCGGTGATCCTCGACGAAGAGGGCAAACCGGTGCCCAAGGGCAGCAGCAAGGCCGGCAACATCTGCATCCGCAACCCCTGGCCGGGCATCTTCCAAACCATCTATGGGGACCCGGACAGGTTCGTGTCGACCTATTACGCGAAATACAACAAGAAGAAGGGCAGCAAAGACTGGCGCGACTGGCCTTACTTCGCCGGCGATGGGGCCCTGCAGGCGGAGGACGGCTACTTCCGAATCCTCGGACGGGTCGACGACGTCATCAACGTGGCGGGCCACCGACTCGGCACCAAGGAGCTCGAGTCGGCCGCCCTGACCGTCGAGGAGGTCGCTGAAGCCGCTGCGGTGCCGGTGATCGACGACATACGAGGCCGGGCTGTTGAGATGTACGTAGCCTTGAAACCCGGGAATAAGCCGAGCAAGCAGATCGAAGAAAAGGTCTCAGCTGCGATCGACAGGCTGATCGGCAAGATCGCTCGGCCCAAGAACGTCTGGATCGTGCCGGACATGCCCAAGACCCGCTCGGGCAAGATCATGCGACGCGTGATCGCCGGCATCTCGAACTTCACGAGCCCGGGTGACATCACCACGCTCGCCAATCCCGAGATCGTGACGACCATCAAGCATCATGTCGAGTCGGAAAAGGTCAAGAGCGGCCAGCAGCCCCGCGAGCTGACTGAGAAGGAGCTGGAAGAGATCAAGGCCTTCGGCGCCGCCGAGTGACGGCGGAGGGAGGGTAAGCCCACCCTCCCTCTTTCCTTCACACTAACCGGGCCTTGCGCTTCGTCAACCTCGGCGCCGCCGTGCTCGTATCGGCGGCCCTGCTCTACGCCGCCTTCTTCGGCGCGGGCCCGCTGCCCGCCCTCGGCCCCGCCTTCAACCCCGTCACCGGCGCCTGGACGATGGCCGCGGACGCCTCCTCGTACGGCGGCCAGACGCTTCGCTTGAAAGGTCTGATGCAGCCCGCCCGGGTGGTGCTCGAGCGTGACGGCACCGCCCACGTGATCGCGGCCACCGACCACGACCTGTTCGTCGCGGTCGGCTACGTGCACGCGAAGTTCCGCCTGTTCCAGATGGACCTCCTCCGCCGCCAGGGCGAAGGCAGGCTCTCGGAGGTCGTCGGCAAGGCCGCCCTGGAAAGCGACCGCTTCGAGCTCCAGCTCGGGCTGCTGCGCACGGCCCAGCTCGAGTGGTCACAGCTGACGGGAAGCCAGGCTTCGCGCGACGCGCTGCTCGCCTATGCGCAGGGCGTGAACGACCGGATCGGCGAAGCGGAGAGCCAGCACCAGCTGCCGGCCATGTTCACGCTGCTCGGCTACAAGCCCCAGCCCTGGACGCCGATCGACTCGCTGATCGTCAAGGGCGACATGACCCAGACCCTGAACTTCACGGACACGCCCCTGGTCATGGCGCTGCTCGAGAAGTCGCTCGGCCCCGACCTCACGGCCGAGTGGTTTCCGGTTCTTCCGCCCAACCAGCAGTCGCCATACGAGCCGGGGCCTTACGCGCCAAAGGCGGTCCCGGAGCAGATTCCCACCCTGCCCGTAGCGCCGGCCCTGCTGACCACCGCGGAAACCGATTCGGTGGCGGCGCTGTATGAGCGGCTCGCCGCCCTCCCCGCGGGCCTGATCGCCAAAGGCGGCGAGAGCAACAACTGGGCGGTCGCCGGGTCGCGGACCGCCAGCGGCGGCGCCCTGATGGCCGGGGATCCTCACCTTCACCTGACGCTGCCCGCGATCTGGTTCCAGCTGACGGAGGATTCGCCCGGCTATCACACGAGCGGCGTGAGCATCCCGGGCACGCCGGTCGTGCTGATAGGCCACAACCAGCACATCTCATGGAGCCTCACCGACGCCCAGAACCAGCAGACCTTCTTCTACCTGGAGAAAGAGGACCCCGCCCGCGCGGGCCAGTACTTCTGGAATGGGGCATGGCAGAAGTACGGCACCGCCGATTACGACATCCCGGTGCTGGGCGCCGCCACTGAGCACCTCGCGGTGAAGTACAGCGTCCACGGACCGGTGATCAGCGAGCGTGGGCTCACGACCACGGTCTGGTGGGCCGGCAACATCCCGTCGCAGGACCTCGACGTCCTGCTGCACATCGGCCAGGCCGCCAACTTCACACAGTTCAGGGACGCGCTCCGCGGCTGGCACTCGCCGACCCACAACTTCGTCTACGCCGACGACCAGGGCAACATCGGCCTGATCTCGGCGGGCTACTACCCGCAGGTCGCCACCGGCCGGCCGTGGCTGCCGATGCCGGGCACCGGTGAGTACGACGTCGTCGGCACCATTCCCTACGACGACATCCCCCAGGTTTACGACCCGCCGAACGGCGTCGTGTGGTCGGCCAACCAGCGCCCGGTCGCGGGCGACTATCCGTACTACATCGGAACGGCGTCGAATTTCTTCAACCCGGGTTACCGCGCCAACGAGATCAACCGCGTTCTCGGGCAGGACAAGAAGTTCACGGCGGCGGACATGATGGCCCTGCAGACCGACACACGCGACTACCTCGCCTCGGAGATCGTGCCCCTGCTGGTCGACGCGCTCGCGCCCGAGCACCTCACGGGCAACGAGAAGGCCGTGTTCGACCTCCTGGCCAAGTGGGACGACCGGATGGAGATCAATTCGTCCGCGGCGACCGTGTGGTGGACGTTCTGGCAGGAGTATCTCGGCGCGACGTTCGACGCCTGGTGGAGGTCGCACAACGTCAAGGTCGACCGCGCCGAGCTGAACGACGCGCTCGGTCAGGACCTCGAGGCGTGGTCGCTCCGTGATCCGACGAACCCCGCCTTCACACTGGTCGGATCCGCGGAGAACGCACAGGACGTCATGAAGGCCGCGTTCCAGAGCACCGTCACTCTGCTGGGCACACGCCTCGGCGCCGAGCCCACGCAGTGGACTTGGGGCCGGATCCACACGCGAGAGCTGGAAAACCTGGCGCAGATCACCGGCCTGAACTACGGGCCCGTGCCGGATCGGGGCGACGCCAACACACCGCTCGCGGCGCCGGACTTTCCCTCGACGCACGGCCCGAGCTGGCGCATGATCGTGGACTGGGGAGTCGGCTCCTTCAACGGCATCTACCCCGGCGGCCAGAGCGAGAACCCGGCGTCGGACTGGTACACGAACCGGGTCACGACATGGTGGGACGGGCGGTACGCGCCGATGCTGGACGCCGCCCACGCGGCCGCGGCGCGGGGCGCCGTCACCTGGAGACTGGAATCGTGAGCGCGGCCGTGCGGTTCGCGACCGTGTCGATCGCCGGCGCCGCGATCGGCCTTCTCGGCATCCTGCTCGGCGCGTGGTGGCTCGTCTTTCCCGTCGGGGTGGCAGCCGGCGCGCTGCTGCCGCGAGCTCGCTGGGCGGTGCCGGCCGGCGCGCTGAGCGGCCTGGTCGCGTGGACCGTTCCGCTCGGCTACGCGCAGGTCCAGTACGGCCTCCGCGCCACCTCGCTGAGCCTGGCGGCGATCATTGGCTTCAACGGGGCGGCCACCATTCCGGTGACGCTGACGCTTCTGGTCGGACTCCTGCTGGGGCTGACCGGCGCCTGGCTGGGCGCGGCCGCCCGCGGCCTCTTCCCCACCCGCGCGCCAGGCCCGGTCCAGAAACTCCGTGACGAGCGACTGGAAGTGGTAGACCCCGTTCTCGCGAAGCGCTGAAAGCTCCCAGGACATATATGAAGACGCGCGCGCGCAAGGTCAGTCCGGCGGCTGGGTCCGTAGTGCCTGAAGGCCGGCCATGACGCGGCGCGCCAACAGCGCGCGTTGACGGAATTCGCACCGGGTGATAGGTTCCGCCCAACTTTGTAATCAATGTTTCGGCCGGGGTGAAGGCCAGGAGGGGCGAATTTGAGCACCACCGAGGAACAGGTACACCACGACGTAAGGGACCTCGCCAGGTTCGGGCATCCGCAGGAGCTTCGACGCGCGCTGGGTGTCTACTCGAGCTTCGCCGTCGCGTTCTCGTACATATCGCCGTCCACCGGCATCTTCACCCTGTATGCGCTGGGTATCGGGATAGGCGGGCCGGCTTTCATCTGGAGCTGGCCGATCGTGGCCCTGGGCCAGCTGCTGGTAGCCCTGAACTTCGCCGAGGTCAGCTCGCACTTCCCGGTGGCTGGCTCCGTCTACCAGTGGACCAAGTACCTGTCGAACCGGCACTATGCGTGGTTCACGGGCTGGATCTATCTGTTCGCCGGCATCCTCACGGTGACCGCCGTGGACGTCACCGTGCCGATCGTGCTGATTCCGCTCCTCAACAACCTCGGTTGGGCCTTACCCAACAACCAGACCGACCAGGTCATCGTGGGAGCCGTGGTGCTGATCAGCACGACCCTGCTGAACATCTACGGCGTTCGCCTCGTCGCCATCGTCAACAACACCGGCGTGGTGTTTGAGATCCTCGGCATGGTCGTCTTCGCTCTGGTCCTGCTTCTCTTCTATCACCATCAGTCAGCGAGCGTCCTCTTCGACACGAGCGTGCTGACCGCGGGCGGGGCGAACCTCTACGGGACCTTCTTCGCCGCGATGTTCATGTCGTTGTTCGTGATCTACGGCTTTGACACGGCGAGCACGCTTGCCGAGGAGACCAAGAACCCGCGGCGCGAGGCGCCCAAGGCGGTGCTGGCGTCGATCCTCGGAGCCTTTGTCATAGGCGCGATCTTCCTGTTCTCGACCCTGATCGCCATCCCTGGCGACATCGACAAGTACGTTGCCGCGGTCGGAGCCGGTAAAGCCGCGCCGCCGGTCGACATCATCACGAGCAACCTTCCCGGTTGGGCTGCCAACCTCTACCTGTTCGTCGTCTTCGCCGCCATCTACGTCTG
>Ga0070717_10002101_pt1 | contig 13966 bp, 12 predicted proteins | sample LARL113metaG_FD_71366 | JGI IMG/M metagenome (GOLD analysis project Ga0070717, IMG submission 71366) | Corn, switchgrass and miscanthus rhizosphere microbial communities from Kellogg Biological Station, Michigan, USA - LAR L11-3 metaG | ecosystem: Host-associated > Plants > Roots > Rhizosphere ... | reverse complement strand
AACTGGCCGTACAGTTCGTTGAGCGCCGCGCCGATCCGCTCGCGGGCGCGGCCGGCGTCGTCGTCCACCGCGATGTAGACGCGCTTGGCGACGCGGAAGCCCTCCCGGCTCCGCTTCGCCACCTCCTCGCGCACGATGCGGACCTGCTCGGCGAACTGCGCGGTGGTCTGCGAGCCCGCCCCGAAGAACCCGCCGGCGAGACGGACCGCCCGGCGCACGGCGTCGGGGTGGCTGCCGCCGATCCAGATGGGCGGGTGCGGCTTCTGGAACGGCTTGGGCTTCATCGCCGCGCCCTCCAGCTGCCAGAAGCGGCCCGGGAACGTGACCCGGTCCTGCGTCCACAGCGCCCGCATGACCGCCAGCTCCTCCGTGAACCGCGCGACCAGCGACGACGGGTCGACGCCGAACGCCGCGAACGGCCGGAACCGCCCGCCGGTGCCGACGCCGACCTCCAGCCGGCCCCGGCTCAGCTGGTCGAGCGAGCTCAGGCTCTTGGCCAGGTGCACCGGGCTGTACAGCGGCAGGACGAGGACCACGCAGCCCAGGCGCAGCCGGTCGGTGCACGCGGCGGCGTACGTCAGGGTCTCGATAGGGCCCAACTGGGGCTTGGTTCCCAGGATCTGCTCGGACGTCCAGGCGCCCTCGAAGCCGAGCGCCTCGGCCCGGGCCAGGTAGGCGCGAAAGGCGGCGGGGTCGAACGTGCCGTCGGAGACGAACTGCGGGATGGAGATCGCGAAGCGGGTCGGTTGCGTCATGGAGACATGGTGGGCTGCCCGGCGGGCAGCCCACCACGCTCGACTACGGGCTGAACGTGAACCAGTTCACATTGACGAAGTTCTGGCCCGAACCGGTGACGAACTTCAGGAAGACCGTGTGCGTGCCGGTCGTGCCGTTCACGTTGGCCGGCACGGTGCGCCAGCTCTGCCAGCCGCCGGTGTTGGCGATCGAGAAGCTGCCGACGGCCGGGTTGTTCAGGCTGTCGAGGTGGACCTCGACCAGGCCGCTGACCCCCGCCCCGGCCCCCGACGCGACGCGGGCCTTGAACTGCGTCAGCGCCGACGAGCCGAAGTTGACGTTGTTGTACTGGAGCCAGTCGCCGTTGCCGATGAAGCCCATGTCCTGGCCGCCGCCGGTATCCGTGGTGCCCTCGGCCCGCGGCTGCGCGCTCTTGGCGTTGAAGCCCTCGGCCTGGATCGTGGACTGCGCGCCGACGCCGCCGCCGCTCGACGGCGTGGGCGTGGGCGTCGGGGTGGGCGGAGGCGGGGTCGGCGTGGGCGTCCCGCCGCCGCCGTTCTTCGAGTAGACCGCGACGTAGTCGACGACCATCTCGCCGCCGGACACGGTGGCCGACGTCGGGCCGCCGCCGAACGCGGCCGGGAAGCCGCCGCCCATGGCGAGGTCGAACAGGATGAAGTAGGGGTGGTTGGTCGCGTTGGTCCACGTGGTCGCGTCCACGCGCGTCGAGTCGATCGAGAAGAACTGCGTGCCGTCCAGGAACCAGCGGATCGTCTCTGGCGAGACGCTCTTGTCCCACTCGATCGTGTACGTGTGGAACTGGCCCCAGCACGTCGCGCAGGAGGCACGGCCGCCGATGCCCGTCGACTCGTTGCACGGGCCACCCGGGTTGGTGCCGCAGTGCATCGTCCCGAACTCGGTGGCGACGGCGTTGATGCTCTCCATGATGTCGAGCTCGCCCACGCCGGGCCACGAGAGGCCGTGGCGGATCGGCGAGCCGAGCATCCAGAACGCCGGCCAGTAGCCCAGGCCGTTGCTGCCGTTGACGTTCGGCAGCGCGATCGAGGCCTGGAACCGCATCACCCCGCCCGCGGGCGGCTCGAAGTCCTCGCGGTTGGTCTCCAGGCGGCCCGACGTCCAGTTGCCGCTGCCGTCCCTCAGCGCACGGATGTGCATGTTCCCCTGCCCGTCCAGGAACACGTTGTTCGTGCTGTTCGTCATCGTCTCGATCTCGCCGGTGCCGAAGATGCCCTGGCCGGTGTCGAACCGCCAGTTGGTGCCGGACACCGAGGAGCCCGAGGCGCCGTTGAAGTCGTCCACGAAGACGGTGCTGAACCCGGTGGGCGGCGGAGGCGCGCTGGCCAGCGACGCCCCGGGCATCGCCACCACCGCCACCAGCGCCGCGATCACCGCCAGCACCAGGGGTACCGCGCGCCGTCGTCGCAGGAGCGGCCGATCCATCCGCTCCGTCCCGGCCGATCGATCCATGGACTCTCCCCTCCTTCCACAAATGAGATCGATCTCAGAACACGAGAGGTTCGTACCACTGATCCCCCGAGATGTCAAAATACAAGTCGCTTCGTGAGATCGATCCTGTCGAGCTCGCCGCCGACGCTCAAGGAGGTGGCGAGGGCAGCCGGCGTCTCCCGGGCCACCGCGTCCCGCGTGCTGAGCGAGACGCGGCCGCCCGGCGACCTGTCGCGGCGGGCGGCTGAGACCCGCCGGGCTGTCGAGCGCGCCGCACGCACCCTGGGCTACGTCCCCAACCGCACGGCGCGCAGCCTGCGCACGGGCCGCACCAACTCGATCGCCCTGGTCATCCCCGAGCCCGCGATCCGGCTGTTCGGGGACCCGCTGTTCCCGCGCGTGGTCCGCGGCATCACGGAGGTCCTGGCGGCGTCGGAGCTCCAGCTCGTGCTGCTGGCGCCCCAGACGCGTGCCGACGAGGACCGGCTGGAGCACTACCTGACGTCGGGCCACGTGGACGGCGCGCTGCTGCTGTCGCTGCACGGCGACGACCCGCTGCCCGGCCGGCTGGCCGAGCACGGGCTCCCGGCGGTCGTCGGCGGCCGGCCGCCGACGGGCAGCCGGGTCAGCTACGCGGACGTGGACAACGTCGGCGGCGCCGTCGCGGCCACGCAGCACCTGTGCGAGCGGGGCCGCCGCCGCATCGCCACCATCAGCGGGCCGCTCGACATGCCGGCGGCGCGTGACCGGCTGGACGGCTACGGGCAGGCGCTGCGCGCGGCCGGCATGCGGGTCAGCCAGCCGCTGATCGAGTCGGGCGACTTCAGCCGGGACGGGGGCGAGCGCGCGATGCGGGTCCTGCTGGAGCGCGAGCCGCGGCTGGACGCGGTCTTCGTGGCGTCCGACCTGATGGCCGCCGGGGCGCTGCAGGTGCTCAGCGAGCGGGGCCGGGCGGTGCCGGCAGACGTGGCGGTGGTCGGCTTCGACGACTCGCCGTTCGCGGCGTCCACCATCCCGCCGCTGTCCAGCGTGATGCAGCCGATCGAGGAGCTGGGCCGCGAGATGACCCGGCTCCTGCTGGCCGCCATCGAGACGCGGGACCGGGTGCCACGGCGCGTGGTCCTGGCCACCGACCTGGTCGTCCGGGCATCCAGCGGCGGCTGACGGGCGGATCGTCCAGAATCGGTGCCGTGACCGTCCACGAGCTGCTTGCGGCTGGAGGCGGCCGGGGTGGACGCGTCGGACCTGCGGGCGGCCGCCATCGCGGCGCGCTCGTCGCCCTGGTCCGGGCGGAGACGTCGAACCGCTGCCGGTTCAACGTCTCGGGACGCGTTCGAGAGGTACAACCGCTGCCGGTAGCACCTCTCGCCCGCCGGGCCCCGTCGCCGGCCGGCGCCGGGGGTGGACGAGCTATGGCGTGAAGAACTGGTCGACGATCCGTTTGACGACGGTGTCGTCCGGGCGCTCTCCGTGGTCCGCCTCCCAGGTCTGGAGGACCGTCAGCGGCAGCGTGGCCAGCAGGTCGACGTCGGTGGTGGCCGGCAGCTCGCCGCGGTCCACCCCCCGCTGCACGATCGTGCGCACGCTGGCGGAGAAGGTCGCGGCCAGCCGGCTGCGCATGGCGAGGCGCAGGTCCCGGTTGCTGTCGAGCTCGCCCCTCACGGACGTGATCGCTCGCCTGCCGAGGCGGCGCATGCGCAGCAGGCCGCAGAGGAAGCCCAGCATGTCGTCGCGCACATTCCCGGTGTCGGGGACGGTGGGCACCACGCCGGTCAGGCGATGGAGCGCCTCGGCGACCAGGGCCACCTTGTTCGGCCAGCGCAGGGACAGGCTGCGCTCGCCCACGCCGGCCCGAGCCGCGACCTGGTCCATGGTCAGCCGCGCGAAGCCGGTCTCGCCGAGGAGGTCGGCCGCCGCCTGCAGGACGGCCTCGTCTGCGTCGGGGCCGTCCGGCCGGCCACGCCGGGACTCGGGGGGCTGGGACATCTCACCTCAACGCTATACCTGATCGGCCCTGTTCGGAACCAGAATCGAAGCGCTTCCGCGCCAGAGCACCATTTCGGAGCATCGGTACTGCACATCACTGCGCTCGAAGCCGCGATCCCCGAACGAGCGTCACAGGTCCACGTACTGGATCGTGAACACGCAGTCGTACGTGCCCGTCACCGAGCCGCACTCCGCCTCCTCCACGACCCAGCTGTTGGCCGCTCCCGCCAGGCGCAGGGCCTGCTCCAGCGCCGCCGTCCACGCGTGGCACGACTTGCCGGCGCACCTCCTCCCCACCGCGCCCAGGTTGTCGTAGTGCACGACCCAGAACGTGTGCCGGTCCACCTTCTTCCAGGCGGTCAGCGGCTCGCCGCGGATCCGGTCCACGTCGCCCGTGAACGCGGTGATCACGTCCTCGACCCGCTTCTCGCCCGAGGCCCACAGCCGGAGCGGCTTCCGGTACCTGATCCACGACTCCGCCGTCAGGCGGCCCCACTGGCGGAGCACCGCCGGCGCCTCCAGGCCGTAGGACGCCTCGATCGCGTCCGCCAGCCGGCTCACCGCCGCGACGGGGGCGCTCAGGCTCCCGCCGCCGGCCAGGTCGCGCGCCGTGTACGCCTCCAGGCCCGCGGCGGCGGCGATGGCGGGCCAGCGCTCGTCGCACACCCGCCTGGCATGGCGCAGCAGCTCCGCGAAGTACGAGTCGAGGAACACGTCCTGCCGGGCGCGCCGCACCGGCACCCCCAGGCGCTTCAGCACCGCGACCATCGACGTCTCCGGCGTGGGCACCTTCGGCGCCAGGCCGGCCGGCAGCCGCGGCGGCAGGGGCGCGACGGCGGGCACCGACGCCGAGCCCGCACCCACGAACCCCGGCCCCGCCATCACCGCGGCGCCGCGCACCGCCCGCTCCACGTGCCGCGCCCGCTCGTCCGGCAGCGAGACCAGCTGCTCCAGGAGCTCGCCCGCCGACCGGTGCCGCAGCAGGGGGTCGCGCGCCATCGCGCGGCCGAGCACCAGGTCGAGGCCGCTGGGCAGGTCCGGCTGCCGCTCGGTCGCCGACGGCGGGCTGCCCTCGAGCGTCGCCCGCATCGCCTCGTCCGGCGAGCGCGCGCCCAGCAGCTCCGTGCGGGTCAGGATCTCGAAGACCAGCACCGCGAGCGCGTACACGTCGGCCCGCCGGTCCGGCTCCCTCCCCTCCAGCTGCTCCGGGGCGAGGTACTGCGGCGCCGTCACGTGATACCCGGGCGCCGACATCGCGAGCTGGCCGACCCGATCGCTCGCGACCCCGAACTCGGCCAGCTGCACGCGGCCGTTGTGCACCAGGACGTGGCCCGGCCGGAGCAGCCGGCACACGAGCCCGCGGTCGTGGACCCGGTCCAGGGCGAGCGCCAGGTCGTTCAGGATCGACCACGCGCGCTCGCTGGTCAGCTGGCCGCTGCGCATCAGGTCGTCCAGTCGCTGCGCCCGCACGAGGGGGCTGACGGCGTACGTCAGGCGGCCCGTGCGGCCGGCGTCGTGGATGGGGACGATGGCGGGGTTGCCGAGCTCGGACAGGACCCGCGCGTCGCGCTTGAGCCGGTCGGCCAGGACGCCGTCCGGCGCCAGGTCCCCGTCCACGATCTTGACGGCCCACGACGCCCCGCCGCGCCACGCGTCGTACACGGCGGTGTGGCTGCTCCAGCCCAGGCAGTTCTCGAGCTGGTAGCCCTTGAGAGTCGTCCCCGACAGCTCCCGGACAGCGCTCATCGCGGTGTCCAATTCCCCCCTTCTCGTCGTCTTCGGCCGCTCGACCGTGCTTCAACTGTAATGCAGTCGTTCCGCGATTCCGCACACGCCCGATTCGCGGTCCGCGAGGGCGGCCGGACGGTCGGCGCCGGCGCGGTAGCCGCGGTGCTCGACTGAGCGGCGGGCGGGGTGGCCGGGAAGGACCCGGTCACCCACCCCTAGACTCCGGCAGATGAGGCAAACCGACCTGTTCGTGCAGGCCGACCGCGCCCTGGACGGCGTGGTCGCGCAGGTGCGAGACGACCAGTGGCAGATGGAGATGCCCGAGAGCTTCTTCACCCGCAGCGTGGACCGCCGGCCGACCCTGCGGGAGATCCTGAACTACCACGCCTACGACGACGCGTGGGTGCCCGACATGCTGGCCGGGCGGACCATGGACGAGGTCGGCCGCGACCTGCACCGCGGCGACCTGCTCGGCGACGACCCGAAGGCCCGGTTCGCCGAGATCGTCGAGCGCGCGTGCGCGGCGGCGCTGGCGGTGGAGGACCTGGACTTCGTCGTGCACGCCTCGTTCGGCGACTTCCCCGCGCGCGGCTATCTCTGGCAGGTCACCAGCTTCCGCGCCTTCCGGGCCCACGAGCTGGCCCGCATCCTCGGCCTCGACCCGGCGCTGCCCGCCGAGCTGGTCCAGGCCCTGTGGGACGAGTTCCTGCCCCGCGCCGAGGAGATGCGCGGGATCGGCGTCTTCCGCGAGCCCGTGCCGGTGCCCGACGACGCCCCCCTCCAGGACCGCCTGATCGCGCTGACGGGCCGCCAGCCGTAGCGCTCCGGGGGCTCCATACTAGGCGTCGCATAGTATTGTGACGCCTGGTATGGAGCGCCCGCTCACGCCGCTGCGCCGCAACCGCGACTTCCAGCTCTACTGGAGCGGCCAGCTGGTGTCGGTCGTTGGCTTCCGGATCGGCACGGTGGCCCGCCCCCTGCTCGTCCTGGCGGCGACAGGCTCGCCCGCGCTCGCGGGCGTGGCGTCCTTCGCGTTCACGCTGCCGATGATCCTGTGCATGCTGCCGGCCGGGGCGATCCTGGACCGCGCGAACCGCAAGTCGGTGATGGTGGCCTGCGACGTGGCCCGGTGCCTGGCCTCGGCCACCGTCGCGCTCGCGCTGTGGGGCGGCTGGCTGACGTTCGGCCTGATCCTCGTCACCTCGGTGATCGGCGGCATCGCCTGGCCGTTCTTCGTGGTCGGCGAGCGCGCGTCCATCCGCCGGCTCGTCCCCGTCCCCCAGCTCCCCGCCGCGATCGCGCAGGTCAGCGCCCGCGAGTTCACCGGCCTGGTCGCCGGCCAGTCGCTGGGCGGCGTGCTGTTCGGCCTGGGCCGGGCGCTGCCGTTCGCGGTGGACGCGATCACCGACGTGGTGTCGGTCGTCACCCTGCTCCTGGTCCGGACCCCGTTCCAGGAGGCGCGGACCGCGCCCCGGCGCCACCTCGTGGCGGAGGTCCGGGAGGGCCTCGGCTGGATCTGGCGCCACCCGTTCGTGCGGACGACCGCGCTGCTGACCGCCGGCCTCGACGCCGTCACGAACGCCCTGTACCTGGCCGTGATCGTGGCCGCGCAGCAGCGGGGCGCGTCGCCGGCCGAGGTCGGCGTCCTGCTCGGCTTCATGGGCCTGGCCGGCGTCGCGGGGTCGCTCCTGGCCACCCGCCTGGCGACGGTCCTCTCGCTGCGGGCGGTGGCCCTCCTCACGCTGGGCACGTGGACCGTGCTCACGCCAGTCATCGCGATCGCGCCGACCCCGCTCCTGATCGGGCTGGTCTACGGCGTCATGTTCGTGTTCCACCCGACCTGGGGAGCGGCCATCGGGGCGACCCAGATGCGCGCCGTCCCCGAGGCCCTCATGGGCCGCGTGCAGAGCACGGCGCTGCTGGTCCAGCTGGGCGCGGTGCCGGTGGCCCAGCTCGGCGCCGGGTTCCTGCTCCAGGCGATCGGGCCGGCGCGGACGATCCTGCTGCTGGCCGCCGTCATGCTCCTGGTGCTGGCTGCGGCCCTGCTCAGCCGCTCGCTGCGGCGGCCGCCCGACGAGGCGCTGCTCGCTACGCTGCGGCCAGCACCTCCACCTCCCGCGGGCTGAGCCGGATCGACGCGGCGGCCAGGTTCTCCTCCAGGTGGCCCACCGACGCCGTCCCCGGGATCGGGAGCATCGCCGGCGACCGCGCCAGCAGCCAGGCCACCGCGATCTGGCCGGGCGTGGCCCCGCGCTCGGCCGCGACGCCGTCGAGCGGGCCGCCGGGCCGGGCCAGGCGGCCGACGTCCAGCGGGTGCCAGGGCAGAAACGCCAGGCCCCGGCGCTCGCACGACGCGAGCTCGGCCTCCGACGACCGGTCGGCCAGGTTGAAGCGGTTCTGGACGGACACGATCTCGGTCATGTCCAGCGCCTGCTCGAGCTGCGCCTCGTTCACGTTGGACAGGCCGATGTGCCGGATCTTGCCCTCGTCCCGCATCCGGATCAGCTCGCCGACCGACTCCGCGAACGGCACGGCCGGGTCCGGGCGGTGGAGCTGGTACAGGTCGATGCGCTCGAGGCCGAGGCGGCGCAGGCTGCCCTCCAGCACCTCGCGCAGGTGGCTCGGCCGGCCGTCGGGCCGCCAGCGCCCGGGGCCGTCGCGAAGCTGGCCGCCCTTGGTCGCGATCACCAGGCCGGGCGGGTAGGGCCGGAGCGTCTCCCCGATCAGCCGCTCGCTGACGTCGGGGCCGTACGAGTCGGCCGTGTCGATGAAGTTCACGCCCAGCTCGACGGCACGGCGCAGCACCCGCTTCGCCCCGTCGAGGTCCTTCGGCTCTCCCCAGATGCCCTCGCCCGTGATGCGCATCGCGCCGAAGCCCATGCGGTTCACGGTCAGGTCCCCGCCGAGCGTGATCGTGCCGGCGGCGCCGGCGGAGATGTCGCTCATGGCTCCGACGCTACGCGAGCCGGCGGGCCGGCGCCCGGTCACCGCGCGTCAGGGAGAGCACCGTGAAGGGAAGGTTGGCGGCCCACATCACCGCGCCCGCCTTCGCGAAGTCGAACAGGTCGGCGCTGTGGAACGGCCGCGCGAGCACCGTCATCAGCCAGACCAGGAGCACGTCCGCGACGACGAGCCCGGCGGCGGCCGCGAGCACGAGCGGCAGGCGCTTGAGCAGCCGGATCGACGGCGGCAGCGTGGCGTTGAGGAGGCCGAACACGGCCGCCCAGGCCACGTACTGGAACGGGTCGGTGGCACCCACCGCGGTGAGCACCAGCCCGGCCCCGAGGAGCGCGACGAGGTTCGCCGCCCAGACGATCAGGAGGCGCCGGGCGTGGCTGGCGAAGCCGGGAGGGCGGGAGACGGGCTGGGGCCGGGCCCGCTCGATGAACCGGAACGTCGCCTCCGGATCGCTCGGCTCGTAGCTGGCCACTCCGACCTTGGGCCCGTCCGTGACGGTCCCGCTGGCGCGCCACTCGACGTCGCGTTCGCTCATCCCGCCTCCATGCCATCAACGCTATCACTATTGATGGGTCGGAGACCTCAAAGAACCCGCTGTCGGCCTACAGCCGCGCGCCCTCCCAGAGGCGGCGCTCCGCGGGGTCGGGGTCGAGGAGCAGGCGGCAGGGCACGTCGAAGTCCATGACCGGCCGGTGCGCGAGGGAGTAGGCCGGCCACGCCGGCAGCCCCCCGCCCCCCGGGTCGCCGCACGTCGCGAACCGGACGAACGCGTCGTGGTAGGCGCGCGCGAGCGCGTGCGGCGGGTCGTCGCCGACCAGCTTGCGGTACTCGTCCAGCATGTCGAACGCGAACGCGGTGTCCATCCAGTGGAAGGCGCGGAGGATGCCGCCGCGGATCGGCGACCGCCACGAGAACCGGTACATCCAGACGCGGTCCCGGTGCGCGAGCTGGGCCTCGGCCAGCCGCTGCGACGCGATCCGGAAGTGGTCCGTCGCGACGGCGGCGAGCAGGTCCAGCTCGGTGGCCCCGAGGCGCTCGACCGCGTACGTCGCCAGCACGTTGTCCACGGTCAGGCCGGTCGGCGCGAACCAGCCGGAGATGTCGTCGCGGACCTGGTCCGGGTCGGTGCGGTGGGAGGGCAGCGGCCCCAGCTCGTCGCCGGGGAACATCGTGTACCGCGCCTCGTCCGCGGTGCAGCCCGTGAGGAGGTCCACGGCCCGGGCGCGTCCGGCGGCCACCAGCTCGGCCGGGTCGCCGTCGAGGACGGAGCCGTCGACGATCACCGGGTCGCCCGGCCCGACCCGCCAGGCCGCCTCCAGCACCTGGTCGGGGGAGACGTCGCCCAGCGCCTCCCAGTCGCCGGCGCGGACGTCCACCGCGGCCAGGAAGCGCTCGGCCCGCCGTTCGGCCGGCTCGGCGGCGCCCACGCCGCGGCGGGGCAGCGACATCGCGATGACGCGGTGCACCAGCCCCGCCGCCCGCGGGCTCGTCATCAGCGCGCTCGCGTACCGGCCGCCGTGCGACTCGCCGAAGACCGTGACGTTGTCCGGGTCGCCGCCGAACGCCGCGGCGTTGTCGCGCACCCACTCCAGCACGGCGATCTGGTCGAGGAGGGGCAGGTTGCCGGTGCCGTGCACGCCGGGCACCAGCTCGTCCAGGTACAGCGAGGCGAACGGCGCCGCCCGGTACGACGCGGTGACCAGCACCACCCCGTCCCGGGCGAACGCGCGGCCGTGGAAGTACCGGCCGCTCGCCGTCCACACCATGACCGGCCGCCGGGCCTGGTCCAGACCGGGCGTCCACAGGCTGAGGTAGAGCACGTCCTCCACCCCCACGCCGGCCGGCCACCGGGTACAGTCGCGGACGCCGTCCCAGCGCTCGGGGGGTTGCGGAGGACGGAAGCGGCGCGGGCCCACCGGCGGCGCCGCGTACGGGATGCCCCGGAACGCGAGCCCGTGCTCGAACCCGCGGCCCCGGACGCGCCCTCCGGTCGTGGCGGCGACCGGCTCAACCACCGGAAATGGCCGATACACCTGTGGTCCCTCCGATCAGTGTGAGTCCTGCCGCGGTCCTGGCATCCACGCCGTCCATTCGCCTATAGTGACGTAGGCGAATCTGGCGCGCAAGGGCCGCTGGCGCCCCGATGCGATACTGCGACGAGAGAACGATGGCACTCGCCCGGCGTCTGACCCGCAAAGAAGCCAAGGAGGTCACCAGGCGTCGCCTGCTGCGCGCGGCGCTGGAGATCCTGAACGAGAAGGGCGAGACCGACGTCTCGGCCAGCACGGTCTCGCGCGCCGCGGGCATCGCGCAGCCGAGCTTCTACGAGCACTTCCGGAACAAGAACGACCTGCTGCGCGCGCTGGGCGACGAGCTGTTCAGCGTCATGCGCCAGGCGCTGGGCGACGTCCGCCGGTCGGCGCTGGAGGAGCCCACCGACACCGAGCGGATGCGGGACCAGTTCCGGCGTCCGCTGGAGGTGATCGCGGCCAACCCGGCGTGGTTCCGACTGGCCCTGCGGGCGCGGCACCTGACCTCGTCCCCGCTCGGCGATTCCAGCCGGGAGATGATCGGCAACACCCGGTACGACATCGTCGAGGAGCTGATCCAGCGCGGCTACCCGCACGACAGCCCGGCGGACGTGCGCCGGCTCCAGATGATCGCGGACGGCTACATCGCCCTGACGGAGACGCTGGCGCTGGGGCACCTGAGCGGCCGCTACCCCGACCTGGACGAGGTGGTGGAGATGCTGCTCCTGTTCACCCACGGCCCCCGCGACTACCGGACGTCCCACGAGGCCGCGGCGCCGGCCGGCGAACAGGAACCGTAGCGCCCCGTCAGCGGGGGAAGATGCCCTGACCGGGCGTCAGCACGTGGCCCGGGTCGTACGTCCGCTTCGCCCGCTCGAACGCCGCCCACTGCCGGCCGAAGTGCTGGCGCCAGTCGCCCGCGTCGACCGGCACGCTGCCGATGCAGTACCGGAGGCCGCCGGCGGCGCGGGCCGCCTCGAACAGGCGCCGGTTGGCCGCGAGGTCGGCCTCGACGCGTTCGCGGTCGGGCGGGGCCGTGCGCAGGATGTCGAACAGGAAGCAGACGTCGCCGTCGGGAAGGCGCAGGAACGGCCGGGTCATCCGGTCGCGGCGGAGCGGGAACAGCAGCACCGGGCCGCCGCCCGTGTCGTCCACCGTCAGGCCGTCCATGATCGGGCCGACGTACGCGTCCACCGCGGACCCCGGCACGAACAGGTCGAACCAGGGGTGCGGGAAGCCCCACACCCCGGCCTGCACCTGGCACTCGATGATCGGGTCGATGCGGGCCAGGAACGCGCCGTACGGGACGTCCTCGATCCGGGCGGCGGCGCGGTCGTCGCGCAGGCCGCCCAGCAGCACGCCGTCGTCGGGCGCGGCCGGCGGCGCGTGGTAGCTGACGGCCGCCAGGTGCCACGTCCAGCCGCCGCCCGCGCCCGGGTCCGCCTGCCCCTGGACGTGGTCGAAGCGCCCGTCCAGCGCCAGCGCCGCGGCGTCCGCCGTGAACGCCTCCAGGCTCGGGTACGCGAGGTCGTAGACCCGCGCGACCGGGCTGGCGGGCTCCAGGCGCAGCGTCGCCCGGACGATGATCGCGAACTGGCCGAGGCCGCCCAGGACGGCGTCGAACAGGTCCGGGTCGCGCTCGAGCGAGCAGGGGCGGAGGACGCCGTCGCCGGTGACGACCTCCAGCTCGAGCACGTTGTCCACCTGCGCGCCGAAGCGGTGCGAGGCGCCGCCGATGCCCCCGCCGGACAGCGTGCCGCCGACCGACAGATCCAGGTAGTCGGTCATGACCGGGGGCGTCAGGCCGCGGGCCAGCGTCGCGTCGGTCAGCTCGCGCCAGGTCACCCCGGCGTCCACCACCGCGGCGCCCGGGCCGATCTCGTGGATCGCCGCCAGGGCGCCGGACTCGACCACGATCCCGCCCGGCGCCTGGGCCTGCCCGCCGGTCGCGTGGCCGCGGCCCCGGCAGGCGACCTGCAGGCCGTGCGCGCCGGCGTAGCGGACGATCGCGGCGACGTCGTCGGGCGAGCCGGGGCGCAGGACCGCCGCTGGTGGCAGGTGGACCGTGTGGCCGAAGTCGTCCGCCGCGGCGGCCAGCGCCTCCGGCGCCGTGAGCAGGACGCCGTCGAGCCGGGGCACGCCGGACAGCTCACGCGACACCCCCGGAGACACGCTGGCAGCCTAACACCGCTCGTACAGTCGAGTCCGCGATGTTCCATCCCGAGGGGCCGACGCTGCGCGAGCTGGCGGTCCAGGCATTGTCCTCGACCGAGCGCGGGTACGACCTGCTGGCGCCCAAGTTCGACCACACGCCGTTCCGGACCCCGGACGCGATCCTCGACGCGGTCGCCGCGTTCCTCGCCCCCCACGCCCCGTTCGGCTCGGGCCTGGACCTGTGCTGCGGCACGGGCGCGGGGATGGCCATGCTGCGCCCGCTCTGCCGCGACCGCGTGGTCGGAGTGGACGTCAGCCGCGGCATGCTGGAGGCCGGCCGGCGGGCCGCCGGGGCCGGCGCCGGGTTCGAGTGGGTGCGCGGCGACGCGCTCGACGTCCCGTTCGGGCCGGAGTTCGACGTCGTCGTCTGCCTCGGGGCGACCGGCCACTTCCTGGAGCGCGACCAGCCCCGGCTCGTCGCCCAGGCGGCCGGGCTCCTGCGACAGGGCGGCCGGCTCGTCTTCGTCACCTCGTGGATGCCGCCGCCCTGGTCGGCCCGCTACTGGCTGTCGCGCGGCTTCAACGCGGCGATGCGCGTTCGCAACCTGCTCGTGTCGCCGCCATTCGTGATGTACTACCTGACGTTCCTGCTGCCGGGGGTGCGCGGGCTGCTGGAGGGGCAGGGCCTGGCCGTCGAGGCGTGGCCGCTGGCCGATTCCGGACCCCTGGCGCACGTGTGGGTGGCCTCCGGCATGCGAAAGTTTCGTCCCAACTGACGACTGGATCGCCGAAGCGCGCTACAGTTGCAGCATGAGCGTATCGCGGTCTCCTGAGCGCGGGCGGTCTGGCCACTCCGGCCCGGCGACGATCGCAAAGATTGCGAAAGAGGCGGGGGTCTCCGCCCCGAC
>Ga0070717_10002099_pt1 | contig 13974 bp, 9 predicted proteins | sample LARL113metaG_FD_71366 | JGI IMG/M metagenome (GOLD analysis project Ga0070717, IMG submission 71366) | Corn, switchgrass and miscanthus rhizosphere microbial communities from Kellogg Biological Station, Michigan, USA - LAR L11-3 metaG | ecosystem: Host-associated > Plants > Roots > Rhizosphere ... | reverse complement strand
AATAGAATTGCAATCAGCAACACGACCACGACCGCGAAGTATGCGCACTTTTTTCGCCGGTCATCTTTGCCTAACAACAGGAAACCAAACATTCCGAAGCCTTGACTGAGCGACAACCAAGCCATCACAGGATTCCCCTCTTTTCCGGGAGCGGTCAGCGCAGCGTTAGGCCCGGCCGTGGTGATGCTGACCGTCACGCTGGAGGAACCACTCCCAGGGGTCACTGAACCGGGGCTTACCGTGCAGGTCGCGGACGATGGGACCCCGCTACAGCTCAAGTCCACTGCGCTGGAGATATTTCCTCCCACCGCATTGACGCTCAATTGATAGGTTGCCGTGCCGCCGGGTGTGACCGTGGCACTTGTGTTGGTGGCCGAGAAGCCGAAGTCAATGCCTGAGCCGCCGACCGGGACACTCTGGGGACTACCGGCAGCAGAGTCGACCAAGCTGATTGTGCCTGAGCGCACGCCCGAAGACGTTGGAGTGAATGCCACTAGAACAGTACAGGTACCGTTAGCTGCAACCGAGCCGCAGTTACTGCTGGTGGCAGTAAAATCGCCCGTCACTTGGATATCGTTGATGTTCAGCGTTCCGTTGCCGGTGTTCGTAACAGTGATAGTCTGGGCAACGCTGGTCGTGCCCACTGTAGCCGCGTTAAAGGTCAGGCTGGAAGGGCTTATGCTCGCGGTTCCTGCGCCGGCGGAAGCATCCGGACCAATTTTTGTGATAAAGGTGTCGTCTAGTCCACCCCAAGACCCTTGGTATGCGGACTTCGTGGGAAAATCAGACGAAGAAGTGGTACCAACAATGTAGATAGCACCTGAGCTGTCGAGCGCCATCCCATTTCCTACATCCCATTGCCCACCACCGAGGAAAGTTGCAAACAGTTGGGCGTTCGCTGCAGGATCAATTTCGACCAGCAGAACGTCAGCGTCTCCAGCGTAGCTCTGGATCGGATTCACCAGAGAAAACTGACTACTGTAGCTGTGCCCGACGATGAAGGCGTCGCCACTAGCATCGACTTGGATAGCATCGCCCGCCATCCCGTTATTGGCTCCGAGATATGTCGAGTAGATCAGGCTCGACCCAGTGGAATCGAGCTTGGTTACCGTCCCTCCGTTACATAATTGTGTGGAAGGGTCGCAGATCGCTGTCGAAGTTACTGGGAAGTTATCGTTCCCATCGTCCCATCCTGTGACATACGCAGAGCCGGATGAGTCCACGGCAATTGCCGACAGATAATTGAAACCCGTTCCCCCTAGATAGGTGGAATAACCAATCACGCCAGAGCTGGTGAATTTGGAGACAAAACCGATCAAACTCGGATAGGCACCAGGGTACGTCGTAATATATGCGCCCTGTGTTACTGGAAAGTTGCTGTTGGCCGTGCTGCCGGTAACGTAGGCATTGCCACTGGTGTCCACGGAGACTGCATTGCTTCCGGAGGAGGGAGCACACTCGTAGCTTATGCAAGGATAATTACCCACTACGTTGCTGCCGCCCAGATAGGAGGAGTACACGAGGGAGGACCCATCGGCCGAAAACTTAGTCACAAATCCGTAACTGCCCCAATAACCATACTGGCTCGCCGAAACAGAAGACTGATAAGCATTCGCCACTGGAAAATCCTGCGAGTACGTCATTCCCGCGACGACGGCTTCTCCGTTGCTATCGACGGCGACGGCATTTGAGTAGTCCGCGTTCGCACCCCCCAAATAAGTTGAATAGATGATCGAAGAACCATCCGCTGAAAACTTTGTTAAGAATGCGTCCTGGTTGCCGCTCATGCTTGCCTGATAGGCATCCACAACGGGAAAGTCAGCGGAATTTGCCGATCCCGTCACGTAGGCGTTGCCCAAGGAATCGAGCGCAACAGCCATTGGCCAGTCGTCTCCACTACCACCAAAATAGTCGGCAAACAGAAGAGTCGAGCCGCTCGCGTCCAGCTTGGCCAAGAAGATTCGGGTCTGCGTGGAACTGAATGAACCCAGAGTGGCCAAGGGGAAGTCGGGAGAGTCAGTGGTCCCGGTGACATAAGCGTTGCCGGCGGCATCCACTGCAATAGCGTTACCTTCGTCGTCACCGCTCCCGCCCAAAAAAGTCGAGTAAACCAGGACCGGATCAATGACTAGAGGCCTCGCATTGTCATGCGGTGCAACCGTGAAACCCACGTGAGTGCCGTCCTTGAGCGAATAGCCACCGGAGACCTGCACTCGGGTCCCGTGCTGTTCTTGAAAGATACCTGGCGCTTGAAAGAGCATCCGGCTGGTGCCTTTTGTTAGCGCAAGGTTCCCCTGCGAGTCGACGCCGAGCGTGTCAGCGCCCTTCACAGAGAATTGGATCTTATTCGCGTCGGCGCCGGGCGCAACCACAAAATCGTATTCCACTTGCCGGTTGTTCCCGTAGTAGAGCAGGTCAATTCCAGGATAGACATTCCGATAACGAACTCTGGCATAGGTCTGTATATTCGTTTGCCATTTTTTCGGGTCGCGGCCGATGAAGTAATTGACCTTTGTGGGGAGGAGTTTCTCGCCCACCATTTTCGGATTGGCCGCGGCACCGACAAGATTGATGGTCAGGGAGACCGGTGCTGCTTTGGAGTCTCTCTTCGGATGCCTGAGTTGAGTCGAAAAACCAAGAGTGTTGGCACGGGGCGCAATTGAGATTGGCGCGCCCGAGTTGATCGAAGCATTTTGGGCAGCAATAACGGATGACGGGTGCAGCGCAAGTGTCATCCCACCTGAAGTGAGAAACACCGAGTATGTCGATCCGCGCGACAGAAATTTTACATGCGGGTCCATTTGTCCACGGTTTGCTTCGAAGCTTAAGGGAAGCTGGCCATACTGATGGCTTGCGTGGTTGACGGCTGCCGTTACTCTGGACGCCGGTGCTTGGGCGCCCGCGTCGGTCGTCATGATCACGACAAGCGAAAACAGCCCACAACAAAGTATTCTCACGAGTTTCATCTCAGTTCCCTCGAGTTATTACTTCGGCTCTGCCAAAGAGCAGAGACTGGGCGAATGTGGACAAGTCCAACTCGGATACGGGGGAGTTCATGCAAGCCATGATCACATCAGCCGAACTGAATATTGCAACTCCACGGCCATCGCCAAAATGGTGAAAGAACGGGCACTTAGGTTCGGCCGTTGTCTGGAACCTGGAACCTTGTCCGTATTCTGGATTCTTTCCCGGGGACGGACTAGCGCGGCGAGTACTCAGAGCAAACGGGTTATAGCGGAGGCCCAGCTCGCAAAGCAACGTGGCTACCCAATTGCATCCTCACCATCCATGCGGGTTGTGATCGCAGAAGATTCGCTGATTTATCGTGCACTCATGAAGAGGCACTTTGAAGAGTGGGGGGTGAGCTGTGTATTTGCCTCGGACGGCTCAGAAGCTTGGGCTCTGCTGCGGGACCAGGAACTTCCCACGCTTGCACTGCTTGACTGGGTACTTCCCGAACTCGACGGCATTGATCTCTGTCGGAAGATTCGTAGCGAGCTCGGTGCCGAACGATACATCTACACCATCCTGATTACTTCCAAGAACCGCAAGCAGGATATCGTCGAAGCAATGGAGGCTGGAGCCGACGACTACTTGATCAAGCCTTTCTATGCTCCCGAGCTTAAGGCCCGTGTGCTCGCGGGAAAGCGAATCCTGGACTTGCAGAGCACGCTGCTACAGACCCAGGAGTCGTTACGCATCGCGGCCACTCATGATGCTCTTACCGGCCTTAAGAATCGGATGGAAATTGTTGGAATACTGATACAAGAGCTGGCCCGCTCACGAAGGAACGGCGGCCCAGTAGGCGTTATTTTCGTGGACATCGATCATTTCAAATCGATCAATGACTCCATCGGGCATCTCGGTGGCGACACTGTGTTGAAGGTGGTCAGTCGAAGGTTGACTTCCGCGGTGCGTATCTATGACCAGGTCGGGCGTTATGGCGGAGAGGAATTTCTGGTTGTACTACCAGGCTGTGATCTCCAAGGTACAAAGACTCGCGCTGAGGAACTGTTGCGAACCGTTCGAAAAGAGCCGATTGAAACTTCATATGGTACCAAAACCGTGACTGTGAGCATTGGAATAGCATCCACTTCGGAAAATGGATTGGTCGAGGGGGAAGAGTTGCTTAATAGCGCGGACGAGGCTCTATACCGGGCCAAAGAGAATGGGAGAAACCGCGTAGAAGGGCCGCTGCCACAACCGGTACTTGAAATAGCTCACACTTGAGTTTTAGGAACAGAGCAGTAGCCTGGGTAACACGGGACTTAGGGAAAATGTGATTCACCGAGGACATCGATGTCGGATATGAATGGTTTGAAAATACCGGGACTGCGAGCGCCGCTTGGCCATGTCATAGGCGAAACTCTGGAAATACATAAGATCTATCAGATTGTTCACCAGGCAGCTCGAACTACTCACCCCGTACTCATCGTTGGAGAAGCCGGCACTGGCAAGGAGATGATTGCAAGAACGATTCATTCTACCGGTCCTTTGCGGCATATGCGATTTACCCGTCTCGACTGTGCCTCTCTTCCGGCGGAAACACTGCAAGCTGAACTGCAGCTCAGTTCGCTCACCCCGACTACCGAATTTGTCGAAACTCCTAACGCCGCCTACAGTGGAACACTTTTTCTAGACCGAGTCGGAGATCTTAATCTAAGTGCACAAGCCCTGCTGCTAAGGACCATTCACGACAGGGAAATTTGGACGTCGCCTGATTCTGTCCAACGCGGGCCGAGACGGCTGCGAATTCTTGCGTCGACCGAACGTGATCTAAAGCTCGGAGTTGCAGAAGGAAAATTTCGACGTGATCTGTACTTTCGACTGAACGTTCTCAGTCTGCGAGTGCCACCTCTTAGGGAACGTCGGCGCGACATTCTGCTTTTGATTTCTAGTTTTCTATGTGAGCAGTCCCAAATGACCGGCAGCCAACGCCGTATCGGTGAGGAAGCCCTACAAGCGATGCTGACTTACGATTGGCCGGGCAATGTCCGCGAGCTTAAGAGCTGCGTGGAGCACGCGTGCTGTTCGGCGACAAAGCCGATCCTACAGCTACTCGACTTACCCAGCGTGGTTAGCGGAATTGGAACAAGAGTATCCATGAGTTTGCCAGGCGGAAGAGTCTTACCCCTATATGAGCTCGAGAAGCGCAGCATCATGGAAACGATGTTGCAGGTACGAGGCAACAAGCGCATGGCAGCACAACTGCTGGGCATCGGTAAAACCACGCTGTATAGAAAACTCAAGGAATACAGCACTCGCGAGCGAGAATCAAAGTGATTGAACGATCCGAATTATGAGGAGACTACCCATGACTGGGAATGCGGGCTCAACGTTAGAGAAGATGCGTAAGGCCAACTCGATCGGCCCCGAGGCGGAAGACCCGTCTCTTCGTTCGCGCCGTGTTCGATATCTCCAGGAGGAGATGAAGACAAACTCCAAGCGAGACCTCCACCTTTGGTCGATATCAACTTTAGTGATACTTGTGCTAGCGACCGGTTTCGCCGCGGTCATTGCACCCAGCCTGGCATGGAGGACCGCAAGTTTCCACTTCGACTTTCGCAACCTTCCGCAACTCTTCTGGGGCATGATCGCTTTGGTTTTATTGTTCAGCGTTTATGTGACCACTCAAAAGAAAGAGCTAAATGCGACCAGGAGAACCCTGCTGCAGGAATTTATTATGAGCGAACACTTGCAGGCATTTTCGCTTTTGGATCCAGTGACCCAGCTGCTGAATTCATGCGCGATCGATCCGATAGTGGCGAAAGAAACCATTCGGGCAAATCGCCTCGGAACCTCGCTTACTCTAGCAACTATCAGTTTGGACAATTTTCAGACAATCGCAAAGCGAGTAGGCATTGAACAAGGGGAACAGGGTCTTTACCATGCGGCGCGGCTGCTGAAGAGCACCTTTCGGGGATCGGACGCAATCTTTCGAAGTCGCACGAGCGAATTTGTCGTCGTCATGCCAGACACCACAGAACAGGAGGCTGAACACGCGATCGGCCGCCTCCGAGCGGGCACAGAAAGATGGAACGCAGAAGCTGAAGCCGGCTGCGAATTCAGTTTTTCATGGGGCATCGCAGGGTATATCGAAGGAGCAAGGACAGGCGATGTGTTAGAGAGAGCGCGCCGGGGTATGTTCCTGAGTTCTCAGAAGATTAACTTTGTGTTTTAGAGCGGCATTCAGCTCTCACGGCGTATGCGAATTCTGCGAATAGCTGGTATCTTGTGCAGCGCAGTCTCCATCATGACTTCGAGCATCGCTGCCCAGCAAGGATTAGGTTCAATTTCGCTAACGGCGAATCTCCCCTCCACAGTTCACCTCAGTAGCAATGTGATCCCTATACGCCTAGATCTCGGCAACGACAATTCGACAGAGGTCTCGGTGCCTCTCGAAATTCAATGGAATGTTGATCGACTGGCAACGGAGATATTAATTGTCGCTTCCTTTCCCAACTCTGCCCGCGCACTGACAGGTCGCTCAGGGCACAGCGTGCCCGCATCGACGCTGGATATCGAGATCGGCGATTCGGGGTGGAAGCGTTTTCCCGAGCACAGACCCCAGTTCGCCGCCGCCGGAGTCTTGCTTAGGACTCTCGTCCTATCAGAATACGGTCGCCAACATCGTCAGGCATTACGCATGCGAATTCGGTGCTCCGAAAACTCAATCAGCCCAGGCGAATACTATGGCCAGATGGACATGCAAGCAATCGTCCGCTAACGGACTCCACAGCCAGAAGTGTCCGCGCGAGTTACCTCGGTTACACTCCACAGCTAAAGTTCTCTAGAAGACGTTCCGTTTGGGAGTATCTTTTTGGAATAGCGAGTAACAGTTACTTCCATCATCGTCAGATTAGAGCGGCTTTGGAAGCTTAGCCCCCGGACTCTCGCGGCCTGCTAGTCTCGCGAAGACAGGATTTGTGAATGAAGCGAACCCGCGTACTCCTCATAGACGACGAACGGAATCTTTTGTGCGCGGTCCAGGAAATCCTTGAGGAGCACGGCATGGAGGTCTCCTGTGGAGGAAGTTGCGCCGAGGCAGAGCGCCTCTGGAAGCTGTCCCGTCCGGATTTGGTTGTCTTGGATTACGTTCTTCCAGACGGAAACGCCATCGACCTCATAAACAAATTCAAAGGCTCAGATGCTACAGTTCCCATCATTGTTTTGACGGGACATGGCACGATTGACCTGGCCGTAAAAGCTGTGCAGGCGGGAGCGGATAATTTCCTGACCAAGCCTGCCGATCCAAACACTCTGCTGGTGATGATGGAGCGAAGCCTGGAAAACAGTCGTAACCAGCAAGGTCGGCTGGTTGAAGAATCGAAGAAGCGCCGGGAGGCTATAAATCCATTTCTTGGAGTCAGCCCTGCCATCGAGGCATTGCGAGACATTGCAGAAAAGGTCGCGAAAGCGGACAGCCCGGTTCTGATCCAGGGAGAAACAGGTACCGGAAAAGGTGTCCTCGCACGTTGGCTCCATGCGTCAAGCAGCCACTCCAGCGCCTCCTACGTCGATCTAAACTGTGCCGGTTTGCCGAGGGATTTGCTGGAAACAGAACTTTTTGGGCATGAGAAGGGCGCCTTCACCGGAGCGATTCAGGCAAAAATGGGCCTGTTCGAAGCGGCACATAAAGGGACTCTGTTCCTGGACGAAATCGGAGACATTGATCCGGTGGTCCAGCCGAAACTCCTAAAGGTACTTGAAGAGAAGCGCTTTCGACGCTTAGGAGACATTCGTGATCGGTTCGCCGATGTTCGATTGATAGCCGCGACTCACAGAGATCTTCCCAGTTTGGTTCGTCAAGGTAAGTTTCGCGATGACCTGTATTTTCGAATCAGCACTATACCTCTGTCCATTCCACCATTGCGCGAACGGCGTGAAGACATTCCTCTCGTTGCACGCAACCTGTTAAGCAAGCTCTCCGCGGATATGGGCAAGGCTGTCGAGATAACCGACGCAGCCATCCACAAGCTTCAGGCGTACTCTTGGCCGGGAAATATTCGGGAGCTCCGCAATGTGCTGGAGCGGTCGATCTTGCTTGGAAGTTCTGCGATTCTGGATGAAACTTCGGTCCGATTCGACCCGCTAAATATTCCCGGTACCTTCGCTCCGTCGTCAGGTGTAAAGACGCTCGAGGAGATCGAGAAAGAGCACATTCAGACCGTGCTTTCTCTTGAAAATGGTCGGGTCGAAAACACTGCGAAACGGCTTGGAATTCCGCGCAGTTCTCTGTACCTTAAGCTCAAACAGTACGGGATAGTGAAAGAGCAAGCCGCAACAATCTCGTAGAGAGACCCCTTTCGCCTTTCTTTTTTCAGAATCAGCAGTTCACTTCTTCGAGCTGCTCTGCATCCAGCGATGCCGGACCCAGTTCCTCCAGCACTATCCTTGTCGCTAGGAGTCCACAATGCGCACAGATGAGTCTGACGGAGTTGGTGCAAGTCTTGGCACCGAAGTCGCGAGTGAACTTGAGAGTCTTTAGCTTGGTGTTCACATTCCTGCAGTGCGGACAAACAAAACTAAACTTCACTAGACAAGTATTTGACTGCATGTTGCCTCCGTCTGAATCTTTGGTGCTTCGGAAAGCGAGTGGCCCGTACTTCCTTGCGCGTGCGAACAGTTGTACACACGCGCATTGTCTGAACCTTGAGCCTGGTTTTGCTCGGGAGGAAGTCCTTGCCACCCGCTGTCGCCTCACAATGCGCCTAAGGGAGGGCCGATCATGACAATGCAATGTATGGGCCATTCGTAACTGCCTCGATCCGTGGAGGTTCTGGTGTTTTCCGCGTCTAATGGATAGATTGCTTCTAGAAACAGGAAAGCGTGTCCTTTCCGCTACCCCTGTGGGACGGGCTTTGGGAGGAAAGTTAAGCATCTCTAAGTGAACTGTTCGATGCGAGCGACAACTACGGCGGTCCTGAACTCAGACGGCCCAAGGCGTACACTATGCCGGTGTTTGTTTCGCGGCCCATATAAGCTGGGTCGCCCGTCTTCAGACGGTAGGGTTGGAGTCTTGCGCAAACGGGCGATGGAGGTCTTTCGTGATGATCTCCGAAAACGCGGCAATGACCGGCTCCTACGACTACGGCGAGGTGTCACGCTCGATCGTGATCGCTGTCGCCGCCTCCTATGCCGCGCTCGATCTTGCGGGACGCGTGACCGCCACTCACGGCCGGGCGCGCGCGGCCTGGTTGACCGGCGGTGCAATTGCGATGGGCATCGGCATCTGGGCGATGCATTTCAAGGGGATGCTGGCCTTCCGTTTGTCGGTGTCCGTCGAGTACCACTGGCCGACCGTTCTGGCATCTCTATCAGTCGCCATCCTCGCGTCCGCGGTGGCGCTGTATGCAACTAGCCGCCAGAAAATGGGCTTAGTCGATGCCTTGACCGGGAGCATCATTATGGGGGGTGGCATCGCCGGTATGCACTATATCGGCCTCGCCGCAATGAGATTGCCTGCCATCACCCGTTTTTCCCCACTTCTAGTGAGCCTTTCCATTTTCCTTGCAGTCTTGTTTTCTCTAGTCGCGCTGTTGATGGCGTTCGATCTACGAGAGGAGACTAGGTGGTCTGCCATGCGAAGACTTGGCAGCGCCCTGGTCATGGGGGCTGCGATCTCCGCGATGCATTACACCGGCATGGCTGCAGCCGCTTTCATGCCATCTGCTCTGCCCCCGAACCTTTCCCACGCTGTGAGTATCTCCCCGATCGGCAACAATGGGATTGTTATTGTTACTCTTCTCGTCCTCGGCGCAGCCATCTTGACGTCATCGGTGGATAGGCAGGCAGAGGCGGAAGTTCGGCAAATCAACCAGGGCTTGGAGCATCAGGTTACCGAACGGACGGCACAGCTTGAAGCCACAAATGAACAACTGAGAAAGGAAATTGCCGAACGTGAGCGTGCAGACGAAGCCTTGCGACGAAGTGAAGACCGCCTCCGGCTTGTCATTGACACGATTCCCGCACTAGTTTGGAGCAAATTTCCCGACGGCTCCGCTGATTTCTTGAATCATCGTTTTCGGGAATATACGGGTCTCTCTGCGGAAGAAGGACTAGGCGAGGGCTGGTTGAAAGCAATTCACCCTGAGGACCCTGCAAGTTCGGTCGCCGACTGGCGCGCGGCCTTTGCAGTTGGGAAGCCTTTCGAGTTTGAAGCGCGCCTGCGACGCGCAGACGGAGAGTATCGCTGGTTCCTGTTCCGCGGTGAGCCGCTGCGTGACGAAGTTGGAAAAATCGTCAAATGGTATGGAACCAGTACCGATATGGAAGATCGAAAGCAAGCTGAATGGGCCTTACAGGAAGCACAGGCGGGGCTTTCTCACGTTACACGGGTGACCACGATGGGCGAATTGGTTGGCGCAATTGCCCACGAGGTCAACCAGCCCATCGCCGCAATCGTGACCAATGCCAATTTCTGTTTACGCCAACTTGCGAGCGCGAGCCGGAACTCCGATAAATTGCGCGAGGCAATGTTAGAAATTGTGAATGACGGCACTCGGGCGAGTGCCGTTATTTCAAGAATCGGCGCACTCTTGCGAAAGGGTGCTCCGAAGCGAGTTGCAGTGGACATCAATCAGATTATTCAGGAAGTGACCATTCTGCTGCGCAATGAAATGGCCCGGAACCATGTGTTGTTGAGGACTCAACTCGGTGCTGACCTTCCACGCGTGAGCGGCGATGGCGTGTTATTGCAGCAGGTCATGATCAACCTCGTCATGAATGGCATCGAAGCGATGAGTTCCATTAAGCGCGGGCCGCGCGAACTCGTCATCAAATCATCTCGGGACCATAATGAGGTGTCCATCCAGGTTAAAGATTCCGGAGTCGGGTTTGATCCGCAGCAAGCGGAGCACATTTTCGAACCATTCTTTACGACCAAACCGCAGGGTATCGGAATGGGCCTTTCGATCAGCCGGTCTATTGTGGAGTCACATGGAGGTCGGTTGTGGGCTGAGTCGCACCCCACGGGTGCGCTCTTTCAATTTACTTTACCGCCCTTAAATAATGGTGCTTCATGACTGAGGTCTCGCCTATTGTTTTCGTAGTGGATGACGATCCATCGGTTGCTCGCGCCATCAAGCGTCTGGTCGAGTCTGTAGGATTGCAGGTCGCACAGTTCGGCTCCGCACAGCAATTCCTGCACAGCGAACGCCCGGACGCACCCAGTTGCCTGGTTCTAGATGTCCGTCTGCCGGGCATAAGCGGGTTGGATTTCCAACGTCAATTAGCGGAAGCGGGCATTCACATTCCAGTCATCTTCGTCACTGCCCATGGCGACATCCCGATGACCGTGAGGGCGATGAAAGCGGGGGCGGTCGAGTTTCTCACCAAGCCATTCCGCGACCAGGATCTACTGGATGCAGTTCAGGTCGCGTTGGAGCGGGATCGCGCCAGACGTCAAAAAGAAGCTGGAATCGCGACGCTGCGGGACCGCTACGAATCGCTTTCGGCACGAGAGCGCGAGGTAGTCGCAATGGTTGTTTGCGGCCTGCTCAACAAGCAGATCGCCGCGGAGATTGGAACCACGGAGAATACTGTAAAGGCCCATCGCAGCCGCGCGATGGAAAAGATGCAGGCAGAATCTCTGGCTGATCTGGTGAAGATGGTTGAAAGACTGCAGACCTTCCACGAAAAGGCCTCGTAAACTAAAGTAGGATAGACATCCTTCTTTCGGTTACACCAAGCCTACCAACGCTCAATAGAACTCTCATTGCCCGGAGAATAGGCTCATTCTCGCAAGTCTTTTGACAGGAAAGTCGCGTTCATTTTGCGTGCGAATATCCCGGAGGGGGTCAGGCATCTCTAAGGATACCGAAATACTTCTTGTCGAGGACAGCAAATTCATACGAGTAGCTGTCCAGAGAGCACTTACGAGAGCCGGGTACATAGTCCACACTGCCAGTGACGGAGAAGCGGGTCTACTTGCAGCCCGCAAGACATTGCCTGATCTGGTTATCTTGGATCTCGTGCTACCGAAAACCTCAGGCCTTGAAGTTCTTCGAGCGCTAAAGCAGGATGCCCTCACCAGGAATATTCCCGTCATCGTTCTTGCCGCGCTCTCAGAACCAAACAAGGAGGAACTGTTGAATGAGGGTGTCGCCGCTTGCGTGGAAAAGTTGGGCAAACTATTCGAAGGGGATTCTGCAGCCTTGATTCGCACTGTTGCGCAGGTTGTGGCGCAAAGCGAAAGCGCCGAGCGGAAAAAGAATTTGTCTGGGAAGACACTCAGTTAAACGGCTTGGGGGAGGTTGCTCTCGTTCTGGTTGCGGAGCGCGGATCCCGGAAGGAAACATTAACGTCGCTAAGTGTAACAATCTAGACTTGTTTCCTGCGAGCGGGCCGGGATGAACACACTCTCAACCGACCGACTGGTCGGCTGTTACGAATCCGGAACAGATTAGCGTTGGCGGCGATGGAACATAAGTATCGCCGTACTCTGTTTGAAGAGTCATGCACAGGGTGTTGTGTGTCCCTATTGGGGAACGTCACCGAAGTTGTAAGCAGAGATTAAGTTCCGGCGACTCCCCCAGGGACCTGCACGAAGGGACCGAGACGAGGAAAACGTGTTTACTCTCTGATTCGCAAATGCTCTGCTCGATACGCCGGAGTGGGACCAACTTGATTTTTTCGTGCAGCGGGCGAGGCTGATGGAGCCTAGCACCAGGCAGGTGTCGCGCATAGCCAGTCGACCAAGGGCATGGGCATCAGCCCTTGCGTTCGTAGCTTTAGCTGCCTTGGCGTATGGGGGGGGTGTAGCCAGTGCCTCTTCTCCGCAGTTTCTCCCGCACTTCTACTGCTACCTCGGTAACACTCGCCTGATCTGGCTTCATGTCACGTCCGATCTGCTCATCGGACTTTCTTATGTCGCGATCTCCACTACCTTGGCGTACCTGGTTTGGAGAGAACGTCAATCTATCCCCTTCAGCTGGATGTTCATTGCATTCGGCGTGTTCGTTATTGCTTGTGGATTCACTCACTTTATGGAGGTTCTGGTTATCTGGAAGCCGGTGTACTGGCTCTCAGGCGCAGTCAAGTTGGTAACCGCTCTTGCCTCCCTTACCACGGCAATTGTTCTTCCCACCTTGGTCCCAAAGATTCGTAAATTAGTGGACTCCACTCAAAGCTCCGAGCAGGGATTCAAAGCTCTTTTGCAGTCCGCGCCTGACGCTATGGTGGTTGTCAATCAGCGTGGCACGATCGTTCTCGTCAACTCGCAAACCGAGCAAATTTTTGGCTATCAGGAGCGAGAACTGCTCGGGCAACTGGTTGAGATACTGATTCCGAAGCGTTTCACTGAGGGGCATCCGGGTCAGCGTACCTCCTTTTTTGCCGACCCGCGAGTTCGATCCATGGGCCAGGGACTGGAGCTCTTCGCGCTCAGGAAAGACGGCACGGAGTTCCCGGTCGAGATTAGCCTCAGCCCATTCCGCAAAGACGGAGAGTTACTCGTCATTAGCGCGATCAGGGACATCAGCTTCCGCCGCCACGCGGAGGAAAAATTCCGCGGGCTTATGGAGTCTGCGCCCGATGCCATGATCATCGTTGATGGCAGCGGAAAAATCGCAGTGGTCAACTCACAGACAGAAAAACTGTTCGGATACCGGCGTGCCAAACTCGTAGGCGAACAAGTAGAAATCTTACTGCCCGCACGTTTCCGTAACCAGCACCACGGACACCGTGCCGCCTTCTGGGCCGACCCCCGGGTTCGCCCCATGGGCGCGGGAGCGGAACTCTTCGGGCTTAAATCGAACGGCCAGGAGTTCCCCGTGGAAATCAGTCTCAGCCCCCTCAAAACCGAGGAGGGAGACTTTGTCACGGCGGCGATTCGGGACATCACAGAACGCAAGAAGGTCGAAGAGGCGGCGCGAAAGCTGGCCGCGATCGTTGAACATTCCGATGATTCCATCATCGGCAAAGACCTCAACGGCGTCATCGTCAGTTGGAACAAGGGCGCGGAGCAGATGTTCG
>Ga0070717_10002098_pt1 | contig 13974 bp, 6 predicted proteins | sample LARL113metaG_FD_71366 | JGI IMG/M metagenome (GOLD analysis project Ga0070717, IMG submission 71366) | Corn, switchgrass and miscanthus rhizosphere microbial communities from Kellogg Biological Station, Michigan, USA - LAR L11-3 metaG | ecosystem: Host-associated > Plants > Roots > Rhizosphere ... | reverse complement strand
CCGTAGCATAGCGGCTCAATGCACCTGATTGTCGATCAGGAGGACGTCTGTTCAAATCCGATCGGATCCGCCAGATTTCGGCGCGCTCTTCTAAACGGCAAGGATGCGAGACCCTCAATCTCGCGATAAGGGTTCAACTCCCTTGCGCGCCGCCAGTTATGGCGCACTCGACTATCGGTCATGTCATCACTCTTTCAAGGTGAGGGAAGCGGTTCGAATCCGCTGTGCGCTACCAACTTATATTTGACTTGCATTTATAACTAAGCCTGATGTATGTTAGTGAGCGAGTGAGAAACTAACATGCGAACCCTGATAGCACATCACGGATTTGAACCAGCCAACGCCGTCGCGATTCAGCCGACGTGGGCGAATGGTGCTGCCGTGTAGCCGGGGGGGGATTCCAAGTCTCATCGACCCCTGGCCTTGTGCCAGGGGTTTTCAGTTATTGGCGGGTGTGCCGAATGGTAAGGCACGCGGCTGTTAACCGCGCGTTGCTGCGTCAACATGTCGGTTCGACTCCCACCCCGTCAGCCAGTTATCGAGGACGAGAGGATACGTCTATCTTCCCGCACTTAGTTGCCCGGTTGTTCAACGGCCAGGACACCTGACTCTGACTCGGGCTATGGAGGTTCAAATCCTCTGCGGGCGGCCAGTTCGATCCGTCATCGGCTAATGGCAGGCCACGACGCTTTGAACGTCGTTATCCTCGTTCGAATCGAGGTGACGGAGCGAGGCGAGGTTCGTACAGCGGCCAGTACGCGAGAGTGCCACTCTCGTTACGCGGGTTCGAGTCCCGTACTTTCGCTCCACGTCAACGCTTCTGTACCTCAACAGGCAGAGCGCGGGATTCGTACTCCCGTGATTGGCGTTCAACTCGTCACAGAAGCTCCAGGTTAGAAGGCGGGCCCTTGTGGCTCTCAATTGACAGAGCGCCCCCATGGTAAGTGAGAGGGTGGGGGTTAAAATCCCGCCTCGGGCTCCAGACAGGTGATTCGGATGCTGACAAAAAAGCCGGTGCTTTTATTGAACTCGTGCTTCGAGCCGATCCGGATTATTTCCGTGAGGCACGCACTTAAGATGTTGACGAAAGGCAAGGTGTCCGTCGTCCTGTCGTCGAAGCGCATGATTTATCCGGGCGTATATCAGCCAAGTGTTATCCGGCTTGTGGAGTACAAGTTCATTCCGGTGCGCTTGCAGGTAGTAACGAAGAAGAACATCTATCTTCGCGATAACCACACCTGCCAGTACTGCAACCGAAAGTTTCACGGCAGTGAATTGACTCTCGATCATGTGCTGCCACGTTCGCGCGGCGGACGCAATACCTGGGAGAACCTGGTTACGGCTTGCAAGAAGTGCAACCAGGCCAAGGACAACCGGACGCCGGACGAGGCCGGCATGAAACTGCTGCACCGTGTGATCCCCGCAACCGTGCACACTGCGCGCGGATTATTGCGATCGTTGGGCATGGCAGTTGAGGAGTGGGCGCAGTATTTGTTTGTCGACTCCGGCGGAGACAAGAGATTCATAGCACTCGAAGCATAGCCTGCCACCCCAGCGACTAAGACCTGTCGCTGGGACCCCGGCGGAGATGCCCTCGGCTTGTACCCGAGAGAACGCGGTTCGAATCCGCGCGAGTGCTCCAACAAGTGTGGCCGTGGCCGAAGGGTTCAGGCACTGGATTGTGGCTCCAGTCATGCGGGTTCAAGTCCCGCCGGTCACCCGGGGGCGTGGGAGTGCTGGGAGTGCTCACCGCACTTGCAATGCGGACGACAGATCGGTTCGATGCCGATACGCTCCACCAAGAGTTTGAAACGGGACTTTAGCTCGTAACGTAAATCACCCGACTTACAAGCGGGAGAGTTCTGTCCGATAGGTTCCATAACTTGGTAAGTGGCCCGGTAGCTAATGCGGTCTTAGCGGCGGTCTGAAAAACCGCAGATGTCGGTTCGACTCCGACCCTGGCCACCATAGTCGGGGTATGGTGTAACGCGTTGCATCCATGCCTTGGGAGCATGTGGTCTCAGTTCGATTCTGAGTACCCCGACCAGATGATGCGCGGTTCGTTCAATTGAATAGGATCCGAGACTACGAATCTCGAGATAGGGGTTTGACTCCTCTACCGCGTACCAGTTTAAAACGCCGGTGTCGGTTAAGCAGCGCAAACCAGCGGTCTCCAAAGCCGCGACTGGGGGTTCGAATCCCTCCACCGGCGCCATGGCTGAGAAGCTCATGTGGATGAACGTGCGTCTTCCACCCCAGCGACGAAGACCTGTCGCCGGGGACCCCGGCTCATAAGCGCAAGGCAGTCAGTTCGAATTTGACCTCAGCTACCAGTTGTTGGGACGCGTAGCTGCTAGCGGTATGTAGCCCGCGCCTTATAAGCGCGAGTCTGCGGGTTCGACGCCCGCCGCGTCCACGGGTCACAAGCTTACATGGTGAAGCAGCGGACTCTTAATCCGCAGAACAGAGTTCGATTCTCTGGTGGCCCACCAAGGTTTGGGGTTGCAAGCTTTGTCGGCGAAGCAACGGGCTTTTAACTCGTTGAGCGGAGTTCGATTCTCCGGCGACCCACCATGCTCCTGTGGCCGAGTGGAGGAGGCATCGATCTTCTAAATCGACAAACGCCGGTTCGAGTCCGGCCAGGAGTTCCAGATCACCGCCGCTCTAGCTCAACGCATTGAGCCCTTCGTTCCTAACGAGGAGGATGCGGGTTGAGGTCCCGTGGGCGGCGCCAGAAGTAGCGCGGATAGCTCAGTAGAATAGAGCGCGATCGTCCGAAGGTCGAGGCCGCTGGTTTGATTCCAGCTCCGCGCGCCAATTGTTATGCCGGGGTGGTGTGAGTGGTCGAAACCGCCTCTCTTACAAAGAGGAACCGCCGCAGGGTCGAATCCTGCCCCCGGCACCCGTTCCGCGGCCTATAGCTCAAGTGGCAGAGCGCACGATCGATAATCGTGAAGTTGGATCTTCGCAGCGCTCCACGTTTGCGCGCAGTTCATCAGGACACTCAATCAAGGCATTCCAGTTAGTGGTTCTGTTCGCTGCACGCCTGAGATTGTTCGACCGAGGTCAAGGCTTGGGCTACCGCCGTGAGGGTGCGTTCGTAGCAACCCCCTTGCGAAGTCCGCCGGCGATAAGTCTGGGTGGTCTTGCTCCCGGTGGGTCCGAGCAAATTGCCATTGGTATCCCAGTTGAGGGTGTCGGTTGCATGCACCCGATTCGTCTCGTCGGTGAAGGAGAAGCCGCGGAAACCGATTCCGGCTTCCCGCACCAGGTCCTGCTGATCGCTGGTCACCGTCTGCATGAAACTGCCATCCGGACTGACGTTGAACAAGTAGTCAATGGTCAACGGATAGGAGAAGTGCTGCTCCTTCACGCCTGTATCCGGTCCGCCCCGAACGATCGTCAGCGAGTCGACCTTGGTGGACTGTTGGGCATTCTGCTCGTCAGTGGTTGAGCTGACGTCAAAGGTCTGCTTGCTCAGAAAGTCGACTGTCTGACGAAGGGTGGTCTCGACTCGTCCATGGGAAGTGATGACGTAGCCGCTGATTTGAAAATTGCGCCTGGAGCCCACGATGACGGAGCCGGTGTAAGTGGGACCGGCGGCCGTGTTGATGTCCTCTGAAACGGTGGGCACGGGCCCCATGGTCAGCGTATTCTCCGTAACTGCGCCGGTCACCTTGGAGCGGCCATGATCCTGGTAGACGAGAAGATTGGCAGTGGCCAGGAAGTAGCTGTTGGCGTTGTAGACGCTCACCGCAACCGAGTGGGTGCCGCCATCGGAGAGTACCCCTGCGAACGGTGTCAGGTCGACGCGGTAGGGCCGGAAGTTGAGCGTTTGCACGCCGGGAATCGGCTCCCATAGATAAGGGTCGATTCCCCCGGTGTAGATCCAGGGATAAACGGGAGCCACGCCGGCGGGCTGGCCGTCAATCCAGACTTCAGTTTCGCGGAAGGCGGTATTGCCGCAGCTCTCGAGATTCGCGGTCTGATCGTCGGGTACGCAGAAGTACCAGAATTCGTCATTAGACTGGCTCTGCGCGATGACGTCGAGGTAGGCGCGTTCTACATTCTCAGGCAGGTTCAGCGATTGCGAAATCGTGTCGGAGGTGGTGTTGAGCGTGCCCGCATCGTTGCCGGAACCATTGATGGGCACCACTATGTCCGCCGTCCTGGGAGCACTGGCATCGTCCCCGGCAGGATAAAACTCGAGCGCGGCGTTGGCGTAGATGACACCGTTGTAAGTGACGCCGTTAGAGATGCCCACAAAGTTGCCGATGTTGGCCTCTCCCGTTTGTGCTGACTTGAAGATGGCCGTAAGGTCGGTTTCATCGCGCTCCACATGCCAGGAGGGACTGAGTGTCTTGCGCGGTTCGGCCGTGGTGCCGTAGTAGATGTTGGCATGGCCCAGGTAGAAGGCAGCGGTGCGATCGAACTGGCGGCCGGCGCTCACCGTGAAGTCAGCGGTGAACACCACCTTGGCCCATGGGCCGGGGCAGCCGGAGGGTGGAGCGTAGCTGAATGTCTTGGGGGTGAAATCGGCGAAGGCCAAATCATGGAAGAGAGGCACAACGCATGGGGTGGTGTGTGGACGAGAGATGCGCGACTCAGCCGTGACCGGGTTGGAGGAACCGATTTGCGGTGTGGGCGGAACAACTGTCACCTGGGCCTGAAACGGTACGGCACAGGAGAGCAGAACCACGGCGGCCGGCGCAGCCAGTCTCATTACGATGGGGGAAGTCAGGGTCATGGGATTCCTTTCAAAGACCTTCCAAAAGATGACGCCAACTATACATTGAAATTTATTGCAGAATCCAACTTTAAACTGATCGCAATTGTCATCTTGGACCGCTTGCGGATTCAGGTGTTCGCGACCAGATCAGGGCTGTCGGACTGATCTTAAGAGTCGGATCGGGAGGACCAAATGGATCCAATCATGCGACTAGGTTATTGCTGGATATGTATTTATATCTAATGATCGCAGCAGAAAAGGGAGCCCGCCGGGGTTGAGTGCAAAGGCGATCCGGCTTGGAGACGGATGCGATCTCGTCACAAAAACTGATCGTTATGATCATTTTTGTGGATATTGACTTCATTTTCGGGTAAGCTCCGCTGCATAGCTTCCCTGTCGGCCACTTGAGCCGGACTTCTGGCAATTCCATTCTTGAGGCGATCTGATGAGACGGATGTTGGTGTGCACCTCTGTGAAGGCGGTGATCGCAATCGCTGCCGTACTTCTGCTCGGCTTGGCGTCAGCGAGTGCGCAGTCAGTGACGGCTGCAATCACCGGAACCGTGACCGATCCCAACGGCTCTGTCGTTCTAGGGGCTCACGTTGTTGCTCGAAACCTGAGCACCGGCGTGGAAACGCGGGCGGTAACCAACAACGCGGGAAATTACCGCATCGACTTCCTGCCCATCGGTCAATATACGGCAACGGTCGAGGCAGCGGGATTTTCCAGGAACACGATTCCCCCTTTCACACTTGAAGCGCTGCAGACGGCCACATTCAACGTGAAGCTGACGGTGGGGTCGGAGTCTGCGACCGTGCAGGTCTCTGCCGCCATGCCCATCCTGGACACGAACGACTACACCATCGGCAGCACCTTCACTGAGAACACGATCTCGAATTTCCCGCTCAATGGCCTGGACTTCAGCGCGCTGACGCTCTACGTGCCCGGCGCAACCAGCACGTTTGGGAACACAGGCACCAAATCCATCGAGCGCAGCACCTACTACAGCGACTCCGTCAACATGAACGGCAACCGCGCACAGGCCAACAACTACACCCTTGAAGGAATCGATATGAACGAGACCTTCAACAACCTGATCTCGTACAGCCCTGCTCCGGCGGCGCTGGCCGAGATCAGGGTACTCACCGCGAATTCTCCGGCTGAATTCGGCAATGTCAACGGCGCGGGTGTGGTGAGCGTGCTGAAGAGCGGCACCGACCGATTTCATGGATCGGCTTATGGTTATGTTCAGGATTACCGGCTCAATGCAAACAGCTGGCAGAACAACCATCAATCGCCCATAGTTCCCATCAATCCCTATTCCCAGGATCAGTTCGGGGGCACGTTTGGCGGACCGATTTTGCACAACAAGCTCTTCTTCTTTGTGGATTACCTGGGATCGCGGTATCACGTCGGCGGCATTGGCTCGGTAAGCGTGCTGACGCAGAAGATGCGCACCGGCGATTTCTCCGAGCTTCTGACCGGGAGCAATCCCATCCAGCTTTACGATCCGCTCAATGACAATGCGCCATACGTGGGCAACATGGGAGTGCCCATCATGAACCCGGTGGCACAGTTCCTGATCGCCGACCCCAAGCTTTATCCGGAGCCAAACGCCACGCCGACCGACGGCATCGCCGCCAATAATTACCAGGCCCCCACGCGCAGTTACAAGGCCAACAACCAGGGCGATATCAAGATCGACTACCAGATGAGCCAGCGCAACAAGATTTCGAGCTTCTTTTCGATATCAACCGCGTATGACGGAACGACCCCGGTGCTGCCCATCAGCTTCAATGGCCCCAACCTTTATCCGACGAAGCTGGGCGGCCTGAATTGGGTGCACACCTTCTCGCCCGCCTTAATTAACTCACTGCGGATTGGCTTTACGCGCACGGAATGGGCCCAGAACTTCTCGGTGGATTCGACGGGACAGTTTGGAACCGATGGGAACCAGAAAGTTGGCATTACCTTTCCCAACCAGTCGCTGCCCGGTTACTCGGGTCAGAACATCTCCGGCGGCATCTTCGCTGGCGGCAACCCGGTGTTCGGCGGCGGGCTGATCGATAACACCTACAGCTACCTTGATTCGCTCAGCTGGCAGAAGGGGCGCCACTATTTCACGTTCGGCCTCTCCATGTTGCGCTACCAGAATAACTATCCCACCGCAAACAACAATGGCTACCTGGGACAGCTTAGCTACAGCGGTAACTTCACCAAGGATATTACCGGCAACAATACCAACTCCGGATACGGCGGAGCCGACTTTGTGCTGGACCGTATTAGCAGCGCGGCCGTGACTTTCGCCAGCGTCAACGTGGGCCAGCGTCAGTGGCGCTCGGGAATCTACTTCGATGACGATTTCAAGCTGTTACCCAACTTCACCATCAATTACGGGTTTCGCTATGAACTGGATGAGCCATGGGTCGAGCAGAACAATAAAACCGGGAACATCGACGAGGCCACCGGCCAGGTGATCTATGCGCATGCCGTTCCGGCCGGGGCGCCGGCCGGCGCCGGAGTTTGCAAGAACCACGGCTGCTATAACTGGAACTTCCACCAGTTCATGCCCCGTCTGGGCTTCGCGCTCCAGGCAAACCCGCGCTTTGTGGTTCGCGGCGGTTACAGCGCGACCAGCTTTTTTGAAGGCAACTCGTCCAACCAGCGCCTGACCTCAATCTCGCCGTTCATCCAGGCTATGAATGTGAACATCCCGCAGCCCAGTGTGGGCTCAGTCACGCAGCCACTGAATACCCAGAACGCGTTCTCGCAATCCGCGCAAGCGGGCGGTACGTATAACGTCTACCCCCAGAACATACAGCCGGCTTTCGTTCACAACTACAACCTGACGCTGGAGTATGCGCTGACGCCTCTGCTCTCTCTGCAGGGCGGTTACATAGGAGAGAGCGGGCAGCACATCGAGGACTACGGAAACCTGAATCAGTGGAAAGTTCCGAACGATCCGACATCGGCACCGTACTATAACAATCCTTATATCGGCTGCCAGACGGCCGCGGCCACGCAGATCTGCTCCAACGGCCTGCTGGTCACTGAGTCGCGCGCCATGATGAACTACAACGCTCTTCAGGCGGTCCTGCGCCAGCGCGTGTCGAATACCGGCCTGGAATACACGATCAACTACACCTACGGCAAAGCGATGACCAACAGCCTTGGGAATTACGCACTGAATGTCAACGGTTTCAGCGGGGCGTTCCAGAATTACTACGACAGCGGCGCGGACTACGGACCGGCAGGCTATGACGTCACGCACAACTTGTCGGGGACCGCGGTGTACTCGCTGCCGGTCGGTCACGGCAAGCGGTACCTGTCCAATGCCAATCGTGTTTTGGATGGCGCCCTGGGCGGGTGGAGGATCTCCGCGGCCGGCGTGTCCTACAGTGGATTCCCGCAAACGCTGACTGCAGGCGTGAGCAGCAATACCAACAGCTATGGCGTGGAGCGCGCAAATCAATATCGTCCTCTGCACATTCGCCATCGCTCGCTCAGCAACTGGTTTGGCGATGATCCTTCCGCGCAGCCCTGTACCACGGCGGGCGTCGACAACGGTGTTTGCGCCTTCGGAGCGCCGGCACAGAACACGTTTGGCACCTCGCGCAATGGAGCGGTGCGCAGCCCCGGGTTCCATGACGTGGACATGTCCGTCATGAAGGACTTCCGCATCGTTCATGAACAGTTTCTGGGCTTCCAGTTCGATGCCTTCAACGCGTTCAACATCGTCAGCTACGGCAACCCGGACACGGGCATCAATGACAGCTCTTTCGGGCAGATTGTGCAGCAAAATTCCATCCGCTCTTCTGAGCGCCATCTGCAGTTCTCATTGCACTACTCGTTCTGAGCGGAACCGGATGGGTTTCGCAGATGGTATATATCTGAAGGAAGTTGAGACTGATGGACGTTGAGATTTGTGCTGATTCAGTGGAGTCGGCGCTGGCCGCTGCCAAAGGAGGGGCGAAACGGATCGAACTCTGCAGCGCCTTGAGCGAAGGCGGAATTACTCCGAGCGCCGGATTGATCGGCATGGTGCGGCAAGCAGTCGATATCCAGTTCCATGTAATCATCCGGCCCCGGGGCGGTGGTTTCGTGTATTCAGAATCCGAACTGGCCGTCATGCGCCGCGACATCTCCGCTGTCAAAGCTCTGGGCGCCGATGGAGTGGTCCTTGGCATACTGAACCCGGACGCGACCGTCGACCGTGTTCGCACCACGGAATTGGTGGAGTTGGCTGGCCCGCTCCGAGTCACGTTTCATCGTGCCTTCGACGTATGCAGCAACCTTCCAGCAGCGCTTGAGGACGTGATCGCGTGCGGGGTGGATAGGCTGCTGACCGCCGGCGGCCAATGCGACGCCATTCATAATGTTGAAAGCCTGGCCGGGTTGCAGAGGAGAGCAGCCGGACGAATCCGCATCATGGCAGGCGGCGGAATCCGCATCGGCAACGTCCGGGAGATTGTTACGCGCACAGGCATTGAGGAAGTGCACACATCGCTCAGCACTAAGCTCGCTTCCGCCGCGAACGATGCGGGAGCCGAAGCAAGCGAAAATGTCACTGAGTTTGCCAGCTACGTGGTCACCGACAGGGATGTCCGAGCGTTCCAGTCCGTACTGCACGAAATTGAGGCCCAGCCCCCCGCCCGCGTGCAGTACGCTGATGTCAAACTGTGGAAGGAGAACGCGTAGGTCCCGGGTATGTCAATCAAGACTGACAAACGCGCTAAGGAGATCCTGCGCCTCCTGTTGAGCCATGGAAGAGCATCGGTTGATGAACTCACAGCCGCCCTGGGCACCTCGCCTGCCAGCGTTCGGCGTGACCTGATTCGCCTTGAAGCCCGGGGCCTCGTGAATCGTACGCTGGGCGGAGCGATGCTGGCCAGCCAGGGTGGACCGGTCTACGAGCCCTTCCGATTCGACGCCTCCTTCCAGGTGCGCGAAGACCGGTTCTCCGCCGAAAAGCAAAGGATTGCGCGAGCGGCCGCGGCCCTGGTTCAGGAGAATGAGACCATCGGCTTTTCTGCCGGAACGACTACGACCCTGGTCGCGCGCCAACTTCTGAACCGCAAAAACATCAACGTGATTACCAACGCTGTGAACATCGGGATGGAGCTGAGCTCGAGCACGCGGCTCCACACCACTCTCACCGGCGGCACGCTTCGCTGGGCGGGCGCGTTTTCCCTGGTGGGACCCACGGCCGTCGAATCTCTTGCCTTGATCGTTATGGACCGTCTCTTCCTCAGCGCTACCGGAGTCGACGCGGAACGCGGGTCCACCCTTATCCAGCCAGACGAGGCCGCCGTCTTTCGCGCGATGGTACGCCAGGCGCGGCAAGTGATTGTCGTCGCCGATTCCAGCAAGATAGGCCGGGTAAGTCCGGGCGTGGTCTGTTCCCCCAAGGAGATCGACGTGTTGATTACCGACAACGGAATCACAGAGGAGGCCGCGGCGCGGTTCGGGTCCATAGGTGTCAAGGTCCTGGCCGTTTGAGAGGGGCCCGGCTGATCTCGAAAGGCGATGCTAGCGTAGTTGATAACCGAAGCCCCTCGCTCGGAACCGCAGCTGACAGCCTTTGTAAACATTCGCTTACTTTCTCGATTTTTATTGACTAGGGGTGAAACGACTGTGTAATCCTGCTCACTCTATTTCTATTCGGACCTTAAATGAAATCCCCGGGTCCACTGTAAGCTTTTTCCTCCAATCTGCCTTGGTTGAATCCACCCACCGGGGTCTTCCCATGGGCGCTGTTGCGTTCGTTGTATTCCTGCTGCTGATCGTGCTGGTGCTGGGCATCGGCATCGGGCTGCTGCTGGCTTTTATTTTCAGGCGTCGTCGTTATCCTCCTCCGCCCCCGCCTCCTCCTCCGCCGTGCCCGCCGCCTTACAAGGTGCCCGATCAAATTGGCGAAGCGGATCTGACCACGCACATCAGCATTCGCCTGATGGGCACCACGGCCAATGGCGTTCCCCTGAAGCATGGAACCGCGGGGAGTCCGCCGCCAGCCAAGGTCATATGGGTCGATCACGGCAACGAAGTCCTGGTGCACCTGGACTCGACGGCGGTGCGCATTCTCGACCGCATGGTGCTGGTTTCGGTGGATCTGGAAACGGACCAGACGGGGCGTACGCCGCTGGTGTGCAGTTTCGCGGTGAGCGGGCCCGGCGAACTGGGCGGGCTGGTTGCCACCACCGATGATATCCCCCGCGGCCTGGGCACTCTGGCCTCGGCGTGGGGACAGCAACTGCAATCCGCCGTCTGGTCCAGCCTGATGGGCCTGGCCAATGACCACGCCGCGGAGCGCAGCCTGACTCCGCGCGCCCTCTCCGCCAGCGCCGGTACTCTCAGCCTGCATGCGGGGGCCGCCCTGACCACGTCACCCGCAGGTGCATCGGCCGGAGGCGCGGCATGAGCGACGCGCTGGCAAACGAAGTCCTCGACCTGGGCAAAGCCATCGGCCTCTTCGATGATGGGGGCAGTTTACGGCCGCAATGGTTTGAGAACCCGCTTGGCGATAGCACCAACACGGAAAGTATCAAATCGATCTTCACCAATGACACGCAGCGCGCCGCGTTCCTGCGCGTTCTGGATGCGCTGCTGCCGCCGGCGCAGGTTCCCGATGTGCCGTCCAACGAGACCTGGCATCCGCTCCTCGGCGACCAGGCGCGCGGCAATGCCTACCTGACGGTGAACACGGCCAATGGCGTCACATTCGGATTTGCGGGCGAATTCCATTCCACCGACGGTCCGCCTCCACTGGCCTCGCTCAAGGCCCACCTGCCGCTCGTGAGCTTCAGTGGCGGCAACGTCACCGCGGTGGCGGGCACCGCAAACGGGCCGCTGGATGTGAGCCTGCGCATCCACCTCGGATTCACATTCCCTGCCGATCCCATCGGCCTCGACGCGGTGGTGGTCACCGCCAGCTTGATGCCGCTCGGCGGCAACCCGCCGGCGACCTTAAGTGTCGATCTGGAGGGATTGCAACTGGACGAGTCGGGCGCGAAGAACATCGCGCTTAACCCTTCCAACCTGGGCTCCGAGGCGATCCATCTCATCGTCGGCTTCCTCCAGGAACAACTCAAGCGGCTGGCCGCATCTAGTGGGCCGGCGGGGGCGGTCACGGCGCACCTGCTGCAACTCCTCGGGTTTGGCGACGCGGCCATTCCGCAATTTCCGTTCACGCAACTCGGGGATCCATCGGCGATCAATAAGTGGTTTGCGTCGTTGCTCGAGGGCGGGGGCGCGGCCCCGGTGGTGAACTGGCTTGAACATCTCGTGGGACTGATCGGGATTCCGACACCCACCGTGACGGGAACGGGAACCGAATCCGATCCATGGGTGGCGCCGGTGTTGCCCATCGGGTCCGCAACCGGCTCGGGACTCAACATCACGTTTGCCACCAAGACCACTGCGTCCACGACATCGCTGCTCATCGGTTTGCAGGCGCGTGTCATCCCCAGCGGATCCAATCCGCCGCTGCGCATTGAAGGCGCCGCAACGCTCGCTTCGATCCCTGTTACCGGCACGGGTTCGGCGTTGGTGCTGCCATCGGCATCGGTGACGGCATTCGCTCCGGGCGCGCTCGGAGCCGGTCCGCTGATTCCGAGCGGGCCGCTCACGGTTGATTCGCTGCGCGCCGGATTTGCATGGAACGGCGCAACGCTGCGGCCGCTGCTGGAACTTGAGAACGTTGTTTTTACGCTGGGGCTTTCGACTACTCATTACGCCAAGGTCGACTTGACCAATGCGCAAAGCGTGGCCAGCGATGCGTCGCAAGCAGTTGCCGACGTGATCAAGAGCTATCTCGGATCTACCGGCCCGGGCAGCAACCTGGCCGCGCTGGCCGGCATTATCCCGCCGGCGAACGATCCCGCTTCGCCGCACACCATTGTGTCGAGACTGCCGCAGTTCCTCGCCAACCCCGCGCAGGAAATCGGAGCAGTGCATCGAGCCGTCCTGCTCGATAACGCCCACCCGTGGTCGCACATGCTGGAGGAAGTGGGCGCACTGGTGGGGATCACTTCCGCTGTTACGGGCGGCGGCACGCGCAACGACCCGTGGGTGCTGGAACTGGCACCGCCGTCGGGATTCCATATCGAAATCGCTGCGTGGAATGACCAGACCAGCGGCGTGGCCACTGACCCGCAGAAACTGCGCCTGGGGCTGCGGGCCTCGTTTGCGCAAGCGCCGGTCGACATGTACTGGCTGGCCGAACTACTGGCATTCGATCTGCCGCAGTCGGGGACAGGCCGGGTGAATCTCATGGCCGGCCAGCACGCGCATATTGGCGTGCAGCCAATCCCGACAATTTCGTCCGTCGCGGGCCTGACGCTGAGCATCGCCGACTTCGCCGCCGACATGACGTTCTCTCCCGGCACGCCGCTCGCGTGGTCGGCCGGTCTGCAGAATGTCTCGCTGAGCTTCGACGGAACCACGATTAACGTCCCCGCGATCGGCTTCCCGGCAGCCGCGCCGTTCGACGTGTCAAACCCGGCAGCCATCGCCGCCGACTTCGGGCTTACCATTCCCAATCTCGAATTGCTGCTGCGGATGGTCTTGGCCCGCGCGCTCGCTTCATGGGGTGGCATGCCGGCCTTCACGCTTGCGGGCCTGCTGGGCGTGCACGGTTCGCTCGATGGGCTTTCGACGGATTGGCCTGCGCTCGCCGACCCCGGCGCGCCAGGGTCGCTGCTCAGCAATCCGTTTCCGGCGATTCGCAACTGGCTTGCCTCTGTGGCTACTGGAATATCGGCTGACGGTCGAGCCTTCCTTCCGCAAATTCTGCCCTGGCTGCGCGGGCTGTTGGCTGACGCGCTGCCCGATGCTCCCGGTAATCCGCTGGCCGGCTTCAGCCAGCCCATCAGCGGCTCGGGAACCTACGACGATCCCTGGGCCCTGCCGCTCACGACGACTTCGACGGCGAGCCTCGACGCGCTCCTCTGGCTGGAGCCCGCGGGGCCGCCTCCGAACTGGGCTACGCCGCTGATTGCCGCCGCAACCGGCGCGGCGGATTTCTCCACGCTGCTCCAAGTGGCGCAGCAGGTGGGCGCTTTTCTTCCCGGCTTGAGAAACGGGCTGGCCAATAACGACACCGGGCAGCTTGCTTCCGCGCTGAATTCTCTCTCGGGGTTCTTTGCCAGCGGCGACGGCGTGGTGCCATTGGCCTCGCAGGTTCCCACCAGCCCCAACTGGACTGCGGGAACTACTCTCGCGAGCGCACATTCCGCCCAACCGTCCGA
>Ga0070717_10002097_pt1 | contig 13974 bp, 13 predicted proteins | sample LARL113metaG_FD_71366 | JGI IMG/M metagenome (GOLD analysis project Ga0070717, IMG submission 71366) | Corn, switchgrass and miscanthus rhizosphere microbial communities from Kellogg Biological Station, Michigan, USA - LAR L11-3 metaG | ecosystem: Host-associated > Plants > Roots > Rhizosphere ... | reverse complement strand
ATAGAAATACCGCCCGTCCAATGGCTTCTGCGTCCAGCCGAGAAAGATGTCTGTCGCCGCCTGAAGCATGCGCTGCCCGACCACGACCCGCTGGCCATGATTGGGGTAATCCGAGGGTCCGGCGAACGCGGCGAGGACCGATTGCTGCGCTTCCTTGATTTGCAGCAGCAGCGGCGCATCATCGTCGGAGATGAATAGGCCAATGGCACAAAATGTGCCGACGCTGCCCACTCCGACGACTTTGAAGGCGATGTCGCGCAGGTGATAACGCTGCAGCAACACCCGCCGGTCCTCCTGTAATGTTTCGGCATAAGACGCAAAGGCCTTGCGGGCATGAAGCTCGTGCCGGCTCAAATGGCGCACCAGCGGAGGCTTGTCCTTGATGCGCCAGTGGCCGCTTGCCGATTCCACGAGACCAAAATGCTCTTTCCCGGCCGCCAGTACAGCCGCAAGACGCTTCTTCAGTTTGCGGCGGATCTTGGGGGAGTCGATGTCGGCGAGAGCGGCGCCGAGGTCAATGCGCATGCCCCATGCGTCAAGCGGCGCCAGCCCGGCCAAGTGAGCCAAGTGTTCGCGATAGCTCCTGGCGGCCATGCGGGCGAGGCGCCGGCAATCGCCATCCGGCAGTTCCGCGACCCGTCCGGCCACGACAAGACTTGCGGCAAGGCGTTTGACATCCCACTCAAAAGGAGCCGGTATCGTCTCGTCGAAATCGTTGACGTCGAAGACCGGCGTGCCTTCCGGCGTCGCAGAGGAACCGAAATTCGCCAAATGGCAATCACCGCATGCCTGCACCCGGAGTCCGGTGTTGGGGCCCGAAGCGAGATCGGCGGCCATGATCGCGGCGGCACCGCGGAGGAAGGCAAACGGGTCGACCTTCATCCGCGCATAGCGCTCGGGCAGCAATTCCGGGATCCGCGTTTCGCCTTGGGCGATCAGGATGCCTATCGGATCGCTTCGGTTCGCTGGCGGTGTCCATTCCGCATGCGCATCGAGCGGCACCTCGTGCCGCCAATTGACGCCAATTGCGCGCCGCTCATCGAGGCGCTGATGGTGAGAAGACGTTTCCATGGTGGCAGTGTATCTCATTATCCCGCTGATCCACGAACTGGATAGCGAAAGCCTAGTTTATCAGAATGCGAAAAACTTGCAGCGGATCGCCGATATGCGAGAACATCCCCGCTGAAATGAGTAAGGCCGCGCTGCGGCCCTAGCAAAGGACTCATTGAGCTGATGCTGGTGTTAGTCGCGTCAAAGGCTCTGCGGTTTTCGACACGCACTGCCGTTGCGCTCCTCTTCCTCTTGGTTCCCATCTGCTGGAGCGTGGCAGCGGCTGCAGACAAGATTGTCATCGCGTCGAAGATCGACACCGAAGGTGCTTTACTCGGCAATATTATTCTGGCAACGCTCCAGGTTCATGGACTTCCGGTCGAGAACAAGCTCCAGTTAGGGCCAACCAATATCGTGCGCGCCGCCATTCTCTCAGGACAAATCGATATCTACCCCGAATACACCGGCAACGGAGCGCTATTCTTTCACATAGAGCAAGATCCGGCGTGGAAGAACTGGGCGCGCGGCTACGCGCTCGTCGCAACGCTGTCCCAAGAGAAGGACCACCTAGTCTGGCTCACTCCGGCGCCGGCGAACAATACGTGGGTCATCGCCCTGCGCAAGGATCTGGCCGGGCTGGAGCGGCTTACATCGATGGACGATTTCGCGAAATTCGTGGCAGGCGGCGGCAGGATCAAGCTCGCTGCCTCGGCCGAATTCGTCGAGAGCCCGTCGGCCCTGCCGGCTTTTGAGGCGACCTATGGCTTCCGGCTGTCGGACGAACAATTGCTTACCCTGTCGGGCGGCAACACATCCGCCACCCTGCGCGCGGCTGCCGAGGGAATGTCCGGGGTCAATGCCGCTATGGCTTATGGCACCGACGGCGCGATAGCGGCGCTTGGCCTCGTTGCGCTGAAGGACGACAGGGGTGCGCAAATCGTCTATGCCCCCGCGCCGGTGGTGCGGGAAGCGGTGCTCCAGCGACATCCCGCGATCGGGGCTTGGCTCGATCCGGTCTTTGCCAGCTTGACGCTCGAAACGCTACAGACCCTCAACGGCGACATCGCCGTCGAAGGGTTGGATGCCGCAGCGGTGGCTGCGTCCTATCTAAAATCGAAGCATCTCCTGCCGTGAACGACGGGCTTGATCTGACCGCTCGGCGGCCTGCCTACGCACCTTCAATCGCCATTCGCAATCAAGTGCTGTTCACTTTGGTGATGGTCGGAATTGGGGCGGTCGCTTCATCGGGTTTCATCGGTTATGCACCGAACCGCCTAGTTTCCGGAACCCCCATCCCTCTATGGGTTGCCGCAGGCGGCCTTCCCACCGTTGCCATCGCGGGACTCGGCGCAATACTGCTGGCCGCGTGCGCAATGGCCCCGAATAGGCCAGTGCATTGTGCGGTGGCGGTGGCGGCGGGGTTGCTGCTGCTGCTCGTGCTCGCGGAGGTGGGCCAGGCCGCGAGCATTCTCGCCTCCAGTACGAAACCCTCCTCGCGCATATCTTTGGGTGCAGCCTCCTGGGTTCTCGTCGGCTGCGCCATGCTCGCCGTGGCCGACGCGCTGCAGCGCCTCTCCGCAAACATCGGCGTTCAGCTGATTACTGTGATCGCGATCGGGACGGGAGTGGTGATGCTGGCCGCGACCGGCACCTTCGATGCGCTGTCGATCGCCCGCGAATACGAGAGCCACCGCCAGGTATTCACTGACGCGCTGCTACAGCACATAGCGCTGGTTGGAGCATCGGTCGCAGTCGCCCTGGTGATCGGCTTTCCGCTGGGCGTGGCGGCGGCGAGGAATCCACGCTTGCAGGGCCCTATGTTCGCGATCTTGAATATCCTGCAGACGATTCCCTCGATCGCCCTTTTCGGATTGCTGATCGTGCCGCTTTCGGCCCTGGTGGCGGCCGTGCCGTGGCTCGCTGCATTCGGTATCGCCGGCATCGGCGTGGCGCCTGCGATCATCGCGCTGGTGCTCTATGCGTTGCTGCCGATAGTGCGAAATGCGTCGGCAGGTTTAACCGGTGTCGATCGCGCTGCTGTCGAGGCGGGGCGCGGGATGGGGCTGAGCGGGCGACAAATCTTCTGGCAACTCGAACTGCCGCTGGCACTCCCGGTCCTGCTCGCGGGACTTCGCGTCGTTATCGTGCAGGCAATCGGGCTTACGGTCGTCGCGGCCCTTATTGGCGCAGGCGGGCTCGGCACGTTCGTCTTCGAAGGGCTCGGCCAATATGCCGTGGATCTCGTCCTGCTTGGCGCGTTGCCGGCAATCTTTCTTGCGCTCGGCGCGGACTTCATACTGCAGGCTATCGCAACTCCGCTGCGCCGGCGCTTCGCGCGATGATCGAAATCGATGGTGTGACGAAACGCTTTGACGATCGCCTCGTGGTCGATCACCTCTCGCTGAGCGTCCCCGCAGGCGGTTTTTGCGTGCTGCTCGGCTCTTCCGGCTCGGGCAAATCGACGACTTTGCGAATGATCAACCGGTTGATCGCATTCGATTCCGGGTCGATCCGGGTAGGCCAAGAGGACGTCAGAACGGTGCCAGTCGAAGTTCTGCGGCGCCGGATCGGCTATGCGATCCAATCGATCGGCCTATTTCCGCACTGGACGGTAGAGGACAACATCGCCACCGTTCCTCGGCTGCTCAAATGGCCGCAGTCGCGAATGCGCGACCGGGTTACCGAGCTGCTCGAACTTTTCCGGCTCGAGCCCGAGATCTATCGCCGAAAATATCCCCACCAGCTCTCGGGCGGGGAGCAGCAGCGCGTTGGGGTTGCACGCGCGCTCGCGGCCGACCCCGAGCTGCTGCTGATGGACGAGCCTTTCGGCGCGGTCGACCCGATCACCAGGGACGCCCTGCAGGCCGAACTGTTGCGCATTCACCGCGCGACGACAAAGACGATCGTGTTCGTCACCCACGACATCGAGGAGGCGCTGCGCCTCGCGACCCAGATCGCCATCCTGCATGAAGGCCGGATCGCCCAGTTCGGGTCGCCGCTCGAGATCCTCGAGCGTCCGGCGAGCGATTTCGTTTCCGATTTCGTCAGCCGCCAGGGCCTCGGTCTCAAGCTGTTGTCGGTACGCAGGATCGGCGACCGCGTGCGCGCGGGTGAGACTGCCGCGGGCGAGCCGCTCACCGTCGACACCTCTTTGCGGGACGCTCTTTCGGTAATGATCACGCGCCGCGCCGAACGCTTGCCGGTCTGCGATGCCGAGGGTCGAAACCTGGGGGTTATTGCACTCGCCGATCTCATCCGGTGAGGGGTGGAACGAAAGGAGCCCGTTTAATGCGTGTCGCCGTGCACCAGATACGCATTCTCACCACTGCGCGGAGGGGCTAGCTGCCCCGATTAAGGCGGTTATGCGCGTCGGACGATTTCTTGCAAATCCGCTGCTGTGGGTCGGAATGCTCTTTGCCGTATTGTTGCTGCGGATGGGTGAACTGCGGCCGGTGTTGCGCTGGGCGTTTCCCGGTGCTGAGCCTGTCATTTACCAGCGCAGCAGCTTCCTAACGCTGTTTTTGTCACATCTGGGGCTGGTAGCGGGAGCCAGCGGGGCGGCGATAATCGTCGGTGTTGCGCTCGCGGTGTTCGTAACGCGTCCGGCCGGGCGGGACTTCCGGGCAATGGTGAACGCGCTGGCCACAGTGGGACAAACTTTTCCGCCTGCAGCGGTTCTCGCGATTACGGTCCCGATCCTCGGTTTCGGCGCTCGCCCGACGATGATTGCGCTGTTCCTTTACGGCCTCTTGCCGATAATCGAAAACGCAATCGCTGGTCTGGAAGGGGTGCCGCGTGGGGTGCGCGAAGCGGCCGCAGGGCTGGGCCTTTCACCCTGGCAGCAGCTGCGGGATGTCGATCTACCCCTGGCCGCGCCGGTAATCCTTTCGGGCGTCCGGGTCTCGGTGACGATCGCTATCGGCACTGCGACAATCGGATCGACCGTCGGCGCGTTGACCCTCGGCACCCCGATCTTTAATGGCCTCGTGACCAACAAGCTACCCTTTGTCCTTGAAGGAGCCGTTCTCGTCGCCCTATTCGCGATCCTCACCGACATGCTTTTTTCTCGTGTCGAGCGATGGTTGCAGCAGGGAGCCAAACAAGGGGATCAGTGAAATAGATCGATGACAATACCAAAGATGAAAGCCGTGACCCCGCCCCACAGCAGAAAGGCGAGGATGGTGTGCGCCCGGGCCGAACTGGGCACCATTCCATAGAGATCGGCTGATCGAAGCATACGCATCGCGTCGCTCCTCTACCATCTTTCGCGTTTAACTTTAGCCCTCGCTTGTAGAAGATGTCGAGACGAATCCGTTGAGTGCAAACGGGGAGAGGAAATGAGGACATTTTTTGCTTTAATACTAATCGTTTGCGTTGCCGTCCGGGTGCACGCCGAACCGCAGACTTTCATGATTTACGATTTCCAATTCGAAAACGGCTCCGTATTGCCCGAACTGCGGGTCGCGTACGAAACCAAAGGCAAGCTCAATGCCAGGCGGGACAATGCGATCCTATTGGTACATGGCACGAGCGGCGACCGGCACGCCTTTGATCCGATCATCGGACCGGGTAAAACCTTCGATACGGACAAGAATTTCGTGATTACCGTCGACGCTATCGGCGGCGGCGACTCGTCCTCACCGAAAGACGGCCTGGGACAGGATTTTCCGCGCTACACGATCCGCGACATGGTTACGGCGCAGCACGCGCTGGTCACCCGCGGGCTCGAACTTGCGACCTTGCGCGCGGTCGGCGGCGTCGCGATGGGGTCGTTCGTCAGTCTAGAATGGGGGATCCACCACCCCGAGATGGTGCGCAGCCTGCTTCTCCTGATCCCGAGCCCCAAGGCCGAGACAAATTTCCAGCTCGTAATCGATTTGATGACCTCGGTCATCGCGCTCGATCCGGAGTGGGAAGGCGGTCGCTACACCCACAACCCAGTCGAGGGGCTGCGGCTCGCCGGTATGGCCTATTATCCGTGGGTCGTATCGGAGCCTTATCTCGACCGGCTCCCGGCGAAGCGTCTCGCCAAAGAGCTCGAGGAGAACGCCCGGTCCTTTGGCAATTGGGACGCGAACTCGTTGGTTCTCCGCTACGCCGCCAGCCGTGCACACGACATTTCTGCGCCATTTGCCGGCGATATGACGACGGCACTATCGCAGATTACCGCCCCGACCCTCGTGCTGCCGAGCACCACCGACCGGCTGATCGGGCTGGATAGCGCTCGCCGGATCCGCGACGGGGTCAAGCAGGCCAGGTACGCCGAAATCCCATCCGACCTGGGCCATCGCGCAGCTCGCGTCACTCCGGGAACTCCCGAGGCTGATTTTATTGACCGCCAGATCCGGGCGTTCCTGGCAAAGGTCGAATAGCGGACGCGCTTCGACTCCGTGCGTTCAGGAGCCGAGGCGGCTCGCCTTGATCCAACCCTTTCCGAACTGCGCTAGGAAGGGCTGTGACGTCTCGGTGGCGAGCTTTACGCCAAGTTCAGAGAGCTTGGCAGATCCGCCGACCAATGCATCCAGGCTGCTGCACGCGAGGCCGGCATTGACGTCGATCGCATCCGAAAGGGTCTTGACGCCGAGCATTTTGGTGGCAGCGCGCGCTGCAGTGTCGATGCCCGAAAGTGCCAGCCCCGCCATCTCGGCGCTAAGCGCTTCCAGGCCCCGCGTCAGCGCGGCCTGCGATTGGGCCAGCGCCGCAAAGGCATCGTGGGCGAACTGGGCGCGCTCGTCGGGTGACACTCGCTTTGCCGCCCTCGCAAGCGCGCCTACATTTGGCGGGGGCGCGCCGGCGCCCGCGACCTCGATTGCTTTCTCTGTCGGTTCGGCCGCTTCCGCCAAAATGTCGGCTGGCTCCCATGGCTCAACCGCACTCTCTACTGGAATTGGAAGATCGATCGGCTTAGGTGGCTCTGCCGGGGCGGCAATTGGCCCGGAAGCCCGCAAGCCGCGTCTGCCCTTGGTTTCCATGATCTGCCCCTCGTCTTTTGCCGCGGTTCCTTTTGCGACGCACAATATTGAAACTAGCCCAATCGATGCTGGATCTCAAGCAAAATTGTGCGACGCACAAGATGATCAGATCGGGTCGACGCGTAACAGCGTGTTGTCAACGCCGGTTACTCGCACTCGCGTTCCGGCCGGAAGATCCGGCCCTGCGACGGGCCACACGGTATCGTCGACCTTGAGCCGCCCACGACCGTCGACGATCGCTCCGTCCAATGTGAACATCCGGCCGATATAACTCTCGGCCCGCCGGTTCAGGCGCCTATCGTTCTGAGTTGATCCGGGACGAGCGAAGGCCGTGCGCCCAAGGACAACGCTGGCGACAGCGAGGGCCGCAAAGATCAGCGCCTGGTGCTCCCAGGCGAGCCCGGGATAGCGCCAAGCGATCACCGCGACACCAAGCGCGGCGGCGGCGAGCCAAATACAAACCATCGCGGGTACGGCGATTTCGATCACGCCGAGAACAGCCCCGAAGACGGCCCAATACCAGAATGGCATCAACGTCGCTCTGGCGGCGCCTGAACTTCGGGATTGGCTGCATTCCGAGGCGTGCTGAAACTTTCGCGGGCCAGCTCGGCAATCCCCGCCAGAGATCCAATCATCGATGCGCTCTCGAGCGGCATCAGGATCACTTTCTGGTTGGGCGTCCCGGCAAGACGCCCTATGGCGTCAATATAGCGCTGCGCTACAAAGTAGTTGATCGCCTGGATACTGCCACGGCCGATGGCTTCGGAAACGGAGGTCGTCGCCTTGGCCTCCGCTTCGGCCTGCCGCTCGCGCGCCTCCGCGGCACGAAAGGCCGCCTCGCGCCGCGCTTCGGCGGCGAGGATCACCGCTTGCTTCTCGCCTTCGGCTTTGAGCACCGCCGCCTGTTTGAAACCCTCCGCCTCGAGCACATTGGCGCGCTTCTCGCGCTCGGCCTTCATTTGCCGGGCCATCGCTGCGACCAATTCCTGAGGCGGGGTAATGTCTTTGATCTCGACGCGTTGCACTTTGACGCCCCAAGGCGTGGTAGCGGCGTCGACCACCGCGAGCAATTGTGTATTGATGCGGTCGCGCTCCGAGAGCAGCTCGTCGAGATTCATCGAGCCCATCACGGTGCGAATATTTGTCATCGCCAAATTGAGAATGGCGAGCTCTAGATTGGTGACCTCGTAAGCGGCCTTCGCTGCGTCGAGAACCTGGTAAAAGACGATGGCATCCACGGTCACAACAGCATTGTCACGGGTAATAACGCTCTGTGAGGGGACTTCGAGTACAGTCTCCATCATGTTCATCTTCGCCCCGATGCGGTCGACAACAGGGACGATCAGCGCGAGGCCCGGCTCGAGGGTCCGTGTATAACGACCGAAGCGCTCGGCGGTCCATTCGTTCCCCTGGGGAACTCTCTGGACTGCAAGAACGACAAAAATGAGCGCAAACAACACGACAAGGAGCACAAACACGGAGAAGGCGCTGAGCATGATCGTTCCACCATTAGGTGCTGGCTATCACCTTACCCCCCTTTTGTTGTCACTGCGTTAGCACAGCGGACAGTCCAATTCCCGTCCATCGGTTGTAAACTTTGGGCTCTGCGAACCGCGTGCTCGGTAAAGACATCGAAAGATCAGCCGAGAACGTAGACAGCGATGCAACTTTTCCCTACTCTACCGGGCGATGATTGTGCGTTGTCACCGGCGTGCAGTCTGTTGGGGGGAATAGGGGGTTGAATTGATCGTGCCCAGGGACACGGCACGCGGGCGGTTCCGCGTTGCTGAGCCGTACTCGTTGCCAATTCTTGCAGGCGCCGTTGCCGCCCTGCTGTTATACGGCATGGGGTCAGCCGAGGCGCGGCAACACCCCCGCTATCATGCGCATATTCGGCACGGGGCGGTCGGGTTGGACCCGGGTCGGGAGAGCGAATCGATCGTGGTCGACGCCGATACCGGTCGGGTGCTCAGCGAGGTGAACGCGGACGCCATCACCTATCCCGCCTCGCTGACAAAAATGATGACCTTGTACTTGGCGTTCGAAGCGCTGAATGCGGGCAAGCTCCGTCTCGACCAGCCTCTGCCGGTTTCCACCGACGCGGCGAGCAAGAGCCCGACAAAGCTGCACCTGATGCCAGGCGATTTGGTGCAAGTACAGGACCTGATCCTTGGCATCGTCACCAAATCCGCTAATGATGCGGCCGCCGTGCTAGCCGAGGGGATGGCGGGCAGTGAAGCGGCGTTTGCCGAGCGCATGACCCAAAAGGCGCGTCAGCTCGATATGACCAACACCGTATACCGCAACGCTTCCGGCCTGCCCGATCTCGAGCAGCGGACGACGGCACGGGACGAGGCTCAGCTGTCGCTTGCGCTGTACCATGACTTTCCCCGCGAGTTCCGCTATTTCTCAACGCGGCAATTCTATTTTCGCGGCAAACTGATCGCTACCCACAACCACCTGCTGGAGTGGTACGAAGGCGCCGACGGCATCAAAACCGGATATATCGGCGCCTCCGGGTTCAATCTCGCGGCATCCGCCTTGCGCGACGGCCATCGGCTGATCGGCGTGGTCATGGGCGGCCGATCGGCTGGCTCTCGCGACCGTGAAATGGCGGCGTTGCTCGACCAAGGCTTCGCAGAAGTCGGCGTCGGCATGACCGTGGTCGCCCACCGTGAGGAGCCGGCGTCATCATCGTCGCAGGTTGTTGCCGAGACCGACCAGCCAACGCGCGCTCGCCCGAGGGAGAAATTGGGGCAGCTGACAAAAGCAGCGGGCAAGTTCGCCGCCCACCTGTCGCCGGTGGCGAAAGCCGAAGCTGCTCCGATTGCTCACCAGCTGCATCCCGAGTCTGCTGCCGAGCGCTGGAGTATCCAGCTTGGCGCGTTCCGTGCCGAGACCGCCGCCGAACAAGCCGCACGGATGGCTGCCAACCTGCCGATCGCCAAAGGCAAGCCTGTACAGATCATGCAGCCCTCAAAGGCTAAGGATCACCTCTACCGCGCCCGGTTGCTCAACTTCACGCCGCAGGAAGCGCAAAGCGCCTGTGCCGCGCTCCACAAGAAGGGAATCGAGTGCTCGGTCGTTCCACCGGCGCCAGTGAAGGTAGTGACCCGGTAGTGTCGCAAAAGTGGGCCAGAACGCCAGCGATCCGGCCTACACCATCGGTCACTGATCGGGGAATTCTACACCGCTGGCGGCGAGTTCGGCTGCAAGTTCTTTCTTGAGGCGCGCGAGACCTTCTTCACTCTCCGACTCGGCGCGTGCGACGAGTACGGCTTGCGTGTTCGATGCCCGCAACAGCCACCAGCCGTCCGGCGTGCGCACCCTCACGCCGTCGATATCGGTCATCTCGGCTCCGACCCGCTGCAGACGTTCCCGTACCTCGCGCACGACCTCGAATTTACGGCTCTCTGCGCAGGCGAACCGCAGCTCCGGCGTGTTGATGACGGCCGGCAGCTGATCGCGCAGTTCCACGAGGCTGTGCCGGCTGCGAGAAAGAATGCCGAGCAGCCGTACCGCAACATACATCGCGTCGTCGAACCCGTAATAACCGTCGGCAAAGAAGATGTGTCCGCTCATTTCGCCGGCAAGAGGTGCACCCGTCTCGAGGAGCTTAGCCTTAATCAACGAATGGCCGGTAGCGGCCATCACCGGGCGGCCCCCCATCTTAGCGATCTCGTCGAACAGTACCTGGCTCGCCTTGACATCGGCGAGGATCGGGGCACCCGGATGGCGGGCCAGCACTTCACGCGCCAGCACGACCATCAGCTGGTCGCCCCACAGGATCCGGCCCAGCGAGTCGACGACGCCGATACGATCGCCGTCGCCGTCAAAGGCGACGCCCAGGTCACAGCACTCGCGCGCTACCGCCTCCTGCAGCTGGAGAAGGTTTTCCGGGATCGTCGGATCGGGATGGTGGGCGGGAAATGTGCCGTCGATGGTTTCGTTGAGGAGAACGTGGCGACCCGGAAGGCGCGCGGTCAAATCCTGAACCACCTCGCCGGTGGCGCCATTTCCCGCATCCCAAGCAACCGTCAGCGGGCGATCGCCGAGGTAATCGCGCGCCAATCTTGCGACGTATTCTTCGCGAATGGCACGGTCCGAAATTTGGCCTCGGGCTCTCTCGGAGGCTCTTCCCAGCGCCTGTGCCGTTTCGCCGAGCTTCTGTATGGCGGTTCCGTAAAACGACTTGCCTTGAAAGACGAACTTGAAGCCGTTGTGGTCCGGCGGGTTGTGTGATCCGGTGACCATTATCCCGCCATCAACGCCGAGTGTCGCCGAAGCGTAATAGACCATCGGCGTCGGCCCGCGGCCGACCCTTACGACGTCAGCACCCTCTGCCGCGAGCCCGTCCACCAGCGAAGCTTCCAGCTCCGGTGAAGTAAGCCGACCATCATAACCGACGGCAACGCGGCTGCCCCCGGCTTCGACCAGCATGGTCGCGTAAGCCCGCCCAATCGCCCGAGCATCGGCCGCCGACAAGCTCTGTCCGACGATCCCACGGATGTCGTATTCGCGCAGGATTGTCGGGTCGAAGCGGTGTCCCATCTGGATCGTCCCTCCTTTATACGGTGAAGCCCCCTCTTTCACCTATCTAAAGGTAGGAGGTTAAGATCTCGCGCAGCCTTGGCCCGAGTTCCGGGTGCTGCAGGCCGAGGGCCACCGTCGCCTCGAGAAAGCCGAGCTTGTCGCCGCAATCGAAGCGTCGGCCTGTAAAGCGCAGTCCATGAAAGGCCTGGCCCTCGCAGATCAGCTTGCCCAGGGCATCGGTCAACTGGATCTCGCCGCCGGTACCCGGTTTGGCATTCGAGAGGTGAGCGAACACCTGGGGCTGAATGATGTACCGACCGATGATCGTCAACGTCGAAGGGGCGTTGGCGGGGTCGGGTTTTTCGACTACCCCTCTAGCCCGCACCAGCCGACCGTCATCAGAGACGACGTCGAGCACCCCGTATCGCGATGTGTGCGGCCGCGGGACCTCGACGATCGCCACGAGGTTGCCCCCGGTTTCGGCATAAGCTTCGACCATCTGTGCGAGACACGGCGTATCACAAACCATCAAATCGTCGGCAAGCAGCACCGCGAAAGGTTCGTCGCCAACCAGAGTGCGGGCGCACCAAACGGCGTGACCGAGACCCAGCGGGGTTTGCTGCCGCGTATATGCCATTTGCCCGGGCTCAGGGAGCCGCGCTTCGAGCTCATCGAGCAGATCGGTCTTGCCGCGCTGGCGCAACGTGGCTTCGAGCTCGATGGCGCGATCGAAGTGATCGTCGATCGCACTCTTTCCTCGGCTCGTGACGAAAAAAAATTCCTCGATCCCCGCCGCCTTGGCTTCTTCGACCGCGTAATGAATGAGCGGCTTGTCAACGATCGGCAGCATTTCTTTCGGCAGCGCCTTGGTCGCCGGAAGAAAGCGGGTCCCCAATCCGGCGACCGGAAAGACGGCTTTGCGGACAGGTTTGTGCATGAAACCCCTCAATTGCGCCCCCAAGCTATCTGCCACAACGTCTCGTCGACCAGCAAGCAAGTCGAAGGGCTATATACTCGTTATCCGGGGTTAACGGCGGCTTGACCGAAGCATTCCCTAGGGATGCATCCGTACCGGACACGAGGAGCTGAATGTCTCTAGCCCAACCAGTTGAAAACCGGCTCTTTGTCCTCATCCTCCAGCACCCGCAAGAAAAGAAAGAGGTACTGGCGACGGCGGCGGCGACGTGCACCGCGCTGCGCCACGCCGCGCTCGTCATCGGGCTATCCTGGCCAAATCTGAGCCGAGCGCTGGGCCGTCCAGCGGATCCGAAACGCTGGGCGGTGCTCTATCTCGGCTCGGCACAACCAGCCTTGTCCGGCACCGACAAGGAAGTCATCGCTCTCAACCGCCGCGGGGAGCCAGCGGCTGATCAGCAAGCAATGTTGCACGGCCTCGAAGGCGTGGTGTTGCTCGATGGCAGCTGGAGCGAGGCCAAAACCCTGTGGTGGCGCAATCCCTGGCTGTTGAGGCTTCGCCGCATCGTCCTCAATCCGCGGCACAGATCCCGCTTCGGACGCCTTCGCCGCGAGCCCCGGCGCGAGGCATTGTCGACGATCGAGGCCGCGACATTGCTGTTGAAGCATTTGGAGGGAGGGCCGGAGATCGAAACCGCGCTCTTTGGGACGCTCGACCGCCTGCTTTCTCACACCCCGGCCGCCGAAGTCAGGAGCGGGTCAGCACATAGAGGAGTATCGCCGCCGCTGCGGCGACGTTGAGTGACTGCACGCGGCCACTGCCCGGGATCGCCACAACCTCATCGCATGCCGCGAGGGTGGCCTGATCGAGACCGGTTTCCTCATTGCCGAGGACGAGCACGACCGCCCGGTGCGGGGCCCGCGCAGCGGGCGGGGCGTATTTAACAGGAGCGGTGCCGACCACCTGATAATGCCGGCGCAACTCCGCGAGGGTGGCTGGAATTGGTGCGCGGAACAAAACCAGGTGCTCGAACCCGCCCTCCGCTACCCGATAGCTTGCGTCGGATGGGAGCGCCTGGTCCGGACGGTCGGCGAGCACGACGCGATCGAGACCGAAGAAAGCCGCGCTGCGGACGATCGCGCCCAGATTATGCGGGTTACTGATGCCGTCGAGGATTAACAGCGGCTTGCCGTCCCGCGCCCATTCCTGAGCCGCCTCCGCGGGGAAATCGACGATCGGCTGCGGCTGGGCGATCGCGACGACACCACCATTGAGGATAGTGCCGGCGACGCGTGCTAGGTCAGCCTTGTCGGTTTGACGGTAGGGTTTGCGCTCTCGGGCGAGGCTCTGGCAGAACCGTCCGACCTCGCGTTTCATGCTCTCCTCGAAGAACAGGCGTTCGACCCGCCCGGGATCGCGCTCGAACAGCGCGCGGACTGCAGCCAGACCGCAGATCCGCAACAGCTGCCGCTCGTGCGGGCGACTGAGGCTCATTCCGAGGGC
>Ga0070717_10002096_pt1 | contig 13983 bp, 7 predicted proteins | sample LARL113metaG_FD_71366 | JGI IMG/M metagenome (GOLD analysis project Ga0070717, IMG submission 71366) | Corn, switchgrass and miscanthus rhizosphere microbial communities from Kellogg Biological Station, Michigan, USA - LAR L11-3 metaG | ecosystem: Host-associated > Plants > Roots > Rhizosphere ... | reverse complement strand
TTTATGTCAAAGCGGAATTGCCAGCGACCGGCCACGAAGAATTAAGGATCAACGACGAGTTTTAGGAGTGCCTTCTGCAGCATTGGAAGACAAACAATGGTTTGCCGCCGGCGCAGGGTCTTTACGATCCGGCGCACGAGCGCGACGCTTGCGGAATTGGTTTTGTTGCCAGCATTCGTGGTGAGAAGAGCCATCAGATCATCGAGCAGGGAATTCAAGTGCTCATCAATCTGACTCACCGTGGGGCGTGCGGCTGCGATCCAGAAACCGGTGACGGGGCCGGGGTCCTGATTCAAATCCCGCATAGGTTTTTCGCCCGCGAATGCGCAACCCTCGCAATTGAATTGCCTGCGCCGGGCGAGTACGCGGTCGGCATGACTTTCCTGCCAGTTGAGAAGCATCCGCGCCTGAATTGCGAAGGCGTTCTGGAACGGATCGTCCGGGAGGAGGGACTCACGGTGCTGGGTTGGCGCGATACGCCGGTGAATGGCGATGCCATTGGACGAGTGGCCCGTGCCTCGCAACCTTATATTCAGCAGATTTTCGTTGGCCGTCCGGCAGAAATGGATGAAGACGCATTTGAGCGCAAGCTCTACGTGATTCGCAAACGTGCGGAGAAGGAAATTTCGGAATCCGACATCGAAGACAAGGAATTTTTCTATATTCCATCGCTCTCGGCGCGAACCATTGTCTATAAGGGCCTGCTGCTCGCGCCGCAAATCGCAAATTTTTACGGAGACCTTTCTGATCCGGACGCCGCAAGTGCGCTCTGCCTGGTCCACCAGCGTTTTTCAACCAACACTTTCCCCAGCTGGAAGCTGGCCCATCCTTACCGTTATGTCGCTCACAATGGCGAAATCAACACGCTGAAAGGTAACGTCGCATGGATGCACGCGCGGCAGTCGATTCTGGCGACGGAACTTTTCGCCGACGACATCAAAAAATTATTTCCCATTGTCGAGCCCGGCGGAAGCGACTCCGCCAGCTTCGATAATGCCGTGGAGTTGTTGTTCCAGTCGGGACGCAGCCTGCCACACGTTATGGCCATGCTGATCCCGGAGGCATGGGCGGGCAACCCCCACATGAAGCCAGAGAAGCGGGCGTTTTACGAATATCACTGTTCGCTGATGGAACCATGGGACGGACCTGCGGCAATCACGTTCACCGATGGCCGCGTGATCGGGGCGACGCTCGATCGTAATGGACTGCGTCCGGGACGCTACGTGGTCACCGACGACGATTTAGTTGTAATGGCCTCAGAGGCCGGAGTACTTCCAGTCCCGCCGGAAAGAATAAAGCGAAAAGGCCGCTTGCAGCCAGGGAAGATGTTCCTCGTCGACACAGTCGAAGGCCGAATCATTTCCGACAAAGAAATTAAAGCGCGGCTAGCTGCGAGGCAGCCTTACATCGATTGGCTAAATGAAAATCAAATCACCCTAGATCATTTGCCGGAGCCGGTACGCGTCCACGCCTCCGACCAGTCGACCATCCTTTCGCGGCAGCGTGCTTTCGGGTATACCGATGAAGATTTGAAAATGATCATCGAGCCAATGGCAGCGGCTGGTGAAGAACCGGTCGGCTCGATGGGAACGGATACGCCCTTGGCTTGTCTGAGCGACAAGCCGCAACCGCTATTCAATTACTTCAAACAGCTTTTCGCGCAGGTCACAAATCCGCCGATCGATCCCATTCGCGAAGAGATGGTGATGTCACTCATTAGCTACATCGGGACCGAGCGCAACATCCTCGACGAGACCCCGGAAAATTGCCACACGTTAAAGCTGCCGCATCCCATTCTGACCAATCGCGATCTGGAAAAACTTAGGCGCGTTTCGCGCGGAGACCTGCTAGCCATAACTCTTCCGGCACTATTTCGTGCTGCGGACGGCGAAGCGGGACTTCGTTCAGCTTTGGATGAAGTTTCGCGACGGGCCTCGCTGGCGGTCAAGTCCGGCTACACGTTACTCATTTTGTCGGACCGCGGAGTAGACAAGGATTACGCTCCCATTCCCAGCCTGCTTGCATTGTCGGCGGTCCACAATTTGTTGGTGCGTGAGGAAACTCGTACCCAAGTCGCGCTGATTATCGAATCCGGTGAGCCACGTGAAGTCATGCATTTTTCGCTGCTGATCGGCTACGGTGCGAGCGCCATCAATCCCTATCTCGCGATCGAGACGTTGGAGGATCTGGCGGGAAGAGGTTACCTACCGAACGGCATGACTCCCGACATCGCCATCAAGCACTTCATTAAAGCCATCAACAAAGGCCTTCTAAAGACGTTTTCGAAGATGGGCATCTCGACCCTCCAGAGCTATCGCGGAGCCCAGGTTTTCGAGGCCATCGGTCTTAACGAAGAGCTGGTCGACGCTTACTTTGCCGGAACGACTTCGCGAATCGGAGGCGTGGGGTTGGACGTGCTGGCACGCGAGGCGCAACTGAAACATGCGTTCGCATTCCGTACGGTGACGGATGCTGACACTGAGCTGGCGGTCGGCGGCAGCTATCACTTTCGGGTGAATGGCGAATATCACCTGCTGAATCCGGAGACCATCAGCAAACTGCAGCACAGCGTTCGGGAGCAAAACTTTAACAGCTTCGAGGAATACGCGAAGCTAATCGATACCCAAGGCCGCAACCTGGCAACTTTGCGCAGCTTAATGAAGATCAAGAAAGCACGAAAGCCCGTGCCAATTGAGCAAGTTGAGCCGGCGAAAGAAATCGTCAAGCGGTTCACGACGGGGGCAATGTCGTTCGGTTCCATCAGCAAAGAAGCTCACGAGACGCTGGCGATTGCGATGAACCGGATTGGAGGCAAGTCGAACACCGGTGAAGGCGGCGAGGACGAAGAGCGATATAACAAGGATGCCAACGGAGACTGGCGCCGCAGCGCGATCAAGCAAGTGGCTTCGGCGCGATTTGGCGTAACCGCGCATTACCTGGTCAATGCGGAAGAACTGCAGATCAAGATGGCGCAGGGCGCAAAGCCCGGTGAAGGCGGACAGCTTCCCGGCCACAAAGTCGATGATGTAATCGCGCGCTTGCGGCATTCGATTCCAGGCGTGGGCCTGATTTCTCCGCCGCCGCACCATGATATTTATTCAATCGAAGACCTGGCCCAACTGATTTATGACCTGAAGAACACGAATCCGAAGGCGCGGATTTCCGTGAAATTGGTTTCGGAGATGGGGGTCGGGACCGTGGCGGCAGGCGTCGCGAAGGCGCATGCCGACGTCGTTCTTATCTCCGGCGACAGCGGCGGAACGGGGGCGTCGCCGCTTAGCTCCATTAAGCACGCGGGGATTCCCTGGGAGCTTGGCCTCGCCGAAACGCAGCAGGTCTTATTAATGAACGACCTGCGCAGTCGCATTCGAGTGCAGACTGACGGGAAGTTGCAAACCGGCCGCGACGTTGTTATCGCAGCTTTACTCGGCGCGGAGGAGTTCGGTTTCGCCACAGCCCCGCTAGTCGCGCTGGGCTGTATCATGCTACGCAAATGCCACCTGAATACTTGTTCGGTAGGAATCGCTTCGCAAGATCCGATGCTGCGCAACAAATTTGCCGGACAGCCCGAGCACGTAATCAATTTCTTCTTCTTCATCGCCGAGCAGGTGCGGCAGTACATGGCGGAATTGGGCTTCCGCAAGGTGGACGAAATGGTGGGCCGCGTGGACATGCTTGATGTGCAGCCCGCGGTCGACCACTGGAAGGCGCGAGGAATCGATCTTTCGGCGATTCTGTACAATCCGCCGTTGCCCGGGCGCGTTGCTCGTCACTGTGTGAAGGCCCAAGATCACGGGCTGGAGAAAGCGCTCGATCACCAATTGATTGCGGAAGCAAAAGAGGCGCTGGAAAACCGCATGCCAGTCGAAATGAACTTCCCGATTCGCAACGTCCATCGCACCGTCGGCGCTATGCTTAGCGGCGAAATCGCACGGCGTTATGGATCAGAGGGTCTGCCCGAGGACACGATTCGCATCAAGTTCAAAGGCTCCGCGGGACAAAGTTTTGGCGCATTTTTGGCGAAGGGTGTGACCATGACGCTTGAGGGCGATGCCAACGATTACGTCGGTAAGGGCCTCTCCGGCGGCAGGGTGGTCGTATACCCTTCGAAGAACTCCGGTTTTGCCGCAGAAGAAAATATTTTGATCGGCAATGTCGTGCTTTACGGCGCAACCAGTGGCGAAGCTTTCTTCAGCGGCGTTGCCGGCGAACGCTTCGCGGTACGCAATTCCGGCGCAACTGCGGTGGTGGAAGGCGTCGGCGATCACGGTTGCGAATACATGACCAACGGCTTAGCGATAGTGCTGGGTTCGTGCGGCAGAAATTTTGCGGCCGGAATGAGCGGAGGCATTGCTTACGTTTGCGACGAGCGAGGCGATTTCACCGAGAAGAGGTGCAATTTGTCATCGGTCGACCTTGAACCGGTAATAGAACCGCGTGATGTGCAACTGCTGCACGATCTGGTCGAGAAACATTGCGATCTGACCGGAAGCAAGCGCGCAAGAAATATTCTCGATAACTGGCAGGAGATGTTGCCGCGCTTCATCAAAATCTTCCCGCATGAATTCAAGCGGGTGTTGGGCGTCACTCGAACCCGGCAGCAATATATCCCTGGGCAGCCGCTCCCAGTGCCCGAACTGGTGGAGGCACTGCATGGGTAAAGCGTCAGGCTTTATGGAACAGGGCCGCGAAAGCGCACTGCGTCGCCCGGTTCCAGAGCGGGTGAACGACTGGTTTGAGATTTACCAGGACTTTCCCGAAGAAAAGTTGCGTAAACAAGGCGCGCGCTGCATGGATTGTGGCGTGCCGTTCTGCCACACCGGCTGTCCGGTGAATAATCTGATTCCTGACTGGAATGACCTGGTATACCGCGGGCGCTGGAAAGAAGCCGTGCGCCAGCTTCATTCGACCAATAACTTTCCGGAATTCACTGGACGAATTTGTCCGGCACCATGCGAGGCTGCGTGTGTGTTGGGCATTAACGAGCCGGCTGTAACGATCAAACAAATCGAAAAAAGCATCATCGAGCGGGGTTTCGACGAAGGCCTGATTCGGCCCGAACCGCCCAAATTCCGGACGGGAAAGAAAGTTGCGATTGTGGGTTCAGGCCCGGCAGGGCTGGCGGCAGCGCAGCAGCTGAATCGCGCAGGACACTGGGTCACCCTTTATGAAAAGGCGGATCGCATTGGCGGACTCCTGCGCTACGGCATTCCAGAATTCAAGATGGAGAAGCGCATCGTCGACCGCCGTCTGGAGCAGATGGAAGCCGAAGGCGTGAAGTTCGTGGTTAACGCCCACGTCGGACACGCGGTTCCAGTTGAAGATTTGCAACGTGAGTTTGACGCAATTCTTCTTGCTGGAGGCGCCGAGGCGCCGCGTGATTTGAATGTTCCCGGAAGGGAATTGAAGGGCGTTCATTTCGCGATGGATTTTCTGCCACAAGCGAACAAGCGTTGCTATGGCGATGTGCTCGATCCTTCGCAGGACATTCTGGCTACGGGCAGGCGCGTCATTATTATTGGCGGCGGCGACACTGGAGCTGATTGCTTGGGCACGGTGCATCGCCAAAAGCCCCTGTCTGTACATCAATATGAGATTATGCCGATGCCGCCCGTGGACCGATCTCCGCTGACACCCTGGCCGCTGTGGCCGATGCAGTTGCGGGTAGAAGGCGCGCACGAAGAAGGCGGTGTTCGCGAATGGAGCATCGCCACAATTAAGTTGACCGGTGACGTAAGCGGAAACGTAAAGCAGTTACACGGGACCAAAGTTGGTCCCCCACCGAAATTCGAACCAATCAACGGCAGCGAGTTCGTGATGGACGCAGATCTGATCTTGCTCGCAATGGGTTTCAGCGGCCCGGTGCGCACCGGTATGATCGATCAGTTGGGTGTGAAGCTCGATCAGCGCGGAAACGTGGAGACCGGCACTGATTATATGTCGTCGATTTCCGGGGTGTTCGCTGCGGGCGACATGCGTCGAGGACAATCACTGGTGGTATGGGCAATCGCGGAAGGCCGAAAAGCCGCGGCATCGATCGACGTCTATTTGAATAAACCGCCCGCGAAGACTTTATCAAAGCCGAAGGTCCGGCGCGATCTGGTATCAGCCTGATATGAATGACGGCGCTCAAAACATTTTAATCGTTGAGGATCAGACAAAATCCGCAATGCTTGCAGAGAAGACCTTTGTTTTTGTGAGCAGACCGCGTCGTGAGGTTAGAATTGTTTTTTCTGCGTTCTCCACGCTGTCTCTGCGAACTCGGGGGTTAAAAGCTTTGGTCTTTTGAGAGTACTGCGTAAGTCGCGGCTGCCAGAAAATCGGTCACCATGTCCAAGCCTATCCTGATGCCAACCAAGCCAGCGAGAGCCACCGAGCCCGCCGTCTCGCTTGCAGAGATTCATGCGGCCATGAGCCGCATCCGCGATTCTATCTACCTCTCACCCTGTGCCCGCTCGGAGAACTTTTCCCAACTCACTGGGAATTCGGTTTACCTGAAGCTTGATAACTTGCAGCGCACGGGTGCGTTCAAAGAACGCGGTGCATTGAACAAGCTGCTCACTCTGACTGCGGACGAACGCTCTCGCGGAGTGATCGCAGCCTCGGCGGGAAATCATGCGCAGGGCGTGGCGTATCATGCCGGGCGGCACGGAATCCGGGCGCAGATTTGCATGCCGCTGACCACGCCTCTGATCAAAGTTTCAGCCACAAAGAGCTACGGCGCTGAGGTCATCCTGCATGGCGCGAATTACGACGAGGCCTGCGAAGAAGCCGTTCGCCGCAGCCAGCAGTTCGGGATGACTTTCGTCCATCCTTTCGACGACGAAGTAGTCATCGCCGGGCAAGGCACGATGGGCCTTGAAATTCTGCAACAGGTCCCGGACATTGAAGCCGTTATCGCACCGATCGGCGGAGGCGGGCTGATTGCCGGCGTTGCTTGCGCAATCAAGGAAACAAGTCCGAAGGTCCGTGTCATCGGGGTTCAGCCGGCGCGCTTGCCGTCCATGAAAGTAGCGATTGCCGAGGGTCATCCAGTGACGCTAAGCCCGGCAGCTACCATCGCCGACGGAATCGCGGTTCGGCGTGCCGGGGAAAAGACACTGCCGCTGATCCAGAAATATGTCGACGATATCGTGACCGTGGACGAAGAAGAAATTGCAAACGCTATTCTTCTTCTACTGGAGCGCGAGAAGACGCTGGCCGAGGGCGCGGGCGCGGCGGCAATTGCTGCCCTCATTAATCGCAAGACGCCGCTCAGCGGCAAGAAAGTCGCGGTGCTGGTCTGCGGGGGAAACATCGACGTTAGCCTGTTATCGCGAATTATGGAACGGGGTCTAGTGAAAGACGGACGACTGGTACGCTTGCGCGTCCACCTGCCAGATTATCCCGGAGCCCTGCATCGGCTTACTGGAATATTGGCCCAACATCGCGCGAACATAGTCGAGACTTCATATGACCGTGCATACTACGGCGTCAACCTGGGCGACACTGCTATAGACATCACCATGGAAACCCGCGGCCCGGATCACATTGCCGAGCTGCTTTCGGCTCTCAGCGCCAGCGGCTATGTCCATGAGCGCATCCTGTAGTCGCGGCTTCTGCCTCTCCCGTCCCCAAAAAATCAAAAGCAGACCACAGAGAAGCGCACAGGTACACAGAGGGAGCCGCGGAACACAGAAGGGCGGAGAACATTCGTTCGTAACTGGAATTCTTGTGCCACTGCGCTATATTGATTCTTATCCGTGAATCCCCCCTGCAAAAGTTTATTTTTCCTCATCGCGGCAGCAGTGGCCATGCTTGGCGGCTGCAGCCGAGGCCGCCACCATGTGCTCGAGATTGACTACGTGTCGGCTCCGCAAGTCATTCTTCGCGACCAACTCTCGCAGGTCTATAACAAGGTCGGGACGGCCAAAAACGGCGATCGCGTGGAAGTGCTCGACCGTGAAAAGCGCTTCTCCAAAGTACGGACCGCGAGTGGGCAGGAGGGCTGGGTTGAGCAGCGCTACTTAGTGACTCAGCAGGTCTTCGATGGCTTCCAGAAAATGCAGCAGCAAGAAAAGGATTCGCCCGTCGAAGGGATCGCAACTACGCGCAATGACACTAATCTTCATATCGAGCCCGGGCGCGATACCGAGCACCTCTATCAGCTTGCGCAAGGGGCGAAAGTTTCAGTCCTGAAGCGGGCGACGGTGGAGAAAAACCTTCCGGGCACTCCAATCGAGTTGCCGGCTCGGGCAAAACAGCTCAAGCCAATGGAAGACTGGTGGCTGGCCCGCGACCAGCAAGGCCATGTGGGATGGGTACTGGGCCGGATGATTGATCTGGATGTTCCGATCGATGTTGCTCAATACGCCGAGGGTCAGCGCATCATCGCCTGCTTCGTGCTCAACGAAGTAAGCGACGGCGACAAGAAAGTTCCGCAATATCTGATGCTGCTTACAGAAGCTAAAGACGGTCAGCCCTTCGACTTCAACCAAGCACGCGTTTTTACCTGGAACGTCAAGCGCCATCGTTACGAAACTGCCTACCGGGAACGTAACCTGAACGGCTTTCTTCCGGCGACCGTTTCCCACGAAGATTTCGGCAAAGAAGGCGACCTGCCAACGTTTGTACTGCGCGTGAAAGACGCCAGCGGAAACGTGGTCGAGCGCAAGTACAAGATGAATACGCCAATTGTCAGGCGGGTAGATTAGAGTCTCGTCGTGATCGAACCCCAGCATAAGGATCCTACAGTCTCTATGTCGCGGCCATACAGGATTCCATATATCCATTTGTCGGCCATCCTGTTTTTGGGATAGACGTAACAAATTACCGCACACCAAGAGAGGTAAGTGGTAGTCATTCTAATGAATTAGTGCGCGGTTCGGCTTTGGAATGCGAGTTGCACTGAGCAATCGGTTCCGGCAGACAGCCGTCTTTTCAAGTGCACAAAAAAATTATTTTGCTAGAACATTCCGGCCATAGTACTGACCTTCGGTCAGGATTAAACCTCGTAAACTCCAGGAGAGCTTTAATGGAAAACTCGTTTAGAAGGTTCCTGCTTTGTGCGTTCGCCGGCATCCTCACCGTTGCAACAGCAAACGCGCAGACCTCGAAGGGATCGATCTCGGGCACGGTCCTCGACCAATCCGGTGCCGCGGTAGTCGATGCCCAAGTTAAGGCGACCTCGTCGACCACGGCTCAGTCGTTCACCACGACCAGTGATTCGTCGGGCTCCTTCCATCTCAACCTGTTGCCAGTGGGCGTTTATACGGTCGAGATAACGAAGCAGGGCTTTCGTGGCAGTAATATCTCAAATGTCGGTGTCGCAGTTGCGGCGGATAGCAACATGGGTGCCGTGAAGCTCGAAGTCGGCACTGCAGGCGAAACGGTTGAAGTATCGTCGGAAGCTCCCATCATCGAGAGCACTCAAGCGCAAATTACCAGCACGTTCAGCACGCAGGACTTGATCAATCTTCCTGGCGTTCAAGAAAACCAGGGTCTCGACACCTTGGCAGTCTTGTTGCCGGGGGTCTCAGGATCGCGTGATCTTGGTTTCTCGAATACCAATGGCGGCGGCGGCTTCTCTGTAAATGGACTTCGCGGCCGAAATAATGACCAGGAAGTTGACGGGCAGAATAATAATGACAACTCGGTCGGCGGCCCCGGCGTTTTCGTTTCCAACCCCGAGTTTGTGAGCCAATATCAGCTGATCACCAATAACTTTGGGCCGGAGTACGGACGCAACGCCGGCTCGGTCGTGAACATTATCACCAAGAGCGGCACGAATACCTGGCACGGCTCGGCTTATGGTACTGAGAGCAATTCCGCGCTAAATAGTTTGAGCAATATTCAGGCGCAACCAAAGCAATCACCTACCTGCCCGGGCTGCTTTGGCGAAGGACTGAAAAAACCGCCGCGATTCAATGATGCTTTTGGCACTGTCACGATCGGCGGGCCTGTGATTAAAAATAAGTTGTTTGTGTTTGGAGGAGTCGACAGGGAAATCAATTCCTCAAGCTTCCTGTATTCGAACACAAACCTGACCCCTACCCCAACCGGAATTACCGAGTTGTCTAGTTGCTATACCAGCGCACAAAGCCAGGCGGCGATTTCGGCTTTGGGTAAATATGGCCCTTACGGAATCCCGGGCGGCAATTTGGCCTCAGTAACGCCAAGCGATCAAATCCTAACTGGCATCGACCCGATCACTGGATCCCCATTTACCGGCTTCGTTCCCAACAATGTTGACGGTACGTGCCATGTGCAAATGGGTGGCGTGCAGCGCACATTGCCGAACGGTAATCACGGATTCGATGTGATCTCTCGCGTAGATGTGGTTGCCGGCCCCAAAGATACCGTGTATGGAAGGTACTACTATCAGAAACAAACCTTCTTTGATCAGGACAGCTTTGTTAGCGGAGACGCGGCGCTCGGCTACCCCAACGACGTCCCATCCGTGGGGCAACAGATCGGTATTGATTGGACGCACCAGATCAGCAATCGGATGGTAAACGACTTCCGCCTGAACTATGGCAGACTAAACGTGGAATTCGGCGGCAATAGTTTGGGTAACAGTGTTCCGAATGACAAGCAGCTGCAGGACGCCGTAACCAATGTTACTTTCGCGGCTGGTGGGCTTGCGGGTTATGGCCCGGCAACAACTGCCCCGCAGGGCCGAATCGTCAATACTTACCAACTCCAAGACAACTGGAATTACGTCGTAGGTAGGCACCAGCTAAAATCTGGCGTCAACTACACTTACCAGCGTTCGCCTAATTACTTTCTGCCCAATGTGAATGGCGCTTACAATTTTGCGGATTGGAATGCATACGCCGGTAACGAGCCCGGCAGTGTTCGCATTGCGCTTGGAACCGACGTTTTGGACTTCCGTGAACACGATACGTTTGCCTATTTCGGGGATGACTTTAAGATCACTCACAACCTCACCCTAAACTTGGGGTTGACTTGGACCTACTACGGCCAGCCGGCCAATCTTTTCCACACTAACGACCTCCGGCAACAGACTGGAAATAGCCCATTCTGGGATCCGTCTCTGTCCCAGTCGATCACGGTTTTCCCGAAGATTCCCGCGCCTAAGAATAGCTGGGGCCCTGGCGTAGGATTTGCCTACAGCCCGGATTTCCTCGGCCAAGGAAAGACGGTTATTCGCGGCGGTTATCGTTTAGCTTATGATCCGCCCTTCTATAACATTTATCTCAATATCTCCAGTGCCGCACCTCAAGTCATTGCGCAGGCCCTGGCAGGAAGTCCCCTCCCGGCCGTACCCACAGGTCCGAATGTCCGTGCCGCACTGGCTTCAAATCTGACGCTCGGCGTTTTCGATCCTCGCAATTTCACTTCGACCACCGTTTCCCCCAATTTCGGGCCAGAACGGGTACACGAGTGGAGTTTTGGCGTGGAACGAGAGCTGGGTGCACACGCTGCATTTGAAGCGCGCTATGTTGGAAATAAAGCTCAGAATCTTTTCCAGTCTATCGATGGAAATCCCCTCATCTCAGGCTATCCCGCGAACCAGTTGCCCTCCGGTGTCACGCCTTGCCCAGCCGCCTCTGCGGCTGTGTCCCGCGACATCGGTCGCGTGGACTGCAATGGCTATGGCAGGGATCGCGTTCGAAATAATGGAGGCTACTCCAATTACAACAGTCTTCAGACTGAGTTCCGCACCAACAACCTGTTTGATCAGCTCACCATGAAGGCCACATATACCTTCAGCAAGGCCCTGGACAATGTGAGCGAGATATTCTCCAGTTTTGCTGGCGGAGGTACGACCTCTTTTGCACAAAACCCATTAAACACCGGGAAAGGTGAGTATGGACTCTCCGGCTTGGACTTCCCGCATACGTTCACCCTTTCCGCATACGAGATGTTGCCCTTCATGAGAGGACAGCATGGCGTTATCGGCCACGTTCTCGGCGGATGGGGAGTGGGCGCTACCTACATCTGGCAGTCCGGCCAAACCTATACGCCTACGCAGTTCTTCTTCGGCACGTTCTCCGGCGGGTGTTGCAATGACACTTCCTTCGACAACGCCTTTATCGGCACCTTTGACAACGCGCGCCCGTTCTATGGCAACCCGAGCGCACCGGCCACGTCGGTTGGGGCGTACGCGGGCGACGTTTGCAATTTCTTCGGCGATCCGGTTTCCTGCGGTATGCCAGCCACACAGCTAGTGGACTGGAACACCGCGAACTCAACCGGCGTAGTTAATGCGACTACGAAGGACAAGGTGAAGTACATTCTCAACAGTGCGACGGCGGCTGCGGTTTTCGGCACGCCATTTGGCAACGTTGGCCGAAATCAGGCGCGCGATGCGATTACCAACACCACGAACCTAGAGGTCTCGAAGAACGTGAAGGTGGGTGAGCGAGTCAGCATCGGCTGGCACATGAGCCTGATCAACGCCTTCAACCATCCCAACTACGGTTACAATCTAACAGGCTCGACCACGTTCGGCGGGGTTGATCCATTCGTCGATGCTGATGCCGGTCTTTCGGGGCAGGCGACTGGCTTTGGCAACCCGAAGTTTTTCGACGGCGGACATCGAGCCATCCGGTTCGGGATACGAGTCGGATTCTAGTCCGAAAACGTGTACTGTTTCAGGCCGGCTTTGCAGCCGGCCTTTTTCTTTTGCTCTGCACGACGAGTTTGAGTTATCGCCCAAAAACGGGGTAGTGGCTGGCTGCGCCCATGAGGAACAGCATAGGGATACTGAGCCAGGCGTTGATTCGTGAGGTCAGGAAGGCCATGCGGGCCATGCGCGAGGCTTTGTCGGGCATTGGGGTGCCGTTCTCAGTATTGGCTTTGGTCCATGCGATCAGTCGCTTCTGTATGCGCCAGACGACCCCCCAGACGTTGAGCAGCATCATCCAACCAATGCCTCCGCCGATGCCGATCGCAAGCAGGCGATTGCTCTCCCATGGCTTGTCGTTTACATGAAGAAAGAAGTGGGCAGAGTGGGCGATGAGGATTGCGTACAGAATGGCGAGAAACCATCCTTTGTTAAGCAGTCCCTTGCCTGGGATCAGCAGCGCGTAAAGGATCGCCCAGGTTATCGTCCAGATAAGAAAGAAGCTCCACATTGGAAGGGCTACTGATCCGCCACCATTGCGGGTATCTGAGCCGACGATGCTTCCCCAGTAGGCTAACCCTGCCAACACCGTGATCAGAGCTGACCAGCGGAACCACCACAATGCTCGCAGCATCAGGCCGGGAGTAATTCTGGCGCGAGTGGTTGGATCGAGCTCCTTCAGAAAGGGAACGTTGACCAGGTTAAAAAAGTACAGCAGCCCGATCCAGATGATGCCGGCGATGAAATGAATCAACCGAAGCAGCATAAGGAAGTTGGTTTGGAAATCTGGGGGGAAAGAAATTTCCGCAGCAGCGTAGAGCATTCGAACCAGCCCTCCGGGAGTGTCGCGGAAACTGTACAGGAAAGTGGTGGAAGTGAAAAGCGGGATCGATCCGTGGAGCTTAGATCAAACCTGGAAAGATGCAGGTCTCCCGCTTGACGATCCTTGGCTATTTCAGCGCGATCAATCTCGCGTTCAACCGGGACTTGTAACGGGCGGCAGTGTTTTCGTGCAGAACACCCTTTTGGATCGCTTTATCCAACGCAGAAGCGGTCTTACGATAAATTTCGCTGGCGGCGGGCTTGTCACCCTTGGCGAGCGCCTCACGCATCTCGCGGAGAGCAGAGCGCAAACGGGAGCTATTACCTCGATTGCGGAGAGTGCGTCGTTCGGTCTGGCGGGCGCGTTTGAGCGCAGAAAAATGATTTGCCATTACAGGTGAATGCCTTTTCTATAGGTTTCCCAGCGAAGTTCCGGTGGGCTTTGAATAACCTATTCTACTGGAGTGAGTTGCGGAGGGTCAACGGCAAGCTATTCTGGTTGACTAGCAGCGAAGCCGGGCTGTACGCTTTTAACAGAATTGTTATCTGCCCACCTCATGCGGCGAAGTACAATCCGTGAAAGGACGCCA
>Ga0070717_10002095_pt1 | contig 13988 bp, 15 predicted proteins | sample LARL113metaG_FD_71366 | JGI IMG/M metagenome (GOLD analysis project Ga0070717, IMG submission 71366) | Corn, switchgrass and miscanthus rhizosphere microbial communities from Kellogg Biological Station, Michigan, USA - LAR L11-3 metaG | ecosystem: Host-associated > Plants > Roots > Rhizosphere ... | reverse complement strand
GGCCCCTCAGCGCGGTCACGCCAGCAGCTCCCGGGGGTCGGCGACGCGGCCGGCCACGGCCGACGCTGCCACCGTCAGCGCCGAGGCCAGGTACATGCGGGCCTCCGGACTGCCGTTGCGGCCGGGGAAGTTGCGAGCGTGGGTCGAGATCATCGTCTCGTCGGCGGCCAGGGCGCCCATGTTGATCGCCTGGTTGGAGCCGGCGCTGGGCGGGAACCACGTCGCGCCCGCCTCGTGCAGCGCCTCGACCAGGCCCTCGCGCGCCGCCTGCGCGAACGCCGTCCGCGAGGAGGGCACGACGTTGAACCGCACGTCCGGGTGGACCCGCCGGCCGCGCAGCACCGACGCCGCCAGCCGGATGTCCTCGATGCGGCCGCCCCCGTGGCCGCCGAGCTCGGCCCACTGGACGGGCGCGCCCGCCGCCTCCTCCACCGGCCGCACGTTGCCGACCGTGGGCGGGCACGTGACCATCGGCGGCAGCCCGCTGACGTCCCAGCGCCGCACCGCGGCGACGCCGTCGCCGTCGCCGCGCACGGCTTCGAACGGGGCGTCCGTCACCGCGCGCACGAACGCGGCCGTCTTCGCGTCCGGCTCGACGTGGGCCGACTTGGCGCCCACGTCCACGGCGATCAGCGGGAGCAGCCAGCGGTCCATCACCTCCAGGCCCTCCACGTACGGCCCGGCCAGCTCCAGCGCCGCGTAGATCGCGCCGCCCTCCCCGATCTCGCCCGTCAGCCACTGGGCCACGTCGCGGGCGGTGACGCACGGGCCCGTCTCGCCTCGCAGCTCGATGCGCACCGTCTCCGGCACGCGGAACCACGCCTTTCCGAACGGCATCCCCAGCGCCGCGTGGGAGTAGTTGCCGAGGCCGGTGGCGAACGCCCCCAGGGTGCCGTGCACGGGCGTGTGGCTGTCCGACCCGACCACCACGGCGCCGGGCAGGACGAGGCCGTGGCCGACCGCCACGTGGTGGATGTTGCCGCTGCCGCAGTCGAACAGCCGGATGCCGTGACGGCGGGCGAAGCGGCGGTTCTCCTGGAGGACGCGCGCGCGTTCCTCGGTCGGCGGCGAGAAGTGGTGGTCGAAGACCATCACCACCCGGTCCGGGTACCGCATCGGCCGGCCCACCTCCTCCTCGAACACCCGCGCGGTGAGGTAGCCGCTCAGGTCGTGGAGGAGGATGCGGTCCACCTCGGCGACGACGACCTCCCCGGGCTCGACCGAGGCGCGGCCGCTGGCCCGGGCCAGGATCTTCTGGACGAAGTTCACGCCAGCTCGCGCGGGTCGGTGATGACGCCGGTCACGGCGGTGGCGGCGGCCGCCGCCGGGCTGCCCAGGTAGATCTCCGCGTCGTAGCTGCCCATCCGGCCCTGGAAGTTCCGGTTGGCGGTCGAGAAGCAGACCTCGCCGTCCGCCAGCACGCCGCCGTCGCCCGCGCAGGCGCCGCAGCCGGGGTTGGTGATCAGCGCCCCGGCGTCGAGCAGGGCGCTGTAGACGCCCTCGCGGACGATCCGCTGCACCACCTGCCGGGACGCCGGCGTCACGATCAGGCGCACGCCCGGGGCGATGTGCCGCCCGCGCAGGACCGCCGCCGCCTCGACCAGGTCGTCGTACTTGGCGTTGGCGCAGGAGCCGATGAAGACCTGGTCCACGCGGCTGCCGGCCACCTCGCGGAGCGGCCGCACGGTGTCCACGGTGTGCGGGCAGGAGACCATCGGCTCCAGCGCGGCGGCGTCCACGTGGACGACGCGCTCGTACGCCGCGTCCGGATCGGGATGCACCTCCCGGTAGTCGCCGGCCGGCACGCCCCGCTCCGCGAGGTACTCGCGCGTCGTCGCGTCCGGGGGCACGTACGCGTTCTTGGCGCCGAGCTCCATCGCCAGGTTGCACAGCGTCATGCGCTCCGAGACGCTCAGGCCCCGGACGTGGCCGCCGTGGAACTCGACCGACAGGTATGTCGCGCCGTCCGCCGTGAGATCGCCGATCAGCCGCAGCATCAGGTCCTTCGCCGTGACGCCGGGCGCGAACGCCCCCTCGATCTCCACCCGCAGCGAGGCCGGGACGCGCATCCAGAGGCAGCCGGTGACCCACGTCGCCGTGACCTCACTGAAGCCGACGCCGGTCCCGAACGCGCCCAGCGCGCCGTAGATCGTCGAGTGGGAGTCGGTGCCGATCACCACCTGGCCGGGCCGGACGTCGCCGTTCTCCATCAGCACCGTGTGCGCGATGCCGGCCTCGACGTCGTGGAAGCGCCGGATGCCCTTGCGCGCGGCGAACTCCCGGCACAGGCGCTGGTCCGCCGCCGTCTTCGACGTGCGGGCGGGCGAGATGTGGTCCATCACCATCGCGATCCGGTCGGGGTCGTACAGGTCGTCCCGGCCCAGCCGCTCCAGCGCGCGGATGCACCGCCAGCTCGCCGAGTGGCTCATCACGAGGTCCGGATAGACGTCCAGGACCTCGCCCGCCGCCCCGCCGAGCACCTGCTCGGCGAACGTCCTCCCCCGCCCGGTCACACCCCCCTCCCGCGCGGGGGAGCGTCCCGCCGGCGGGGCCGACCGCAGGTACGGGATCAGCCCGCCCGCCTCCAGGATCCGCCGCAGGCTCTCCGGGTACGGCGGGAACGGGTGGCGCGCTCCCCCCACCTCGACGAACCCGCCCGCCACGTCCACCCGCACGTCGTCGCCGTCCCTCGCCGCCGCGACCGCCGCCGGGCACTCCACCGCGAGCAGCCCCGTGTTGATCGCGTTGCGAAAGAAGACGCGCGAGAAGGAGGCGGCCACCACGGCGGCGATGCCGGCGCCGACCAGGCACGAGGCCGCCTGCTCGCGCGCGCTGCCGCAGCCGAAGTTGCGTCCCGCCACGATCACCCGCGCGGCCCGCAGGCGCGCCTGCACCTCGGGCCCCAGCGGCTCGAACGCGTGCTCGGCCAGCTCCTTCGGGTCGATGCTGACCAGGTACCGGCCGGGGATGATCACGTCGGTGTTCACGCCGTCGCCGAACCGGATGCTGCGGCCGCCGGTCGTCTCGCTCGCGCTCACGGCGTCGTCTCCTCCAGGAACCACTCCGTCGGCACCTCGCGGCCCAGCCCCAGCTCCTCCGCCCGCCGCAGCACGCCGGCGCCCACCGCGGCGAACTGCAGGCCCATGCCCGTGTTGTTGGCGAAGACGGTGACCTGGTCCGTGCCCGTGCGGCCGCCGCACCTGCCGGCCAGGAGCTCGCCCAGCTCGTGGATGTCCTCCCACGCGTGCACGCCCCGCTGCACCGGGCCCAGGATGTCCACCTGGTCGTCGTGGTGGACCTGCTCCCGGGAGAGCACGACGACCACGTCGGCCCGGACGAAGGTGGCGTCGTCCAGCTCGCGGCGGACCGGCCGGGTGCCGTCGGGCGACGTGATCGCGGTCACGTGCGTGCCGGGCTCCAGCCAGCTCCCGTCGAAGCAGGGGTCCACGGTCGCGGTGGCGCAGGTCACGACCTGGCAGCCGCGGACGGCGTCGTGGGGCTCGGGCACGGCGATCACCCGCCGGCCGGTGCGCGCGGTCCAGTGCTCCGCGAACGCCTCGCGATGGGCGGGCGTGGGGCTGTAGACCCGGATCTCCTCGACCTCCGGGCGGACCAGCAGCAGGTACTCGAGGTGTGACGCGGCCTGCCAGCCGGAGCCGAACAGGCCGGCGACCCGGACACGCGCGTTCGCCAGCTCGCGGATGCCCAGGGCCGACGTGGCGCCGACCCGCAGCCGCTGGAGGTGGCTGTCGTGGAGCACCGCCAGCGGCTCCAGCGTCCTGAGGCTGAACAGCACGACCAGCCCGACGAAGCGCCCGCCCGGCGCCACGGGCAGCAGGCGCCGGCGGCGGCCTCCGTTGGGCAGCGCCTCCAGGCCGGCCATGTCCGACGTGACCCGCAGCGCCCACACGCCCGACGACAGGTTGCCGCCCTCCTGGGACTTGAACCGGAAGCGGAAGCCGGGGTGGTCCTCGTCCTCGACCGGGAAGAACGTGTGGTTGCGCGGCCGGTTCGCGGCCAGCCCGCGGGTGTGCTCGGCGTAGGCCACCTCGAGGTCGTGGAGGCAGTCCTCCAGCCGGGTCACCTGCGCGATGTCGTCGTTGCTCAGGATGCGCAGAGCTCGATCCCCCCTTCGGTGATCACGTAGGTGCCGGCGGCGACGACCCGGCCCCCGTCCGGCCCACCGCCGGACACCCGGAGCGCCGCCACCTCGCCGGCGCGGAAGGGCGCGTCCAGGTCCTCGGGCGGCCGGTGGTCGCCCCTCGTCTCGAGGTCGGGGTGCCGGAGCACGTCCACGTGCCAGCCGGGCGCCGTCCCGCGCATCCGCGAGCGGGAGACGCCGGCCCGCAGGCCCGTCACGGCGGCGCCGTACGCCGTGGCCAGGGCCGGCTGGTCGGGCACCGTCCGCGCGGCGAGCGCCCAGCAGTCGAGGACCTGCGCCCGGACCTCCAGCGCGACGCCGCCGTCCGGGCCCGGATCGCAGTCGATCAGGAGGTCGGTCGCCCCGGACCCCCGGCCGGCCAGCTCCGCCCGCGCCAGCCGCTCGTTCCGGGCCACGCCGTCCCCGGCGGCGGCTGCTGCGAGGGCCGCGCCGGCGACCCTGGCGGCGCGGCGCAGCAGCGCGAGCTCGGACTCGTCGGGCCCCAGCCGCTGGTCGCGCACCAGGTCGCCCAGGTCGCGCGGCTCCCGGCCGCCAAATCGCTCGAGCAGTGGCGCGGGCCACCACGCCCGGGCCACGACGCCGACCGGCCCCGGGCCGGCCTCCGCCAGCCAGTCGCCGATCAGGCCGGCCAGGTCCGGGCCGCTCCTGAGGTCGCGCACCGACGACGTCGCCCGCATCCACGGCTGGACGCGCGCCGACAGCTTCGTCAGGAACGCGGGCTCGCCCTCGGCCGGCACGGCCAGGACGCCCTCGTTCCAGTAGATGCAGAGGTTGGTCAGGTACGCGACGTCGCCGGACCGGGAGACGTCGCCGTAGACCAGGGCGGCGGCCACGCCGGCGGCCCGCAGGCGCGCCTGGAGGACCCGCACGCGGCGGTCCAGCTCGTCCGCCGTCAGCTCCGCCGGGTCGAGCCGGATCAGGCCCCGCTTCACGGCTCCACCTCCCAGAGCCGCCGCTCGGTGCGCAGCAGCGCCTCGTGGCCGGCCGGCGTCACGATCACCGGGTCGCCGAGCACGTGGTAGCCGGCCAGCGGGGTGAACGTGTTCGGGTGCACGATCACGACGGCGCCCGCCTCCAGGACCGTCTCCTCGCCCTCGACGATCGGGGGCGCCTCGTCCGGGTGCAGCCCGTGGCCGTGCCCGCGGACGCGCGTGTACCGGCTGGTCGTGTACTCGCCCAGGCCCTGCCGCCGGAAGACGTCGTTCTGGGCCACGGCCACGTCGTGGGCGGTGACGCCGGCCCGGACCGCGCCGAGGCCCGCCTCCAGCGCCTCCGCGAACAGCGCGAACGACCGCCGCTGCCCCTCGCCGGCTCGGCCCAGCACCGCCGAACGGCAGATCTGGGCGTAGTAGCCGCCGAGCCGCGGCGTGAGCTCGGTGCGCACCATGTCGCCGGGCCCGAGCCGGCGCGGGCCGGGGGGCGTCATGCCGCGGACGTCGGCGCCGCCGGAGGCGATCAGCATGAAGTTGTCCTCGGCGCCGCCCCGCCGGAGCTCCGCCTCGACGGCGGCGACCACCTCGTACTCGGCGAGCCCCGTCCGCAGGCACGCCACGAACGCCTCCCACCCGGCGTCGCAGACGGCCGCGGCGGCGCGGACGCGGTCGTGCTCCCAGGGCGACTTGACGAGCTCGACCAGGCTCATCAGCCGGGTGGCGGAGACGATCTCGACGCCGTCGAGTCCGGCCCGGAGCGGCTCCAGCAGGGCGGCCGGCAGCAGCTCCAGGTGGGCGACGCCGAGGCGAGCGGGCCGGCCGGCGGCGATCGTGGCCGCCACGTCGCGGCCAGCGAGCGGACGCACGTCCGCCACCCAGCCGGCCGCCGCCACCGCGGCCGCGTCCGCGGAGCCGGCCACGAACGCCACCGGGTCGCCGGCCACCGGCAGGTACGCGAACGCGAAGCTGGCGCGGACGCCGGCGCCGGCCAGATAGTGGACGTGCTCGCGCCGCCAGGCGGGCGCGTAGGCGAGCAGGCCGTCGAGGGAGGCGTCGTGCATCGCGTGCCGCAGGCGCCGGTAGCGCAGCTCCCGCTCGGTCCGCGGCGCCGCGTCGCGAGTCGCCGAGGTCAACCCTTGCCCTCCCCTCGCGACAGTCGTATGGGTGGCGCCTGTCGCTCCGTCGATGATAGCCGCCGCCCGCCAGCCGGCACCTTCCGGTCTCGACAGGCGGTTGCATACTAGTACGCAAATGGATGGGACACTCATCGACCCCACCTCCTCGGCCGCGGGTGGACAGTTCTCGCTCGCGCCGCGCCGGTTCCGCGACCTCGACGGCAAGACGGTCGGGCTGCTGGACAGCAGCAAGTACAACTCCGACAACCTGCTGGACGGGATCGGCGACCTCCTCGCGGAGCGCTACGCAGTGAAGGAGGTGGTCCGGCGCCGCAAGTCGTACTTCGGGCGCCCGATGGAGCGGGAGCTCGCCGAGGAGATGGCGGCCAGCTGCGACGTGGTGATCACCGCCATCGGCGATTGAGGGTCCTGTAGTGCGGCCAGTGTGGCCGATGGAATCCTCCTCGAGACGCTGGGCGTCCAGGCGGCGTCGATCGTCACCGACGCGTTCACGTTGAGCAGCGACGCGATGGCCCGGACCCGGGGGGCCGCGGGCTACCGCTACGCGATGGTCCCCCACCCCCTCAGCAGCCTGAGCCGCGAGGAGTGCCACGAGCGCGCGCGCGACGTGCTCCCCGACGTGCTGGCGATCCTCGGCCTGGCCGAGGGCGCGGGCCCGGCCGGGCCCGCGGCCACGACGGCCGCGGCCGGCGACGCCGCGGACCGCGTGTCGGTGGCCGACCTCACGGCCGACCGCGTGCGCGACCTCCAGCGCCTGATCGAGTTCTCCTACCAGGAGGGCTGGACCGACGGGCTCCCGGTGGTGCCGGTCACGGCGGAGACGGTCCGCGACTTCCTGCGGCACACGGGCCGCGCGCCGGACGAGGTGGTCGCGACGGTCGCCCACCTGGGCCGCGTGTGCACCGTCGAGGCGGCCGCCGTCGCCGCGGCGATGGCCGGCTGCCGGCCCGAGCACCTCCCGGTGGTCCTCGCCGCCATCGAGAGCATGCAGCCGAGCGTCACCACCGGACTGCTCCAGAGCACGACCGGCCAGTGCCAGCTCGTGATCGTCAACGGCCCGGCGCGCGGGCGGCTCGGCTTCAACGGCGCCGGCAACGTGTTCGGCCCCGGCTTCCGGGCCAACGCCACGGTGGGGCGCGCGATCCGCCTGATCGTCCTGAACGCGTTCGGCATCCGCCCGCACGAGTTCGACCAGGCCTGCCAGGGCACGCCGGCCAAGTACAGCTTCTGCATCGCCGAGAACGAGGAGGCGAGCCCGTGGGAGCCGCTCCACGTCGAGCGCGGCTTCCCGGCGGACGCGAGCGTGGTGACGACGCACTTCGCCCGCAGCACCCTGCACGTCGAGAACCGGATCAGCAGCCGGCCGGAGGAGGTCCTGCTCACCATCGCCGACTCCATGTCGTACGGCGGCGGCTGGCAGGCCGGCCGCGGCTACACGGTGGTCATGGGCCCGGAGCACGCGCAGCTGCTGGCCCGCAACGGCTGGTCCAAGCGCCAGGCGAAGGAGTTCCTCTGGGAGCACTGGGGACGGCGGCGGGGCGACCTGCGCCGGCTCGGCCTGTACCACGAGATGGGCGACGGGACGGACCCGCTGTCGGGCACGGGCGCGAACCCGGACGGCAGCGACGACGAGTTCCTGCGGTTCGGCGAGTCGCCCGACTCGATGCTGCTGGTGGTCGCCGGGGCCAACAACGCCGGGGTCTCGACGGTCATCCCGACGGTGCGGGCGCTGTTCCACTCGCAGGCGATCGAGGAGGGATCGGCCTAGTCGCAAGCCAGCGCGCTTGAGACGGGATCCGAGACTGCGGATGAGACCGGGTCCGGCCGATGGTCTGGACCATGCGAACCGCAGGACGGATCCCGATCCTCGTCTACGGCGCGGCGGCCGCGCTGGTGGCCGCCGGCGCCCCGGTGCTGGCCGCGGCGGCCTGGCGAACGCTCGTGTGGCGGACGCCCGGCGACGCCGCCGCGGTGGCGTCGCTGGAGGAGCTGGCGGCGGTGGCCGCGGGGCTCGGCCTGCTGGTAGCGGGTCAGCTGGTCGTGCTGGTCCAGCGCCGGCGCCAGGTGATCGACGCGGCGGCGGCGGCGGACGCCGCCGGGCTGGAAGCCGCGGCCCGGCGCACCCTGGGCGGCGTGCGCGTGGCCGGGGCGGTGGGCGCCGTGGCCCTGCTGGCGGCGGTGGCGGTGCCGTGGGCATTCCCGGGCCGGGCTGCGGCGGCCGGCTTCGACTGGCCGGGCTTCGGGCTGGCGCTGGGCCTGCTGGCGGGCCCGCCGCTCGCGGCGGTGGCGGCCCCGGCCGGGCTCGTCCGGCTGGGCGGGACGGCGCCAGCCGACCTGGCCAGGGCGATGCGGCGGGTCAACGCCGCCACGCTGGTCGCGGTCGTCGCGCTGGGCCTGGTCCTGCTCGCCGTGACCGCGGGATTCGCGGGCGCCCAGTCCGCGTGCCAGCCGGGCGGCGGCGCGGCGCTCTGCGGCGCGACCAACGCGTCGCTCGGAGCGGTGGCCGGACTGATCGGACCGGCGGTCGTGCTGCCCTCGCTGGCGGTGGCCGACCGCGCGCTGCGCGCGCTGTGGGCGATTGCCCAGCACGCCGCTCCTTGATGTCAGCGCTTCGACTTCGACGCGCGCAGGAACTCCGCCACCGACTCCTGGTGCTCCTCGCTCGTGTAGCACACCGCCATCGCCTCGGCGCTCAGGGCGAACACGTCGCGCGGGCTCAGCTCGAACGTGCGGTCGAGGATCGACTTGGCCAGCGCCAGGGCCGGGCCCGGTCCCCTGGCCAGCTCCGCCGCCCACGTCCACGCCGCCTCCTCCAGCTCCGCCTCCGGCACGACCCGGTCGGCGATGCCCAGGGCCAGCGCCTCCGCGGCCTCCACCCGGCGGCCCGAGAAGATCAGCTCCTTGGACCGGGCCAGGCCCACCCGGCGCGGCAGGTAGTACAGCCCGCCGCCGTCGGGGATCAGGCCGCGCTGGATGTAGCTCATCGCGAACGCCGCCGTGTCGGCGGCCAGGATGAAGTCGCAGCAGAGCGCCAGGTCCATGCCGAAGCCGGCGGCCGGGCCGTTGACCGCGGCGATCGTGACCTTGTCGAGGTCGTGCACCGCCGTCGAGAGCCGCTCGGTGTGCCGGATGCGCCGCCAGCCGTCGATCGCGAGCCGGCCGGGCGGCACCGCCAGGCGCTCCCGCATCGCCGACACGTCGCCCCCGGCGCAGAACGCGCTGCCCTCGCCCGTCAGGACGACCGCGCGGACCGCGTCGTCGCCGGCGATGGCCGCGAACGCCGCGATCAGGTGGTCGCGCAGCGCGTCGTCGATCGCGTTCCGCACCCGCGGCCGGGACAGCCGCACCTCGACCACGGCGCCCCGGCGTGTGATGCGGAGGTCCTCGAAGCCCGCCATCGCGCTCACGTCGCGGCTCCCCGCCCGGCGGCGAAGCCTGCCGCCGCCGACAGCACGATCGCCACCAGCCGCGCGCCGGCGTCCTCGTGCCCGGCCGAGCGCTCGGCCAGCCAGCCGGCGCGGCCGTGCCTGGGCACCATGTCCACGGTCGCCCGGGCGCCCGCGTCGGCGGCGGCCGCCGCGGCCGCGAGGCCCGCCTCCAGCGACGCCCCCCGCTCGGCCTCCACCGAGGCGGCCGCCACCGCGGGGACCAGCCCGTCGAGCATCGTCTTCGAGCCCGGCTCCGCCCCGCCCCGCTCCGCGATGCCCGCGCGGCCGGCGTCGAGCAGCGCGCGGACGGAGGCGGCGTCGGGCGCCTCGCCGACCTCGCCCGCCGCGCGAGCGGCCCGCAGCAGCGCGGTCGCCACCAGCGTCCCGCTCGTGGACGGCGCCTCACGGGCCAGCGTGGCGCCGCACGTCCGCAGCACCTCCGCCGGGCCGGCGCCCGCCAACCCGGGCAGCACCTGGAGCACGGCCCGCGCCCCCCGGCTGAGCGTGACCCCCAGGTCCCCGTCCCCGGCTCGCGCATCCAGCTCGTTGAGCTCGCCGGCGCGGGCGACGACCTCCAGGGCGACGGCCTCGATGCCCGCCGTGAGCCGGCTCACCTGCGAACCCCCGGAAGAGATCGAGGGCGGCCGTACGCAAGGGCTTCGCCCGAGCATGTGAGTCTCTCTTCCCGACGACGGCCGGGCCCTGCCTTCGGACGCGGAGCGATGCGCCGAAGGCGCCCCCAACGTCCCGGACCAGCGGGGGTGTTCCGGAAGAGGGGGCCTGCCCCCTCTTGCCCCAGCCGGCTCACCTGCGGACGAAGAACGGCGACGCGGCCGGGGCGTCCATCAGCCGGACCAGCTCGTCGTCGAGCCGGAGCAGCGAGATCGAGGCGCCGGCCATCTCCAGCGACGTCGCGTACTCGCCGACCCAGGCCCGCCGGACCGCGAGCCCGGCCTGGCCGAGCCGCGCCGACGCCCGCCGGAACAGGAGGTACAGCTCCTCGACCGGCGTCGCGCCCAGGCCGTTGACGAGGACGTCCACCCGGTCGCCGCGGTCGTGCGGCAGGTCGGCGAGCAGCGCGTCCAGGAGCTGGTCGGCCACCCGGTCGGCGGTCTCCAGCGGGCCGCGGCGGACGCCCGGCTCGCCGTGGATGCCCATGCCGATCTCCATCTCCCCCTCGGGCAGCTCGAACGTCGGCCGCCCGGCCGACGGGACCGTGCAGGGCGCGAGCGCGACGCCCATGCTGCGCACGTTGGCGGCCGCGCGCTCGGTCGCCGCGCGGACCTCGTCGAGATCGGCCCCCTCCTCGGCCCGCGCGCCCGCCACCTTGTAGAGGAAGAAGATGCCGGCGATGCCGCGGCGGCGCGCCTCCTCGCCCTTCGGCGCCGAGGCCACGTCGTCGGCGCCGAGCACGGTCGCCACCCGGATCCCCTCCGCCTCGGCCAACTCCGCGGCGAGCCCGAAGTTCATCACGTCGCCGCCGTAGTTGCCGTACAGCTGGAGCACGCCGCGGCCGCCGTCCACCGCCCGCATCGTCGCCAGCATCTGGTCCGAGCTGGGCGACGCGAACACGTTGCCGATCGCCGCGCCGTCGGCCAGGCCGCGGCCGACGTACCCCATGAACACGGGCAGGTGCCCGGAGCCGCCGCCGGTCGCGATCCCCACCTTGTCCCGCACGGGCGCGTCCGCCCGGACGATCGCGCGCGGGTCCTCGGCCCGCCGCAGCTCGTCCGGGTGGGCGGCCAGGATGCCCTCCAGCAGCTCGTCCACGAAGTCGTCCGGGCGGTTGATCAGCTTCTGCATCAGCGGTTCTCCAGCACGGCCGCCTTGGCGGCACGGAATTCCTCGGCGGTCAGGTGACCTGCGTCGAACAGTCGGGCGAGGCGCTCCAGGTCGGCGACGGGACCGGCGACCGCCCACTCGCCAGGCGCCGCCACCAGGGCGGGGCCGGCCGAGCGCACGTCGGCGAGCCCGCACAGCGCCTCGTAGTCGGCCAGCGTCAGCAGCGCGCCGGCTATCACACGGCCCCCATCGGCAGCGGGTGGTCGTGCGGCTCCAGCGGCCAGCCGGCCGCGAACCCCGCCGCCGCGGGCAGGGTCGCGTCCCAGAGGCGCGCGACGAACCGGCGCCCGGTGACCGAGTCCGGCGCGGACCTGGCCAGCCAGACCACCGGCGGGACCATGACGTCCGCCGGCCACATGCCGCGGCGGTCGCGGTCGCCCTGGGCGGGCGTGTCGCAGGGGCCGCCCGGGAGCAGCTCGTTCACGGTGACGCCGGTGCCCGCCAGCCGGGCCGCCCAGCCGGCGGTCATCGCCTCCAGCGCCGCCTTCGAGGCGCCGTACGGCAGGAAGCTGGCGCGGAGCATCGTGGCCTTGCTGGTGCCGACGTTGACCACGCGGCCGTGGCCCCGCTCCAGCATCGCCGGCAGCACCGCGCGCGTCATCAGGAAGGCGCCGGTGACGTTGACGTCGAAGACCGCGCGCCAGTCCGCCTCCGCCACGTCGCCGAGCTCGGTCTCGTGCCGGCGCGGGAAGCGCTGGTGGGAGAGCCCGGCGTTGTTCACGAGGACGTCCACCCGGCCGTACGTGCCGACGGCGAGGGCCGCGATCCGCTCGCAGTCGGCGGCGCTGGTGACGTCGCCCACCACGGGGGCCGGCCCGCGATGATGCACCGCCACGACGTCGAGGCCGGCCCGGGCCAGGCCCGCCGCCATCGCCCGGCCCAGCCCGCCCCCCGCTCCGGTGACGATGGCGACCCGCCGCCCGGGCAACGGCCGCTACACCTCGACGAGGACGTCGTCCCCGCGCTGGACGACGCGGTAGGCCTTGACGCGCTTGTGCTCCGGGTCGTGCAGCGCGCGCCCGGTGGTGATGTCGATCTCCCAGCCGTGGCGCGGGCAGCGCAGGACCTCGCCGTCGCGGCCGTAGCGGTACTCCCCCACCTCCGACTCCACGTTCGTCCCGGTCAGCACCCCCATCGACAGGTTGGCGCCGTGGTGCGGGCAGACGTCACGGAGCGCGAAGAAGTCGTCGCCGCGGCGGCAGAGCACGATGCGGACGCGCCCCACGTCGAACGCGCGCTTCTCGCCCGGGGCCAGCTCGTCCCGCCTGCACAGGAACGTCATTGCGCCGGGAGTCCATAGAAGTCGCGCGCGTTCTCCCACAGGATCTTGCGCCGCAGGGTCGCGGGCAGCACCGCGGGCAGCGCGGGCCCGGGGGCGTCGAAGTCCCAGTGCGGGTAGTCGGTGGCGAACAGGAGCAGCTCGTCGCTGCCCAGCATGTCGATGATCTGCAGGAGCTGCTTCGGGTCCGGCGGCTCCTCCATCGGCTGGGTCCCGAAGCGGACGTGGTCGCGGATGTAGTCGCTGGGTGGGCGCTTGAGCCACGGGACCTCGCGCCGGAGCGCGCCCCAGGACTGGTCCAGCTTCCACATCAGGCCGGGCACCCACGAGAAGCCGCCCTCCAGGAGGACGATCTTGAGCTCGGGGAACCGGGCGAACACGCCGCTGCACACCAGGCTCATCAGCCCCGCCTGGAACTGCAGGCCGTACACGCCGCGGAGCTCCATGTACGTGGTCGGCCAGCCGTTCACGCTGGCGGCGCCGAGCAGGCCGGCCGGCGGCGAGACGTGGAAGGCGATGCGGAGGCCGTTGCGGACCGCCGCCTCCCAGATCGGGTAGAACTTCTCGTCGCCCCACGGCAGCTGCGGCGGCGGCATCGGCAGGTTGACCTGGACGATGCTCGGGTGGCCGCCGACCCGGTCGATCTCGCGGGCCGCCAGCCGCGGCTCCTGCGCCGCGACCGCGACCGAGCCCTTGAACCGGGTGTCCACCGCGAGCCAGCGCTCGATCAGCCAGTCGTTGTACGCGGCGGCGAGGGCGGCCGCGAACTTGCCCTGCGGCATCGCCGTGAACTGGTGGACGTACGTCCCGACCAGCATCGCCGCCTCGATCCCGTACGCGTCCAGCAGCTGCTCGCGCACCCGCTCCGGGAACATGTCGTCGCTCGTGCCGTCGGGGTGGATCACGTCGAGCCGGGTGCCGCCCTGCGGGTGCAGGTACGGGTGCTTGGCGGGGAGCCGGCCCAGGCTGTCGCGGTTGAAGTACATCAGCCACTCGCTGGGCAGGTACGGCTCCAGCTCGGTGATGGAGCGCATCCCCTCGTGCACGTCGCAGTCAGCGATGGGCTGCCGCGCCTTCTCGATCACGGTAATATGGTACTACGATATTGGCGAATGAGGAGCTGCGGCCCGAGCGGCCGGTGGCGGTGGTCACCGGCGGCGCCAGCGGCATCGGCGCCGCGGTCGCGCGGCGGCTGGGCGCCGGCGGCGC
>Ga0070717_10002094_pt1 | contig 13988 bp, 9 predicted proteins | sample LARL113metaG_FD_71366 | JGI IMG/M metagenome (GOLD analysis project Ga0070717, IMG submission 71366) | Corn, switchgrass and miscanthus rhizosphere microbial communities from Kellogg Biological Station, Michigan, USA - LAR L11-3 metaG | ecosystem: Host-associated > Plants > Roots > Rhizosphere ... | reverse complement strand
CCGCCGGCGCGCCGGCGGCCGGGCTCCACGTCACGCCGCCGTCCGTCGAGAGGCCGACCGGGGACGCGCCGCCGGCCGGGAACCCGGCCCGGACGACGAAGCTCGGGCGGGACCCGGCGAAGTCCAGGCTCGACGTGGTGGACGCGATCGGGTTGACGAACATCTCCTGCGGCGTCTGCTGCAGGTCGTCGTACCGGAAGCCGCCGATGTCACCGAGCGCGGTGATCAGGTGCGAGCCGGCCGGCGGGCTGATGACGTCCTGGACCGCCGTCTCCTCGACGCCGGCCGCCGCGACCGACACGTGCATCAGGGCGCCGCTGTCCCAGTTGGTCAGGTCGCTGATGCCGAAGATCGTGGCGCCCGTGCCGTAGAAGAGGCGGTTCGAGTTGAACGGGTCGATCGCCAGCGCGCTGACCATCCAGCCCAGCTTGACCTGGGGCGAGGGCGGCGCCGGGTCCTTCACGCCGAAGTCCAGCCAGGGCGCCTTCGACGCGTCCATGACATAGTGCAGGTCGCGGTTGGGATAGTCCAGCCAGTCCCAGATCCGCTTCCACGTGGCGCCGCCGTCGGTCGTGCGGAAGAAGATCGTGTCGGGGAACCAGGAGTTCAGGGCCGCGACCACGATCGTGTCCGGGTGCTGCGCGTCGATCGAGAGGCCGCCGTACCCGAAGAAGTCGTTGGCGGTGTCCGTCGAGGGCACCGGGCTGATCCGAGTCCACGCTCCGGTGGTGGTGCTCAGCTTCCAGACGTCGCCGCTGGTGCCGTCGAACGGCCCGGCGCCGTTGCTGAAGCTGATGACCAGCTGGCCGTTCATCAGCACGCCGTGCTGGGGCAGGAAGCCGACGGGCTGGCCGGGCACCGCCGCCCACGTGGCCCCGCCGTCCGTGCTCTGCCAGATGCTGGGACCGGTCTTCGTGGCGACGCCGACGAAGATGGTCTGACTGGGGTGGCCGCGCGAGCCGCTGGCCGGGTCGAACGCCTGCCAGACGATGCCGTCGGGATCGCCCGCGTAGATGTTGCCGGGCTGCTCGACGTAGTCGCCGACGGCGGTGAAGCTGGTCACCCTGCTCCACGTGGCGCCGAAGTCGCTGCTCCGCCACAGGCCGTTGCCGCTGCGGGCGCCGAAGTAGACGACCGCGTCGTCGTTGGGGTCGATGTTCAGGCGCTCGCCCATCGACCGGCCGGGCATGTTGCCGCCGTTCTTGAACGGCAGCATCGTGGTCCTGAACGTCCGGCCCTGGTCGGTCGAGCGCATGATCGCGCCGTTCTGGCTCGTGAAGACGTTGGTGTACGTGCCGACCGCCAGCAGCAGGCGGTTCGGGTCGACCGGGTCGGTGGCGACGCTCTCGACGCCGCTCAGGTTCCAGTTGTCGGCGCTGGTGCCGTTCAGCAGCTGGATCCAGCGGCCCGTGCGCTGGTCCAGGCGGTACGCGCCGCCGATGTCCGTCCGCGCGAACGCCAGGCCGGGCTGCTTCGGGTTGAACACGATGCCGGGGACGTAGCCGCCTCCGCCGCCCGTGACGGCGTCGTGCCAGACGTACGGTGCGGCCCCGCCGCCCTCGCGCTCCGCGGAGGCGGGCACGCCGGCCAGCGCGGCGCCGCTCGCCAGCACCCCCGCCAGCGCGAGCAGCAGCGCCCTTCTCATCGCTCGCATGTCAGCTCTCTCCCTCTTGGGCAGCCGCCGTGGCTACCCTTTCACCGCGCCGATGATCACGCCCTTCGTGAAGTGGCGCTGCACGAAGGGATAGACGATCAGGACCGGGATCACGGCCAGCGTGATGACGGCCATCTTGATGGCCAGCGTCGGCGCCGCCCCGGTCAGCGAGTTGGCCGCGGCCTGCTGGACGCTGTTCACGCCGGGGATCGGCTGGCCCTGCAGGACGTACGCGCGCAGCACCAGCTGCAGCGGCCACTTGCCGTTGTCGTTGAGGTACAGGAGGGCGTTGAAGAACGCGTTCCAGTAGCCGACGCCGTAGAACAGCGCGATCACGGCCGTCACCGCCTTGGAGAGCGGGAGGACGATCTCGCGCAGGATGCGGAACTCGCTGGCCCCGTCCAGGCGGGCGCTGTCGATCAGGTCCTGGGGGATGCTGTTCATGAAGAACGACCGCACCACCACGACGTTGAAGGCGGCGACCGCGCCGGGCAGGATCAGCGAGGCGAAGTTGTCGATCAGCCCGAGCGACTGCACGAGCAGGTACGTCGGGATGATCCCGGGGCCGAACAGGAACGTGAGCAGGATGATGAACAGCAGCGGCCGGTGCCCGAACGAGTTCGGCCGCGACAGCCCGTACGCCGCCATGACCGTCACCGCCACGCTGAGCACCGTGCCGACCAGCGTGATGCCGGTGCTGACGATCACGGACCGGGTCACGACGCCGCCCGAGAACAGGTCGGTGTAGGCGCCGAACGTGATGCCGTGGGGGACGATGACCAGCCCGCCCGCCTCGGCGACGGAGGCCTGCGTCGAGATGCTGGTCAGCACGACGACGTAGAGCGGGAACAGGACGGCCAGCAGGACGAGCACGATCGCTCCCGCCTTGAGCACCTTCTCCGGCGGCGTCGGCTCCTCCATCCAGATGGGCCGCATGCGCGTGCTCACGCCCGCCTGTACACCCCGTCCTGGCCGAAGACGTGCGCCACCTTGTTGGCGACGAGGATCAGGGTCAGCCCGACCAACCCCTTGAACAGGCCCGCGGCCGCGGCGTAGGACCAGCCGCCGCGGACGATGCCGGTGTAGTAGACGTACGTGTCCACGACCTCGGCCGTGCTGGCGCCGACCGCGTCGTGCTGGAGCAGGTACTGCTCGAAGCCCACCGTCAGCGCGTCGCCGAGGCGCAGGATCAGCAGCAGGACGATGACGGGGCGGAGCGCCGCCAGCGTCACGTGCCACAGCATCCGCCAGCGGCTGGCGCCGTCCACCGCGGCCGCCTCGTAGAGGTTGGCGTCCACGGTGCTGAGGGCGGCGAGGAAGATGATGGTGCCCCAGCCCGCGTCCTTCCACACCGCCTGCGAGGTGACGAGCAGGAGGAACGTGCGCGGGTTGGTCATGACGTCGAACGTGGCCAGGCCGTGCTCCCGGAGCACCTGGGCGAGGAGTCCGGCGCCGCCCAGCATCTGGCCGAACAGGGCGATGACCAGCACCCACGAGAAGAAGTGGGGCAGGTACACGACGCTCTGGACGAACGTCTTGAGCCGCTCCCCCATCAGGCTGTTGAGGAGCAGCGCCAGGCCGATCGGGACGGGGAAGTAGAAGACGAGCTGGAAGGACGTGATCTGGAGCGTGTTCAGGACGACGTGCCAGAACGTGGGGTCGCCGAACAGGCGCTGGAAGTTGTCCAGCCCGACGAACGGGCTGTCGGCGATCCCGACGAACGGCGAGTAGTCCTGGAACGCGATCACGTTGCCGAGCAGCGGGATGTAGTGGAAGACGAGCAGCAGCAGGATCGCGGGGGCCGTGAGGACGATCAGCGGCCAGTCCCGGCGCAGCTTGGCGCGCCAGCTCATCCGCCGCCGGCGGGCGGCCCGATCGGCGCGCGCCGCGTCGCGCCGGGCGACGATGCTCACGGCCGCACCCGGGAAGCCGCCGAGTGACGGCTCGTTCTGGGGTCTGGGGCCGCGCAGTGCCCTGGGGTCGGCTTGGCTCGCCCGGGCGCCGACGCCACGCCTGGGTGTGGGCGTTCAGCGAGGGGGACGGGCTGATGGGCTAGCACTGTGCCGCCTCTGGGCGTCGATTGCCCAGCAAGTGGGTCGCCACTCGCGGTTGCCGTACGTGCGCCACGCCATGCAGCCGCGGTGGGGTGGCTGCGGTACGGCAAGACTGCTGCTGGACCGCACCCGTGCCATAGATGGCCCGCAGATGGCCGTTGCCGGGCGGGGAGGACGTTATTCGCCCGCATGAGGTCCCTCACGCCCGGCAAAGCTGGATCGGTCCAGTCGTTGCACAAACGACACCCGAAGGTGGCACAGTGCTAGCCCACCGGAGGCCCCCCTCGCTGAATTCCCACACCACGACGTGTGGCCGCCACCACGACGACGCGAGCCGATGGCCCGAACGACGCACCGGCCGGCAGGCCCAGAACGAAGCCCCCTCCCCCGCAGGGGGGGAGGGGCCCATGGCGTCCGCCCGGCCGCCATCACTTCTTGCTCAGGATGCTCTCGTAGTACTGCTTGTACCGGGTGCCGCCGTTCTGCAGCCACGCCTGCACCGCCGGCTTCAGGTCGCTCACCGGGGCCCGGCCGTGGATGATGTCCGTCACCTTGTTGTCGAACGCGGTCCCGTTCTGCGAGTTCGGGCCCTGGGGCTTGAACGCGCTGATGTCCGCCGGCTCCTGGACGTTCAGGCCGTAGAGCGGCGACTTCACCGCGTACTTGACCGAGTCGGCCTGCCAGTGGTAGCTGTCCCGCACGAAGTCCGGGTACTGCGGCTCGCTGACCGCGTCCGGATTGCCGACCAGGAAGCCGTACGTGAACGTGACCTCCTTCGTGCCCTGGGCCGTCGGCTGCGGCACGCCGCCCGCGCCGGCCGTCCAGTGGACGCCCTCCACGCCGTAGACCCGCAGCGTGTACTCCTCGGTCCCGATCGTCGCCGCGCACCAGTTGCAGATGCTCAGCAGCTCGTTGATCCGGTCCGACGACAGGTTCTTGTTGAAGAAGCAGTAGATGCCGCCCGGCGTCCCCAGCGACTGGAACGGCGTGGCCTTGCCGTCGTGGGAGAAGAGCGGCCAGGCCTGCATGTCGAACGACGGGTTGTTCGGCCGGTTGCGCTCCACCGCCTCGTGCCAGGCCCCGACGCCGTCGGTGTACACGAGCATGCGGCCGCTCTCGAACAGCGTCTTGGCCTGCGTCGTGTCACCGGCCACCACGGTCGGGTGGACCAGGCCCGCCTTGTACACCTGGGCCGTGAACGCGACCGCCGCCTCGTACTCGGCCGTCTCGATGAAGTACGTGAGCTTGCCGTTGTCCACCCGGAAGTCCTGGGGCGCGCCGAACATCCGCAGCACCTCGAGCCAGATGTCGCCGAACGCCCAGCGGTTGGCCCTGGCGTCCGTGGCCTTCTGGCCCAGCTTGAGCAGGTCGTCCGAGTTCTTCGGTGGCGCCACGCCGAGCTGGTCGAAGATGTCCTTGCGGTAGAACGGGGCGACGCCGTACAGGCCGTTCGGGAACGGCACCCCGTACAGCCGGTTGTTGAACGCGCCGTACTGCCACGCCCCGGTCGGCAGGTTCGCCAGGAACTGCCACTTGCGGATGTTGCCGCCCTTCAGGTGGTCGGTCAGGTCGGCGAACAGCGACGTGACCGCCTCCAGCATGCCCGGCGGGTAGTTCCACGTCGGGATCACGTACATGTCCGGGATCTGCTTGCCGGCCAGCACCGCCGTGACCTTGGTGCCGTAGTCGTTGCCGTTGACGATCTGGAACGTGACGTTGGCGCCCAGCCGCTTGTTGACCGCGTCGAAGTACGCGTTGGGCTGGGGCGGGATGGGCCAGAACGCAGGCGTCATCGCGGTCACCGAGCCCGAGGCGACGGTGTTCGCGAGCGCGCGCTTCTGCTGCGCCGGCCACTTGAGGTACGCCGCCGGCGACGCCACCCCCGCCGGGCCGGTGACGGCCGGGAAGTCCGGCTTGAAGAAGCTCACCGGCACGTAGTCGGGCAGCACGCCGGCCAGCTGGCTCAGCGTGTTGCTGCCGCCCTTGGTCCCGCCGCCGCCCCCGCCGCAGGCCGCCAGCAGGTCCGCCATCGTGAAGCCCGCTCCCGCCGCGGCCGCCGCGGCGAGGAACGTTCGACGGCTGAGCATCGGTCCGCCGAATTCCGCCCGGGCCACTCTGCCCATCTTGTCTCCTCCCACTGCGAAGTCTTCCGCCGCGGAGACCGCTCCGAGAGACGGCCTTGCGGACTCCCCTCTAATCGGGCAGACTAATCGAAGCGCTTCGACATGGCAAGTATGATTCTCTGCGATGGCCACGATCGCCGACGTCGCGTCGCACGCGGGCGTGTCGATGAGCACTGTCTCATACGTGCTGAGCGGCAAGCGCCCGATCTCGGAGGAGACCCGACGCCGGGTCCAGGCCAGCATCCGCGCCCTCGGCTACCATCCGCACGCCGGGGCCCGGGCGCTGGCGAGCAGCCGCGCCAACGTGATCGCGCTGGTCATCCCCCTGCGCACCGGCGTCCACGTGCCCGTGGTGATGCAGTTCGTGGTCTCGGTCGTGACGAGCGCCCGGACCTACGACCACGACGTGCTCCTGCTGACCCAGGACGAGGGCCTCAAGGGCCTGCGCCGGGTGACGGCGGGCGCGATCGCGGACGGGCTCGTCGTGATGGACGTGGAGCTGCACGACGCGCGCATCCCGGTGCTCCGCTCGCTGGGCCGGCCGTCGGTGCTGATCGGCTTCCCGGCGGACTCGGCCGGGCTGACGTGCATCGACCTGGACTTCGCGGCGGCCGGCGCGCTCTGCGTCGACCACCTGGCCGACCTCGGCCACACGTGCATCGGGATGGTCGGCTCGCCGCAGGCCGTCTACCGACGCGAGACCGGGTTCGCCCAGCGGCTGCTCGCGGGCATCGGGCAGGCGGCCGCGCGCCGCGGCGTGACGGCCACCACGCACCCGTGCGAGCCGTCGCGGGAGGCGGTGCTGGCCACGGTCGAGGAGCTGCTCCGCGAGCAGCCGGCGCTGACGGGGATCGTCGTGCACAACGAGCCGGCCGTCCAGCCGCTGCTCGACGCGCTGGCGGCGCTGGGACGCCGCGTGCCGGAGGACGTGTCCGTGGTGGCGATCTGCCCGGACGAGCTGGCCGAGCACGCCGCGCCCCGCGTGACGTCGGTCGCCATCCCGGCCGAGGAGCTGGGGCGGCGGGCGGTCGACCTGCTGATGGCCAAGCTGGCGGATCACGACGTGCCGGGCGCGACGCTGCTGTCGCCGCGGCTGACGGCGCGCGCGAGCACCGCCGAGCGGTAGACCCGGTCCGCGTCCACACAGGGAGGGGTATGTGGCTGCGTTCCATGAGATCGACGGCGGCCTGGAGTGGCATGGCCGCGTTGCGGGAGCGGGCGGCCGTACGGGCCGGCACGAGGTGCTGCGCGTCGAGCCATGGGGCGAGGACAGCGTCCGGGTCCGGGTCGGCCTGACCCGCGTCCGCGACGACGTCCCCGGCGCCCTGCTCGCGCCGGCCCCGACGGACGCGCGCATCGATCCGATGGACGACGGCGCCCGGCTCGTGGCCGGCCGCCTCGCGGTGGAGGTCTCCGGCGACGGCCTGGTCCGCTTCACGCGGGCCGTCGGCGGCGCCGAGCTGATCGCGGAGGAGCCCGCGCACTTCTGGTGGCCGGGCCCGCGCCTGTTCGCCGCGACGGGCAACGGGTACCACCGGATCGAGCAGCGGTTCCGGGCGTACGAGGACGAGCGCGTCTTCGGCCTGGGCCAGCACCAGCACGGGCTGCTCGACCAGAAGGGCGCGGTCGTGGACCTGGTCCAGCGCAACGCCGAGGTGAGCATCCCGTTCCTCTTGTCGAGCCGGGGCTACGGCCTGCTCTGGAACAGTCCCGCCACCGGCCGGGTCGAGCTGGCCACCAACGGCACTCGGTGGGTGGCCGAGAGCGCCCGCCAGATCGACTACTGGGTCACGACCGGGCCCGACCCGGCCGCGATCATGCACCACTACGCGGACGCGACCGGGCACGCGCCGATGCTGCCGGACTGGGCGGCGGGCTTCTGGCAGAGCAAGCTGCGCTACCGGACCCAGGAGGAGCTGCTGGCCGTCGCCCGCGAGTACCAGCGCCGCGGCCTGCCGCTCTCCGTCATCGTGGCCGACTTCTTCCACTGGACGCACCTCGGCGACTGGCGGTTCGACCCGGCCGAGTGGCCCGACCCGGCGGCGATGGTGCGCGAGCTGGCGGATATGGGCGTCCGGCTGATGGTCTCGGTGTGGCCCTCGGTCAGCCCGCTCAGCGAGAACTACCAGGAGATGCTCGACCGCGGCCTCCTGCTGGCCACCGAGCAGGGGCCGGTGGTCCACGCCGACTGGCCCGACAAGGGCGTGGACGTCGCGGTGGGCGTGGCCTTCTACGACCCGACCAACCCCGAGGCGCGGCGCTTCGTCTGGGAGCAGGTGCGCGAGCACTACCACTCGCTCGGCATCCGGATCTGGTGGCTCGACGCGTGCGAGCCCGAGCTGAAGCCCGGCACGCCGGGGAACCTGCTCTACCACGCGGGGCCCGGCCTCGAGGTCGGCAACCTGTACCCGCGAGAGCACGCGCGCGCGTTCCACGAGGGGATGGTGGCGGCCGGGGAGACGGAGGGCCTGTCGTTCTCCCGCTCGGCCTGGGCGGGGAGCCAGCGCTACGGCGCCGCCCTGTGGTCGGGCGACATCGCGGCGACGTTCGAGGCCCTGCGGGCGCAGGTGCGGGCGGGCCTCAACGTGGCGCTGAGCGGCATCCCCTGGTGGACGACCGACATCGGCGGCTTCCACGGCGGGGACCCCGAGGCGCCGGAGTTCCGGGAGCTGATCGTCCGCTGGTTCCAGTACGGGGTGTTCTGTCCCCTCTTCCGCCTGCACGGCTTCCGCGAGCCGTGCCCGCCGTTCAGCATCCACCAGACGGGCGGACCCAACGAGGTGTGGTCGTTCGGCGAGGAGGCGTACGAGGCGATCCGGGAGATCCTGTTCCTGCGCGAGCGGCTGCGGCCGTACGTGCTGGCGCAGATGCGGGCGGCGCACGAGTGCGGCCAGCCGGTGATGCGGCCGCTGTTCTACGACTTCCCCGAGGACGAGGGGGCGTGGTCGGTGGACGACGCGTTCCTGTTCGGGCCGGACGTGCTGGTCGCGCCGGTGACGGTGTACGGCGCCCGGGAACGGGAGGTGCACCTGCCCGCCGGCGCGGACTGGACCGACCCGTGGACCGGGACCACGCACCCCGGCGGCCGGGCGCTGTGCCTGCGGGCGCCGCTGGACCGCGTGCCGGTGCTGCTGCGGGACGGGGCGCCGATCCCGATCCGGGGATGAGCGACCCCGCCAGGCCGCCGTTCCGCGACCCGGACCTGCCGCTGGACGCCCGGCTGGACGACCTGCTGGCGCGGCTGACGCGCGCCGAGAAGGTGGCGCTGATGCACCAGCACCAGCCGGCGATCCCCCGGCTCGGCATCGCCCCGTCCCACACCGGGCGCGAGGCGCTGCACGGCGTCGCGTGGCTGGGGCCGGCGACCGTCTTCCCGCAGGCAGTGGGCCTGGCCAGCACGTGGAGCCGGGACCTGGTGCGCCGGGTCGGCGAGGCGGTGGGGGACGAGGTGCGCGGCTTCCACCACCGCGATTCGGCCACCGGGCTGAACGTGTGGGCGCCGGTGGTGAACCTGCTCCGCGACCCGCGCTGGGGCCGGAACGAGGAGGGCTACTCGGAGGACCCGCTGCTGACGGGCGCCATGGCGACCGCGTTCGCGGGCGGCCTGCGCGGCGACCACCCCTTCTACCTGAAGACCGCGCCGACCCTGAAGCACTTCCTGGCCTACAACTGCGAGACGGAGCGGACGACGGTGTCGGTGAGCGTCCGGCCCCGGGTGCTGCGGGAGTACGAGCTGCCGGCGTTCGAGGCCGCGCTGGCCGCGGGCGTCGCGACCGGCGTGATGCCGTCGTACAACCTGGTCAACGGCCGGCCCGCGCACCTGAGCCCGCTGCTGGAGGACGTCGTCCGCCGCTGGTCCGCGGACGAGCTGCTGGTCGTGAGCGACGCGTTCGCGCCGTCCAACGTCGCCGGCGAGCAGCGGTACTACCCGAGCCAGCCCGCCGCCCACGCGGCGCTGGTGGCGGCCGGGCTGGACAGCTTCACGGACCGCGCGACCGATCCCACGTTCACCGTGGCCTGCCTGACGGCCGCGCTGGACGAGGGCCTGCTGGACGAGGCGCTGGTCGATCGAGCGGTGCGGCGCGTGCTGTCGATCCGGTTCCGGCTGGGCGAGTTCGACCCGCCGGAGCGCTGCCCGTACGCGGGGATCACGTTCGCGGCCGTGGGCACGGCCGAGCACCGGGCGCTGGCCCGGGAGACCGCCCGCCAGGCGCTGGTGCTGCTGAAGAACGACGGGCCGGCGCTGCCGCTGCCCCGCGCGACGCGCCGGGTGGCGGTGCTGGGCCCGCTGGCCGCGATGCTGCTGGAGGACTGGTACGCCGGCACGCTGCCGTACGAGGTCACTCCGGTGGACGGGCTGCGCGAGGCGCTGGGGCCGGACGCGGTCGTGACGTGCGCCGAGGGCGTGGACCGGATCGCGCTGCGGGACGTGGCCACGGGCGGGTACGTGGCGGCGCCGGGGGACGCGGGCGGGCCGCTGACGGTCGGCTCCGCCGCCGGGGCGTTCGACGTGTTCGACTGGGGCGAGGGCGTGTGCACGCTGCGGGCGGCGGCCAACCGGCGCTGGGTGCGGGTGGACGACGGCGGCGGCCTCGTGAACGACAGCGTCCAGCCCCGGGGCTGGGTGGTCCAGGAGGCGTTCCGCGTGCTGCCGCGGGGCGAGGGGACGGTGCTGCTGCGCAGCGTCGCCACCGGCCGCTACGTCGTGGCGGCGGCCGGCGGCGGGCTGGCGGCGTCGGCCATCGCGCCGGGCCGGGCGACGCGGTTCGCCCGCGAGGTGCTGGTGGACGGCGTGGCCGAGGCGGTGGCGGCGGCCCGGGACGCCGAGGTCGCGGTCGTCGTGGCCGGCAATGCGCCGTGCATCAACGGCCGGGAGACCGAGGACCGGGTCGACCTCCGGCTGGCGCCCCGGCAGCGGCGGCTGATCCGAGCCGCGCAGGCCGCCAACGAGCGGACGGTCCTGGTGGTGCAGAGCAGCTACCCGATGGCGATCGGGTGGGAGCAGGAGCACGTCCCCGCCATCCTGTGGACGTCGCACGGCGGCCAGGAGCTGGGCCACGCGCTGGCGGACGTGCTGCTCGGCGACCACGCCCCGGGCGGCCGCCTGACGCAGACGTGGTACCGGTCGGCCGATGACCTCGGCGACATCCGCGACTACGACGTGATCGGGGGCCGCCGAACCTACCTCTACTTCGAGGGGACGCCGCTGTACCCGTTCGGGCACGGGCTCACGTACGCCCGGTTCCGGTACGAGGACCTGCGGCTGAGCCGGCACGCGGTGGACGCGGCGGGCGCGGTCACGGTGAGCGCGACCATCGCGAACACCGGCCCGGGGGCCGGCGACGAGGTGGTGCAGCTGTACACGCGCAAGCGGGCGCCTCGGGTGGAGCAGCCGCGGCTGCGGCTGCGCGGGTTCGAGCGGGTGCGGCTGGCGGCGGGCGAGTCGCGGACCGTGCGGTTCGAGCTGGCGGCCGCCGACCTGGCGATCTGGGACGTGACGCGGGGCCGGTTCGCGGTCGAGCCGGGCGTCTACGACGTGCTGGCGGGCCGCTCGTCGGCCGACCTTTCCCTGTGCTCGGTGCTGGAGGTCGAGGCCGAGCCGATCCCGCGCCGCGGGGTGAGCGGCGCGTGGACCGCCGCGGCGGACTTCGACGACTGGTGGCGGGCGGTCCTGGTGGACGAGACCCGGGCGCGCGGCGACGCGGTGGCGGCCCGCGACGGCGCGGCCTGGATCGCGTTCCGCGACGTGGACTTCGGCGCCGGCGTGGCCGGGTTCACCGTCCGGGCGGCGAAGGAGGGGCCGGGCGCCGGGTCGATCGAGCTGCGCCTGGACGGCCCGGCGGCCGGCCGGCGCGTGGCCGCCGTCGAGGTGCCGTGCCGCGGCGGCCGGTACGGGTGGGCCGAGGTGACCGTGCCGGTCCGCGGCGCCTGCGGCGTGCACGACCTGTACCTGGTGCTGGGCGGCGGGGTCCGGGTGTCGCGCTTCCGGTTCGACTGAGCCGGGCGCTCTGGTACGGTGTCGGGCCGTGCCGGTCGCCGTCGCCCACCTGACGATCGCCGCCACGTGGTTGGGCTCGATGGTCTATTCCCTCCTCGTGGTCCAGCCGCGGATCGCGCGGTTCTTCACGGACGACGGCCGCCGCGAGGCGTTCCTCGTCGCGCTGGCCCACGGCAACCGGTGGCCGGTCGTGGCGGTGGTGACCGCCCTGGTGGCCAGCGGGGCCATCGTGATCGCCACGCGGCCGCCGCTGGCCGCCGGCTACGCCGTGGCGCTCGTCCTGTACCTGGCGGCGGCGGCCGTGTTCGCCAACGTCTCGTGGCGGCACTGGCCGGCGCGGGTGTTCGCGCTGCCGGAGGAGCTGGCCGGGTACCAGCGGCGCCTGCGGCTCCAGGCGTGGACGATCCTGGGCCTGGTGGCCGTGGCGTTCGTGATCGCGCTGAGCGTCAGCGTCCGGAGCTGACGGCGAGCCGCGTCAGACGCCGGGCCGGGGCACGTCCCGGCGGCGACTGTACCGCCGCGGTTGCCGTACATTTGCGGCACACCTCACAGATTCTCAGCAGGGAGAGCGAGAGCATGGCCGGGAAGGCGGACTTCACGCCCGACGAGTGGGCGACGATGCAGCGGGCGATCGTGGGCGCGCCGCTCCTGGTGGCCGTGTCGGACGGCGGCACGTCGGACCTGCGGCTGGAGCTGCACGCGATCGGCGAGAAGCTGGCCGAGGCCCGGGCCGGGCACGGCAGCGAGCTGGTCCAGGGGCTGGCCGACATCGGCGGCGCCCAGACCGGGTTCCACGGCAAGATGCGGCGGGCGGAGGTCGAGGGTCCGGCCCTGGACTCGCTCCGGGCCGCCGTCGCGACCCTGGAGTCCAAGGCGCCCGACGAGCTCGACTCGTTCCGCTACTTCGTCCTCGACCTGGCCAAGGCCACCGCGGCCGCCGCGCGGTCCGGCCCGTTCGCGCTGACGGGCCCGCTGGTCAGCGAGCGCGAGGCCGCGGCCGTGGACCGGATCAAGGCCGCGATCGGGATCGGCTGACGGCCGCGTTCAGCGGAACAGCCAGCCGCGGCGCCAGAACAGCACGAGCTGCAGGACCATGCTCGCGGCCATGATGCCGACGCCGCCGAGGAACGCCAGCGGCCCGGTGATGTGGGTCACCAGGTACCCGAAGTTCATGCCGAAGAAGCCCGTGAGGAACGTCAGCGGCAGGAACACGCTGGCGATCACGGTCAGGCGCATCATCGTGCTGTTCAGCCGGTTCGAGACCGTGGACAGGTACACGTCCATCGCGCCCGTGAGCAGGTCGCGCAGCGCGTCCGCCTCCTCGTACTGCCGGATCAGGTCCTCGTACACGTCCCGCCAGTACAGCTGCAGGTCCCCCTCCGAGTGCTCCAGCGAGTGCGACAGCAGCCGCTGGAACACGTCCCGCTGCGGCCCCAGCGTCCGCCGCAGCTCCGCCACCGAGTGCTTGAGGCCAGTGAGGCGGGCCAGCGCGGCCGGCGTCGGCCGTTCCAGCACCACGTCCTGGAGCTGGTCCGTCACGTCGTCCAGCTTGTCCAGGGTGGGGAAGAGGCTGTCCACGACCGCGCTGATCACCAGGTACTGCAGGAACACCAGGTCGTTGCGCGTGACCGACGGGTCCTCCTCGATGCGCCTGCGGACGTCGGTCACGGCCGGTGCCGGCTCGTTGTGGACGGTGACGAACCAGCGATGGGTCAGGAACAGGTGGTGCTCGCGCATCGCGATGTCCTCGGTGCCGGCCTCGAGCTCGGCCGCGAACAGCACCGCGAACTTGTAGCCGGGAAACTCGTCGAGCTTGGGCCGCTGGTTCCTCTGGCGGACGTCGGCGACCGTCAGCGGGTGGAATCCGAAGCCGTCCAGGAGCAGGTCGTAGTCGGCCTGCTCGGGCGCCTCGATGTCCAGCCACCAGCCGATCTCGTTGTCCTTCAGCCGGCGCCGGACCTCGTCCACCGAGACGTCCGTGCACTGGCCGGAGGCCGTGACCAGGTGCCGGGCCGTCACACCGGCCCGCCCAGCGTGTGGAGCAGGAAGCTCCACACGTCGGCCTCCTCGGGCACGACCTTGGCCACCGGCTTGCCCTGGCCGTGGCCGGCCCGCGGCTCGACCCGGAGCAGCACCGTCGCCCCGGGGGCCGCGGCCTG
>Ga0070717_10002092_pt1 | contig 13991 bp, 16 predicted proteins | sample LARL113metaG_FD_71366 | JGI IMG/M metagenome (GOLD analysis project Ga0070717, IMG submission 71366) | Corn, switchgrass and miscanthus rhizosphere microbial communities from Kellogg Biological Station, Michigan, USA - LAR L11-3 metaG | ecosystem: Host-associated > Plants > Roots > Rhizosphere ... | reverse complement strand
AAAATTGGTTCGACGCGTCCATCGGCCCTTGATGGTCTTGTTGCATAAGCACATCATGCCGATGAGCGTCGCGATTTTCAAGCCTCTCCCCTAATTTCACCGGTTAGTGGGGCTGTACCAGTCTCAACTTGCTTGCAGAAAAAACAGGTTTTGAAAATGTTACTCTCAAAGTGTATCCCTTTGCTGCAAACTTTGAACAACTGGAAAATTCATTAAGCAGGTATGCGTTTCAAAAATACATCATGCCCGTTGTGAAGCTGGCTTTTAGGATAAAGCCTGTCTGGTATTTATACCTGCCAGGTGAAATGTTTTGGATTGCCAGAAAAATATAACTGTTTATGGGATTTTTTAGATTTCTCCTAGCAATAAGCGTATTAAGCATTCACACGGATTATAACCTGGGGCTTTCCCGTTTCGGCGAGCAACTGGCCGTCAATGCGTTCTTTATCATCTCAGGCTTCTACATGGCCTTAATCATTGCGGAAAAGTACACGGGAAAGAATGGCTCATACCGCTTGTTTATCACAAACAGGTTTTTGCGGATTTACCCCCTTTATTGGGTAGTCCTCCTAGCGACAATCATTTTTTCCACCGGACTTAACCCCTTTCGGCTTCCATACACATCAGTGTTTAAGTTCATCAGCGATATTACACTTCTTGCGAGGACTGACTATTTCTCTGTCAATGCTGCTGTTTCCAATACGCCATTAGTCACTCCGGCATGGACGCTTATCATTGAATTGACGTTTTATCTCTTTGCCACGTTTTTTGTCCGGTTAAAGACTAGGTATCTCTTGGGTATTGCGGTTTTGAGCTTTGCGATAAAGTATGGTATTGCCTACTATCAAATGCTGCACCATATATATCCGAAAACGGGCTTTTTCCCTGCTTGCCTGGTGTTCTTCATGTTGGGAATAATCGCGTATAGACTCTATGCAAGGCTAAAAATGAAGCGGATCGATAAAAGACTTATAATCAGCTTTTTTGTTGTGATGGTTTTGTTGACTCTTTTTTACTATCAGGTGCCGGCGTTTATTCGTTACCACAACTTTCAATTGAAAGAATGGCTGTACTATGTATTGTTTACAACGTTTATACCATTCGGCTTTACGCTTTTGAAAAGCAACCCCGTTGACGGCTTTATTGGAGAGCTTTCATATCCTATCTATATTTCCCACTACCTCATTGTTGGAATATTAGGATCGTTCTTGAAGATATCGGCTAATACATGGCAATTATTTTTGATCGCCTCTGCTGTGACAATAATTATATCGCTTGTTCTGGTACTGTTGATTGATAAGCCCGTTGACAGATACAGGCAGAAAAGGCTTGCAGTTGTGAAAGTCCCCTGAGCCGGACACTGCTCAATTTGCGACGTGGGAGAGTCGGATAATATTTCTTTTCTGATGCCAGGCACGAACGATACAAAAGGGTTGTGGGATAGTGGTACAAGATGCAGCAAAATTAGCCATTTCTAAACACATCGATACTACCCCCTCATCCTTCCGTTATAATTACTAGCACACCTGTTCAGGCGGAAAGGGAGTAAATAGTGTATGGGGCTTCCAGACTGGTTTAGTAAGTTTTGCTCAAATATTCAGGTTCAGAATACCGATACGATTTCGTACCGTTACAGGCGCATTACCAGACAGTTAAATACAGACTTTTGGAACACAACATCAGAGACCGCCCACAGCCTCTATGTCGGCTCCTACGGCAGAAATACTGCAACGAAGGGTTTTAGCGATCTTGATATGGTGTTTGAGTTGCCTGGAAACTTGTATTATCAGTACGATGCACACGTTGGTAATGGTCAATCTGCTCTGCTACAGAATGTTCGCTCGTCCATACGAAGGACATATTCCTCATCTGATATTGGCGCAGACGGGCAAGTCATTGTCGTGAAGTTTGATGATGGCATGAAGTTTGAGGTAAACCCTGTGTTTATCAACAAGGGAGGAAGTTACACCTTCCCTGACGCTAATAATGGCGGTAAATGGAAAACGACCAATCCCAGGCCAGAAATACAGGCAATCAGAGACAGAAACAACGCCTGCAATAATAACCTTGTTCCTCTATGCAGAATGATGCGGAAGTGGCGGCGGCAGTGGGATGTGCCTATCGGTGGTTTGCTTATTGATACGCTGGCTTACCAATTTATTGAAAACTACGAGTATCGTAATAAATCATACTGGTACTATGATTACCTGTGTCGGGACTTCTTCAAGTGGATGGCCGATCAAAGTGCTGAACAAGAGTACTGGAAAGCGCCAGGGAGCGGCCAGTATGTGTATGGAAAGGGACTTTTCCAATATAAAGCAAAGCGGTGCTATAATATCGCACTAGAAGCAATTACGCATGAAACAGCAACCCCGAAACGGGAATGGTCTGCAAAACAAAAATGGAGAGAAATCTTTGGCAGTGACTTCCCAGAGTAATGAAGAGAGCAAAGCTAAATACATTTTAGAGGGACAAATTCGTGAGTGCTATGCTCGTGTTGTCTATTCCCACAAGACGCATGAAAAATGTGCTGACATCCTCCTTGCCAGGCAATCAACTATCAAGCTCTGGCAGATAATTCTCTCAGCGCTCATTACCGGTGGGTTCATCTCAGCCTTTTTTGGTTCAGGGAATATAGGGGCAGCAATCGGTGTCGTCCTGGCGACAGCCCTTCTCATTTTGAATACCTACACAAAAAACTACGATCTGGGTGAGCTTGCACAAAAACACAAGCAGGCGGCGAACGATATATGGCTTATTCGAGAGAGATACTTATCGCTTCTTACTGATCTTGCCAGTGGCAATAAGCCTATCGAGGGCTTACAAGAAGAAAGAGACAAACTCCTCTCGGAGCTGCACGCGGTGTATGCTGGCTCGCCAAGCACAAATTACAAGGGCTACAAAAAGGCGCAAGAGGCTCTTAAAACATATGAGGATATGACTTTTTCTGATGAAGAAATAGATGCTTTTCTGCCTGCTGAATTAAAAAGGTCGAAAAGAGAAAAAGTCGGCGCTTGAGCGACCTGTCTTGACTACTGCTTACGATGTGCCTGTTGAACTCTCTCGATGATCGAATGTCTTGAAGAACATTTTTCTTTCTTCTGTTTGTCCAACCTCCATACCAACCTGGCCGTCGGTATCGTAAAACACCGCCCCTAATGTTTTTCGTACACCTTCCTCTAAAACTAACTGCATGGGGTTGAGCGGTTGTGAGATTGGTTCCCTCGCAAACCCTAAGTCTGAAAGTAGTGCATCAACATACTGGCAGAGATCGAGAAAGGCTTTCTGAAGGTATTCTATGCAATCAATTTTTTTATCGAAGGTGTATTGTGCATACTTGGTCAACTGATGGTAGACACATATTGGCCATAACGATTGGCGGGCCACTCCGCTTGTCTGGACATGCTGAAGCGAGCGGGGTGTAGGTGAGAGGAAACCTCGCCACGAGTGGCTTGACACATACGTTTCGCTTTTCTTGCATTAAAATTCTGATCTGTTCGATACTTCTTCTGTTCAAAGTAAGCGTTGCCTCGGTGGGAGCAGAGAGCATGACCATCATCACAGCGAGGGCGGGTAACAGTAAGGAGATGTACTGCCTTTTCCCTCAAGGTTTGCGCATTTCCCCGAAGGTGTGAAGAGCCTTGAGCAAGGCTTGACAAAGACGACAGAAGAGGTTAGACTTTCTCGTGGAGGAGTGTATTTCAATCTTTGTGTCCTGCTCTTTGCCTGGTCGTGTGTTCAGCGCTTATCTCGATGTGATCCGGTGCAGGCGGTTGCCCTCTTGGCTTCCTCCTCCAGCGCCAGTTGCTCAACCGTCAGGGGTGAGGGTGTCCGGGAAGCCCACTCACCTCTGCCTACCCATTGCACGTTTGTGGAACTCCCCTGGCTGACCTTGCACGCTTATCGTCTCTATGGAACCATTGTTCTGGCTCCTGGTGCCGACCTGGCACCAGGAAGTACGACCCGCTCACTGGGAAAGGAGCGAACGGAAATGGAGCCAACAAAATTTGACGAACTCACCAAAGCCCTGGCCACCTCGACCTCACGCCGCCAGGCCCTCAAAACCATTGCCGCCACCACTCTTGGCGGCATCCTGGGTCTGGGCGGTATCGGCACCGCCTTAGCCAGCAACAGTGCCTGTGCCAAGTTCTGCAATGCGGTCTTTGGCGCTAATACCCCTGCGGCCAACCAATGTATAAGTGATGCAGCTCATGGCAAGGGTCTGTGTCACCAGTGCGGCAGCGCGACCCCCACGTCTATTTGTTGCACCAGAAATAGCAGTGGCTTCTGCTCCAGCTACAGTGGGGCCCACTGTCCCTGTGATAGCAGCCAGTGCCTGACGTGCGATTCGACGAGCGGCACCTGTGTTTCTAGCTGTACCTCGGGCCAGACCTGTTGCAGTGGGACGTGCTCGGATTGTCCCTGCGGCTACGTGAAGCTCTCCAACGGCACGTGCGCTAAGCCCTGCACCACTAACGCGGATTGTCCTGGCTGCTCAAGTGGATGTAGTGCTCAGGACATTTCTGGTGCGTTCTACTGCGCCAACACATGCACTGTTCAGACTTGTACAACCGAGAGCGACTGTCCTAGCGGGCAGTTTTGTTCCTTCCAGTGCGGCGAGCCAGCCGGATGTGTGCCAGCGTGCTAGGGAGATGACTCTGCTGATAACGGCGGGAGGTGGTGGTCGCCCCCTTGCAGCAAAGAGGAGATCGTCTCGGCTTCGGCGTGGGTGAGCCAACTTGACTCATCTACGCCTTGCTGCCAAGCAAGCGGAGCAGGGAACGCGGAGGGACGTTGCATTCGGTGTGTGCTGCTTTCATCCGAACAGGGGCGTTCTTGGAAACATGGGGCAAAACAAAACATGGTCGGGAGGGAGCGAAGCGCAAGCCTTACGGGGAGATCCTCGCCCTTCGTGTACGGTGTAGACCGGTGTGTTGGCGGCACCAATCAGATCACCATCTTCCCGGGCAAGAGAGGTCTTCCCTCCCTGTGAGGCTGGCCATTCATGAAGAGAAGGAGAAAGGTTGATGGCTATCGCTCTGTTGATTGCACGCTTGTTGCTGGCTGCTGTGTTCCTGGTAGCCGGCATTGCCAAATTCGCCGACCTGGCTGGCTCACGGCAGGCCCTGCGCGACTTTGGCGTCCCGGCGCAGCTTTCGACGCCCTTGGGTACGCTGCTGCCGCTGGCCGAACTGGCTGTGGCGGTGGCACTGCTTCTTCCCGTCACGGCCTGGTGGGGTGCTCTGGGGGCGCTGGCCTTGCTGCTGCTCTTCGTGGTCGGCATCGGTTACAACCTGGTCCGCGGGCGGCACCCTGATTGCCACTGTTTCGGCCAACTGCATTCGGCTCCTGCGGGCTGGCTCACCCTGATCCGCAACCTGGTGCTGGCCACCGTTGCCGGGGTCGTGGTTGCCTTTGGCAGGAGCATGCCAGCTCCGGGTGTGCTGGACTGGCTGGCTCCCCTGAGCGTGAGCCAACGCATCGAGGTGCTGGCTGGCCTGGTCGTGCTTGTACTGCTCATCGGAGAAGGCTGGCTGCTCTTCCAGGTCATGAGCCAACAAGGACGCTCGCTGTTGCGGATCGAGGCGCTGGAAGCGCGGCTGGCTGAAGCTGGACTGACGGTGCCACAAGCCATAGCAGGGACTGCCGGACTACCCGTTGGCACGCAGGCTCCCGGCTTTGCCCTTCCTACCCTCAGCGGTGAGACGACGACGTTGCAAGCGTTGCGTGCTCTGGGCAAGCCGGTGGTGGTGATTTTCTCCGACCCAGGCTGTGGTCCTTGCACCGCGCTCTTACCAGAGATTGGGCGCTGGCAGCGGGAGCACGCGACGAAACTGGTCGTGGCGCTCATCAGTCGGGGGACGGTCGAAGCCAATCGTCCCAAGGCGAGTGAGTATGGGTTGACCCATGTGCTGCTCCAGCAGGATCGCGAGGTTGCCCAAGCCTATCAGGCCTCTGGGACGCCCAGTGCTGTGCTCGTGCGTCCCGATGGCACGATTGGCAGCACTTTGGCTCAGGGAGCCGATGCCATTCGTATCTTGCTTGACCAGACGCTCTCCCCAGGGGGGCTGGGCAGCCTGCCGATGGCGGCTCAGGGCAATGGTCGTGGAGCAACCGCTACCCCAGGACCACCAACTGGTCCCAAGATGGGTGAACCGGCCCCGGACTTCAGCCTGCCCGATCTCTCCGGGAAGTTCGTCCACCTCTCCGACTTCCGAGGCAGCAGAACGCTGCTACTCTTCTGGCGACCCAGCTGCGGTTTCTGCCAGCGCATGCTAGAGGACCTCAAAGCCTGGGAGGCCAACCCGCCTGCCGGTGCACCGAAGCTGCTGGTGGTCTCGACCGACAGCGTCGCCGACAACCAGGCCATGGGACTGCGTTCCCCTGTGCTACTCGACAAGGACGGCATGGCCGTTGGGAGGCTGTTTGGAGCGACAGGCACGCCGATGGCGGTGCTGATCGATGCAGAAGGCAAGATCGCATCTGAACTGGCCGCAGGTGCTCCAGCGGTGCTGGCGCTGGCTGGTCACAAGCAGGACACCACCGCATCTGCCTAGGTAAGCCTCCGACAGCGGCACAGGAGGCATCAGCACCTCCTGTACCTTTCCTCTTCCTGAGTGATTGGGTATCATTCGGGCAAACCTTTGAGGACTTTGATAGGGATGGTCATAGAGCTGGGGGTTGCCGATTTTTATTGCTCAGGCAAGCGGTTTAGTGCAAAAAATACGATGGGTATCTGTCAAGCCACTCGTGGCGAGGTATCTACTCCACAACGGCAAAGTTTCTTACCTCTGTTCATCTTTTGCTGGTGCAACCACCTGCCCATTTCCCTATAGGTCGCGTTCTTTCGTGTTTAATTCGTATTTTCCGGCTCTGGTGGGGTTAGTCGTGCCTGGTGTCGGGATTAAATCATTGTGCGACGCGGGGAGAGAGGGGTGAATTCGCATACCAAATGCTCCACGAGCTATCATAAGATAAGGTAGCGGAAGGTGGTGAGTATGTTTGAAAGGATATACACACTTCAGTCTTGAGGAACGGGAAAAACTCAATGCACGCAAGTAACAAAAGTTTTTTCTGCAAGATATAGCCCATAAGCTTAAATACCTCTGCTTAAGCTCTGGGTTTCCGTTTATACCATTTTGCTACACGTTTAGCTTTATCTACATCGCCCACTTTGAAGGTTTCTAAAGTAAGACCTAATGTACCAAGCGTTTGTTCGAGTTGATGATTATCAACTTTCAATTCTCCTCTGAGATAGACCTTTACTATTTTTTGAGCTTCTTTAGGCGATCTTTGCCAAGACTTTCCTGACTCTTTATGTTTCATAGGCGGGGACTTTAGTCGAGATCATATACTGGTTGGTTGTCAAATTAATGGTTATCGTCTTCTTCCAGGATTGCGGTCTAGCTTCTTGTTCGCGAGTTGATACTGACATATATAAGCTCAATAGTATAGCACCGTCTGCTAGGTTGTCAACTATGGGATAAGGTGTGAAGCTATACGTTGTAAAAGCCGTCTTGCTCGACTTCATAGAGTGCCTCCTCGCTTTCTCAGCTTCATCTCAGTGTTCTCACAGGTTCAACTCAGAGAGCTGGGCTATACTTCTGCGTAGTACGTTAAAACAGATGCGTTGGCAGCTGCTTCCTCAAAAGCCCAGAGAAACTGAGAGGAGGAACCTTCCTTTCAGCGGGAGCAACAGCTCTCGTCTTATTCTTGTTGTGCAGCAGGAGTTGTTTGCCAAAGATCCTGCTGTAATATCTTCTTTTGGAAAAGTCTCCCGATAGTTTGTCATTTTCACGGAGTACTACAGTTGAGCGCACCCATGCACAGGAGAAAGGAAGCAACGCACAGAAAGGAAGAGCTGCCATGTCTGGAGAACAGAACAAGGCCCTGGCTAGCCGTGCTGTTGAAGAGTTCCTTACTCCAGGACCCATCGACCGAGCAGATGCGTTCTTCAGCACTGACTCCGTCAAGCACGTCCCTTCCCCACCTGGATTTCCGACTGGTCTGGTGGGCTTCAAACAGTCCTTCTCCTTCTTCCGCCAGGCTTTTCCGGATCTCCACTCCACGGTTGAGGACACGATTGCCGAAGGAGACTGATCATGTCTACACCTACTGCGACACAGCAACCCGCTCCCCATTCCGCGCTCCGGCGTCTGGTGGCCCGCCATCCGGTGGCGGCCTTCCTGGTCATGGTCTATGCCGTGACCATTGCGGTCGTTCTGCCGCCGGTTCTGACACGGCATGACATCTGGCCATTTGGTCAGGCCCTCTCTGACCCGCTCGGCCATATCTTCGGGTCGGCGGTACCGGCCTTCCTCGTGATAGCGGCCATGCACGGCCGGGCCGGTGTGCGAGACCTGGCGCGGCGGTGCCTCCGGTGGCGCGTCGGCCCCCAGTGGTACCTCTTCGCGCTGCTCAGCGTGCCCATCGGCGTGGTGGTGTGCGCGAGCGCGATCTTTGGGCTGGCACCGCTGCACGCGCTGGTGGACCAGTGGCCGCTGCTGTTCACGGTGGTGGTGCCACAACTCCTGCTCTTTATCGTCTTCTCCAATGGTCCTGAGGAGATCGGCTGGATGGGGTTCTTGCAGGCGCGGCTGCAAGAGCGGCACGGACCATTGAAGGCCAGCGTCATCGTCACGCTCCCCTTTGCGCTATATCATCTGCCCGGCTTGATGGTCGACGAAGGATTAAGCCTCGCACAGCTCCCCCTCGCCCTCGGCTTGTTGGGCGCTTTGGCGATCCTTCAGCTGTTCGGACGGATTGTCATGATGTGGCTCTACAACAACACCAATCGCAGTGTGCTACTGGTGGGGATGTTCCACTCGAGCTTTGACGCAACGACTGCAAAGTTTGGCCTCACATTCATTCCAGACTATACTACTGGAGTTGTCACCTATATAGCCAGCGGTGTCGTCGCTGTGACCGCCGTGCTCATCGTTGTCTTCACCAGGGGCCGTCTCTCCTACAAACCGATCCTGGCATCGCCATCAGAAGAGGCACCGCACCCACCAGATGCGCCTCTAACCCAAGCCTGAACCCCTGCTGTTCCGATGGTTGCACCCTCTTTAGCTAGCAAGCAGTATTCCCCAAATGTGAGGAAGATCCCTAGTAGCACAACGTCCTCATCGGGGAGATTACCTTGTTGTCGGCTTTGGAGATCAGTTACGTCAAAATGAAACGTATCAGAGAGATACGTGCTTGTCTGTGGGGAAAGATTAGCGTCAAGCAGAAATTTAGTCACGGTGCGCTACGAAATGGCTTTATTTCCTCTCGCTCAATCCGTGCCTCAGAATATTGAATGGCCGCTTGAATATCCTCATCAGAAAGTCGAGGGTAGGCTGCCTTAATTTGCGTAAAATCATACCCATGCGCTAACAGGTTCAAAATTAAAGAGACTGGTATTCGCGTCCCCTTCACAACTGGTTTGCCAACAAGGATATTTGGGTCAACAATGATGCGATCTTGGTAATTGCGCTTCATATTCATAGTGGTATTGTAACAAGCAAGGGGTGAATGTCAATAGCGGCTGTGCATTTTCCGCATAAGCTCATACATCACCCTACGGCGGCGTCTCACTTCCTCAAGCTGTTGTTTTCGTTTCTCCTTTTTTTCCTGCCAGGCAGGTGGTGAGGGCGGGTCTTGTGGTGGTTTAAAATTATAATTGGTCATGGTTTGTATCTTCTTAATTTCCGCTCTGCCCGTCTCTCACATACTCCAAGAGGTCTGAGAGAGAACAGTTAAGAGCCTTACAAATCCTGTCCAGCGTTTCAATGGGGATTTCTTTTGCATTTTCATAATAGAGCTTGGCAAGGCCATGCTGATTAATTCCGGTGAGTCGGGCAAGATCAGCAACTTTCATCTTCCGTTCTCCAAGTAAGCGTGAGAGGTGTATACGTATCATATCTTCTAAAATAGCACTTTCACTACTATTTGTCAATGATTAATTCATTTAATGTATTTAGAGTGCATTTTGCATATTGACAATAATTGTATTTATGATACAATAGATGTAGATTAAATGCAATTATAGTACGAGGGAGGTGAGAAGTATGAACCCAAGAAAACCAACAGAAGAAGAAAAGAAGCAACTGTTAGACTACATTTTACGGGATGAAGACCCTGAAATGTTTGATGCGGGGAAAATTGACCCTGAACATAAGGAGTGGATGAAAGAGGCTATTGAAGTTGCAGCCATTGCGGTATTTGATAACTACATCACTGACTCAGTTGGGTATGCAGGGAAAGTGATGGTCGTCGTCTGGCCGCTTGCGCCAGGTGCGATCCAAAGCTACACATGGTATGAGGATGGTGGAAAGAAATATCTTTCTCTAGAGCCTTTTGAGAGCATAAAGCTAAGGTAGCATTTCTGCCAACTGTCTGTAAGGTGTTCTTTTACAGGCAGCAGCAGGCAAGCTACAGCTTAGCAAGCAAAAACGCCAGGGGACAGGACAAAAGGCGTTTTTCTTTTAGCCTGCACGATCAGGCGTTTTCTGTTGGTAGTACTGGCCTTTGCTGCCAGTTCCACCAGAACGCAACGTATTCAGGCTTGGGGCAGCGTACCAATACCTTTGTGTTAATTTGTGTTAGGAAAAGAGTCTACCAGTGTTTTATAAGAGGGAGGTAAGAAACTCAGCGTTATAAACAAGCCTCTGCGCTTTGCTCTTTACACTCTTGCATATCCCTGCTAGAGTGCGGGGTATGAAACAGGCTGCTGCTCAGCCTCGTAGCACGGGTACATCGTTTGTCGTGACTGCCTCCCATGACGCAGTGTTACAAGCGGTGTATAAGTATCAATTGCTTACCTCTGCTCAGTTAGTGAGAGCCTTGAGCTATTCTCCCAACTCCTTAGCGCGAGTCCAGCGTTTGACAAAGCAGTTAGTGGATACGGAGTATTTGTTATCGCTCCCTGTTCCAGTGGTACGGGGTAAGGCTCCGCTTGTGTATGCCCTGGCTCGAAAGGGTCTAAATTATCTCAAGGATGCAGGCTTTGATGTGCGTTCGTATTTCCGGCCAAGTAAAGAGCAAGAGAGAAGCTACCTCTTCTTACAGCACACTTTAGCTCTCAACGATGTCTTAATTGCTGCTGCGCGGGTGGCTCAGGTTACTCCCGATTATTTCCTGGCAACATTTACTCATGAGCGCGTGTTAAAACGAATGCCGTATAAGGTCACGATCTGGCACGGTGAGCAACAAGAGGCAGTGACCGTGATACCGGATGCGTTTTTGTTATTTGCCAAGCATTTGAAAAACGGTAGAAAGCAGAACATTCCAATTCTTCTTGAGCTAGACCGCAACACCACAGAGCAGCGGCATTTTAGGCGTAACCTCCGCGCTCGGATTGCATTTATCAAGCAAGAGGGATACAAAACGCTGTTAGGAACAAACACCGTAACTTTTGCGTATGCTATTGATGTTGGGAGTGTCAAACGCCGCGAAGAGCTTCGTTCGTGGGCACGAAAAGAATTCGCTGCAACCAGTGAGCAGCGTTGGCTCTCTAATTTATTTCTCTTCTGCGATCTTCCTGCTACGCTTGAGCCTCGCAAGCTATTTCTTACTCCTTGCTGGTTTACTCCCTTTGGGGATAATCCCCGCTTACTCCTTACTGAGTAGGTTACGTATTGGAGGGGTAATTTCGCATTATGGGTCGGGTTCCCATGATGCGAAATGGTGGGGCAACTGGCGCGGTAGCGAGCAGTTGGTTGGCCGAGGTACGAGGCCAACACAAGGGGGGTGGGTGTGGCGCAGTCAGGCGCAAACCGGAGCTTAGAAAAACCGTTTGGGGAACGGTTTTTGTGCGGAGGTTAGCGAAGCGGTGTGCCTGACTGCGCCACACAGGGGGGATTAGAAACAGAAGCAAAACAGCCACTTTTGCATACTTGTTGTGAATGAGGACATTTTTTTCCTACAGTTTTTCGTACAGTATGAAACTGTACGGTTTACTGTATCTGTGACTGTATCGATCAATCACAAAAGGTGAACACTTTATGCCCCATAGTAATTGACTTTTCACTCCCCTTTTGCTATACTCCTTCGGCTCTGCGAGCGGTTTCAGAGAGCAGTGCTGTTCTCAAAAGAGTTACCGCTTGAGGAGCATTTTCGCACATTGACACACAACCTACGGAAAAATGTCCTTCTCACCCAGGCAGGGTAAGGGAGTAGTAAGCTCTGAGCTTTCCTCTCATACCCTGCTTTTATTGGGTGAGTAGGAAACCGGAGATGTATTTCACCGGACATGGAACACCCAATTGCTTTTTGGCGCAAGCCGGAGAGGAGAGTGTCTATGACAACTGCCAAACAACCGCAAAAGCAAGCGGAAAACTGGGTATTGGAATTTAACGTATGTCGGATTCTAGATCCTAGCTCGTGTATTCTTGGTAAACCTATTGAGGGTTTTCCCTCTCAACAGGCAGCCAAAGATAGGCTTGAGGCAGTTAAGCCTTATTGGCAGGATCATGGCTACAGAATTTCTTGGTCAAGAGTGTACAAGAAAAGTTGAAAATTTTAGTGACACGCCCTGAGCGTTGCCGTTCATCTGGTCTCAAAAAAGGAGAGACCATAAAAATCCGGGAGGTAGACATGGCACAAAAAATGATCGGCTCTCTTCCAGTCAAAACCGTGTACCTTCGCCGTTCAAAGGGGTATTACCTTAAGATCGATACCCTTCAACACGTTAAGGTAAAACAAGAACACGTCAAACCTGGAATTCTCGGAGGAGGAGATCGCTGGGTAAGCGACGAACGTCCCGAACGGTTCAGACCGGATGAGTACGTTGAAGTCGTAGAGCAATAGTCCATTAAAAGAAAGAAGGGTGAAATATGGCAGAATAACATTCTCGCCAAAACAACTGAACAACTGAATACAGAAGCAGCAGGCCAGCCTGAGAGCGTCCAATCCGTGGTGTTAAGTGGGAATATGTGTGGTTCTCCACAGCAGCAATGTTGCGGAGAAATATAAAGGCAGTAAGGATAGAAGGGTTGCTCGCAAGAGCAAAAAAGCTGACCGGTGTCAGAGTTCGCGTCGCAAGACTGCAAGCTCGCTGACGCCTCAGCTTCTCCCCGATTATCCCCTGCCTTTTTTCGTTCTTTCTTTGGCCCTGTTCTCATGCTCCTATCCGTCTACTGTGGCAAGATAGGCTTGCCAGTTAGCAACTCGCCGCTCTTCAATCTCTTGGAGGTGGTCTTTGACAAACTGGTAGAAGTCTATGGTATCATCAAGCGTGATGGATACTTCTGAACCGTCAACGTCTTGCAATACAATGTGGGACTGCTTGAGAGAGATTTTAACAAGTAACAGAGGGGCTGCTCCGCTCTCTATCCTGTTTCGCTCTGCCATCACAGCACCTCTCCCCTGTTGTATTGTGACTTTCGTATTTGGAGGAAGAAGCATCCCGAACGGTTATAGAATGCTCTTTGGCCCGGCTAGCTCTGAGTCAGGCGGAGCGTCATGAGTTCCTGATCAAAATAGTGATCGTGCAGCTTCAACGCGTGTCGTTCCAACCCATATGTTTCGAAGCCCTGCGAGATAAAGAGATGACGAGCTTCTTTGTCGGTGAGCACAACACTTAAGTTGATCTGTTCGAGACCAGGCAAGGTCCTGGCATAGGTAATCGCAGCCTGCAACAAAGCCTTACCTATACCTTTCCCACGTAACTCCTGTGGCACATACATCCCCCAAATGATGCCCTTGTGGCGCCGCTTTACCTCCTCCTCTCGCCGGAAGCCAGCAATACCATCCAGCGTCTTCCCATCGAATGCACCAAATGTAACATCGTCAGGCGCGGCATCTCTCTTGCGCAGCCCCTGCATCATACCGGCGATACCTCGTTCAAGAATCTCTTCGTAGGATGCGCCAAACGACTCTGGATTGTCGCGCAATGCTCGTAGTCGAATGTTCCAAAATGCCTCGGCATCTGCCTCTGTCAACCTGCGTACTTCCATATGCTTCCTCCTGCACGCCTTTCTCTATTGATTTATGCCGTAACTCTCCCC
>Ga0070717_10002091_pt1 | contig 13991 bp, 16 predicted proteins | sample LARL113metaG_FD_71366 | JGI IMG/M metagenome (GOLD analysis project Ga0070717, IMG submission 71366) | Corn, switchgrass and miscanthus rhizosphere microbial communities from Kellogg Biological Station, Michigan, USA - LAR L11-3 metaG | ecosystem: Host-associated > Plants > Roots > Rhizosphere ... | reverse complement strand
CGCCCGAGGCGCTGTCGCCGATTTACAAGAAACCCGCCGACGTGCATCAGTTCTTCCAGGAGATTGGTGAGCAGAGGGCTGCGAGCTAATGGCGCGACCGGTTTTCATCATCGACGGCAGCCGGACGCCGTTCCTGAAAGCGCGCTCCGGACCCGGGCCGTTCACGCCGGTCGATCTTGCCGTGCAATGCGGCAGGCCGCTATTGGCGCGGCAACCCTTTGCGCCCAGCGCCTTCGATCGGGTGATCCTCGGCTGCGTCAATGTCATTGCCGACGAGATGAATCCGGCACGCGTCGCGGCACTTCGGCTCGGCATGGGCGAGTCCATGGTCGCCTTCACGGTGCAGATCAATTGCGGCTCCGGCATGCAATCGATCGACACCGGCTATCGCTATATCCGCGAAGGCGTCTCCGACCTTATCCTCGCCGGCGGTGCTGAAGCCTTGAGTTACGCGCCGCTGGTGTGGCCGGCGGCGGGCGTGCGCTGGTTTGCGGGGCTTGCCGGCGCCAAGGGGTTGGGCGAGAAAATCCTGGCCGCGTTGAAGACGCGCCCATCCTATTTCAAACCGATCATCGGGCTCGAGCGCGGGCTGACCGATCCGATCACCGAGTTGAACATGGGGCAGACCGCCGAAGTGGTCGGGCATCTGTTCGGCATTACCCGCGCCGAGTCCGATGCTTACGCGGCCGAAAGCCACAAGCGGCTTGCCAATGCCCAGTCGCAAGGCTTTTTGAAAGGCGAGGTCGAGACCGCGTTTTCGCGCGACGGCAAATTCTACGATCACGATGACGGCGTACGTCCCGACTCCACGCCGGAGACGCTCGCAAAGCTGAAGCCGGTGTTCGAACGACCCTGGGGCCAGGTCACCGCCGGCAATTCTTCGCAGATCACGGACGGCGCGTCCTGGGTGATCCTTGCTTCCGAAGAGGCGGTTGCCAAACACGGATTGAAGCCGAAGGCCGTGATCCTCGACAGCCAGTGGTCGGCGCTCGACCCCTCGATCATGGGGCTCGGCCCCGTGCTGTCGGCGACCGCGCTTCTGAAGCGCAACGATCTGACCTTGCAGGATGTCGAGACCTGGGAATTGAACGAGGCCTTTGCGACGCAAGTGCTCGGCTGTCTCGCCGCCTGGAACGACGAAAAGTTCTGCCGCGAGATTTTGGGCCTTGAGGGCGCCGCGGGCGAGATCGATCAGGCCAAACTCAATGTCGACGGCGGCGCGATCAGCCTCGGCCATCCCGTGGGCACGAGCGGCAACCGGATCGTGCTGCATCTCGTCAATGCGATGAAGCGGCTTGGCACCAGGCGTGGCGTTGCCACCGAATGCATCGGCGGCGGGCAGGGCGGGGCGATGTTGATAGAGACGGTGTGATCATGGATTCAAAGATCATGGACGTCCTCGCCGACCGCGTGCTCACGCTCGGGCCGAAGCCGGATGCCGCCAGCGCCTATCGCCATTTCAAGCTGACAAGAGATGTCGACGGCGTCGCCTGGCTGCTGTTCGATCGCGAAGGCGCCAGCGCCAATACGCTGTCCGCCGACGTGATCGAGGAACTCGACAAGGTTCTGGCGGCGCTGGAAAGCGAGCGGCCGGCCGGGCTCGTCGTTCGCTCGGCGAAAAAATCCGGATTCATCGCCGGCGCCGATGTCAACGAATTCCGCGGTGCCAGCGATCCCCGTGAGGTCGAAACCCCGATCGGCCGGGCGCATGCGGTGATCGATCGGCTCGAGGCGTTGCGCGTGCCCTCCGTCGCAATCATCCATGGCTTTTGCCTCGGTGGCGGGCTCGAGGTCGCGCTCGCCTGCCAGTCGCGCATCGCCATCGACGATGCGCGGTTCGGTTTTCCGGAAGTGATGCTCGGCCTGCATCCGGGCCTCGGCGGCACCGCGCGCTTCACCCGTCTGATCAATCCGACGCAGGCGATGACCTTGATGCTGACCGGCCGAACCATCGACGCGCGGCGGGCCAAGGCGCTCGGGCTGGTCGATGCCGTCACGCAAGAGCGCCATGTCCCAAACGCGGTGAAAGACGCGATCTTCGGCCGGCTCAAGCGGGCTCGGCCGGGCCTCTTGAACAGCATTCTCAATTCCGGCCCGGCGCGGGGTTTTTTGGGATCGCGGATGCGCCGCGAAGCCGAAAAAGCAGCACCGCACGAACATTATCCCGCGCCTTACGCGCTGATCGATCTCTGGGAAAAGCACGGCGGCGACAAGGCCGCGATGCTGGCGGCGGAAAAAGCCTCGTTCGCCAATCTGATGGTGACGCCGACGGCGCAGAACCTGATCCGCGTGTTTTTCCTGCGCGAGCAGATGAAGAAACTCGCAGGCAACGGCAACAAGGTCGATCATGTCCACGTCATCGGCGCCGGCGCCATGGGCGGCGATATCGCGGCGTGGTGCGCCAACCAGAGCATGCGGGTCACGCTCGCCGACATGAAGGCTGAGCCGATCGCGGGCGCGATGAAGCGCGCCGCCGACCTGTTTTCGAAGATCATCCGCAAGCCGACCGACGTCCGCGACGCGCTGGACCGGCTGATCCCGGACATGGACGGAGAGGGCGTGCGCAACGCCGATCTCATCATCGAGGCGGTGCCGGAAAAGCTCGAATTGAAGCAGAAGGTTTATGCCTCGCTCGAGCCGAAGATGAAGCCGGGTGCGATCCTTGCCACCAACACTTCGAGCATTCCGTTGCAGGACCTGCGCACCACGCTCGCAAGACCGGAGCGGCTACTGGGCCTGCACTTCTTCAACCCGGTATCGCGGCTGCAGCTCGTTGAAGTGGTCAGGCATGACGGCAATGATGGAGAGCTCCTGAAGGAGGCGCTGGCCTTTGTCGGCGCGATCGACCGGCTGCCGCTGCCGGTCAAGAGCTCGCCAGGCTTTCTCGTCAACCGTGCGCTGACGCCCTACATGCTGGAGGCGATGGTGCTGCTCGACGAGAAGGTCGACCAGCGCGTGATCGATGCGGCGACGGAAAAGTTCGGCATGCCGATGGGGCCGATTGAGTTGGCCGACCAGGTTGGGCTCGATATTTGCCTCGATGTCGGCGACATGCTCCGCTCGAAATTCGGCGACCTGTTGCCGCCGACGCCGGCCTGGCTGCGCGAAAAGGTCGCCAAAGGCGAGCTCGGCCGTAAGACCGGCAAGGGTTTCTATACATGGCGCGACGGCAAGGCCGACAAGGGCGCAACCCCGGCCACGGGCGCACGGCCGACCGAAGAAATGACCGACCGGCTGATCCTGCCGATGTCGAATGTCTGCGTCGCAGCGTTACGCGAAGGCATCGTCGACAATGCCGACGTGGTCGACGGCGCCATGATCTTCGGCACCGGCTACGCGCCGTTCCGCGGCGGCCCGCTGAATTACGCGCGCACCCGCGGGGCCGACAATGTGGTGTCGGCGTTGCGGGCGCTGGCGGCAAAATTCGGCGGAAGATTTACGCCCGATGCCGGCTGGGAGAATTTCAAATAATCGTCGAAGATGATGGGGAGTTGCTATGCAACCGACGCCCTTTTTCAAGGATGCGACGCCGCGCGAAATGCGCATCATGCGCCTTTGCGTGGTAGCCAACATTGCCGTCATTTCATGTTGCGCGTTTTATCTCGTTCGTCATTTCGCAGCCGCCGGATTGGGCTTGCCGTCGCTGACGGCGGCGCTGCTGGTTGGCTATTTCGTGGCCGATTTTTCTTCTGGCACGGTGCACTGGGTCATCGATACCTGGCTCGACGAACGCGCCCTGGGCCGCGGGATCGCGATTACGCGCGAGCACCATACCCACCCCGATCATGTCGACGGCTATGGCTTCCTTGAATATGCGTCGCTCGGGTCGGCGCCGAGCGCGGTATTTTTTGGGGCCGCGTTCGTTGTCACGGCGCTTTTGCCGGTTTCGGCAACGACCTATGCGCTGATGATCCTGTGGTTCGTGAGCTCTGTCTGCCTGCTGTTCGGCATGAGTTTTCATAATTTGGCGCACAAGCCCGCCCGTTCGGCGATCATGCGGCTCGCACAGCGGCTTCATCTGGTTTGCCCGCCGGCGCATCACTGGGTCCATCACCACAACCATACGATTCACTACTGCGTGGTGAACGGATGGGCGAACTACGTGTGCGATGGGCTTCACGTCTGGCGCGGGCTGGAACGCGTGATCCAGGCCGTCACCGGACTTGTCCCGCGCGCGGACGAGGCCGAGTGGCAGCGGAATTTCAGGGAGACCGGAGTGCTGGCCGGCCCGCGGCGCAAAGTGTCTTAACAAGCAGCCCAGGTTGCGCAGGGACGTCGATGTCTATATCCAGCATCGAACGCGACGCGACTGATGGACCTCAAGCCATGACCGACACGCAAGCCGTTCACGCCCCGCCGAATACCGAAGTAGAGCCCTGCGGCGATCTCTGCATCCGTACACTGGCGATGCCGGCCGACACCAACGCCAACGGCGATATTTTCGGCGGCTGGCTGTTGAGCCAGATGGATATCGGCGGCGGCGTGTTTGCCTCCAAGATCGCGAAATCGCGCACCGTGACGGTCGCGATCGAGGCGATGAATTTCCGAAAGCCGGTCTATGTCGGCGACCTCGTCTCGGTGCACGCCAATCTGGTTCGCATCGGCCGCACCTCGATCACGGTCCATCTCGAAGCTTGGGTGCTGCGGCGCAAGGAGATGCAGTCGATCCTTGTCACCGACGGTAATTTTACTTACGTCTCGATCGACGATCAGGGCCATCCGCAGGCGATCAAGCAGGTTCAGCCGCCGCCGATTCCGGCCTGACATCTTTCGTCGCTGCGGCGTTTCCTCACAGAACTGTGTGCGGAACGCTTGAGGCCCTGTTTTCGTTATTTGCCGGGCGGGGATTCGAGACTGGACAATGTCGGACTCCTATATCATCGAAGTCGGTTCCAAGCCGGCGGGGATCGTGGTGCGCGATCCGGACGGCTATCGTTTCTTCGCCGCCAGCCAACGTTTCTATCCGATCGACGGCCAGCTGTTTCGCAACGCGCGCGAGGCCGAGCGCGCCGCGCGCCGGCTCGCAAACGGCGGACTACAAGTGGCATCCTAAGATTGATCCGCGCTCGTTGCGAGAACGGGCGCTTCGCTATCCCGACTGCGAGATAAGGTCCTCCAGCCGTGTTGTAAAATAGACCGGGTCTCCTGCGTCGGATAATGTCCGGAATTGCCGATCTTCTCGATCGCGCACCGTGACGGTAGCGATCGCGGCGATGAATTTCCGGAAGCCGGTCTATGTCGGCGATCTCGTCTCGGTGCACGCCAATCTGATTCGCATTGGCCGCACCTCGATTACGGTCCAGCTCGAAGCCTGGGTACTGCGGCGCAAGGAGATGCAGTCGATCCTGGTGACCGACGGCAACTTTACCTTGTCTCGATCGATGACCAGGGTCATCCGCAGGCGATCAAGCAGGAGCCGCCGCCGATTCCGACTTGATCAGCGCCTCACGGCGAGCAGGATGGCGCGCTGGAACATTGATCGACGAGCACCGCGCGCCATGATAAGAATTATGACAAGGGCGTGACAGATAATCGTGAAGGCGGGGGCGTGGCGGACATGGCGGATGGTGAAATTGATTTTGGCCTGCTCACCGGTAACGGAATAGCAACGCGCTCGGCCAAGGCGGGAGAGGTCATCTTCAAAGAGGGCGACGAGGCTGACCAGCTGTTCGCAATAAAGAGTGGAGAAATAGCAATTCAATTGGGCAATCGCACGCTTGCCGAGCTTTCAGCCAACAGCATATTTGGCGAGATGGCGTTGATAGACGACGCGCCGCGTAGCGCCACGGCGGTTGCAAAAACGGATGTCGAGCTGGTCCCGATCTCGGAAAAGCAATTTCTGTTCCTGGTGAGCCAAACCCCGTTTTTTGCGCTCAAGGTTATGCGCGTGTTGGCAAGGCGGCTTAGGGCAACGAACAAGACCTTCGGCTAGAGTTTTTTCGAGCGAAAGCCTGCCCCGCACTTGATACGGGGTGGATGCCGGTTCGCGTTAAGAAAACCGGTCAAACAAAGACTTAGAGCCTCGGTTCTGATTCAATCAGAACCGGTCGGGCCCTAGCGCGCACCCGACCGCGGCGCCGGCACCGGACGTTACGCGACGAAGAATTTCGTGAATTTATCATAGATGATGTCTGGGATGTCCTCAGCCATGTAGTGACCGCAGTCCATGGCTTCACCGTATTCGAGGTTCTTGGCAAATTTCTTCCAGACGTCGAGAAATTCTTTCGACCGGGCGGGCGACTGCCCGCGTGCCCCCCACAGCACAATCGCAGGCATCTCGATCTGCCGATCCTTGTCGGCCGCGTCCATCTCAAAATCGCAGGTCGCCGTCGCGCGATAATCGCGACACGAGCCGCTAATCGTCTTGAGCGTGTAGCACCTGACATATTCGTCAAACACGGCGGGGGTCAGGAAATCCAGACCATTTCCACCGCGAATGACCATTCGGCTCTTCAAGAAAAACTCTGCCGGTACAGAACTCATCAGGCGTTCGGGAAAGGGCTCGGGCTGCGCCATGAAGGCCCAATGCCAGGTGCCGATCACCCAGGCCTTGGTGGTATTCGTCCACACAAAGTAATTGGGCAGGACGTCGATGAGGCAAACCTTCTTCACCCGCTCCGGGTGATCGAGGCACATACGGTGCGAAGTGCGACCGCCGCGATCGTGGCCTGCCAGATAAAACTGCCGGTAGCCAAGCTGCTCCATCACCTCGACCATGTCCTGCGCCATGGCGCGGAAGCTGTAATTGATATGGTTCGGGCCCGGCTCGGGAAGCGAGCTGTCGCCATAGCCGCGCAGATCCGGCAACACGACGTGATAATTTTTGGCAAGACGCGAGGCGATCTTGTGCCAGGCGACGTGATTTTCGGGATTGCCGTGCAGCAGCAACAATGGCGGCCCGGATCCGCCATGGCGCAATCGAATCACGGCGCCGCTGGTCCGCATATCGAGATGCTGAAATCCGGGGAACAAGCCAGCGACCTCGGCGCTGCCCCAGCGGGTGGGGTTAAGTGCATAATCCTCGGCTGAGGCAACGGTTAGCACTGCCGCGGGCGGTTGCCGCGCAAGCGCCGGGGAGCCGATGACGCCGGAAACGGCGGCGCCGGCGGCCAGCGTCTGAAACAGGTGACGACGGTTCAATCCCTGGTTCAATTCCTGGCTTAATCCCCCTTGGGCCTCATGCTCGGTCATTTTGCTCTCCCTGCGGGCGCGGCGTTTTTTTATTCCAACTGCGAGATAAAGCCCTCCAGCCGTGTCGCAAAATAGACCGGGGTCTCATGCATCGGATAGTGCCCGGAATTGCCGATCTTCTCGATCACAGCATGCGGATAGAGCCCGGGATAGACTCCGCGCACCAGATCTTCGCTGACGCCGTTGTCGAATTCACCGTACAGCACCAGCATCGGTGCCTTGACCTTGCCGGCATCGGCCGCAAAATCATCCCTGATAAAGGAGCGCATATAGCTTTTGAAGGCCTCCGGCTTTGCCGTTTCGCGCGCCCGCCGCAACATCACCTCGAGCCACGTCTTGGAAAGGCGGTTGCCGCAGGAATCGCCCATCAGCGCCATTGCCGTTTCGTCCTGTTCGCAGGCCGATGCAAAGAAGGCGAATATCTGATCATCGAACGGTAAAGCCGACGCCGGCACAGGCGTAACCGCCACCACCGAGCGCACCCGCGCTGGCGCATCCATCGCGACTTTCTGCGCCGCCTTGCCTCCCATGGAATGACCGACGACATGAAACTCGCGCCATCCGAGCTCGTCCGCGAGTGCAATTGCATCCGCCGCGACTTCGCCGATCGTGTAGGTGCCGGAAACGTGGCGGGAATTGCCGTAACCGCGGATATCGATGAAGGCGTAAGTGAAGGCCGCCGCATCGAGGCTGTCGAACATCGGCGTGAACACGCGGTGATCCCAGAACCAGCCGTGAATCACCATGACCTTGGTCGGGCCATTGCCGATCGTTTTATGCCAAACCATGTTTCCCCCTGTCGCCGCTTGTGTGTGTGGACCTGCTATTTCTTGTCGCGCGCGATATCGCCTAGCGACTTATCGACCCGGTCCGGCGTCTGCCCAAGAATCTCGCCGAGTTTTTGTGCGCCGCGGGTACGGCGCTCCGGGTCTGACGGCATCGTGGCTTCCTTCTCTCCTGCGTCGCGCTAGAGTAAGCTTGCAGCCGGGTCGGCCGTACGCAAGTAGAAAACGATTGCGCATCGGGGGAAACATGTTCAGCGGCGCGTCTAGGATATTTGCGTTTTGCGTAGGCGTTGCGATGGCTTCGCTCGCAGCTAGCTACTCCGCCATGGCGCAAACCTATCCCGCGCAGCCGATCAAGATCCTGGTTGGATTTGGTCCCGGCTCGGCCGCCGATATCCTGGCCCGGCTTGTCGGCAAGGAGATGGAGGTCCGTCTCGGGCAACCGATCGTGGTCGAAAACCGCCCCGGCAACTCCAGCATGATCGCGGCGGAAAGCGTGGCTCGCGCGCCCGCCGACGGTTACACGCTGTTCATAGCGACGATTGCCAACACGCTCAATCCGGCCGAGACAAAGTCGAATTTCAATCTGGCGAAGGATCTGGCGCCGATCACACTGCTCGGCATCGTCCCGAACGTGCTGGTCGCGCATCCCTCGGTTCCGGCCAACAATTTGCAGGAGCTGATTGCGCTGGCGAAGAGCAAGCCCGAAACATTGACGTTCGGCTCCTCCGGCTATGCAACGGCAAGCTACATGGCGGCCGAGCTGTTCAACGCCAACGCCGGCACCAAAATTGTTATGGTCCCCTATCAGGGCGGGAGCAATCAGGCCGTCTCTGACCTGCTGTCGGGCCGCATCACGCTGATGTTCAATGTGGCCGCGACGCTCGCGCCTCATGTCGAGGCCGGCAAGCTGAAAGCCTTCGCCGTCGCGCAAGGCAAGCGCGCTTCGATCATGCCGGACGTCCCGACACTCTCCGAGGCAGGAATGACGGGCTATGACGCCGGAATCTGGATCGGACTGCTGGCGCCACCCGCAACGCCGCCCGCGATCATTGAGAAATTATCCGCCGCCGCAAACGAGGCGTTGAACGTCGAGATGGTCCGCACCGCACTGAAGCGGCAGGGCACCGATCCAGTCGGGGGAACGCCGAAGGAATTCGCCGACTTCATCCGCGCCGATATCGAGAAGTGGACCACACTTCTTGCAGCGTCCAGCGCCGGGAAGTGAGGGGATGACCGATCAGCGCCCGGCCCAGTGCACGAAGCGGCGCTCTATCACGAGGAACAGGAGATTGAGCGTGTAGCCGAGCGCGCCGGCTGCAAAGATCGCCGCATACATGCCCGGCATGTCGAACAATTGCTGGGCCTCGAACACGCGCTGGCCGAGGCCGTCGGTCGAGCCGATGAACATCTCTGCCACCACGATGATCACAAGTGCCAAGGAGACGCCGTTGCGAAGGCCGACGAAGGTCTGCGGCAGCGATTCCTTCAGCATCACGTCGAACAGCACGCGCGAGCGCGAAGCGCCCATCACCTTGGCGGCGAGCAGGCGGGTCTTGCGCGCGTTCATAACGCCGTAGGCGACGTTGAACAGGATCACCAGCGCGGCGCCGAAAGCGGCAACCGAAATCTTGGTGCGATCGCCGACCCCGAACAACACCAGGAACAGCGGAAACATCGCGGATGCCGGCGTCGAACGGAAGAAGTCGATCAAGAATTCCACCGAGCGGTAGACCTTTTCCGATGAGCCAAGCAGGATTCCGAGTGGGATCGCGATCACCGCTGCAATCGCCGTCGAGTAGATTGTCCGCAGCACGGTTTTGAGGAAGTCGGCGCCGAGCTTGCCGGCGACCATGCCCTCCCAAAGGGTGTGAAAAGTTGCAGCCGGCGAAGGCAGCAACACCGGATCGACCAGCCTCAGCCAATTCACCATTTCCCATACCGCAAGCAGGATGGCGACCCCGACCAGCGGCAACAGCGCTTTGGATTTGGTCATGCGCGGTTCACCTCGCGCTGGAAAAGCTTCAGGCAATGCGCCTTGGTGGCGATGAAGCCCGGCTCCGACATGGTCTTGTCGGTGCGCGGCCGCGGCGCGTCGTAGGGCACGAATTCGACCACGCGCGCCGGGTGGCGGGAGAGCAGCAGCACATAGTCCGACAGGTACACGGCCTCTTCAAGGTCGTGCGACACCAACACCGTCGTGGTCGCGGTCTCGACGAAGACGCGCTGCAACTGATCGCGCATGAACAGCGTCATCTCGTAGTCCAGCGCCGAGAACGGTTCGTCGAGGAACAGGATTTCCGGCTCGACGATCAGCGCCCGCATGATCGAGACCAGTTGCTGCTGGCCGCCGGAGAGATAATAGGGGTAAAGCGCGAGGTCGATCTTGACGCCTAGCCGCGCGATCAGCCGTTCGACGCGCGCCTCGCGCTCGGCCTTCGGCACGCCCATCAGCTTCAGCGGATAGGCGATGTTGTCGAACGCCGCCAGCCATGGAAACAACGCTTCGCGATAATTCTGGAACACATAGCCGAATTTGACGCGACTTAGAGGGCGGCCGTCGAACAGCACTTCGCCCGCATCTGGCGGCACCAGGCCCGCGATCATGTTGATCAGCGTGCTCTTGCCGCAACCGTTCGGGCCGAATACCGAGATCAGCTTGCCGCGGGGAATGTCGAAATCGAAATTGTCGTAGATGGTCGCGTCGGTGTAGCGCTTGCTCAAGCCCCGGATCGTGACATGCGGCGCGGTGCGATGCGACTCGTCGAACGCACTGATCGGCGTTACCGCGACCCTTGGGGCTGGGCTCATCGCGCGGCCCTCAAAACTTCTTGAGGAATTTGCTGACGTCGACCTTTTCGGGGACGACGCCGATCGAGGCGCCGAAATCCGCGAACGCCTGAAGGTCGGCGAGCTGTTCCTTTTTCATGTCGCCGACCATCACATAGCCGAGCATCGAGACCATATCGACCACGTTGTCCGGCGTGAACGTATTCTTGGCAAGGTATTTTCGCGCTTCGTCAGGGTTGGCATTGATGAAGGCGATGGCCTTTGCCCATGCCGTCGCAAAGCGTTTCGCAACCTCCGGCCGCTTCTCGATAAAGTCGGACGTCATCGCGCAGCCCGCGGCATAAGCGTCCGCGGTGTCGCTGCCCAGGATATATTTCGAGATCACGCCGGCCTCGAGCGAGCGCGCGACGCCGGCCTTGATCATCATCGAGGCGTTGGGCTCGAGCGTATAGCCGCCGTCGAACGTGCCGGCCGTCATCGCATTGACGTGCTGGCCCATGTCCAATTGATCAATGGTGTAGTCGCCCTCCTTCAGCCCGTTCTTGGCCAGAATGGCTTTCGCGGTGTTGAGATTGGCGGGTCCCGGCGCCGACAGCAGTTTTGCGCCCTTGAGATCGGCGATCGAGTTGGCAGGGAAGCCGTTGCGGACCACGAACTGCTCCATCTTCCAGACCTTGGTCTGGCTGTTCAGCGCGATATACATGGCAACGCCCGGTTTCTTGACGTTGGCGTTGAGCCCTTCGAGCGTCACCAGCACTGCGGACACTTCGATCTGGTTGGTCATCATGGCGGCGACGTTGGGCGGCCCGCCCATCAGCTTGGTCATCTCGGGCTCGATGCTCTGCTCCTTGAAGAACCCGCGCTCCAGCGCGACGAAATAGGGCAGCGACGAGCTCACCGGAAACAGGCCGACCGCGACTTTGTCTGGAGCTTTTTCTTGGGCCTGGGATGGTGCAGGCAGGGCAACGAGGCCCGCCAGGACAAATGCCGCAACCGCGCTGGTCATTGATTTCATGCCAAATCCTCTCGAAATTTCAATGAAAGGAGCAAGAAATGTGCCGGGCGCGGGGCTAACCATGCCTTGGGATGTTCGGGGAAACTGTCGGCTCTGCCTCGCCTTGGGCCTCACAGCCGCGTGAAGTGGTTTCGTGGGCCGCCTGCAAAGAAACAAGACAGCCGTGTGACGAAACCATTTTGGTCATCCCGCGAAGACGGCGGGAAAGAATCAGTCGGCAGAATTGCCAGCCTGATCAACGATGGAGTTCGATCAGAGGGAGTATACCGCGATGCTCGCCGAAAAGTTCATTTTGCTGATTGAGACGCTCATCAGGAGCCGCGCCTATCCCGACGGCAGCCCACGGGTGGTGAGCACCTCGCCTCACGTCCCGATCAAATTGCCGCACGCAAACGCCAAGTAACAGGCATTCAAGCGCGGTTAGAGCAAAACGCGCTTGTTCCCCATCGAACCAGACCGCGTGTGCGGTCAGAGCTTGGTTGAGGCCCGGGACAACAGCTTCCAGTCCGCGCCCTGTTTTTGCCAGTTCATCAGGATGTGGAGATTGGTCGAGCTCTTCTTGCCGTCGGCCACAGCCTCCTGTTCGCCCACCCAGTGGAAGCGCACGATCGCCGCGGGGCCGACGACACGAATGCTGGGATCCTTGTATTCCAGCGACAGAAACTTGGATTTTCCGTTGGTGGCGTTGGCGATGAAGGTCGCCTTGTCCTCGATGTGACCGTCGGAGTGGCTGTAGCTGAGTTCGGCCGCGCACAGCCCGGCGAGCGCTTCGGGGTCGGCCTTGATTTGCGCTGCGCGGAACGCCTCGACATTCCTGGCGACTGCCTCTTCGTCCGCTGAGGCCGCAAAGGCCGGGACCACGCCCAAAAGTCCCAAGCCCAGTGATCCAATGGCAAGCGCCGGCAAGGCCAGTTCGCGACGATTGATGTTCATCGTTTCCTCCGTTGTTTCCGGAATTTTGCCGCTCCGGCATGGGCGCAGTCTTGCAGCCGCGCCTCGCCTTGTCGAGCACCGGCTTCGGCCTTTCGTCGCCGAGTCCGCCGGTATCACGCCACGCCCGCTTCTCGGCCGCCAACCCGCGACCTAGTCGAGGGTCCTCGACTGATGCTATCAGTAAATGCGAATTCGCTGGCCGCGGGGGCAAATCCATGAGACGGCGCGATTTTGTTGCATTGTTAAGCGGCGGAGTAGTCGCCCTGCCGCTCCGCGCACTCGCGCAACAGTCCGGCAAGATTTGGCGGATGGGGTTTATCGCGCAGGGATACGAGAGATTTTACGACGCGTTGTTCGAGGGCCTTCGAGAACTCGGCTACGCGGAAGGGAAAAACCTCGTCGTTGAGCGCCGCTACGCAGAGGGCCACGCGGAGCGATTTCAGGAATTCGCGGCGGAGATGGTCAGGCTGAAGGTCAACGTCATCGTTGTCACCACGACGCCCGCTGCGCTTGCCGTCAAGACGGCGACTGCGACGATCCCGGTGGTGTTCCCGAATGCCATCAGCCCTGTCGAGAGTGGGGTGGTCGAAAGCCTTGCGCATCCGGGCGGCAATGTGACGGGGGGCGCCGCTCAGACCGCGGCGCTGAGCACAAAACGCCTGGCGATACTCAAGGAAGTGATACCCGGGCTATCCAGAGGGGCCGTTCTCTGGAACGCGGCCAACCCGGCGCTCGCTTACCCCTGGAGACAGACGCAAAGTGCGGCTGGCGAACTCGGCGTGGCGCTTCAATCCCTCGAGGTTCGAGAGCCAAAGGACATCGAGTCCGCGTTTGCCGTAATGGCCGCGGACCGTCCGGATGCGCTTATCGTTTTACAGGATGCCCTGACGCTGCAGCACCGCAAGGAGATTATCGACTTCACCGTTCAGAAGCGGCTGCCGGGCATGTTTGTCGCGAAGGAATGGGTGGTGGCCGGCGGTCTGATGTCCTACGGCGAGAACCTTGCCGATATGTATCGCCGTGGCGCGTACTTCGTGGACAAGGTTCTGAAAGGCGCAAAGCCGGCTGATCTACCGGTCGAGCAAGTCACGAAGTTCGACTTGATCCTGAACCTGAAGACGGCAAAGGCGATGGATTTGACCATCCCCGCGGCGTTCCTAGCCACCGCCGACGAGGTGATTGAGTAGGTGCGCCAGCCGCAAGCTGGTGCGATCAGCCGGTGGAAGTCCGGCCCAAGTAAGGGGTAGCGTCCGCTTGGTAGCGAGTGTTGCGTGGCT
>Ga0070717_10002090_pt1 | contig 13994 bp, 11 predicted proteins | sample LARL113metaG_FD_71366 | JGI IMG/M metagenome (GOLD analysis project Ga0070717, IMG submission 71366) | Corn, switchgrass and miscanthus rhizosphere microbial communities from Kellogg Biological Station, Michigan, USA - LAR L11-3 metaG | ecosystem: Host-associated > Plants > Roots > Rhizosphere ... | reverse complement strand
GATTACGTCAATCATGGAGGCGGAGCGCATGAGGGCGCTGGTACTGGAGCATTCCGCGACATTTTCAGCCAGTTCTTTGGCAGCCGGCGCGGCGAACCTGCGAGCGGCGGTCCCGAGAAGGGCTCCGACCTGGAATACGGACTGGATATCGATTTTTGGCAAGCCATCCGCGGCACGCAGGTGCGCCTCAACGTGGCCCGTCAGGAAACCTGCGGGACCTGTAATGGCAGCGGCACAGCCGGGGGTACCTCCACGATCTGCCCCGAGTGCGATGGCACCGGCAACGTGACGCAAATGGCGGGTGCGATGAAATTCAGCCTCACGTGCCCGCGCTGCGACGGCAAAGGCCGGTTGCGCAACGTTTGCCCCACCTGCCACGGCGATGGCCGCTTATCGAAATCCGAAGTTGTCGAAGTTCGTATCCCGCCTGGCGCTCAATCTGGCTCGCGTCTGCGTGTGCCGGGTAAGGGCAATGCCGGGCACATGGGCGGAGGGGCAGGCGATCTCTACATCACCGTCCGCGTCGAGCCGCACGCGTTCTTCCGCCGCGAGGGCGATGACATCCATATCCAGGTTCCAGTGACCGTGTCGGAAGCCGGGTTAGGCGCGAAGATCGAAGTCCCCACCATCGACGGCCGGGCCTTGCTCAAAGTGCCGCAGGGAACACAGAACTCGCAAAAGTTCCGGCTCCGGGAAAAGGGTGTGCTGAATGCGCGCAAGAATCAGCGCGGCGACGAGATTGTTGAAGTGGTCATCCAGGCGCCTAATGTGCACAATGAGCGCACCCGCGAACTGCTGCGCGAGTTGTCTCAAGTGAGCGCGGAAGACCCGCGCAAAGATATCTGGAGCAAGGTATGAGTTACAGAACCGCGACCGGCAGGGAGCCGGCGCGCGAGGTCCCCCATGGCTAAAGGTCGATCCAAAGCTGCTTATATGATCTCGGCCGTCGCCGAGCAATACCAAATCCATCCTCAAACCTTGCGCCTGTACGAACGCGAAGGGCTGCTGGCTCCATCGCGCAGCGAAGGCAACACGCGGCTGTACACCGACGACGATATCGAGCGCCTGGAGGTGATCCTCAAATTGACGCGCGACCTCGGTGTCAATCTGGCGGGTGTCGAGATTATCCTCAACATGCGCGAAAAGATGGCCGCGATGCAGGATCAAATCGAGGAATTTGTTGCTACGCTGAATCAGGAGTTCGCGCACCAAGCTCGTCAGTCCCCAGCCGAATCCAGACGCTCGCTCATCCCCGTGGTGCAACTGCGCACTCCCGCCGTTATCGAAATCCCCAAAAAGAAGCGCCCTAGGGCGAACTAACGCGTCGGGCCGCGTTCGACAAACCGGAAGCCGTCTTCCTGGGTGGTCGATAGGAGACGCTCCCAGACAGTGTCAAACTAAGCCGCACATTCCCCCGGTAACGTTATCGGCGAATTTCTTCGCTGCTCTTTTTCTTGTACTTATCCGCAAGAACTGTTGTCGTTGGGCTTAAAAAAAATGGGAGACATTTATGATGGAACAGCTATGTCATCTGCCGCGAAGGCATAGGACAGACGTCCGGTGAATTGACCCGGCCGTCAGAACAAACCAAAGCGGAATGAAACATCTTACACGGACCCCTGCTCGAGGTTGGCGGAGATTACACGCTGTCAGAGCAACGATTGTGGAACTGAAATCTGAATCACGAAAACACTTGCTCTCGATCCTTCGTTTGCGTGCGAATACCAGTCACTGATTAGGTTCACAAATACTTATGCGAAAGCTTTTGGCGTTTTTTCTGTTTTGCATCCCGATCCTGCCCCAAACGCACCACTACTGGTACGCAGCAACAGCTCCGGAGTGCCCCAGTTCTGACTGCGCAGCTTATCCGGCGACCCAAGGGTATATCCAGGTCTACGACATCGACAACGGATGGGCGCGCATCAACACCATTACTCTGCCCACAAGCGTCAAAAGCTTGCGCGGGATCTTTGCGAACGTGGCCACCAACGCGCTGTATCTGTCGAGCTACGGCGTGACCAACATCGATACTAATCAAACGTCAGGACGCTTGCTCCGTTTGAACCTCACCACCAATGCCACGGTTTACGATCAAAGCTACGCGCTCGCCGCAATTGACCGGGCGTGTGTTTCTGACGATGGCTCGACGATCTATGCGCCGTCTGGAGAGAATGTCTTCACCGGCACCTACAAGAGTTCGTGGTACATCATCCGGGCATCGGACGGTGTCCAGACGGGTTTGCTCCCCATCGCGTCAGGCGCTATCCGGCCGCACAACACGATCTGTGACACGAACACGATCTACCTGGGGGCTGTCGACCAGAACGGCGGATGGGCCGGCTACCATTCGATCGCAATATACGCAACGTCCGGCGGCACACAAACCATGGTCGGGAACTTCGCGGGCGGCACAGGGCGCGTGCGTCCCTTCACTGTCGATAAGGTGAATGGCTTGGTGTACGTCACGCTGGAGGACTGGGTCGGATTCGCTGTGGGCAGTGCGCTAACTGGCAAGGTCCTGTTCGATTCCCAAAAGCCGCCTGGCTACGTCGAGCCCAGCACCACCAATGTGGTGATTTCTCATGGCATCGCGCTCACTGCGGACGGAACTAAACTTTACGTGGCTGACCCGAATTTAGGTATGAGTTCGAGCACCGCCAATGGAATCCAAGTGTGGAACGTAAGCGGAGTCAGGAACGGAACCGCCCCGGCGTACCTGAAATTCATCCCCACCAACAAAGATCCGCACGCCTATAGCGGGAGAAATCCAGGCTGGATCATGGCGAGCTATGACGGGCGTTATATGATCGCAGAAACCGGCGAAGTCATCGACACGACGACGGATGTAATCGTCGCGCAGCTCGCCGATCCCAACCAGAGGGACGGCACGGGCGCTTTCATGCGCACTCGCTATGGTCTAGAAATTGATTTCAATGGCTCGACGCCTGTCCGAGTCGGTGAACAGTTCGGAACGGGCCACGCGATCGTGCCGATTCCACCGAACACTACGATTCCGTCGATCCCGCTGTGTGCCGGAACAACTCCCCAGATTGGCTTGACAGTGATGCTGACGACATCAGTGCTGACGCCAACGACAACAGGATGGTGTTTTACTCCGACGCCGCTGGTCACTGGGCCACAGGGGCCGCCTGGTCCGCAGGGCGTCACTGGCACGACTGGGCCACAAGGACCTGTTGGCCCCGCCGGTCTGACAGGAACTGCGGGTCCGATCGGCCCAATCGGTCCTGCGGGTCCTCAAGGATTCGCCGGGGCTACCGGCGCAACTGGACCGATAGGTCCTCAGGGATTGACCGGAGCTACAGGCCCTGCGGGAACTGCGGGAGCTACCGGCGCAAGTGGACCAGCAGGTCCACAGGGCATCGCTGGTTCACAAGGTGTTGCTGGACTGGCGGGAGCAACGGGACCGATTGGGGCGACGGGTCCTGCGGGGCCGACTGGTGCGGATGGTGCTCAGGGAATCGCAGGGCCAGCGGGCGCGATGGGTCTGATCGGTCCAACGGGCCCAGTTGGACCACAAGGTCCTCCGGGGCCATCGCCAATTGCCGGGGATGGACTGTTACCAGCGACGGTAAATGGAGTCCCAGCAGTTGCAGTTGACTGGAATCTTGCACTACGCCGCGATGGCGATCAGAGCGGTGTGGATCACACATTGCGTGCGAGATCGAATCCGCCTGGGGTGACCTACACAGCCGCTCCGAGCAACCCGCTCGCAGGAGTATACCCTTCAGGATCGCAATGGAACTTCTTTCCTGATGTCACAAATTTGGCCAACGCAACGTTGTCTGTGAATGGTATTGGCCCAGTGAATCTGGTTAAAGTTGTGGGCTCGATGGTCGTGAACGTAACGGGCGGTGAGTGCATTGCCGTACCGCCCCCGATACCTCCAGCAGTCACCCCGCTGGCGGTTTCCGCCGGTTGTGTCTTGTTGGCAATTGGGAGTCCTGTAAACGGTTTCCAGATCGTCGGGCATTAACATGCGTGGCGTGAAGATGGCGGATACATGGCTTTGGCGTCCATTGCGCGAACGCGAGAGTGAAGCGCTGCGGAAATCGCTCGACCCAGAAGCCGTACCGGAGAATGGCTCGCGCGAGGAAACGAAACGAGCGGGCGAAAGATTCTCTTCGGATCGACATGAGACGGCCCAGCGGTCAGAGAGTTCCAATGAGGGGCCAGATCCGAGCCATCTACCTGCACGAGGTGTACCGACCGGTATACCTCTAGCGCTTTTCACTTGACTCCTACATATACGGGCGCCATTCCAGCAATTGTCCACCCGACCAAGTTATAGCGGGCCCGTCCGCTGACAGCACGCCTGGCGCTTCCACTTGCCGCGCGCTGGTTGTATCCGATTTGCCCAGTAGCGGTTTGTCCACCGATTACTTTCCATTTTGGTTTGTAAGCAAGGACGCGATTCAAGGGAGCATCGTCAGCGGCGGGACCGGCAATGTGGAATGGCATATTTCAACGTACTGTGATGGATCGGGTGGGCCAATCTATTACAACGTCCCAATGTACAACGCGGTGCAGGCCAAGACTGTACCGGTTCCAAACTCCGACGATCTCGCGATTACCAAGCGGCTTTCCCTTAAGACCACGGGCTGTGCGGGAGCCGCCTTGCTCTACGTGAAAGTGAAAACGCGGCTGCTGGAACGGGAGTAACTACCTACACCAACGGCGTAAACGTATTTGGCGTAGCGCTCACCGTGAGGCACACCTGATGCACACCGTTTAGTGCATCTTTTCCAAATACTTCCCGGTCGACCCGTCCACAAATACGGAATAGTCGCTTGTGCTCACCGAGTCGCCCCAAATCACGCGCCACGTCACATCCGCAAATCGCCTGCTTTGCTCCATCAGGAACATCAACGGTTTGTCGGGGTTCTTCTTGATATAATCCGCACTCTTCTCGGCCGCAGCGCTGTACGCTTCATCGGAATCCACTTTGATGGCCGCCATCTGAAAAGGAGACACATCGCCGCGCGCGGTGTAATCCTCTTCGACGCCGCCGAAAACGCCTTCATGCAGGTTGCCATCTCCTTCGATAGCCGAGTAGCTGTACGTCTTCGCCTTCCCGCGGGACGCCGAAACGAAAATAACCTGCCACGCCCCGGCCTTGCCCTTGCTCGCTTTCACCCGCGCCAGATTGATGCTCCGGATCTGCAGCGGCTGCGCATCGGGCGCCCAACCGCGCGCCTGCGGATACATTCGCTGAAACGCCTGACGGCCAGTCAACGCTTCGGGCGGTTTCGGAGGCTGCTTCCGGTCGGCGGCTTTGGGAGCATCGGAACACCCGGACAAGAACAGAATCAGTGGCGAAAGCCACCGTAGGCAGGTAATAGATTGCATCATTTAATTCTCGCGTCAGTAGCGCCGGTGCCGCTACCAGAGTCACAACGAATTCTTTTTATCGGTTGCATAAGAGCCGAGCAGCGATAGTGCTGGAACTAGAACAGAAGAAACTAGCAGTACTTTGCAGTACGGTTCTACTCCAAAGTACCTTGTCCGATTGGTCGGCTACAGTTAAGACTGTTAATTGGAATCGCATGGAAAGAACTGACCTGGATCAGTGGCGGGGTAGGGAGGTCGCGCGCCTCCTGGCGCTCGTCGAAACGCAACGCCGCTACTACCAGGAGATAGTCGCGTCCATTCCGGTCGGTCTATTGGTACTCTCCTCGGACCTTAGCATTTTGCTGGCCAACGGCGCCGCGCGTAAGATCTTTGGACTGCACGCCGGTGAGTCTGCGCGCAGAATGGACACCATCCTGCCCGCTTCCCTGCTCGATCGCATTGAAGAAGTGCTGAAGACTGGCGTGCAGCAAACCGGAGTGATGGTTGAGACTGGCCGCGACAAACGCCGTCTGCGGGTCGGAATTTTGGCGATTCGCAATTGGGATGAGGAAGCCGCGCAGGAAGCGTTGCTTACGGTGGAAGACCTGACCGGCGTGGCCGTGCTGCCGGAAGTTGTTACGGCCAGCGCCGCGATCACCGCGGAGCCGGAGCCATCGACCCAAGCGCCAGCGGAACCTTCGGTCGTGGAACCTCTGCCCGCCATTTCCGCTCAGCAGTTTATTGATAACGTCGACGCCGTCGTCTGGGCCGTGGAACTGCCTTCCATGAACTTTGTCTACGCGAGCCCCCAAGCGGAAAAACTGCTGGGCTTCGCTCCGGACCATTGGACCAACCATCCGTCGTTTTGGTTGGATCGTGTACACGATTCCGATCGCGATTGGATTGCAGAATCGTATCAGCGGGTCATCGAAAAAGGAGGCGAGACAGGTGCCGCGCATTCGTGCGAGTTCCAGGCCATCACGGCAGAGGGCAGCACGGTTTGGCTACGGGAATACGCCCGTTTGCTTCCTGCCTCGGAAGGCAGTCCAGAGGGGCAGCCGCGCTACATGATTGGGGTCGCAGTGGATGTTACTGAGCGCCGCATGCTAGAGGATCAACTCGTGCAGTCGGAGCGCGTTGAAGCGGTGTCGAGGCTCGCCAGCCGCATGGCACACGATATGAACAACATGCTGATGATCCTCACCGGCTACAGCGAGGAGATGCTCACTGGCTTGCCCGCGGGCAGTGCGCTGCGCGCCGATGTGCAAGAGATCCTGGCCGCCACCGACCGCATGAGCGGGCTCACTAGCCAATTGTTGTCATTCGTGAGAAGGCAGGGCGGCTCCGCTGCGGAAATAGATCTCGAATCCACGCTGGGAAGATTCGGCCCTCGATTGAGCGCACTGCTCGGAACGCACCTGGGCCTGGAGTTCAGGATGGCTGGGGAAGCCAACCGGGTTCGCGCCGGCATCGCACCGTTGGAACAGGTAATGACGGCCATCGTCGAGCGGGCGCGGCAAGCCATGCACGCCGGCGAGAAGATCGTGGTGGAAACCTCGCGCATCCAGGTGACTGAAGATTTGCGGCATCCCAACGCGCCGCTGCGGCCGGGGAATTATGCGGTGATTTCGATCATCGCTCCGGGACGAAGGCTAGATGCGGATGCAAAAGCTGCATTGTTCGAATGCTCATTGCCGGGAAAAGAACCGTGGGACGATGTGGCGGCCACATTGTCTCGCGCCTACGGCATCGTGCGGGAGTTGGGTGGCGATCTCTCGGTTTCCAATGGACCGCGATCGGCGATCGTGTTCCGCGTCTTCCTTCCGCGCTTGGAACCGCCCGCAGAACAAGCCAGCCCTGAAACCACGATCGCTGCTGAACTACCTGCCACATCTGACCCCCAGGCGCCGCTTGCGACCATTCTAGTGGTCGAAGACGAAGCGGGCATTCGGGCGCTGGTGCGGAAGATTCTTCGGCGTCAGGGTTATGAAGTGCTCGAGGCCGCCAACGGGCAGGACGCACTCGCACTTTGCCGCGAACACGGCCAGCGCATTGACCTTCTCATCACCGACGTGCTGATGCCTCAAATGGGCGGACGCGAACTGGTGGAGCGGTTGCAAACGCAGGGGCACGACATGAAGGTGCTGTACATTTCCGGCTACACTGACGACGCCACGGTTTATTCGGGCGATCTTCCGCCGGGAACATCATTCCTACAGAAGCCTTTTACATTGGGATCTCTGCTGGACAAAGTGAAAGAAGTTTTGTCTACCGAGCCGCGACCCTGAGCGCGCCGTCGCCCGTCAACGGGCGCTCCTCACTTCGACCTGTACATCGCGCTGTAGCCGAGCTGCTGTTTGACGAAATCGCGAGGATAAGATATCACTACGTTGCCAATTTTCCCCGCGCCGTCAAAGCTCGCGGTGAGTTCGGGATTGATGCCAGCCCAGTAAGTGGGTATTTCGAGCTTTCGGTATCGCTCCATGACTTCGTCGCGTAAAGCTGGATCGAAGTGTACCGCGTACCGATCGATCAACGCCTTAATCGCGTCGTAATCGCCTTCCGCTTTGATGCGCATGATCTCCGCCAGAAGCTGTCCGACGCCCTGCCGCATTTTCGCGAAATCGCGAATTTCAAGATATGTCTTTCCGTTGCGTTTCACTTCCGCGATCGCACCGGTCTTATCCTTGATGTAGTTCACAATCAACTGGCGATCCCGCTCGTGATCTTCCTCGATGGTGTCGCCCTTGGGAATGCGCCGGAGTTGAAGGATAGGAGCTCGAACGGCGTTGTAGTACATCACCTTGGCGACATCAGGATTGGAAACCAGTCCGAGTTCGCGCGCTTTGGGATCCCACACGCTCCACAGTGCCATCAAATCCGCGCGGCCCTCTTCCAGAGTCGAGTAATACTCTTTCAAATAGAAGCCGGGATCGTGGGTCAGCTTTGGATTCACCTTGCCGGAACCATGCCCAATAATTTCGTGCAGCGCCGTCATCAGGTCTTCGGCTTGGTCGCCATACTTTTTGCCGAGCGCGATCTCTTCAGATGATGCCGCGAACTCTTCCAGCGCTCCATAGCCCTCGGCGTGCGCAAGTGCTCGCGAACTACCCATGAAGAGAAAACTCTTGCTGCCATACTTCTCGTGAATCTCATCTTCGTTGGGAAGGTTGTCGCCAACGGTGTTCACGTGAAAATCGCCGGTCTCAATCACACTCTCCACCGCCTTGGCGAGCGGTGGCTTTACACCTTGCTTGCGGTATTGCGCGGCCCAAGGAGCATGGTCCTCAAAATACTGGGCGTTGGCGGCGATCCTCCGCATCAATGAATCCACCGAGTCGTCAATGACTGTGACGAAACTCTGCGACGTGCCCTTCGCGCCACGCGCATCCAGATACTGTTCGATGAATCCGTTGGCAAAATCTACCGAAGCATTGTTTTGCACCCAATCGACGTCGAACTGCAGCCAGTCCTTGGGATCGCCGGTCTGATAATAGAGAATCAGGTCGCGAATCGCCTTCGCTTGCGCGGGCTCGGCGAACTCAGCCGCCTTTTCAAGGTAAGAATTCGCCTTCGCGAGGTACTGGGCGTACAGACCAGGTGGCACGCGATGGTCGGGCGTGCCCGCACGGTAGACCTGTTCCTCCATATGTCTGTTCGCATTCACCAGTCGAGAGTTGAGCGGATAGCGTTCGGCAAAACCCTTAAGATCGGAAAGTTTGACGCCCGAGTAGAAGTTGTTGGCGCTGGCTTGAAGAATATCCAGGCCGCCGCGGGGACTCTTCGCGACAGTGAGCGGCTCAAAATTGGGATCGAAGAGCGACGCCTTCAGGTCATCGATTTCCTTTTGGAATGTTGCGTTCGTGAAACCCGCGGCGCCATGATGCAATGCCGCCAAACCCGCGGCGCGCAGCTCCTCGAACGTAAATTCCGGCAGAAACTTCTGCGCCGTTGTGTCGTTGTGGTTCCCTCGATTGGCCCAGAAGACTTTTGCAAACGCGAGAATCTTGGCGTAGCTGGCATGATCGATTCCGTCCGGATGGGCGACGATCAGTTCCAGCACGAGCTTCTGGCGCAGCCCGAATCGCGAAATTTGATCGTAAATGATGGGGTTGATGGCAATGGACGCCTGCGACAGCCAATATGCGAGCGCCTGCTGGCGAGGAGAAAGATGGTGGAAGCTATCTGCTTCGAGCTGAACAAATCCGGTGGAACCTACGCGATCCACCCGCGCTTGCGCGACATCTCCGATTCGCGTTTGGGACCAGCTTCGCGGCCCGAACCACCCAATTAAAACCAGCGCAAGAATCCACGCCCTCAATTTCATACCGGTTCCTCTCAGCTACCAGTAGACGAACGCCTCCTCCTCGCAAAACAGGATTAACGGTTGGCCACCGCTGGAGATACTTTGAGCATGCGCCATTACCTCTTTGCCCGCGTCGGATTCGACGCAGGTTTGGAGATCATTCATGGAAGAAAAATAGACCTCGGCAATGCGATAAGCTGCGATCTTGCCTTGCGGCGAACCAGTGACCTTGGTCAAGACAAGCCGAGTAAGCCCCTTCAGCTTATTCTCAAACATCGGTACATGTTCACGTAAGTACGCTGTCTCAAACGCCTGTTCGTCTTTAGGTCGTGGATAGATGATCACCACTTTCACGCCGTGAGTGCCCATGGAAAAGAGTCAAACACATCTTAACACCTGGAGGATTTCGGACCGCCGCTCGGGTCTAACAGCGCGTGGCCAGAAGTGCGAAAAGCCGCTTGCTGAAGCGCGGCTCTGCACGAGAAGATGCTGCTGAGTCGCTCCCGTGAGTACCTATTTTTGTCGAAATGCGTTTCGTCCAATGTTTACGGGCCTTCGGGTGTGCTTTTTGCAAGCTCCAATTTTCACGAGATCCGATCGAACCGCTACCGCTAGGGAGCCGGTTGTTGGGTATTGTGAAAAACCTGTTGCGTCCGGCTCGCCGGGTTAAGGAGGGCCGCTCGCAGACTAGACACGACCCATGAGCATAAGGATCAGCACAATCACTAGTATTAAGCCGAGACTGCCGCTTGGGTAGTAACCCCAGCCTGTGCTATAAGGCCAAGCGGGAAGCATCCCAAGAATCAGAACGATTAAAATAATCATCAAGATCAGTCGCATAGGATGTTCTCACGCAAAGGAAGGGCGAGCTGCCGACGGGACAAGCGGCGCGGGTTGCAGCGCCCCTACGGGATTTAAGACGGCGTCTAAACGATAAGCGCGCTGCTGCATGTCCGCGAGTTGTTCCAGGAAGTGGGGACGCAATTGTGGCATACTCTTGAGACGGGGATACATCTTCTGCAAAGCTTTCTCGGTCCGGCGAAGTTCCTGTAACTCAGTTAGCAGCGCACTCTCGAATTCGTCTCGCGATGGAGTTAATCTTGCTGCCTTCATAAAGCGACCTCCCTAACTCTCTGCGGCCCATAGGAGCAATTGTCCTGCCAAGAGAAAGGCTTTGGTGAAAAGTCTTAGGGATGAGTTGTTTGGAGGTGCTGCACGTTGGGTACTTGGGGTACCATGTGCAATCTTCGACCGGTATTTACTTCAATAACCCATCGATTTCCGCAAACAATCCTGCGCCCTCAAAAACACTTCGCGTCGATTCTTCATAACTGAAGTCGTTGCGGATAATGCCTTGTTTATCGATCAAGAAAAGGTGCGGAACCTCGATATGCTGCATGGTGGCTGGAGTAGCTTTAAAATACGAGGCGGTCATCTGGCCCATATCGCAGACTACCGGAACAGTGACGTTGTTGGTCTGAATGAACTTGGAAATGGTCCCTTGATTGTCAGGCGGCAACACGACTTCGAGGATCGCGACCTTATCACCGTAACGCGCTTTCACTTGCTCCAAAGTGGTGGATGTCAACAGGCAGTGGGGGCAGCGCGTCGACATAATGTCGATCACCACCACTTTGCCTGCGTAATCCTGTAAGTCGTAGTAGCGCTCATACGCGGGATCCGGCAGTGCGAAGCCTGGTGCGCGTCGGCCGGAAAGCTCGCCTGAAGCGCCCCAAAGAAAGCTGCAGGTGGTCGCAAGAAGGCAAAAAGCGAAGCGAAGCATAACCCTAACCTACCAATTTTCGCAATGTTTCCGAATAAGGCGCGCGGACGACGCCGCGTTCCGTGATGATGGCCGTAACGTATCGATTCGGTGTAACGTCGAATGCGGGATTTGCAACGTCGGTACCGTCGGGGGCAACGGCCACGCCATGCACGTGCGTTACTTCGGCGGCGGCGCGCTGCTCGATGGGAATCTGATCGCCGGAGGCAAGGGTCAGGTCGAGAGTAGAGACGGGCGCAGCAACATAAAAGGGAATATTGTTTTCCTTTGCGAGGACCGCCACTGAGTACGTACCGATTTTGTTGGCGACGTCGCCGTTAGCGGCGATGCGGTCGGCACCTACAACGACGCAACCGATGCGGCCTGAGTGCAGGAAGTGGCCGGCCATGTTGTCGGTGATCAAAGTCGCGGGGATATGGTCGTGCTGGAGTTCCCAAATCGTGAGGCGCGCGCCCTGCAGAAATGGCCGGGTTTCGTCGGCGAATACGTCGATCTTTTTGCCGGAAGCGACGGCCGCTCGGACCACCCCGAGCGCTGTGCCGTAACCTGCCGTTGCCAGTGCGCCCGCGTTGCAGTGGGTGAGCACGGTCTTGCCATCCGGGATCAGCGCGGCGCCGTTTTTCCCGATGCATTCGTTGATCGCGATGTCTTCCTGACGAATCTGAACGGCCTCGGCGATCAGCCTCTTGCGAATTTCTGAAAGGCCGCGATCCGGGACTTCGTTGAACACGTGACGCATGCGCTCGATGGCCCAGAACAGATTGACCGCGGTGGGCCGGGTGGTGCGGATCGTTTCGCAAATCTCATCGAACTGATCGGCCGAGGTGGCATCTTGCATGCCCAGCGCGATTCCCATGGCAGCCGCCACGCCGATGGCGGGCGCGCCCCGGATCACCATGCGCCGAATAGCGTCGGCCACCTGCCGATGATCGGTGCAAGTGACGTAGACTTCTTCGCGCGGCAGGCGTGTTTGATCGATCATGACCACGCCCGAGTCGGTCCATTGTATGGTCTCGATCATAGAGTTCGGGCTTGCCAAAGCAACGCAGCGAACTGCGTGAGATTGAAAGAGGAATGCATGAGTGCGGAGGTCACGGTGGATTGCGTTTTGTATTTAGCCCAACCGAAGACACAGCCGGCCAGCGAGATCAGCAGGACGTGCCGCCAGGACCATTCGTACTCGTACGCGTGAAGGCCGCCGAACATGAAGCCGGTGATCACGATGCCTCCCGGCACTCCCAGGCTGCGAACCAGCAGCGGCATCAGGAACCCCCGGAACGCCAATTCCTCGCAGACGGGCCCGAGAATTGCCACGATAATTCCCAGCAAAACTGTCGTGCCGGTGGAACCAAGCATTTGCTGGAACGGAAGGTCGATCTGGGGAGTACGCAAAACAGCGCCGATCGCGCCGAGAGCAAAAAGGAGCAACGGACCGGCCAGTATGGTGGACAGTGTTGTGGACAGCGAAGTCCGCTTCCACCCCACTGAGCGCCAGAGTGGACGATCATAGCGAAGGCGAAAAATCGAAGCAAGCCCAGTGAGTCCAAGAGCGTAAAGGACTAGTTGTGGCAAAATCAGCTTCCAACTCAGGCCCAGGCCTGGGAGTTTTGCAATCAAGACCGCGAAGAATAGCGAGGCGACCAGGCTGGCGAATAGCAACGCGGCAAACAGGAAGAGGTCGGTGTAACTCCAGAAGGGTTCCCTGTCGCCTGGAATCGATTGTGGCTGAACCTCCGGCGGGGGGATCATGCGATGCGCTCGATGAGGGCCGCGGCGAGCAGCGGGATCATGATTTCGTGATGGCCAGTGATGGAGTAGCCGTGTCCGCCGGCGCGCGCATGCGGACGTTCCACAACGTTGACCTTGGGGCGGTAATGCTGGAGGAAATCGAAATTGACCGTCGTGAAATTGGCCAGTGGATGACCGAGGTTACGGACCACCGAAACAGCTTTCAAGAATACTTCGGGCAGCACGACGGCAGAGCCGACATTGAGATATACTCCGCCGTCGTTGATGTCCTTAACCAGAGAACAAAGCAGGCGGAAATCATGGTGCGTGGCGCGCCCCAATGCTTCGCCGTTGGCGGTGGGATGGGTGTGCGGTGTATCCGTCCCGATAGCGACGTGCACTGTGACGGGAGTCGAATTGTGATAGGTCTCGCACAGCAGGCTGGAACAAGCAAAACGGGGATCTGCGAGGGCCTCGAGATGACTGCCGAGTGATTCGCCGAAACCCTGCTCGCATTGGAGCGCGGCATTCATTTCGCGGCCAGTCTCTTCGGCGGCGCCGAAGCTGCCATCCGGAAGGACGGCTTCTACGTCCTCGCTGGTGTGTCCGGCGATGGCGATTTCAAAATCGTGGATCGCGGCAGCGCCGTTCAGCGCAAACGCGGTCGCAAAGCCTCGACGCATGAGATCGATCAGAATGGGCGCGAGACCGCATTTAATGACGTGGCCGCCGAGCCCCCAGAGGATCATTTTCTGACGGGCGCGGGCGTGGATCAATGCGTCGACAACCGATCGCAACGAATCGGCCGCAAGAATGTGCGGAAGTGAA